>JAESGM010000076.1_pt1 | contig 315811 bp, 287 predicted proteins | sample 9269721 | NCBI WGS metagenome assembly JAESGM01 (sample SAMN15720920, study PRJNA650825) | algae metagenome | isolation source: Komarekiella atlantica HA4396-MV6 and co-occurring heterotrophs from... | place: USA: Theobald House, Kauai, HI | collected 2009-07-29
CGAAAAACTTTATGTTATTCCAAGTCAGAACAAATGCTGAGATACTCAATTAAATTGTTACTCCATTATTTGAAGTATCAAACTGTACCTGCATAAGTTAATTCATCCCTTTATTCAGCAACGCCCAAAATTAAAACCTCGGTATTTAGAGTTAGAAATTACTGAAAGCGTTGCTATGCAGAATGTTGCCTTAACCAAAGTTATTTTGAGAAAATTATATAATATGGGTGTCTCTATCTCCATAGATGATTTTGGTACTGGTTATTGTTCTCTAAGTTATCTAAAATATTTTCCTGTCCATTCCTTAAAAATTGATAGATCTTTTGTATGCGATCTGGCTAATGATCCTAATGATGCTGCCATAACAACTGCGATAGTCGCCTTGGCGCATGGACTGAACCTTGCAGTTGTTGCCGAAGGAGTAGAAACCGAAGAACAATGCAATTTATTGCGAGTTATTGAATGTGAACTAATGCAAGGTCATCTTTTCAGTCATCCTGTATCAGTTGAGGATGCTACAAAATTAATCAGAAAGTGCAAATATCGCAGAGTTAGTACCTCTTTTTTAGTGGCATAGAATTAATTGAAACGCAATTCAGAGTGAGGTAGACCGTAAATTTGCTAATTTTAAAAAAAATCACGGCTGCTAATTATTGGCAGCCTGCTTTATACTGCTATTGCTGCTGTGGTGTTTCTGGCTGTTGTTCGTCAACTTTTTCAGTATTACCTGCTTTCACCCAACCTTCTTGTTCGCTACCTTCCACCCGAATTTTTTGCCAGGTTTTATCCTCGCTTTCTTCCAAAATGATAATTTTTTGATTAAAACCAACTCCACCAATACGTTGGGCTTCTTGATTTGGTTCTGCTCGCAAGCTCAAGCCTTGAGACCAACTTACACGCCCTCTGTACGTTCCTGGTGGCAATGGCTTTGATGATTGTACAGTCTTAGGTGATTCGGTAGGACTAGGAGTAGTTGAGCTAGGAGAGGATTTAATTGCAGCTCCAGATGTCGAGGTGGGATTGCTTGCTCCCGTCTCTGTTGCTTTGGGAGCTTGGGCTTTCACCGCTGGACTATCATTAGCAAAAATGGGCTTGGCAGGGGGTATGGCGGTTCGATTAATGAAATAGAGAGCAGTAGCAACGCCGCTACCTATTAATACAGCGATCGCTAAGAAAAACCCAAGGGTAAACTTTAGTAAGCCAGACAACATAGTTAAAACCTGATCACCAATGGTCAATAATCAATAGTCAAGAGTCAAACGTCAAGTGTCAAAGGCAGTTTTTTTAGACTATGGACTATTGGCTCTGGACTAACCCATTATTGTAGCTGCCACTGAATATGTTAGCGTAGCTTGCCGAAAGCATCGCTTAAAGGGCTGTGTTTCGATGCTAGACGTGCTCTCCCCGCAGCAGCCCATTCTTGGAGTTGCTGAATTTGCTCTACAGCGGTTCGCGCTAAAGGTATTATCTGACTAGCTGCTTCCAAAATATCGTCGGTAGCAAAATCTCGGTTTTGACTAAAACCAATATGCATTGCTTCAATCAAAGTTTGCTCAATCTCTGCCCCAGAGAAATCAGGCGTTTCATAAGCTAACCTGTCAATGTCGTAACTTTTCAAGTTATGAGGACGCAATCGGGATAAATGAACATTAAAAATCGCTTTTCTCTCTTCTTGGGTAGGTAAACCTACAAAGAAAATTTCATCAAATCGTCCTTTACGGAGCATTTCCGGCGGTAGGGCTTGGATATTGTTGGCGGTGGCGACGACAAACACAGGTGAGGTTTTTTCGGCTAGCCAAGTAATAAAAGTGCCAAAAACGCGGCTGGTTGTGCCGGCATCACCTTTGCTACCAAGTCCAGAAAAGGCTTTATCTATTTCATCAATCCACAAAATGCAGGGAGCAAGGGCTTCAGCTACTTGGATCATTTGGCGGGTGCGAGATTCTGATTCACCCACCAAACCACCAAATAATCGTCCCACATCCAAACGTAGTAGAGGTAAATGCCAGTGATGAGCGATCGCTTTTGCTGTTAGAGATTTGCCAGTTCCCTGAATACCCACCAACATTAAACCACGGGGGTGCGGTAATCCGTACTGTCGCGCTCGTTCAGTAAATGAACCTCCCCGGCGGAGGAGCCAGTCTTTGAGATTATCCAATCCACCAATGTCAGATATTTGCTCAGTGGCGGGGTAAAAGTCCAGGATTTGGGTTTGGCGGATCGTTTGGCGTTTTTCTTCCAAAACTAAATCTACGTCTTCTGGTTGCAATTCACCGTGGGTAGCGATCGCTCTTGCTAAAACCCGGCGAATGCGCTCCATAGAAAGTCCTTGACAAGAGCGCACTAGATCATCTAGCACTTTGGCAGAAAGTAAGGTGTTACCAGTACTTTGTAGCAAGCGTTCCACCTCCAGTTTAATTTCTGGGGCTGCGGGTAAGGGAAACTCCACAACCGTCAAAACTTCGGTTAAGTCGTCAGGAATAGCGATGCGCGGCGACAGCAACACGATATTTTTCGGTTGAGATTTGAGAAGTCGGGCGAGGTTGCGGAGTTTGCGAGCGATCGCCACATCATCCAAAAAGCGATGATAATCTCGTAGAATTAAAACCGCTGGCGCGGCGGCTGGTAATTTTTCGATGAATTCCAGAGCTTGTAGGGGATTACGCCGCCCAAATCCAGCATCATTGGGGTTTCCCTGATAACCATCGACAAAATCCCAAGTGTATACTGGGCGAGCGCCTTGATTAGTTGCTTCTTCCCGAATAGCTGCTTCTACCCGTTCTTCCTCATAGGTAGGAATGTAAATCAAGGGGTAGCGGGCACGTAGCAGCAGTTTAAACTCGTCACGGAAGTTCATAAGTAGCTGTTAGTTATTTTCTCATTATTCAGGTTTGTATTGTCTCTAACAACTAAAACCAATAATGAGGTTAATTAGTATCGCTTATTGCTAAAATTTACTCGACAGTAAGGAAAAGTTATCGAATACAGACCAATCACTAGACAAAAACTAAGGACTTTTATTTTCATAACTCCTTTGTTATTTTTTCCGCCCAGGATTAGTCTATTTCACAAGCGATCGCCTTTCAAACAAAGTTCTTATTTAAGAAAATAAATATAAAGTAAGATTTTACAACTTAATTTGGAGATATTTATGAGGTGCGTTAGATGCTCTAGTCATGTACTAATCGCGCCAAAACGCACCAAACGGCACATTGAAGAAGTTTAAAGTTACCTACAATCCTGGAAGTTGCTTTTTTAAGGCTTCTAGAGAAGCCCAACGGTTATCAACTGGATTTGCGGTATCGGTAGTACTGCTAATGATACCTGGACAATTGCGATCGCATAGTTGCCGCTGAGGCATTGCTAGACACATTTGCTCATACAACCATTCGCTGGGATAAAAATAACCATCAGGTGATATGGTTTCTATCAAATCTTCCATAGCCACTTCCCTCTCTAAAGGCAAGTCTTGGGCTTGATTAGCGGTTTCGTCTAACCAGATAACTTCTTTAGTATCAATACTCAAACGTTGATTGTATTGCTGTAAGCAGCGGTTGCAGGTACAAGTAATAATTGCTTCTGCCTGACCAGACACTTCCAGGTAATTGCCTTGATGCTGCACACGAACGTGACCGCGAACTGGTGTCAACGTTTCCAGACCAGGCAGAAACTCCTTAACCTGAACTTCCTCTGTCCGCTCCGATGCTCTAGTTAGCTGCGGAATATAAATTGCGTCCATAGGACTTGTGAGACATCCTCACGAATATGGTGACTATCAGCAATTATGCTGAGACTAGATCTTTATTTTATTAGCGACAGGAGATATTTCGCACTTGAGCTAGCTTCTCATGATTCAACCGCTACCGCCGGTCGGACGACTAAATGACGATGCGGCTCTTTACCGCGACTGAAGGTTTCTAAATCTCCAAAGTCTTTCAAGAAAGTATGGACTTGACGCCGTTCAGCCGAACTTAGGGATTTTATTTCCACTTCTTGACCAGAAAAGCGTACTTCATCGGCTGCTGCTTCAGCTAATGCCCGAATTTCGGCTTGTCTTTTAACGCGGTAGCCATTCAACTCAATGGTGTAAGAAGCTTGTTCTTCCTGGGGTTGGCTCAGATTTAGCACCGAATTAGCTAGATACTGTATCGCATCCAGGACAGAACCATCAACACCAATTAAGAGTTGAATTTGTTCTGGCGTCAAATTAGTTTTATCAATCGTCAACCAGTAATTATCTGGTTCTGAGGAATCACCATCTTGAGATTGGGCAGTTTCTAAATCACCCTGAATCTCAGCAGATGATATCCCAGTGAGTTCAAGCAGTGATTTTAACCACTGCTGACCTCGCTGCATGGGGTTGTTGCTCATGATCCCCCTGTAGCTTTTTTCTTAGAACTTTTTGGCTCAAACGGCAATGCCTTCTGTTCTGTGACTGCTGCTTCCTTCTCTTGGGTTGCGACAATTTTTTGTAGTTCTTCTGGTAAGGGTTCGCGGGAGAGAATATAGGTTTGCAGTGTTTGGAAAATATTACCAATCACCATATACATCAGCACCCCAGCCGGTAGGGGGAAAAACAAAAACATCCCAGAAAAGATAACTGGGGTGATTTTGTTCACTGTGTCCTGCTGCGGATTGCCACCACTGGAATTTTGCCCGGAAAGCAATTGGCTAACGTAAAGGCTGATTCCAAAAAAGACGATCATTGCAACAATGTCCCAGTGAATTGTGCCATCTGGATCAGTTGCGCCAACCCTGCCTAAGGCATCAATGAACAGAAAGCCTTTTTCTGCTGCTAGTCCAGGAATTGTTCCTTGAATGGTAACTTCTCCCGGTTGCAAGGCTTCTACATTGCCTTGGGCATCAATTTTTACCCTATCTTCCCCTTTGGTGACTTTCCACTCAGGAATCAGCTTATTTTCTGGGTGTTCTGCTAAGAGCACCTGAAATGGTTTGCCCTCAACGGTCTGATACTGTATCTTAGTTTGTTCTCCCACCGCTAGCTTGTTTCCGCTAGGAAGGATTGCAGCTACTTTAACGTGTTCCCCATCCGCAATGTAAATATTTTGAGGAGGTGTGGCAAAGGCTTGCGGTTGAATTTGTTCTATTTGTTCTGCGGGAAAGATTTGCAGGTTAACGCTGTAGTTTGCACTTGCAAAAGGCGAACCTCGCAAAGTTGCAAATAGCGCTAACAAAACTGGCATTTGCACTAGTAATGGAAAACAGCCTGCTAAGGGGTTGCCAAATTCTTTTTGGACATTAACCATTTCCTCTTGCTGCTTTTGCGGATCATCCTTATAGCGCTCTTTGATTTCTGCCATCCGCTTTTGCATTAGAGGTTGTACAATTCGCATTTTCCGCATGTTGCGAATTGAGCCAGCACTCAGGGGATAGAGCGCAAAGCGGACTATCAGTGTCAAAGCAACGATCGCCAATCCATAGCTAGGTACAATGCCATAGAAAAAATCTATGATTGGCAACATTACGTTGTTCGAGAGAAACCCGATACCAAAATCCATTATTCTGAATTCAACCTGAGGTACTGTAAACTGACTGAATCTAATTTATCTAAATCGTAGTTTGTCGGCGACTATCTTTCGCTACGGATAGCCGCACATTAGGAGTACTGAAGCGCGGATAGCTATGGTTTAGCCCGTGCTGAGTAGAAACGCGATTAATCGCGTCTGTACAGGAGAGACGTCAAGAGTCATTAGTCAATTGTAATTTTTCTTCCCCTGCTCACCCTGCCCCCTTCTCCCTGCTTCCCTTGCCTCCTCTGCTCCCATCATTTGTTGGCAGTAGCACTATATTGGGGATTTTTAGCAGCTACTTTTTCGTTGATGTAGTCATAGACTTCGCGAAACTTGGGAACAGCCCGCAATTCTAGACGACTACCATTTCTGAGGGTTAGCACCATATCGCCCCAAAAGCCAATACCACGAGGGACTTTGACGATTTTGACAATTTCTGAATAGATGACGTCGGTGCGATCGCGTCCCCTCCAACCTCCCGTCACAGTAATCCGGCGATCTGTGATCCGGAAACGCAGCCACAATGCCCTGACAATGGCTCCGACTGTCAATGGTATCCCAACTACAGTTAGCCCAATCAGCAGGTTGAGAATTAAATCCCCAATATGAGGGCCACCCTCATAATAAATATCTTCACGAATGCCCATCGAACACCTCGGCTTGTGCCAACAACTGCTCTAATTCTTGCAGAAATTGTGGGCTTACGCACTTAGATTCTGCTGCTGTGGGTTTCACAACGACCACTAGCCGCCATCCTGGTGATAATTTCGGTAGTAAATTATGCAAAGCAGCGGTAATTTGCCGTTTGATTCGGTTGCGAACTACTGCCCTCTTACTAACTTTTGTACTAATCGAAATGCCAATTCGCGTGCTAGCAAGATGTGCTGAGTCTGTTACTTGTGTATTGTTAATGGCAGTATCCAAAGAAGGTTGTTTTGCATATAGAGGCTTTAAAGCTCTCAGTGTTAAGTAAAAGCCATGACGCCGAGTTCCTTCCCGGAAAACTGCCTGGAAATCTTTTCGAGATTTTAACCGATTTGCTTTGGGCAAAGCCACAGTTGTTCTTTTGGCTGCAAGTGCCCTAAACGCTCAGACGATGACGACCCTTCTTTCTTCTAGCGCTAATCACGTTTCTTCCGTCTGGTGTCCGCATTCTAGCGCGAAAACCAGAAGTTCTTTTTCTCTTACGGCAAGTGCCGCCTAAGGTTCTTTGCATACTGTTCTCCTGTTAGGTGATTTTTATAAAAAGCCACAATCTCTTATTGTATCACTCTAACTGCAAGAATATAGATTATGTCAAATAAGTCAAGAGTCAAAGGTCAAATACTTCATAACCCTTGACCTTGACCTTTAACTTAACTGATGCTCAAAATCCAGGTTCCTAAGTAACGCAGAAGTGGCACATCGCCAGGCGAGAGAATCTGGCAGTTAAAATAGTAAACTCCCCCAAAAGCTGGGTTTCGCACGTTAGATAAAACTAACTCAACCTTGCTACCTGCTGGCACTGGCTCTTGGGGATAAATGTTAATTAGTTTACCTTCTTTGTCCCACTTAACTTCTGAGAGCGGAACTTTTTTGCCTTTGACGCGTACCTCAATTTTTTTGGGATCAAAATTTCCTTTGTAATACTCAGGGTAGGTAATGGCAAATTGAGCCACTGCCAACTTCATCTTTTGTTCTGGAATTCTTAGTATGTAACGATCTGTGCTATTGGTTTGCCCACCAAAATCTAATCGGAACGGTAGCTGATTTTCGCTTTTGATGCCGCTAAACAGCGTAAATCCAGGTAAGCTTTGCGCCCAGGTGATTACGGGAAATCCAGTCAGTAAACAGCTAGTCACAGCTAAAGTTGAAAGTAAACGTCGCATTATTAGGCTCCTCTACCAAAATCTAAATCTGTTATCTAAAATAATTGTGTTAGTATTCGTAACTAAACTTTACTACTGACTTCCTGACAATGGACGCTCAATGACAATAAAAAGTGCCACCTTTGTTAGAGGCTTGAAGGCAGCAAAATTACTTAGTTATTTATTTTACTTAAGTAACGCTTGCCGCGTTGTCCTTGCGGAATACTGATTGTATTAGTAGCTTGGTCAAATTTGAACTAGATAAAAACACCGTTGGGATTCGATTGTGTTTCTGAATATGTATAAGTGTATCTAAATTTAAGATTTTTGTGATAAAACTTGATCCATGCCATTAGCGATCGCCAGTTAAATTGGGATAAATTGATTAAAATAAGCTTTGAATCGAAAGTAATAATCATTAAAATTTTGTTTGGGAATTATCAAGCTTAAAAAATTTGATGAATATTGCACTATATCAACAAAGGAATACCAAAATTTTTCAATCCCTAAAATAAGCTGAAGACAAAGATGCAAAATTTGGGAATCACTTAGGATGTGCAATATATAATCCTGCTTGCAACTATTTGAAACTGTGACATATGCAAGCGGCAAGCAGAAAGTTCCAGCAGGGGAAACCTTCAATCGGAACTTTACAAGAAAGTAAGGCTTTGCCTGAAGTGCTAAGAGTGGGAGAGGAAAGGTTCGATAGTTCCCGCCTAGGCACTATGGAAAGTGTGGGACGTCCTTCATTTGGACAATCGCTTACTTGGCAATTAGGTATTTATCTCCAGGAGATTTCATGAGAATAGCAGTTGCTAAAGAAATTGAAGTTTGTGAACGTCGTGTAGCATTGATTCCTGACACCATTGCCCGATTGGTAAAACAAGGTTTGGAAGTATGGGTTGAGACAGGTGCAGGAGAGCGAGCATTTTTTAGTGATGCTGCCTATGAAGCAGCAGGAGCCAAAATTATTGGTGATTCTGTCACATTATGGGGCGAAGCAGATATTTTGCTGAAAGTTAGCCCCCCGCAAGAGCGAGAAGATGGACGCTCAGAAATTGATTTGCTCAAAGAAGGATCTGTTTTAGTCAGCTTCCTCAATCCTTTGGGAAATCCAGTGGTGGCGCAGCAACTAGCAAATCGCCGAGTCACAGCCTTGAGTATGGAAATGATTCCCCGCACTACCAGGGCGCAAAGTATGGATGCTTTGTCCTCGCAAGCTTCATTGGCAGGCTACAAAGCAGTATTGATTGCCGCTGCGGCATTACCGAAATATTTCCCAATGTTAACTACAGCCGCAGGGACGATCGCCCCAGCCAAAGTATTTATTATGGGTGCTGGTGTGGCAGGATTGCAAGCGATCGCCACCGCTAGACGCTTGGGAGCAGTAGTAGAAGCCTTTGATATCCGTCCCGCCGTCAAAGAAGAAGTACAAAGCTTAGGGGCTAAATTTGTTGAAGTCAAATTAGAAGAAGAAACCGTCGCAGCTGGCGGCTACGCTAAAGAAATTTCTGAAGCTAGTAAACAACGCACTCAAGAAGTTGTCACCGAACACATCAAAAACTCTGACGTCGTAATTACCACCGCCCAAGTACCTGGTAGACAAGCACCAAGGCTCGTTACAGAAGAAATGGTGGCACAAATGAAACCAGGTTCCGTAATTGTGGATTTGGCTGCCGAACAAGGTGGTAACTGCGCCTGCACCGAACCCGGCAAAGATATTGTGTGGAATGGCATAACAATTATTGGCCCCATCAATCTCCCATCATCGATGCCAATCCACGCTAGCCAACTGTATGCCAAAAACGTAACATCGTTGATCCAACTGCTGATCAAAGACAAAGCTTTGCAGGTGGACTTTAGTGACGACATCGTTGATGCGGCTTGCGTTACCCATGCTGGTGAAATTCGCAATCAACGAGTGCGGGATGCGCTACAAGCTTTGAGCAGTGTAGGCGCAGGTTAGTAGGGAACATGTTGTGCCCCTACAAGCCGAATTAATAATTAGGAGTTTTTTAAGCATGACAGAAGCATTACTTGCTGCTTTGTTTGTATTTGTTTTGGCATCTTTTATTGGCTTTGAAGTCATCAACAAAATACCACCGACTCTGCACACGCCTTTAATGTCAGGCTCAAACGCGATTTCTGGGATTGCGGTACTTGGGGCAATAGTAGCTGCGGGTGCAAGAGAGACGAATGTGTCAGTAATTCTTGGTTTGATTGCTGTGGTATTGGCGACAATCAACGTCGTCGGCGGTTTCTTAGTCACAGATAGAATGCTGCAAATGTTCAAGAAAAAGGAGATTAAGGCGTGAGCGATTTTTTACCAACTGGCATTCAGCTGACGTACTTAGTCGCTGCATCTTTATTCATCTTGGGTTTGAAAAAGCTGGGATCACCTGCTACAGCGCGGAATGGTAATGTCATCGCGGCTGTAGGGATGCTGTTGGCGATCGCAGCTACAATGCTAGACCAGCATGTGTTGAATTACGAGATGATATTGTTGGGCTTGGCGATTGGTTCAGGGATTGGTGCGATCGTTGCCTACAAAGTCCAAATGACGGAAATGCCCCAAATGGTGGGCTTACTCAACGGTCTGGGCGGTGCAGCTTCGGCTTTAGTAGCCGTTGCGGAATTCTGGCGGTTACTGGATAGTTCTCAACCAATACCGCTAGATGTCAACATCTCCATGTTGTTGGATGTGTTAATCGGCGGTGTTACCTTCACAGGTAGTTTTCTCGCCTTTGCTAAATTGCAAGGTTTAATCAGTGGTTCCCCGATTACATTTCCATTTCAGCAACCATTTAACTTGTTGCTTTTGGGTGCTTATGTGGTAGGTAGTGCCTACTTAATCATCACACCCGATAGCTTACCCATCTTCTTAGCAGTGGTTGCTGTTTCCCTAGTGTTGGGTGTAATGTTCGTCATCCCCATTGGTGGTGGCGATATGCCGGTGGTAATTTCGCTGTTGAACTCCTTGTCGGGTATAGCCGCGGCTGCGGCTGGATTTGTGGTGATGAACAATATGTTGATCATCGCTGGTGCGTTGGTAGGAGCATCTGGATTAATCCTTACTGAGATTATGTGTAAGGCAATGAACCGCTCTCTATTTAGTGTGTTGTTCAGCGCTTTTGGCACGGGTTCTGGTGGTGGTGCTGCTGCTAGCGGTGGTGGTGCAACCGATCAAACCGTCCGCAGTATTGATCCCGAAGAAGGGGCGATGATGTTGGGTTATGCCCGTTCTGTGGTAATTGTTCCTGGTTATGGGATGGCTGTTGCCCAAGCGCAACATAGTGTGCGGGAATTGTCAGATCAACTAGAACGGATGGGCGTTGATGTCAAGTACGCCATTCACCCCGTTGCTGGCAGAATGCCGGGGCACATGAATGTATTGCTGGCTGAGGCAAATGTGCCTTATACGCAGTTGTATGACATGGAAGATATTAATCCCCAGTTTGAACAAGCTGATGTGGCTTTAGTCATTGGGGCAAATGATGTGGTAAATCCTGCGGCGCGGAGTGATGCTAATAGCCCAATTTATGGTATGCCAATTTTGGAAGTAGATCGGGCAAAGCAGACAATTGTGATTAAGCGCGGGATGAGTACAGGTTTTGCCGGTGTAGATAATGAGTTGTTCTACAAGGATAAAACTACGATGCTCTTTGGTAGCGCTAAGGATATGGTGTCGAAGTTGGTTTCGGAAGTGAAGCAACTTTAAGAAATTTTAAATTTTCTTTTAGCCATTACTGGCTATAACTTCCCTACCTAGTTTATAACTGGGTAGGGTTTTGTTTGATCATTGTAGGAATATTATTTATGCCGATTGTAAATAGAGAAAAATGGCAGCATGTTTTATTTTTTAGTGAACGTGAATTTTTAGAGATAGGCTTGAGAAATGATGGAGTAAGAATAATTCAAATTGGGATGGAAGGCGATGCCCCTATCGTTGCATTTGTTTCTACAGATGATCTAAGCAACGAAGATTTAGAACCGATAGAACTATGGTCATTAATGAAGTTTTCCTATACTGCCGATGAATATCAGTTCTACGATCAACCTAAAAAACTAAATTATAATTCAAAAATTATTCAAAAATATAAGATTATTACGGATAATCAATTTTCTCTTGATTTAGATATTGAATCTTATATTTTATCTATTCAATTCCAAAAAGACAGTCTTTGCATGTGGGTATTAGAGAGCAATAATGAATTTAAAAGACGCAAAAAACGAAATTTTTTATGGATTAGAACAGGCGAAGTTATAGAATATCAAGATTACAAATATCTCTTTACATTGCAATCACAAACGAGGAACCATGTTACTCATTTATTTGAAATCTTCGATACTGATTTTAGGGAATTAGAAAAATTTCTAGCTGCTCAACAATGGGAAAAAGCCGATAAAGAAACTTTTGCTATCTTGCTAAATTTATGCGGTTCAGAAAATTCTCCAGATGGTTATTGGATAAGCGAAGCAAATATAAAAAACATCAAATTTTCAGACTTAAATTATATAAATTATCTATGGTATAAATACAGTAATGGGCGCTTTGGATACAGCATTCAAAAGTGTATTTGGCAAAATATTACAGATAATTTTGAGATTGATATTAATAACATTCAATATGAGAAATGGCATAATTTTTGCGAGCATTTAGGATGGAATACTGGTTTTCCCGCACTAAATTTTACTGATAGTGCAATAGAAGGTCATTTACCTGCTATCGTTGGTTGGGGAATGCCATTTGGCCCGATAGGTTTTCCTAAAACATTTCTTAGTATTCTGTCTCGCTTTTGAGATAGTTCGTGTAGTGCGATCGCCTAATTGTACCTTTATAACAACCGTAATCGCTTCCCTTCTTCCTCTGCGTCTCTGCGGTTCGTTAAAAAAGCGATCGCCAAATCTTCACTGTGCGATCGCCTCTTATATTCTTCCTTGGCGGTTTTTTAAAAAAGCGATCGCACTTCCAAAACCCCACCAAGCGATCGCTTTGGTAATATAATTAAGACTGCGGTGTAATACTGCGCGGATCAACAACTACAATCGCAGAAAAACGTTTAAAGTCATCAATATTAAATGTAAGTAGATGTGTAATCTGGTGCGTTATCATCGCCGCAACTAAACGTGCATCATGCACCTGTTTTCCCATGACTTGGTATTTAACAATTAGAGATTCCCACTCACAAAAAATTGCAGGTGTATCAAGGTGTAGTATAAATATCTTCTTGAGTTTCTCAGTTTCTTGTACTGCTTGAGCCGTGGATAAACCTAAACCATTACTATTAATTGGTCTTGTAGCAACAGCCCAAAACTCAATGAGATTCTGTGGAGTTATATATAATAATTCACCTTGTCTCTTGAACATCAAAATCGCTCTTTGAGTATCAGAGTGCATTGGGCTATTCTTCTGCACCAAACGCAGCAAAATATTAGTATCCACCAAATAGCTCATAACATTTCGTCTTCTCTGGTGTAAATAGTCTCTCGACTAATCGCTGCATCTGAAAGTACTGGTGCTAAAGAAAAAGCAGGACTATTTATTAAATCTGTTAATATAGCTTCCCATTCTTTCTGATCTGATACTTGATAAAATTTTTCTTCTTCATGGCTGCTTAAACTGTCTTCAATCAGAGACGCAAGATAAGCTTCTACCGATAAACCTTGTGCAGCAGCTTCAGCAATGAGACGAGCCTCTATTTCTGGTTTCAGTTGTAGCTGTATGGTCATTTGTTGTCTCCTAAAGTAGCCATGAAAATCGCCTACTTTAATGGTAAATAAAAGTGTAGGGACACGATATTATCATGTCCCTACAAAAACACTGTGTAACCGTGGGCGAATTATCGCCGCTTAGGAGTGCTGCGTCGTGTTTCGCGTTTTTCTTGTTCTAGACGTCGGCGATCGCGCCAATCTGCCAGCGTCAAATAACCAATACCACCAGTAACTACTACCAGCAGCACTACGGCAACTAAAGCCAAAATACTCAGGAATGGACTTTCCACCATACCTCTACAGTCCGTTACGTCCCCAAACTACCATTGCAATTGACCAAGTGAACACAACTAACAGTGATACCCAACCCAGTGTCAATATTGCCATAGTCCCACTTTTGAATTCATTTACAAAACGTCTCTAATATTTATCATACTGGGGATTGGGTACTGGGGATTGAGTATTGAGAATTGGGTACTGGGCAATTTTTCTCATCTCTAATCCTCAATTCCCATTCTTTAATAAATGCCAGATGTCAAATGAACGAAACTTCAGATACTCAACTAATGGCAGAACGCCTAGAATCCCTCAAAGCTGGAATTATCGGGGGTTTATCTCTGTGTTTCGCCTTCGTCATTACCAGTTTAATAAACACTCTAGTACTGGCAAAGTATTTTCAGACACTCGCAAATCTGCACGTTAGTGTTAATTGGCACTGCTGGGTAAGTGGTGCAGTTGCTTGCTTCTCTGGCTTGCTGTTTGGTATCACTTACCGTTATATCATCCGTTCAGACAACAATCCTCAACTCAAAGCTGGCGGTGTACTAGCTTTTGGCTTGGTGCGGGGACTAACCCAGATAGAACTTGGGTTAAATTCTGCCAACAAAGTTTTACCTTGTTTAGTACTGGCTCTGGAAAGTGTATTGTGGTTTGTAGTGGGGGCGATCGCTCTCGATACCGCTATCCAACTTGGCTGGCTCAAACCTTTTCCATCAGCCTAAATTCTTTATATTTAAACAGTCCAACTTTTTAATATGGAAACTAAAAGATCTCACTATTATCTGATAGTCGATCTGGAGGCTACTTGCAGTGACAATGGAATTATTCCTAGGCACGAAATGGAAATCATCGAAATTGGTGCGGTAATGCTCAATCGAACCACATGGGAAATTGATGCAGAGTTTCAACAATTTATCCAACCTGTGAGACACCCGCAGCTAACAGCTTTTTGCACAGAATTAACTAGTATTCAGCAACAAGATGTTGATCAAGCATCACGATTTTCAGAGGTAATTTATGATTTCAAAGAATGGATTTATTCATCATTTCCCAATCATATTTTCTGTTCTTGGGGTAATTACGACAAAAAGCAATTTCTCCAAGATTGTGCATTTCATCATATCCCTTATCCTTTTGCCTCAGAACACATCAATATCAAAGAAGAATTTTCAGAATATCTTGGTGTATCTAAAAAATATGGTATGGCACTAGCTCTCAAGGAATTAGGAATAAAATTAAAAGGCACACATCATCGCGGTATTGATGATGCTCGCAACATTGCAGCTATTTACCGCCAAATGAAAACTAAAAAACCAAGCTGAGTCAAAGGAATGATGAAGCTTGTCAGCCTGAAAGCTACACTGCATAGTTAGCATAAACATGAGTTCAAACTGTTATTGATAATAACTTCGGAACTAAAAATCAAATGCAAGCACTCAATCCTCTTAAAACCCCCTCTTTTCTTCAGAAAATCCAATGGGTTGCTGATCCGGTAAAATATATGGAGAGTGCAGCCCAACAATATCCTGATCTATTTACTGCTAATGTAATTGGTTTTGGAAACAAGTTGGTATTCGTCAACCATCCCCAAGGACAGCAAGAAATTTTAACTAATGACCGCAAGAAGTTTGCTGCCCTTGGTAAAGAAAATAGAATATTGCAACCCTTAATCGGAGACTACTCAGTTATTATGCTAGAAGGCGATCGCCATAGACAGCGGCGACAGTTAGTAATGCCTTCTTTTCATGGCGATCGAATGCGAAGTTACGGTGAGTTAATTTGTAATATTACAAAAAAAGTCTTCAATCAATTACCCACAGATAAACCCTTTTCTGCACGTAGCGCCACACAAGATATTTCCTTACAAGTCATCTTACAAACGGTTTTTGGTGTGCATGAGGGAGAAAAAAGCCAACAACTCAAGCAACGACTGGCAATCATGGCGGATCTGTTTCGCTCACCTTTGACTTCTAGTTTTTTATTTTTTCCCTTCCTGCAAAAAGATTTAGGCGCTTGGAGTCCTTGGGGCAAGTTTTTACGCGATCGCCAACAACTTGATAAAATGCTCTACGCTGTAATTGCTGAACGCCGAGAAAACAGCGATGCTAACCGGATCGATATCCTCTCTTTGTTGATGTCAACTCACGATGAAGCAGGAAACTCAATGACAGATCAGGAGTTGCGTGATGAGTTGATGACTTTATTGTTTGCTGGATATGAAACCACAGCAACAGCAATGGCTTGGTCATTGTATTGGGTTCATCAACAACCTGAAGTCCGGGAAAAACTCCTCCAAGAACTGAATACTCTTGGTGATTCACCAGATCCGATGAGCATTTTCCGGTTGCCTTATCTCACCGCTGTCTGTAATGAAACCTTGCGGATTCACCCGGTTGCTATGTTGACATTTCCGAGGATTGTACGCGAACCTGTGGAACTACTGGGACATTCTTTAGAGCCTGGTACAATCGTAGTCGGCTGCATGTATCTCACTCACCAGCGCGAAGATTTATATCCAGAACCAAAGCAGTTCAAGCCAGAACGTTTTCTAGAACGTCAATTTTCTCCTTATGAATTTATCCCCTTTGGTGGTGGTGTGCGCCGCTGTTTGGGCGAAGCTTTAGCTGTGTTTGAAATGAAGCTAGTATTAGCGACTATCCTGTCACGCTATCAACTCGCACGGGCTGAGAATCAACCAGAAGTACCTCGCCGCCGAGGTGTTACCCTTGCACCTGCTCGTGGTGTCCAGATGGTAATTACAGGTAAACGTGCGCCTCAAGAGTCTCCTCTTAGTTTGGTAACTATTTAGTTAAAGAGCGATCGCATGGAATCTCTAACCTCTCGTATGCAAGCGGTACAGTCGCCGATCATTCCTGTGGTTGGGGAACTGATTAAAAACTCTCCTGGAACCATCTCTTTAGGACAGGGTGTAGTTTCTTACAACCCACCACAGTCAGCAATTGAGTTTTTAACCAAATTCCTTGCTGAACCCGCTAATAATCTTTACCAAGCAGTTGAGGGAATTCCCCCTTTGTTGGCTGCACTGGCAGGAAAATTGTCAGCTTTTAACGGCATTGAAATTAACGAGGAAAACTGCGTTGTTGTTACAGCGGGAAGCAACATGGCGTTTATGAATGCCATTCTGGCGATTACTTCCCCAGGTGATGAAATTATTCTGAATACGCCTTACTATTTCAATCATGAAATGGCGATCGCAATGGCGGGTTGTCATGCAGTGTTAGTAGAAACAGACGAAAATTATCAACTGCGTCCAGAGGCGATCGCTCAAGCAATTACCCCGAAAACACGGGCAATAGTGACAATTTCACCAAATAATCCGACTGGAGTTGTCTATTCAGAAGCGACATTGCACCAAGTGAATCAAATTTGCGCCGTTCACCGAAGGTGTGCCGAAGGGACTCGCGGCATTTATCATATTAGCGATGAAGCTTACGAATATTTTACCTATAACGGAGTAAAACATGTTTCCCCTGGCGCTGCTGGCAGCAGCGAGTACACTATTTCCCTCTATAGCCTTTCCAAGGCTTACGGTTTTGCCAGTTGGCGCATCGGCTATATGGTAATTCCCAAACACCTGCTTGTCGCCGTTAAAAAAGTCCAGGATACGATTTTGATTTGTCCGCCAGTGGTTTCTCAGTATGCAGCTTTAGGAGCATTGCAAGCAAAAGATGAGTATTTGCAGAGCAATATAGGAGCAATTGCTCAAGTTCGACAACTAGTACTCGAATCCCTTAACCACCTACAAGGCTTGTGTACTATTACCCCAGCCGATGGTGCTTTCTATTTTTTCCTCAAAGTTCATACCCAGATGGATGCTTTGGAATTAGTTAAAAGACTGATCCAAGAACATAAAATAGCAGTTATTCCCGGTTCAACCTTTGGCATGGATAATGGATGCTATCTACGAGTTGCCTATGGTGCGCTGCAAAAAGAGACAGCAAAAGAAGGTATAGACAGATTAGTAAAAGGTCTACAAATTATAGTGAGAAGTTAGTTATGAGTAAATATTAAATTCGTAGAGTTATTACACAGCGTTTATTTACTGATTTTTCCAATATTTATAATTTCAAGTTTAAGCAATGCCGATTATTAATATAACAATCCAAATCGAAACTGAACAGGGAATTAATATTCATAACATAACACCACAAATTCAAGATATTATTACCTCAACATCGATTAAGAATGGACAAATTTTAGTATTTTCTCGACATACTACAACAGCTTTAGCTATTAATGAAAATGAAGTCAGACTATTAGAGGATATAAGGGTATTCTTACAGAAATTAGCACCCGATTCAGAGCGATACTTGCACAATGACCTGCATTTAAGGGATGTCCCAGAAGATGAACCGATAAATGCTCACTCTCACTTGATGGCAATGATGCTAAGTACGAGTGAAGTAATTCCCCTTGTTGATGGAAAATTAGCTTTGGGTACTTGGCAATCTGTATTATTTTTTGAGCTGGATGGGCCTCGCAAACGAACTGTATTTTTGCAAATTTCTGGAGAGTAATATCTTAGCTCCCAAAATAGTCCTAAATCATTTGTAATAAGCCACAAATGACAAATGACTACCTTTACGAAAACCTTACAACTCAAGTAGGATTGCTGTAGCAAAAAATAACTTGGTAATTAAAATTACAACAAATACATAACAAAGCAATTATACTTAACACCATTGTAGGAAGTATTTTTGTCATCAGTTGTGCCAATCTAGCAAATAACTCCTCAAACATAAATTTATGGCTAAACAATCGCAAGATATCAGGTTAGCTGCTACCACAAGAATCTGGGGACTTACAGTTGGCATGTTAACAATTTGCATTCCACTTTCTGCTGTTACTAGAAGTGGTTCTATTCTTCCGTTAGCTGCTATTGGTGGCGCAGCCGTTGCGACGATTGCTGTTTGGCGTTCTGATGAAAGAAGATTACAAACTAAATATTTGCAACAGCAGCAAGTAGAATTGTTAGAACAAAGAATAGCGAATTTAGAAACAATTGTTAGTACTGATGACTATGAGGTGCGGATGAAACTTCAACAACTAAAAGCAAGTGATGCTTACAAAAATCCGTCTGGTATCAGCACTACACCCAAACAATCAAAAGGTTAAAGGGGAAAGGACAAGGGAAACACCTTTTCCCCTTACTCTTTACCTCTTAATTGAATCGTAGTTGTCTTAACTCCTTTCATTCACACCGAAAAAATTATTCAGACTACGATTCAATTAATTCCACATCAAACACTTCTGCAAAAGACTTAGCTACATAAGAACGTACTTCTTGGCAAGTGATACCTGGAATCCATTCAGCTAAACTGCTTACAGGTTTATCAGAAATGCCACACGGTACAATTTGCTCAAAGCCTGTCATGTCTGGACACACATTTAATGCAAAGCCATGCATGGTAATCCAACGGCTGACTTTAATACCAATAGCTGCAACTTTACGCCCTTGTAACCAAACACCAGTAAAAGCCGGAATTCTTTCTCCCTGTAACCCGTAACTTGCCAATACGCGAATTATTACTTCTTCGAGTTGCCGTAAGTACCAGTGGAGGTCTTGACGATAACGTTGCAGATTTAAAATCGGATACCCCACGAGTTGACCAGGACAATGGTAAGTGACTTCGCCGCCTCTTTCAACTCGATGCACATCATACTTATTATTGTTAATTTCAAATTTGAGAAATTCTGGGCTTGCTCCCTGCCCTAAAGTGTAGACAGGTGGATGCTCTAGCAAGATTAACACATCATCTAGACTAGGGTCATTGATGCGCTCAGCAAGAAGCGATCGCTGCCATGCATGAGCTTCTAAGTAAGGCATTAGTCCCTGGTTATATAACAGACAGCGGTGTTGGTGTGCTTTCATACTATGGATAATGCCAAAAATCAACTAGTATCGGGAAGAAATATATTTCAACTCACAAAGCTGAAGTCAACAAATGTCAAGCTATGCAAAGGATTTTGAAGGAAAATCAAGGGAACCAGCATTAGCAAACACAAAGTGCTAGCTTGAATATATAACCTCAATAGGTGTTGGGAGGAATTCTCTGCAATCAGCATCACGCCAAGACAATAAGAATGAATACACTGGCTGATGACTCTAATATTATTGTTTGCATCTCGCAGGATCAAACATTCCCCAAAGACTTGTGTTCTTTATCAACAGCGAGCGGAGTTCTTGGAACACATAATCAACCACCAACAGTTGTTTAAGCGTTACTTAGAGAAAAAAGTAGTCACGGGAGCTACTGCTCAGACTATCTCTCCTAAATTTCTGCGTAGACATCCAATTGCTTTACAACCAATTGGAAAGCAGCGCAGAGATCAGAAGATAAATCGACGGTATACTTAACAAAAACCAGATGCAGCAAGCCTTAGAGACAGCGTACCAGCAGTACATAAAAATAATTCACAATTTGTTTTGGCGGCATTGATAGACCTTACCGCAACTTCTTTTCATACAAAGCAAATTCACACATCAAATATTCAGCGGGAGAGTTTACATGAAGCTTGTCATCCACGGCAAAAATATAGAAATTACCGATGCGATTCGGGAGTATGTGCATCAAAAAATTGAAAAAGCAGTTAATCACTTTCAGAACATCACAAATGAAGTGGATGTGCATCTTAGCGTAGCCCGCAATCCGCGAATTAATCCTAGACAAGCGGCTGAAGTAACGATTTATGCCAATGGTAGTGTCATCCGTGCTGAGGAAAGCAGCGAAAACTTATACGCCAGCATTGATTTAGTTGCAGATAAAATTGCCCGTCAACTGCGTAAATATAAAGAACGGCGTCAAGATCAGAAAATTCATGCCCAACCAACAAATGAAGTAGTGGTTGCAGAGTCGATAGTAACAGATTTAATTGGCGATCGCACCCCCGAATTGCCTAACGAGGTCGTCCGCACAAAGTATTTTTCCATGCCTCCAATGACTGTTGCACAAGCCCTAGAACAACTGCAACTGGTAGGACATGACTTTTATATGTTCCACAATTCTGAAACTGGGGAGATTAATGTAATTTACGAACGCAACCACGGCGGTTATGGTGTGATTCAACCCCGCAACGGTAATGGTCATACTAACGGCAAGAATGGCAAGTCAGCCCAAGCCAATATCGCCATGCCAGAAAAATCGCACTCGAATAAATAGGGACTAAGGACTATTAAGAGGGGGAAAAGGTTAAAGATTAAAGGGTAAGGGGATGGTTTTTCCCTTTCTCCTTTACCCCCCTTGCGCCTTACCCTATCCCCTACTTAGCTGCAAGCTGTTGCAGTGTTTTCAGAGACTCCTCAACATGACCTTTAAAGTTAAACATTGAATCAAAAACATATCGCACAACTCCCTCTTTGTCAAGAATGTAGGTAACACGACCAGGGAACAAACCAAAAGCTGCTGTTGCACCGTAAAGCTTGCGTACTTGGTCGCCTTTATCGCTCAAGAGGGTAAATGGTAGCTGGTGCTTTGCGGCAAATCGCTGGTGAGATTCGCTAGAGTCGGCACTTACACCAATAACTTCAGCGTCAGCAGCTTTAAATACTTCATACTGATCGCGAAAGGCACAAGATTCTGTCGTACATCCAGGTGTGTCGTCCTTGGGATAAAAATATAGGACAACAGCTTTTTTGCCACGAAAATCTTGGAGGCTAACTATTGAACCGTTTTGGGCAGGAAGGCTGAAATCAGGAGCAATATCCCCAACTTTAACTGGCATAACAAATAATGGTGGTTATTTAATAAAGGTAGATTAACTAATTATTTGTCACTGTGGCATTCACTAGATGATCAAAAATCTCAAGCAACAAGTTCACACTTTAGGTCTATATCTTGTTGCTCAATTTACAGCCATAGAGAGATTTTTTTTAAAATAAACTTATGCATTACTAGATAGTATTTCCAAAAGTTAAGTAGGAAAACCGTACTCATCATACAGGTTTTCTGCACTATATATCTGAGTTTAGCTAGATACAATCAAGGTGTAGCTTGAGTAATGCTGTTGTTGAGAAAAGCTTAAAAAATCTATGCAGCATTAGCAGGAGAGCGAAAATATGACAAATCAATTGAAAACGGTAGCTTTGCTAGCCGCACTCAGTGGCTTATTGATTGCCATTAGTTATTGGGTAATTGGCGGCACTGGTGGCTTGATAGTAGGAATTGGTTTAGCAGCAGTAACAAACTTATTTTCTTGGTATCAATCAGATAAAATTGCCCTATCAGTTTACCGCGCCCAGCCTGTAAGTGAAAGTCAAGCGCCCGGATTATATCGAATGGTGCAAAGATTGTCTCAGCGCGCCAATATTCCCATGCCAGGAGTTTACATTGTTCCTAGTCAAACTGCCAACGCTTTCGCTACGGGGCGCGATCCAGAACACGCTGCTGTAGCTGTCACCGAAGGCATTTTGAATATACTACCAGAGGACGAACTCGAAGGCGTTATTGCTCACGAACTTACTCATATTATTAATCGTGATACCCTGACACAAGCCGTTGCTGCTACTGTCGCTGGTGCTATTTCATTCTTAGCCCAAATGGTTAGCTACAGTTTATGGTTTGGCGGTGGCTCACGAAATGACAATAGAGGCGGAAATCCTTTAGGTATTCTATTAACGGTAATACTTGCACCATTAGCTGCCACAATTATTCAGCTAGCAATTTCTCGCACAAGAGAATTCTCCGCTGACGCTGGTTCTGCCAGATTAACTGGTAATCCCCGCGCCTTAGCTCAGGCATTGCAACGGTTAGAAGCTACGGCAAAACAGTTACCTTTAAATGCCAACCCAGCATTTGAACCGTTATTAATTATCAATCCCATTTCTGGACAATTTTTAGGTAACTTATTTTCCAGTCATCCTGCCACTGAAGCACGAGTTGCAGCATTGTTAAAATTAGAGCAACAACTGCCAACCACAGCTTATTGAGAAAAGTCCAAGGTCAAATGTAATTAATTTTGACTAATCAATCAAAAATGCAGTTTTCATTCGATAGTCAGCTTTGCAATAAGGATATTTCAACTTATGAATGCTAACAACATCGAACCCATTGAAACCACAATAATCGAATCCACCGAATCCATATTAGTAGTAGAAATCAGTTCTCAAACTGACGAAATGGTAGAAATCGAAATGGCAGGTGAGACGGATGAAGTAAAGCGTGAAACCAAAGCGCTTATTGAAGCGTTAAAAAGACGCGCTCAAACTGAAGCTAGATTAGCAGGCACTCTTACCCGTGAAACGTATTTGAAAGCTGTACGTCAAGCACGAGAAGCAATTGAAGGCAGGAGACTTATTGAACGAGATCATCGCCTGGAATATGCTTGGGCGGTAATGCAAGACGAAGCTGAGAAAAACTGGTACTTGCTGATGAAAGAAGTCGTAGACTTCAGCCTTCGTCTTCAAAAAGCTACTAAAGCTGCTTGGGAAGCCTTTAATGCTCCTCGCTCTCAACTTTAAACAGGGTGTGTAAGCAGCGCCTCTCCCCCCTCCTCATACCTCGTTCCCAGTTTCCGATGGGCATAAGGCTAGGTCATTTACTAACTCTTCCTCATGCCCAAAAACTCCATCCCCTTGTTGGTGGAGTTTTTTATCTTGGTCTTTGCCGTGCATATCGTCCATCAAGTCCTTGCTTAACCCAACTTAGACATTCGTATTCAGATGTGAATAATTTGGGTGCAGCAATATTATTCAATAATTCTGGTGGATAATGATCGTAAAAATATTTACCTGCTTCTTCAAAGACAATAATCAAATTATTGCGGTAAATATATCGGAATTGAAAATTATCCCTTTGACTGTTAAATTCTAAATGTTTGTCAATATGTTCTTTGGCAATATCAACGATATTACTGATGCTAATGCCATAGATTCCTGCTGGATTTTCTGCTTTGTGAAATTTACTTTTTTGTCCAATTTCTGATAGCAATTTATACGAATAAATTTCGTAATTATCCGCTTTGGTAAAAATAAATGGAATGATGAGATAACCTTTATATGAGACTGATTTTTCATGAAGAAGACGACTCATCTCAACCTCCTTTTGTATAACTGCTCTCAAAAAAATTGTTCACATACACATTAAAAATTAATACATTTCTGTTAGTTACTCGCACAGCTTACCTACACTCCACGACTCTTTTGTAAAGAAGGCTATATCCCCTGTACAAAAGGGTAGCTAGGTTAATCTCGGTTTATCAGAAAAGTATCGCAACAACAATTATCGCTCTTTTTGAAATCAGTAAGCATTAAACTTGTGAGTCAATAAGGGTAATTGATACGTACTGTCACAATTAAGTAACTTATCTATTTTTATTGACAAAATTTTTACTTTTGCTTCGATTTGATCACTGAATCGGTGTTTTGGGCGATCGCTTCAAATTCAAAGCCACTGGGAGTGTATCCTTACTCTGATTAACAGAGCTAATATAAAATTTACCCATCACATTTGTTTACAGAATAACTATTGTCCCAAAGTTGCGAAACCAATTAAAGTGTTAATAAACAGCTTTAAACCTATAGAGCAAGCGTTTGTCTAGGGTGACTGAATCGTAAAAATCAAACTGGGGTCAGACAAAACCACAGCTACCTAGGGGTATGAGTATATGAACGAGTCTAATTTGACAGATGCTTTACAATGGACATCTGAAGCTAAAACAAAGTTGAAAAGTATTCCCTTTTTTGTTCGTTCTCAAGCTAAAGCCCGAATTGAGCAGCTTGCTCGCCAAGCAGAGCAAGAAATTGTGACCGCCGATTTAGTAGAACAGGCTAGGCTTGAGTTTGGACAGTGAGCAGCTAGTGACCCCATTCTAAGGTAATCTCTAGATTGGCTGTGGAAGTGCCTTTGACTAGTAAAGGTATAAGCCTACCTGATTCAATACAAATTTCTATACCAAATTTTACACTTGCCTTATCTGGCTTAGCTTTGTGTACTATCTCTGCAATTTCCTTGGTAAGAGATTCTATAGCAACGGTTACTTCATTAAAAGGTTGGGTTTGAAAATTTATTTTGCGTTCGCCAATTAGTGTAGCTTCAACTCGGACATGTGTACCATCAGTAAGTTCTACCGAAATAATTCTAGTTTGGAGTTCCATGTTGATTTGAATGGATTACTCTGCTTTTATAACATTCAATCAGTATTAGTAAATACAACTTTAAATTTTAAGGCAGTCTCCGCTTATTGTTGTACGTGAGCACCCTATATCTGATGTTAAGCAGGAGTAACCGGAAAATTAGCTGAATTTACTTATAGCGTTTCCTAGTCAGATGAGGTACAAATTTATCGGCGTTTATCGGTGTTTATCTGTGGTTAATTACTTCTTGGTGTACCTCACTCATGTGAGAACCGCTATAGTCAACTCCCTCCGACGTTCATCGCTGCCAAAAAGGCTTTTTGACTAACATCTTTGTAAACTACATCTAAATAGTTCATTACCACATCAGCAGAATTTAAACTTACAGTATTTTCTGCTTCCTTGGCTAAGGGAATTGCTCCTAATACATCTAATATTGTCTCGCTACTTGATGGTGCAATCACTACCAAAGATGACTCTAATGGCTCGTTATATTGCCAGAAAGCGTCAATTGTTACCGAGTATTGATTGTTGGGAATTAATTGTTGAACTTCAGGGGTTTCAATGATGTGAGCTTCAACCTTAGCACCACGTAAATTTCGTAAATCACTAATAATTTGCTCTTTCGTGCGTCCACGTAATTGAAATAGTACAAATGGATCTTCACTGAAGCGATCGCCTAACTGATAATAAATAGCACCAATATGTTTGCAAGGATTTGCCTTATCGGGACAAGAGCATTTACTGTGGATATCTGAGAGGGTAAAAGGAAATAAAGAAAGACCATTCGCTGTAAACACTTCTTCTATATTTTGTGGCATTTCCCCTGCCAGCAGCTTGGCAGCAAAAGTTGCTTTATGGGACATTGTTTCAATTACATAACCCCATTGCTCATCACTGAAGGGGTCAAGAGAAAGAGAAACTTTATAAGGTTCTGCTTCACTACCTTGCACTCTAGCTAAAACTTTTGCACCTTTAAACTCGATACTCAAGACATTTCCCTGACGAGCATAGTTTCTAGCACGTTCCAAACGCTTTTTAAATCGATAAGAATCTAGCAAATCAAGCCATCGTTGTGACCACCATTCTCGGCTTGATTGAAGAGTGTAATTGGTCATAATTTTTCTTATTTGATTAAATAAATTACTGGAAAAATGCTAACCTATCTGGTATTTTATATTGTCAAAATTAAAATTTTGACATTTTTTAGTTTAGACACTTCTGCTTACATCCCATTTTTTTTTAAAATACTCAACAAAATTCGTTAGTAATCCCCTTCCTCGACTAAAGTCTTTCCCTTCCACAATTTCAAAATGTGTACAGTCAGCTGTATGGTCGTTGAGAAAAATAGAATAATAACCTAGTTTAGGAGTATCTCTTCTTCTATCAAATAAGATATAAAAAGGCACGCAAGTAAGCCCATCATAAATTCTTAATTCTAGATTATGCCCATAGCTTGGATCGTTTCTTAAGTTACGCATTACGGTAATGAAGTCTCGAAGTCCTACAACCCAGGCTTGACCTTCATCCATCTCATTAGATCTATAAGTAGCATTAGGACAATCAGGATCTATTGCAAGAATATGGATCTTAACTCCTTCTTGCAGAGCATTCTTTAAGTCTTCAAGATACCCTTTACGAAGTGAGCAATAGGTGTCATGCCAATACACCGTATCTCCATTCTTTGCAATACGAAAAATGCTACCGAAATCCATCTGCTCATGTACCCTCCGAAAACCCTGTTCAGAAAAAGCCTTGATCCTGAACATATTCTCCAAGCGGTTAACCAGTGAATCTCGATCATAGATAACTGAAACCCAGCTAGCTAAGAGTGCCGACCCAGTTGTTGATAGTAGTTGCGACCAGAAACCTAAAGTATTTTGAGTAAACAAACCGACAGTTAAAAGTATTAAACCAATAGTAAATACTACGGATGTTGGAGTGAAATAAGTTGCAAAGTTACTTAATGGATTATCGTATCTATGATTATTATTTTGAGGCATTAACGTTCCGCAGCTAGAAGTCAATATTCAAGATGACATGAAGATAAAATGAAAAATTCATTCCTAAAATCAAACTAGCTAGAACGGTTAGAAGAGGAATATGCTAGTGTAACTGACCTAAAACTTGCAGATGAAGTACTAGAAGAATGTGCTGGAGTTTTATAAAACTTTACATTATCCGATGGAAAAAGTTCTTGAAAAAGAGTTTGACTCAATTCAAATTTTTTAAGATGCTCTTTTTCATCCTGCTGCCCTCTTAGCCCAGAATAGGGATAATGATCTAAGAATCGACCGAATAAATATTGGCAATCATTCCGATATTTCTCAGTGTCAAGAATATGAACATGCCAAACATTATCAATTTCCTTTGTAGGTACTAGTTCTTGCTCAGGATATAAAGCATTTAAAAAAAGGAATTTCTTATATTGAGAAACTGCATACTCTGCTTTTTCTCGGCTCCACTTATAAACATCTTGCGGATGAGTTAGCTTAATAATAATTGATTCCAAATCCAGATTCTCAAACTTAAGCAAGAGTGCGCGTTTGGATTCATTATTAATACTTTTTCCTAGCATAAAACATACCTGAAAAATTTGATATATTAATTATACCTTGTGCAAGTAGATTGATTTTCTGCCGTCAACCACACTTTACATTTATTGTAAGAATTCAGGTCAGTGGATATTAGACCTCTTGCAAAAGTCAGAAAACTATTAGTGTCATTCTGACCAGAACGTAGTGGAGGGTACTCCTAGGTCGAAGCAAGCTACGCCTTAGTTCCGTAGGAAAGAATCTCACTCCTATGTTTCGCTCCGCTCAACATGACAATTGAAGCATTGATGCAAGAGGTCTATTGACGAGTGTGATATTGGAGGCAGAATATAGCAATTATGCAAAAAGACCTGCCTGGAAAACCAGAAATACCTCAACTTTAAATCTGAATCTTTACTCTTCTTACTTATTAGACTTCTTACAAAAATCGGAATAAGACCAAAATAAACCACAGCGAAAAGTAAGCGAAGCTCCGGGTAACAGTAGCGCAAAACTTTTCAAGACAGCGAAAAGTAAGTGAAGCTCCGGGTAACAGGAGCGCAAAACTTTTCAAGACAGATGAACAACGAACACTTGCTACAACGGGGGGTTCCCGCTGTAGGAAACTTTTCAAGACAGATAAATATTGGTGTTAATCAGTGTTCACACCGAAGTTCAGATGTCTTTCCTGCGGAACGCTGCGCGAACGGCGGTTCGCTTTTGGCGTTCCCGCAGGGTAGCCGCCGCACCCTGCGGGAAGCAAGCTACCGACTTTTCTCTGTGGTTCGATTTAACAAATTTCGACTTATGTAAGAAGGCTATTCTGAGTCCTCATCAATTACTGCATTGCGGTCAAGTAGTAATAAGTTACGGAGTTGATCTGTATCCAATTCAGTCAGCCATTCTTCACCCGCACCTACAACTTGTTCAGCCAGCTGTTTTTTACTTTCAATCATGTCATGAATTTTCTCTTCTAAAGTGCCATTACAGACAAATTTATGTACTTGCACATTACGAGTTTGACCAATACGAAATACTCGGTCTGTGGCTTGATTTTCCACGGCTGGATTCCACCATCTATCAAAGTGAAATACATGATTTGCGCGTGTTAAATTCAACCCAACACCACCTGCTTTTAATGAAAGAATCATAATTGGTGGCCCTTGGGGATCGTGTTGAAAACGGTCAATCATTTCCTCACGTTGTTTTTTGCTGGTGCTGCCATATAAAAACAATATTTCTCGACCAAGTTGTTTTTCTAGATAGGGTTTGAGTAATTTTCCCCACTCAGCAAATTGAGTAAAGATTAAAGCATGATCGCCTTCTGCTAAAACCTCTTCCAGCATTTCTTCTAGCCGCAGAAGTTTGGCTGAATTATGTTGCTCCAATGTAGTTTGTTTCAAATATTGGGCCGGGTGATTGCAGATTTGTTTGAGCTTGATTAGTAAAGCTAAAATCATTCCCCGGCGTTGCAATCCTTCAGCCGATTCAATCTCTGTTAAAGATTCCTCTACAACTTGTTGATAAAGTGCAGCTTGTTCAGCAGTCAGACCACAAAAGACGGTCATTTCTTGCTTATCTGGCAAGTCTTGAATAATTTCGCGATCGCTTTTCAGACGGCGTAGAATAAACGGTTGAACTAATGCACGTAACTGGCTCAAAGAAGCGGTATCACCATACTTTTCAATTGGCATAGCAAACCGCCGCTGAAAAAATTGTCGCTTACCCAAATACCCAGGATTGAGAAAATCTAAAATTGACCACAATTCTTGCAATCTATTTTCTACTGGCGTACCCGTCAAAGCAACGCGAAACTTAGCCTCTAATTGCCTCACAGCTTGTGACTGCTTCGCATCTGGATTTTTGACGTTCTGCGCTTCATCTAAAACAATTGTTTGCCAAGTAAGGCTCTCTAATGACTTAATATCTCGATGAATTAATGAATAACTAGTAATAACTAAGTCGTGCTTTTTTGCTACTTCGACAAATGCTTTTCCTTTGGGCCGTTTATCACCGTGATACTGCAAAACTTTCAGGGTGGGGGCGAATTTCTTAACTTCTCTTTCCCAATTTCCTAAAACAGAAGTTGGACAAACTAGTAAAGTTGGATTTTCTAGCACATCTTGTTCTTTGAGATGCAGAAGAAAGGCGATAAACTGAATAGTCTTGCCGAGTCCCATATCGTCGGCGAGACACGCACCCAAGCCCCAACGTTCCAAGAAGGCCAGCCAAGCAGCACCTCGTTCTTGATATGGTCGTAACTGTCCCTGAAAGCCACTAGGCGTGGGCAAAGGTGCGCTCGCCTGATTATTGGTTAGTGCCCCAATCAACTCCTGCAATGCCCCAGACGCCTCAAAACTGACCACTGGTAGCTTTTCAATAACTTGGGTATCCCCAGTACTAAGGCGCAGAGCATCTTCTAAAGAAAGCGCCATTTGGTCTTTGCGAGAGGCGAAAAAGGCTTGAGCTGTCTTGATGTCTTGGGGACGCAACTCCACCCACTCGCCATTAATTTCTACAAGTGGGCTATTCAACGCCACAAGTCTATCAAACTCGGCTTTAGAAATAGTCTGTCCGCCAATTCCCAATTGCCATTGAAAATTTAACAAACTCTGCAACCCCAAACTTCCTTGCTTTTTCTTGGGAGTTTCAGCAGTAATTTTCAAACCCAAACGGTTCGCCCACCCTTCGCGGTTAGCTAAACTAGGAGGTAAAATCACTCCCAAACCACTATCTTCTAATCTCCAAGCTACAGATTTAATAAATTCATACGCTTGTATGGGACTGAGAGGACAAGATTGGGGAGCTTCAGCTTCTAAGCTGGGTGCAAGTACGGGATACAATCTGGAAGCTAATCCCAAACCCCGCAAAAATGTTTCTTGAGGTTGGTCAATTGTCCGATTTTCATAAACCAACTGCTCAACTGGATTGTGCCAAATTGTTGCTGCATCGACCAAAAACTCTGAATTATCAGCCGCCTGGAGGAAATACGCCAATGTCCAATCTACTTCTCCAGGCTCCGGGGAACGCAGTTGAAAACAGGTGCGAAATAGAGTTTTCAGAGCTAGTTGATATTGTAGCGGCATAGTCCAAGCCTTCAGCGCCGCTTCCAGTCGTTCGACTCCAATTGCATCTGTATTGACTATATGAGATGCATTAGTTAAAGATTGCAACCACTGTCGTACCGCAGACGGTAAAGACGCCATTACCTTTGCTTCAACGATGGGTTGAGAACCTACCATTTCTCGTACTTGGGCATCTATTGTACTATTGAGAAATCCCAACAATAATTCTTGAGGTTCGGCGGGGAAGTCTACATAAAGTAGGGACTGGGGGTTAGAGATGGGGGATTGGGAAAATTCCTCTCCAGTCACCCCAGTTCGCTCAACGGAGGACGCTTCCACAGACTGGCTCCCCAGTCCCCAGTCCCTAGTCCCCAGTCTTCCCTGATAGGTGCGACAAGCTAATGGCATCTTTGCCGAAAATCTTTCTAAGCGGCTTCCATCCACAGCACTATCTAAAAGTACTTGCCATTTCGCAACGATAGAATCATCAGATTGGCGTTGAATAGTCGGTAAAAACTTACAACGCGAGATTAAATCTAAGCTCCAGCGGGCCACTTGCGACCAAAAACGTAAATCTCCTCCCAAAAAGGCATCTTCTCCATTAGCAGCATTTAGAGGAACAGAAGTGAGAAATTTCATTGCTGCGGTGGGATTGAGACAAAAACCCTCAACTCGCCACGATTGTAAATATTGTGGGGATTGTGTTTCATCTAATGTGGCAGCAGAATGTACTGGGGTTAATACTGTTCCCTCCTTACTCTCTGAAATATAAGTTAGTAGAGAAATTATTTGGGAGTGCGTTGGCATAATCTCAGCAGTGTTTGCACCTTTGCGGGTTCGTCCAGTAGTCGTTAAAGCAACTTGCGGCTGCTGCGTTTTAGTAATTGTAATGTTATGCAAATCACCAAAAGTGATGCTTTGCGTAGCTTGTTTCCCCGTGGGAGTACGCAACCACTCGCTTAACTCAACTGGTGTCATTGCCAATGGATGTGGTGGCACACTTGGCGATGAACTCAACTCAAAATTTACCCGCGAGGATCGCCATGTTTCGCCCCAAATAAATAAACAACTACTTTGATTATTTAGTAACCAACTACCGTGTAAAATCGCCATTTGCTAACTACTCAGATTTTCGCCAAACTTCAGCAGTAACTAATTATTGCTGTTTTAAAAAAAAATTGAATTACAAATTCAATATAATCAACACATTAAATAAATGAGACATCCTAAATATTAAAGGGAAGAAAAATTCCTATTTATAAAATTTTAAAGAAGGAGACGTCACTAGAACTAAATTATATGTTTTTTCCAGAGCGGAAGACCGTAAGGGTATTACTAAAGGTTGTAATTATTAAAGGTAAAAATATTCCCAATCCAACCCTCTTTGAGACAGAACTTACGGCTTATTAATTGAGTCAGGATACGTTGGTTATTAGGATATCTGTTCAGGACGTTACACACAAGCCAAAAGAAGTATTGGGAGCGTTTTATTTAAAACCAAACTTTCCTAGTCAGTGCAGCTATATTTGCAACGCTGGTTTTATTGTACAACCTACTGTGGTCAGAGTATAGGACGGTTCATAGGACAACGCTCTTGATAGCGGCTAGCTTTGACTACGAGGCAGTGATGTTTATTTGCCTTAGAAACTAATATACCTTCAATTACACTTTGGCAGTCCTTAGGATTTAATATTATTGGGTGTATTCCGCGTTTAGCAAAGCTAAGCGATAGACAGGTAGATAGATAGCCTGATCTTGTATCGCACTTTGCATTGAAAGACTTGTTTATCTTTGTGTGTAACGGAAGTCAGCCATAGGGCATAAATGTTAGGATTGCCACAGAGAGAGAATAGCGAAAGAGAAGGAAAAAAAACTGAATGGCAGAAGTTGATAAGTCAATATCCTTCGATGGACGGGATATTCGACTGAAGGTAGGCCTATTAGCTCCCCAGGCTGGTGGGTCAGTTTTAATACAATCGGGGGACACAGCTGTATTAGTGACGGCTACGCGATCGCAAGCCAGAGAAGGCATTGATTTTCTTCCCCTCACAGTAGATTACGAAGAAAGGCTATATGCCGCTGGTAGGATTCCCGGAGGGATCATGCGACGAGAAGGTCGTCCACCAGAAAAAACAATTCTCACCAGCCGTCTTATAGATCGTCCCCTGCGTCCTCTATTCCCTTCATGGTTACGGGATGACCTGCAAATTATTGCATTAACGCTATCGATGGATGAACTAGTACCACCCGATGTGCTAGCAGTTACAGGTGCTTCAATTGCTACCCTGATTGCTCAAATCCCCTTTAATGGGCCAATGGCGGCAGTGCGGGTTGGCTTAGTGGGAGATGATTTCATTATTAACCCCACCTATGCAGAAATTGAAGCCGGAGATTTGGATTTAGTTGTAGCAGGTTCACCACATGGCGTGATCATGGTGGAAGCGGGAGCGAACCAGTTACCAGAACGGGATATTATTGAGGCGATTGATTTTGGCTACGAAGCAGTGCGAGATTTAATCAAGGCACAGCAAGATTTAGTAGCAGAACTGGGTTTGGTAATAGTGCAAGAAGCACCACCAGAAGTAGACCAAACCCTGGAAAACTATATCAGCGATCGCGCTAGCAGTGAAATTAAGAAAATCCTGTCACAATTTGAATACACTAAACCCGAACGCGATGCAGCTTTGGATGTCGTGAAGGAAACAATTGCAACTGCGATCGCCGAATTACCAGAAGAAGACCCAATTCGAGTTGCTGCAACCGCAAATAGCAAGGCCCTTGGTAATACTTTTAAAGACATTACCAAGAAGTTTATGCGCCGACAAATCATCGAAGATAATGTCCGCGTTGATGGTCGTAAACTCGATGAAGTCCGTCCCGTTTCTTGTTTAGTTGATGTTTTACCGAAGCGAGTTCACGGCAGTGGGTTATTTAACCGCGGACTAACTCAGGTATTATCCACTTGTACTCTAGGTACACCGGGTGATGCCCAAAACCTCAATGATGACATGCAGCTAGATCAACAAAAGCGTTATCTGCATCATTACAACTTCCCGCCTTTTTCAGTCGGAGAAACCAAGCCGATGCGTGCGCCAGGAAGACGTGAAATCGGTCACGGGGCATTAGCAGAGCGATCGCTACTACCCGTGCTACCGTCAAAGGAACAATTTCCTTACGTAATTCGCATCGTCTCGGAAGTACTCTCCTCCAACGGTTCCACCTCAATGGGTTCAGTGTGCGGTTCCACCCTTGCCCTAATGGATGCTGGTGTACCAATTCTCAAACCCGTTAGTGGCGCAGCAATGGGTCTAATTAAGGAAGGGGATGAAGTACGAGTCCTGACTGACATTCAAGGCATTGAAGACTTCTTAGGTGACATGGATTTCAAGGTTGCCGGTACTGATGCCGGGATTACCGCCTTGCAAATGGATATGAAAATCTCCGGTCTGTCGTTGGAGGTTATTTCTCAAGCCGTCCACCAAGCCAAATCAGCCAGGTTGCACATTTTAGAGAAAATGCTCGCCTGCATCGAGCAACCGCGCACTGAAACCTCATCCTATGCCCCACGTCTATTAACAATTAAGATTGAATCAGACATGATTGGTCTGGTTATTGGGCCTGGAGGCAAGACTATTAAAGGCATTACTGAGGAAACTGGTGCCAAGATTGACATCGAAGATGACGGCACGGTGACGATTTCCGCAGTGGATGAGAGCAAGGCAAAAAGAGCGCGTAACATCATCCAAGGCATGACCCGCAAGCTGCATGAAGGGGATGTCTACGTAGGACGGGTAACTCGGATTATACCAATAGGTGCATTTGTGGAGTTTCTGCCTGGAAAAGAAGGCATGATCCACATTTCTCAATTAGCTGACTACCGTGTTGGCAAAGTTGAGGATGAAGTAGCAGTTGGAGATGAAGTGATTGTCAAAGTGCGCGAAATTGACAATAAAGGTCGGATTAATCTCACCCGTTTGGGTATCCACCCAGATCAAGCAGCAGCAGCGCGAGAAGCTGCGGCGGTGAATCGTTAAATCGATTTGGAATTTTAGATCAAATCTAGAATCCGCGATGCCTACGACAAAGGCATCGCCATATGCTTCTTAAATCAGTTGTCTAGATTAGATAGCAAAAGGAGCCGAACGACTGAGGTCGCGCGCCACTTCCTCTACTTAGGGAAACCCCAGACGCTCGCGGACTCGCTCTAAGCGTAGCCATGCCGTAGGCTTTACGCTGCGCTATCGCATGATTGCGTCTCCCCTTCTCTACGAGACGCTACGCGAAGGGAGAAGACCGGAGTGGCTTGGCTACCTGAACAAATTTTTCTATTTTCTAATATTGGATTCCGTCTTTAGGCTACCTGAAAGCTAAAACTTAGACTGGCCCAATTATTCACATCCAAGATATATGAGTCAGCAGCTATATTATTCATCTCGCCTTTGACTGCACTAGCGTTATGTAAGTCTTGTAGCAAGGCTTGTGCAACTTCTAAAGGATTCAGTAATGCACTAATTAATAGCTGTTGGTCAGCTGTGGAATACTTAGCTGTATCCAGAGCGGCGAAAGTTTCGCTCAAGGGAGCAGTACTGAAGATTAGTTGTTGTTCACAAAAGAAGGCTGGGCCTGGAATAACCCAATCAGATGCAGCAGCAGTAGTTTGGGGTAAGGTGAGAGTTCCGCCAGGGGTAATAACCAGTTGTGTGAGCAGGGGTTTGGTGTCTGGATTATTTGGTTCTTGGGGGATTTGCCAAGGGTAGAAGGCAACTGCTGTGCGATTATTCTTTAATCCCAGTAAGATTAAATATAGTGGGCGATCGCCTAAGTTTTGCACTCGATACTGCATTCGACTACCAATAGGAACTGTAGGAATGCTGGGTGATTTGCTAATGGATTTTTCCGAACTGAGAGTTCGCAATGTTTGCCGTTGCATAATCACGCGAGGCGATATGCTATTAATTATTTCTAAGGTTGCCTTGACTGCTAAGTTAGAAGAACCTGCATTCTCTGTGAGCCGCCATAACTTGGCTGCGAGTAAGATTTTGAATTTCGGCGCTAACCTTTGCACAGCGACTTTCACAGCTTCCCCAACTTCCCCAGCAGTGTTGAGAATTAGTTCACCACCAAGAGAAAATAGACCATAACGACTGGGTGTTTGCTCTAGCTTACCAAGTACATAGTCAGCTGGTTGTTCTCTGGCAACAACACTGGAAACGCGGGGAACGGTAGCAGCAAAGGCACTTGTAGCATCTACCCGTTCGATTCTTTCTAATTCAGTGTCTAGAGCTACTGTTAAATCAATATTTCTAGGTAAAACCCGAACTGCTTCCTGAACAAGTTGCCCTTGTAGGGGGATTGTAGCATCAATGCTGGAGATATGGGCTTTGGCTGTTAACCCAGTACGCGATCGCAATATTAACTGTTCTCCCGTTAACAACGTCAAGCGAGAATTAACACCGTAGTATTCCAGCACTTGTAGAGGTAGTCCTGCTAACCACAGATGGACTGTTTTCCCATCTTCTTCAACTGCTGTCACCGCTCCTTGAGCAGCAATGTTAATCTCTGGGAAAAAATTCTCAGCTAAGGTGGAATTTTTCTTGCTACTAACTAATGCTGGCTGCTGTTTACTACCCAATTTATATAGAGAACTTTCTACATCAGAGAGAATGAATTGAATTGTTGTGGCTGGGGTGGATTCCCACAAGTGTTGTGTCAAAGCGTAGGTAAATAACCCAGCACTAAAATCAGAAAATACTCCTTCCCTTGCCAACTGTTTTGGTTCTGAGGTAGCGGATAGGACTAAAGTATCTAGATTGAGTGAAGTTTTAGTTTTGAGTTGTTTGAGAAAGTCGAGTTCCGCTGCTGCTAACTGTACATCTACTGACTCTTTACGAGCACGAATTTTTGATCCGATCTCGGCTTTACCAAGAGCGTCATAGCTAGTATCCAATACTGCCGTTACTCTGTTTGTGGGGAGCGATCGCAACAATAATAATACAGTTTCTTCTAATAAATAGTTGACTATTTTCTCATCTTGTGATTTATTCTCACTAGCTGGTACAAGAGCATTTTGCCCCGCCGCATCTAGCGATGTACCCCTCACACGAGTGCCGTAGCCACTAAAGTGGAAGACAACCACATCACCAAGTTGAGCTTGACCCAAGTGATCCAAAAAAGCCGCCTCAATGAATTCCCGGCTAGCTTGTTCTTCAGTTAAGGTGAGAATATCTGAGGCTTGGAAACCAAAACGGTGCATCAACAGCTCTCTTTGCAGTTCCACATCAGTCAAACAACCACTCAGGGCTGAACGTGGATATTGATTGATGCCTATTAATAATGCCAACTTACGTGGACTAGGTTGTGCTAAAGCTTGGTAGTAGCGATTTCCCAAGGTCAACCACTCAGCCTCAGTTATCCCCAATACCGCCAGTATTGAGCCAATTGTGTGTAAAAACGTCCGCCGCTTCATAAATTAGCTATCAGTTCTCAGCCCATCAGCTAGCAGCTTAATGAGCCGAACTCTGTAGTGTAAAGTATTTGCAATCTATCCTAAACCGATACTTGTGTACGCATTGCTCGCGCCAACTCCGCCGCCACTTCAGGACGGGAAAATTCCGGTGGAGGTAACTCACCCCGACGCAGCATTTCCCGAACTTTTGTTCCCGACAGGTGAACCCGCTCCTCTGGTTTGCTGGGACTGGTTTTAGTCGTTGCCATCTGCTTGGTGCGTGTACAGTAGAAAGCATGTTCAAATTTCATCGGCACAATACCCATTTCACCAGGTGCAAACTCTTCAAAAATGTACTGTGCATCGTAAGTGCCGTAATAATCGCCAACACCAGCATGATCCCGTCCGACGATAAAGTGAGTACAGCCGTAGTTTTTGCGGACTAAAGCATGGAATATTGCCTCACGAGGCCCAGCATAACGCATTGCCGCCGGATTAATTGCCAAAATCACCCGGTCTGAGGGGTAGTAGTGTTCCAGCAAAATTTCGTAGCAACGCATCCGCACATCAGCCGGAATATCATCTTCTTTAGTCGCCCCAACTAACGGGTGTAAAAATAAACCATCTACAGTTTCTAAAGCGCATTTTTGAATATATTCATGAGCGCGGTGGATGGGGTTGCGAGTTTGAAAGCCAACAATCGTTTTCCAGCCTTTATCTTTAAACATTTGCCGTGAGGCAGCAGGATCAATTTGGTAGGTGGGAAACTGGGAATGGGCGTCGCGTTGCAATAACCAAATATCTCCCGCAAGATTTATAGAGCCTTGATTATAGACTACTTGGACACCAGGATGTTTGGCATCATCAGTGCGGTAGACATTTATGGCTTCGCTATTTTTGTCGTAGTGATATTTTTGTGTAAGCTGCAAAACCCCGATAAACTCGCCGCTGGGGTTATCCAGACGAACCAAGCCGCCTTCCTTGAGGGGAGAAGCCACTTCTTCTGTCACTGAAAGTGTAATCGGTATTGACCACACAAGACCGTTGGCTAACCGCATTTGGGTGACTACGCAATTATAGTCTTCCTGGTTCATAAAACCCGTGAGTGGGCTAAAACCGCCGATCGCAATCATTTCTACATCAGAAACAGCTCGCTCATCAAGTTGCACTCGCGGCAAAAAGTCGGCTTTTGAGAGAAATTCTGCCTTTTGCTCTGGTGTGGCGATCCGGTTAACCAACTCTCCACCGTGGGGGGTAATGGCATCTGGATGGTGACTCAACGTAATCCCCTCTTTGCGTTAACTGCTGTTGTTTCAAACTATGTACTAACTTATCAAAATGCTGGTACGGCGAGAAAAATAGTTTAGGAAATGGAGGAAAATTTTGCACCTAGCCTCTGAGCTATCTGACTAGGTTAGGCATCGCTACGAGTTGCTTACAGCAAGTCTACGTTAGAAATTATAGTTCCTTTACCCGAACACGAAAAATTAAAGGAATTGATTTCGGATATTGTAAAAATCTTACTGAAGATCGCATAGAAGTAGTTTTTGATAGAAAGTACGTAGGTGTACTTACCACAGGTATCGCTTTTGCTAATTGAGCCTAATATGGCAATCAATGGCATAAATTGCCATAAAATAATATTATGAAGTAAAAATTAGGGAAGTAGTGCCAGTGAAAAGTATAAATATATCTCTCCCTGATGCGATGCGGACTTATATAGAAGAGAAAGTGGCGGCTGGTGGTTACAGCAGTGTCAGTGAATATTTCCGTGAGTTAGTGCGCCAAGACCAAAAGCGTCAAGCGGCTGAACGTTTGGAAGCGATGCTTTTAGAAGGTCTAAATTCTGGGAATGCAACTGAGATGACTCCTGACGATTGGGAAGACATCCGCCAAGCTGTGCGGGAAAGAATCGCCAAGCATAAAGGGTCAAACCAAGGTTAATGAGTGACATCAGCAAACGACCGCAAGTCATCCGCGACTTGATAGAATTAGCGACTTATATTGCAGAAGATAACTTGGAAGCTTCAGATAGGTTTCTTGCAGCAGCAGAAACAACTTTCAAACAACTGGGTAAAATGCCAGGAATGGGAAAATCTTGTCAATTATCTCACCCTAATTTAGCTGGTGTTCGACAGCAAGCAATAAAAGGATTTAAAAAGTATCTTGTCTTTTATCTTCCATCGGATTCCGGTATCAGATATTCATTGCTTTTACGATATACAGCTGAACTATCTCCACGATATCCAGTTTTTGGAACTCTAATCGCTCCTTTTTTATTAAAGTTATGAGCTTTGCGTAGATACTTTAATGGGTCAATTACTTTTCTATTAGCATGGTCTAAGATACTCTGGGCAACACTCGTATAGGTGGCAGCATCCCACTCACTTATGTACTTTTGAATAGACCTCTTGCATAAATGCTTAAATTGTCATGTTGAGCGGAGCGAAACATCTCGGAGATTCCTCCCTCCACTACGTTCTGGTCAGAATGACACTAATAATTTTCGGACTTTTGCAAGAAGTCTAATCTCTGCCGCCTCTTCTGAGGTATAGCTTTCTAATAACTGAATCAAAAACTGATTAAAGATAGGTTCTTCCGGCATATATCCCATTTAAAAATAAAAATATCCTTCCTTACAAGCGAGGAAGGGTGGTTTTGCTTTATGCCAAAGCAGGGTAAGAGTTATTCTTAACTAAACTGTTCAATAATCCCGCCACCTAACACTTTTTCCCCGTCGTACCACACCGCAGCTTGTCCGGGGGTGATGCTGAACTGAGGTTCATCAAACACTAAGCGGACGCGGGAATTTTCTAGGGGAATTACCGTTACTGGTGTAGGCGTTGAACGATAACGAATTTGCACTTCGGCGTGAATTGGGGTGGATGGTTCGGCGATGGATACCCAGTTTACTCGTCCGACGGTGCACTCTGGCTGAGTTACCTTGGTGCGATCGCCCACAATTACTTTATTATTAACCGCATCCAATTCAATTACATACAGCGGTTCCGGGGCAGCAATTCCCAACCCTTTGCGCTGTCCAATGGTGTAGTGATGCACACCATCGTGCTGTCCTAAAACTTTGCCTGCGGTATCTACAATATCGCCTGTTTTGGGGGCGAGATATTTATCCAGAAATGCCCGCATGGAACCATTACTTTCCACTAAGCATAAATCCTGACTTTCTGGCTTATCAGCAGTTTTCAGCCCGTATTCAGCGGCGATGCGGCGCGTGTCAGCTTTTTCCAGTTCGCCTAAAGGAAATATACTAGCTGCGAGTAAATCTTGAGACAAATCATACAGGAAGTAGGACTGGTCTTTGTTGCGGTCAACTGCTCTTAATAACTGATAACGCCCTGTAGCTTGATCATAATTAATTTGAGCATAATGACCTGTAGCAATGCGATCGCATCCCAATTCTTCACGAGCATATTGCACCATCGGCCCAAACTTCACCGTTTTATTGCACTGAGAGCAAGGCAAAGGCGTGATTCCAGCACTGTAACCAGTCACTAGGTAATCGACAATATGTGTTTGAAAAATATCCCGAATATCCACAACCTGATGAGGAACGCCCAGTTGTTCACAGATATCAGCCGCGTCGATCATACCTTCAGAGCAACACTGACCTTTGCCTTTCATTAGCCAAAGAGTCAAACCAATCACTTCATAGCCCTGATGGTGCAGGATAGCAGCGGCGGTGGAACTGTCAACGCCACCCGAAAGACCAACGACGACTTTTTTCATAACCCTAAATCTTGTTAGGCTACTGGGATTAAAACCCATGCAATACAACAACTTTGTGGCAATATGTTAACTCTATACAACTTTCTATCTGTGGTTTTTATGCAATCAAGGCAAGACCATGTTTACGGAATTTGTGGTTGCAACTAATGGCAATTCACACTTTAGAAAGTGCTGGCTCCTTTCCGGTATTTGTAATGGTGACGCTGTACTCGGCGTACGAGTAGAGGCTTTTCATCCAAGCACCACACGGAAGCTACGTGATTGTTAAATTGTAGCATACACCTCTTCAAAGCCTTACTATAAAAGCACTTCAGTTTATGGACAACCGAATCAGCGAACAATAAATAGCAGAAGGGCAGGGGAAGGAGGGGAAGCTGGGGGAGCTGGACGCGGACGAGTGTTTGATATTCGTGGACGAGTGTTTGATATTCGTGGACGAGTGTTTGATATTCGTGGACGAGTGTTTGATATTCGTGGACGAGTGTTTGATATTCGTGGACGAGTTTTTGATATTCGTGGACGAGTTTTTGATATTCGCGGACGAGTGTTTGATATTCGTGGACGAGTGTTTGATATTCGTGGACGAGTGTTTGATATTCGTGGACGAGTGTTTGATATTCGCGGACGAGTGTTTGATACTCGCGGACGAGTGTTTGATATTCGCGGACGAGCCTTTTATGCAGACCTTGCCCTCTCCTCTACTTCCCCATCTCCCCCTGCTCCCCCAACCTCCCCAGCCCCCTAATGTATTTGTTGCCACGTAAATGAGCTAATTTCACGCAAACACTATATAGTTGCTACAACGGCGAACTAATTAATTGCTGTAGGAAATTGCCTAGAAATGTTGTGACTATTTTGTGACTATTATGTCGAGTGCAATACCAAGTCAATTTATCCGCTTTCAGATGCTACTCCGTTCGCCCTTGGCGTCTCCCCTTCTCTACGAGACGCTACGCGTTGGCGGAGCCTCTCGCAGAGAAGGGAGAAGTTCTAAACACCAGCGTGCGGCGCACAGAATTCTCTATTTATTCGTGGGAGGATGGTTAGCGCTGACCCCCCACTCTACTCCAGCACAAGCACAAATCCACAACAGCAGCGTATTGCTGGCTCAACAAGGGGTAGTTGAAATACCACCACCGCCAGATCTTCAACCGATTCCTTATGGTCAGCAGCCATTACCGCAGCTAGAACCAGTACAACCAGTAGTTTATCAGTATGAGCAAGACTTTCAGCCCTTCCAAGCAGCACAGGCTAATCAATATAGCCAGAACTTTGAGCGTTATTTAGTATATGTTGACAGCAATGATCCCCGGACGCTGGAACAAATACGTTTGATTGAACCCAGAGCTTATATCCGCCAGTACCAAGGACGTACCGTAATCCAGTCGGGAGTTTTTAGCAGAGCATCTAATGCTCAACAACGAGTCAGAGAACTGAAGTCATACGGCATCAATAGCGCTCGAATTGTCAGCTTTGCTGATGGACAGGAAGTAACTACTTCCTCCTCTTTTAGAAGCGATTCTGGTAGAGACAATTCTAGAAGAGAAGAATCTAGATACTATGTCGCCATTCCTGCCAAAGCCGAAGAGTTAGCCGGAATCGCCTCCCGAATTAGGCAGAATCTAGGACAAAATGGCGGTGTATTTGAAAGGCTCAAACCACGAGGGCCACACGTAGCAGTCGGGCCTTTTTCTGAGCGTTTCCAAGCAGAGGAATGGAATAAGTATTTACGAGATTATTTAGGATACGGTGATGCCAGGGTTTACTACGGAAAGTAAATAAGTGCTGATTGGGGAGTTAAAAGTTAGAAATAGCCCTTTCAATGTGAGTAAAAATTCCAAAAAATTTCTCGTTTTCGCCTTTGTGTCTTAGTGCCTTGGTCAACCAGCGCTGTAGGCGGGTTTCCCGCCGTAGGCGACTGGTGGTTCAATAGTCATTTTTTTAACCACTAAGACACTAAGACACTAAGAAAAATACATTACACATTGAAAAGACTAGAGTTAGAAGTTAATTAAAAATCTCAAACTTACAACTCACTATTTATGACTCAGCAATGGGAACTGATGCAACACAGGCAAGAACAAATTTCGCAAGTGGTCGTTACTGCTGGGCAAATGCGCGATATTGAGGAGCGTATTTTTGCCGCAGGAATGCCTGTAGTGGCTTTAATGGAAAAAGTGGCGGGGTTAATTGCGCGTCGCATTCAAGTGCTGATCCCTTTTTCTGTAAAAGAGAAATCTCGTGTAGGGATTTTAGTCGGCCCCGGTCATAATGGGGGTGATGCTTTGGTAGTAGCCCGTGAATTACACTTTCGCGGGTATGAAGTCTGGATATATTCTTCTTTCTCGAAGCTCAAAGAATTAACTTCACAGCACTTGCAGTATGCCCAAAGTTTAGGCATCCCAGTTTATCAAACCATTACACAACTGCCAAATGCTGATTTTTTGATTGATGGGTTGTTTGGATTTGGTTTAGAAAGAACGCTCACAGATCCCATCGCCTCTGCAATTAATCAGCTAAATGAATTGTCTGTACCAATTATTAGTATTGATTTGCCGTCGGGTTTACACACCGATACAGGTGAGGTGTTAGGAACTGCTATTTGTGCCACTCACACACTTTGTTTGGGTTTGTGGAAGCTGGCTTTTTTGCAAGATCAAGCTTTAGATTATCTCGGCAAAGTTGAGTTAATCGATTTTGATATTCCTTTGGCTGACGTGCAAGCTGTTCTGGGCGATACACCCAGAATTAAACGCATTACACCAGCAACGGCACTTTCCACTCTTCCCTTACCTCGTCCACCTGTGACTCACAAGTATAAGGAAGGACATTTACTGCTAATTTGTGGTTCACGCCGCTATGCTGGTGGAGCAATTTTAACTGGTTTGGGTGCGCGGGCAAGTGGTGTGGGAATGCTTTCAATTGCAGTACCCGAATCTCTGAAACCCCTTTTAGTGTCACATTTGCCAGAGGCGCTGATTGTTGGTTGTCCAGAGACGGAAAGCGGAGCCATCGCTCACCTCCAACTGCCAGAAAACACTGATTTGAGTTCTTTTAATGCGATCGCCTGTGGCCCCGGTTTAACACGAGATGCCACCCCAATTGTGCAAGAAGTTATAGAAAGCGAACGCCCTTTACTCCTCGATGCCGATGGTTTGAACATCCTGGGACAAATGGGAACGATCCCCACTTTACAGAAGCGCCAAGCAGTGACCGTACTTACACCCCACACTGGTGAATTCCAGCGATTGTTTCCTGATGTCGCCGATGCCAAAAAAGACAGGGTGAAAGCAGTACGGGAAGCAGCGGCCCAAAGTGGTGCGGTGGTGCTGTTGAAAGGGGCAAGAACTGCGATCGCAAATCCTCAAGGTGCAGTTTGGATTAACCCAGAAAGTACCCCAGCTTTAGCCCGTGGCGGTAGTGGCGACGTATTAACTGGGCTACTAAGTGGATTATTGGCGCAAGCGGCGACTAAACAAATTCCCATAGAAGATATTGTTGCAACTGCTGCTTGGTGGCATTCACAAACAGGTATTTTAGCAGTCCAAGAACGTACCGAGTTAGGTGTCGATGCGTTCACATTGACTCAGTATTTAATGAAAGCATTGCAACTGTAGAGACGTTGCAATGCAACGTCTCTACAGTTGCAATGCAACGTCTCTACTTTGAGTTTCTTTGCAACCCGTTAGCTTCAGCTCCCACCTAGATTTAAAATTCATGCAGACAAAGGACTTACGTAGGCGATCGCTTGATGTCTATTCCCCCAATTAGTGAATTTACTATCCGTCGTAATGCCAACGCTAAATCTTTCCAGCGAGGTGAGGCATACTATGAGTCTGGTGCTGTCAATGTAGTTACCCAACGTGGTCATCTGCTTCAGGCAGAAGTTGCAGGTAATGAAGCAAAGTCTTATCGCGTCAACTTGAATTTCGATAGCAGCGAGTTGCTCTCAGTCAACTGCACTTGCGCTTACAACTTTGACGGCTGGTGCAAGCACATTGTGGCGACAATGCTCGTCTGTGCGCGTCAAGCAGAAATTATTGAGCAACGTCCCACTCTAGAACAACTACTTAATCGCTTGGATCATATCCAAACCCAAAGGCTGCTACAAGAGTTGGTGGCAGAATATCCGCCACTGATTGAGGTAATTGACCGTCATGTCACCTGGATGACAAGTCCGGCTCCCCAGCAAAAAACCACAAAACCCGTGCGCTATAGTGCCATTGATCCGGCTCCCTTTAGGCGACAAGTGCGGCAGATTCTCCGCGATGCGGTGCGCTATTTTGAGGAGGGGTGTGAAGAAGATCCTCTTTGTGAGGAGTTGTTGAGTGTAGTACAAACTGCTGTCGATTTTAGCGAACGGGGAGAAGGTAATAATGCGATCGCTATTTTGGAAGCAATTACCTCTACTTGTATAGAAAATTGGGATGATGTGGCAGAATACGGCGCTGAAAACGATGGAATTGCTAGAGAATTAAATGATGCTTGGTGTGAGGCAATTCTCACCGCTGAACTCTCCCTAGAAGAAAAAGTTGACGTTCAAGTAAATTTGGAAGCATGGCAAGATGAGTGGAATGCTGATTTTGCCATGAGTTTAGAGGCTTTGCGACAAGATTGGGATTACCCGCCACTAGTGAAAATTCTCCAGGGAGCCACCAACATCGGAGTTTGGGAAGGAGAACCACCAGACTACGCTGATGATTTGGTACTAATTCGCTTGAAAATTCTTGAACGTCAAGAGCGTTATCAAGAATACTTGTATTTGGCGCAAGCGGAAAGGCAAAACCAACAATATCTAACAATGTTGGGGCAGTTAGGTCGAGTGGAAGAAGCAATTGAAGCCGCTCAAACCCAAATGAATTCAATGGAAGAAGCTTTTGCGTTGGCGAAAACACTCAGCGGTCAAGGAGCATTGCAGCAAGCACTAAATATTGCCCAAAGTGGCTTAAATTTACCAGGTAATTGCCAGTACCATTTAGGGATTTGGACAAGTGAATTAGCAGAGGAGTTAGGTAATGATGAAGCTGCTTTATTAGCAATTCAGACTGCTTTCCAAGTCAAGCCATCCTTTTTTGACTACCAAAAAATAGAAGAATTAGCTGGGGAAAATTGGGAAATTATCAAAACAGACCTGTTGCAGATTATCCGTAGCTATGAAGGTTGGGGAACGGAATCAGTAAAGGCAGATATTTTCTTATATGAGGAGCTAATTGATGATGCTATTGCGATCGCTAGTGAACTCAATTCCTATTATTCTGAGCTAATTCACCGAGTGATGAACGCTGCTATTTCTCACAATCCTAACTGGGTGATTGCCAACGCCTGTCGCCGCGCTGAAAAGATTATGGATGCGGGTAAGGCAGAATATTATCATGAGGCAATCGAGTGGCTGAAAAAAGCACGCGCTGCTTACTTGGAATCTGGCAAGAAGGGTGACTGGTTAAGCTATCGAGATGAATTGATGCAAATCCACGCCCGTAAGCGTAAATTAATGGGGATGTTCAATGAACAGGGTATGAAGTAAGAATATTAATCTTTATCATTGCCTGAAAGATAATAGCAGCGATCGCTTTCCAAAACATCGAAACTGGAAGAGGCAAATTTTGGATAATGCTTAATCTATTTCAGAGGAGTTGAATGAAACGCGATCGCTGCTCACTTAGCTACGGCATTGGATGGAAAAGGAGATCCGGGAAAAAGTAGTTAAATATAGCCCAAGTAGAAAAAGCAATAGATACCGAAACAACGGCAAGAACTGGTGCAAGGGAAAGATACTTAAGAAAATAGCCTTTTTGGTCGTTTGGTTTCTGCATATAGCACTCTTTAAGAAAAGTTGATGAATCAAACTGAACTAGCAGAATAAATCGTTAATTTATTCATACGTTGTAAACAAATTACCGATTCAGTAGCTTTAATTATTGTTGGGATTTAAACTCCCATAGTTAAGATTTTCAAGTGAACTGTATAATTAAATATTAATTTTTAATACATTAATAAACTTCTTACTCAAGATAGGTTTGATATTAAAGTTGTTTGTAATCTTAAACACAAAAAAATATATTGATTAATCTAACAGAATTTTTTAAAAGTATTGGGCATATATCAATTGCTACTATACAAACCTGCGTTCACAAATGAAAGTGATCAAGATAACTTTAAAACTTAGTACTTTACTTTTTGACCAAGTATTCTCTATGATATTCATCGTTTGTGAAGTTAAAAAATTGACCAAAATTTCCTATTACCAACGTTGCGATCGTCTACTTCTCTGGTGTAATCCATACTCATCTCATGGCTCAAGCTATTGCTAAAGGCGTAAGCCAAGCTGAAGAAACAACTGTTGAACTGCTACAGATTACTGGCGAGCAGATTGTGAATAGTCGCTGTAAAAATAAAGGGAAAAAAGAAAGTGAAATAATTGGAATTCACTTTTTACCAAATTATTCTTGATGATTGCTTCCTATCTCTTTGATATCATTAGATAAGTCAATTTTTGGCTCAACTTTTGCTTGCTGATAAGTAGCTAAAGTCAGCCCATCTTTCAAATTTTCAGAAGAGTATTTACTCAATCCAATTCGCTGTGCAGTATAAATCCCGCTATGTCCCGAAAAAAGATAGCTGACTACACAGCCAATACTAATAAATAGCCCCGATTCTATACCAAAAAGTTCAATTCCCATTAAAGTCGATGCCAAAGGCGTATTTGCTGCACCTGCAAATACACCGACAAACCCCATCCCTGCTAATAGGGGTGCAGGTAATGCCAAAAGTAACGATAAAGCATTACCTAATGTTGCACCAATAAAAAATAGAGGGGTTACTTCTCCTCCCTTAAAACCTGCTCCTAAAGTCAGAGCGGTAAAACCGAATTTGGCGGCAAAATCCCAAGGAGGTAGCTGAGTATAGAAAGAATTAACGATAGTTGGGATACCAAGCCCAATATACTTGGTTGTGCCACTCAACCCAACAATTACTGCTACGAACACACCGCCTATAAAAGGACGCATTGGAGGATATAATATCTTTGCTTTAAAAAAGTGACTAATTTTGTGAGTTGCTTGAGCAAAAAGCCTCGCAATAATTCCAAATATTGCACCTGCTGCGATCGCAGATATCAGCCCCCAAATTGTAATTGTCGGTATAAACGGAGCATGTCGGTAATCTGTATGATGCAGACCAAATAGTAAAGTCACTTGATTTCCGATGATCGCTGCAATTAAAGAAGCAAAAAGGGCATCATAATGAAGTTTTCCAATCGCTAAAACTTCCAAACCAAAAACAGTCCCAGCTAAGGGTGTACCAAAAACTGAAGCAAATCCTCCACTTATACCTGCTGTTAACAAAATTCGCCGATTTACCCCTTGAAAGCGCAAAATTTTAGTCAATTGGTCTGCCAAAGAAGCACCCATTTGTAAAGCTGTACCTTCACGCCCGGCTGAACCACCAAAAAGATGGGTGATGATTGTTCCTAATAAAATTAAAGGAGCCATGCGGCAAGGAATAATCTCTTTAGGATTATGAATTTCTTCGAGCAACAGGTTATTTCCGGCTTCTACAGTCTGACCAAACCGATGGTAAATCCAACCGCTCAAAAAACCACCAAGTGGCAACAAAGCAATGATCCAGCGATGAGATTCCCGCAATTCAGTTGCCCATTCCAATGAAGCTAAAAGCGCTGCAGAAGCAGTTCCGGCAAAAATACTAACCACAAAAGAAATCGGCAACCACTTAATTAGGTGAGGTAATGCAATGCACAGTTCAAACTGACGAAGATGTTTCATATAAAAATACCTGACACTCTTCGGTCAGTATTTACGTAATGTGATGCTATGGCTACTTAACTGCTAAGTTTCAAGCCAAAAGTCTGCTCTAGCAAGGAAAAGTTGATAATACTGTGGCTTTATCTGCTAACTGTCAACTTAAGCAAGCCAAGAATTTATATACTAATCTTCACAAACATCGTCACCGCATCGTTAATTACCAATACTATCAAGCTGAACAGATTTGCTCAATTGGTTCTGGCGCAATTGCATCTACTATTAAGCAGATTAACCGCCCAACTAAAATTTCTGGCGCCCAATGGAAAATTAACAATGTTTTTCACGTCTTATCTCATCCCTGTGCCTGACTTTGCAAAGTTACTGTTAAGTTTTAGATAAATTATTGTAAAGTTACGTAAATAAAACACAATAATAAAATATTCTTAAATACGTCATACGTTGATAACAAGCCAACATATTATTAGTTTTGTTAATTTTTAATTATTCTAAAGATTGAGGAAAAAATTTAAAATTAAATTTACCTTAATACTGTGTTTTCATACATGAGGTATTTAAATATTACCAAATATTCTGCGATCGCCTCTAAAAAACTTGTGTTTTTTACCTCAAGTTTTACCCATATATATAAAGATGAGTTATTATTTTAAGCGTAATTATTCACCTATCAGTAATGCAGATAGAAAAAATGGTTTTTAAGTTTGTTTCTAGTGTCAAAGAAAAGTTATATATAACTTCTGTCGCATTAGTATTGCTTGCTTTTGAAGCAGTGCTATCTTCAGACCGAGCACAAGCAGCCATAATCACCTCGACCTTACCAGAATTCAGCGGTGAACTCTTTGATGAAAGCGCACCATTTCCTCTGCCTTCGGTTACTGTTGGTACATTTTTGTATAAAATTCCTTCAGGCGAACAGATTGTATCTGCATCTATTAGTGGTACTTTCGGTAACTCAGTTGTTCCCAACAGTTCAGGGTTGAATCTATTAGTAGATGGCCTACAAGTGGCGCAGTGTATTAGATTCGCTGACTGTTATTATAATCAGCGTCCAGAACAGTTTAATTTCACTTTTTCTACCGGAGATTTATCTTTTTTGAAAGATGGATCAGCATTAGTTACAGCAATTCAGACATCAGAATCTATTATTCGTCTGGGATCAACAACTTTGATCCTAGAAACGGTTCCTGAACCTTTAACTATCTTGGGTTCGTTGACAGCTGCTTGCTTTGGTGTGGCTTTGCGTTGCAAACAAAAGCAGCAATCAAAAGATATCACTAAAGCTTAGGTTAACAACTTCAACTGATATGAAATCTGCGTTTGCATAGAAAAATGCTTATCTAGAATCTATAGTAACTAGGCAATAAAGTGTAGCTCCAGGCAACTGGCTGCCCAAAACTCAATTCTATGATTGAACAAACAACAGCGATCGCAATTTTTGATATTGATGGTGTTGTCCGTGATGTCAGTGGCTCCTATCGCCGGGCGATCGCAGATACCGTAGAATACTTTACTAACCAAGCCTATCGCCCGACACCATTAGACATTGACAAGTTAAAATCTGAAGGTATCTGGAATAACGATTGGGAAGCGTCTCAGGAATTAATTTACCGTTATTTTGAAAATCAAGGGCCTCGCGAGCAACTGCAACTTGACTACGACAAAATTGTTACCTTTTTTCAATCCCGTTACCGAGGCGAAAACCCCGACAATTGGACAGGGTATATCTGTAATGAACCCTTATTGTTACAACTTAGCTATTTAGAGCAACTAACACAAGCCGGCATTGCTTGGGGATTTTTCAGCGGCGCAACTCGTGGTTCCGCTAACTATGTTTTGGAAAAACGCCTCGGTTTGCAGTCTCCAGTGTTAACTGCAATGGAGGATGCACCAGGTAAACCAGACCCCACTGGACTTTTAGCCACCGTTCGTCAATTGGAGAATGGACTAGAGACGACATCAGCGATCATATACGTAGGGGATACGGTAGCTGATATGTACACCGTAGAGAAAGCACGAGAATTAGATTCATCTCGGACTTGGATTGGTGTAGGAGTATTACCACCACATGTGCAGGAAACAGCAGCACGAGGGGATGCTTATGCTCAGACACTAATAGCAGCAGGAGCAGCAGTAGTTTTGAGTAATGTACAGGAATTGACCCCAAAGCAGATTCAGGAATTAGTAAGCCAATCTGTACGCTCACTGTAGAATCTTGCTCAAACTGTTTTGAGCGGTTGTAAGGTGTGGGGTGTGGCGAAAAAAGTTAAGCTTAGCCGAGAACCGCTATATTGATCTGTAGTGCATTTCATCCTACTTTTCTGAAACCTTGAGGTTGAACACACCGTCAATATTTCAGCCATCAATTATCTTGAATCATTCCAGATTGGATATTTCATATCTGGATAAACAAATTAACATAATTGGAATACAAGTCGAAATCCGCAATCCCAAGTTACTATGATGCCCTGCTATCAATTGTCCAAATCACAGATGCGTCGCTTTGGATTAGCCTTCATGCTACCAGCTGCACTCCTAGGCGCGATCGCAATCCCTACCCACAACGTGCAAACCGCTACAGCTCAAACACCTGCAAGTAACCGTCCCCTCACCATCCGCTCTGATATACAAGAATATGATGCCAAAACTCAAGTAATCACCGCTCGTGGTAATGTGCAAATGTTGTATCCATCTCGTCAGCTGCAAGCAACATCTGCTCAAGCACAGTACTTTAGTAAAGAACGCCGAATTGATTTCAGTGGCAACGTATATATTTTGCAACAAGGCGGCAATAGTATGCGAGCAGAAAAAGTTAGCTATCTAATTGACGAAGGGCGATTTGTCGCCTTACCCCAAGCTAACCGTCAAGTAGAGTCTATATATATGGTGCAGGAAACAGATGAAAGTGGTCAAGCTGGTACACCTGCTCCAACAACACCAGCTTTAAAGCGTTCTAACTAGCATCGATCACCAAAAAAGGGCGCATCTATTGTGAAAATTGTTTTAGAAAATATTCACAAATCCTACGGTAAACGAGTAATTATCAATCGCGTTAACCTTTCTGTTGCTCAAGGTGAAGTCGTCGGTTTACTAGGCCCCAATGGAGCTGGTAAAACGACTTCTTTTTATATCGCTACAGGTTTAGAAAAACCCAATCAGGGAAAAGTTTGGCTTGATAATCTAGATATTACTGGCTTGCCCATGCATAGAAGGGCGCGCTTAGGAATTGGTTATCTAGCACAAGAAGCAAGTGTTTTTCGCCAACTCTCGGTGCGGGATAATATTCTCCTAGTACTAGAGCAAACTAATGTGCCACGATGGGAATGGTCAAAGCGAGTAAAAACTTTACTGCGAGAGTTTCGCTTGGAAAAATTAGCTAATAGTAAAGGAATTCAACTTTCTGGTGGTGAACGTCGGCGGACGGAATTAGCCAGGGCGCTTGCAGCTGGGCGAGAGGGGCCGAAATTTTTACTATTGGATGAACCATTTGCGGGAGTTGACCCCATAGCAGTCTCAGAAATTCAGCAAATTGTAGCGCAACTGCGCGATCGCGGTATGGGTATCTTAATTACCGATCACAATGTCCGCGAAACCCTTGCTATTACCGATCGCGCCTATATCATGCGTGAGGGGCAAATTCTCGCTTTTGGCACTGCTGACGAACTTTACACTAATCCGCTCGTGCGACAATACTATTTAGGAGATAACTTTCAAGTCTAAATTAATAATTATTAATTTACAGATATAAAAGGATATTTTTGAGTTTTTTTCTTAACCATTAATCTATAATTTTGCTCCAATTTATCAACTAATGATAATTGAAATTAGATACTAAATTACAGTAGAAATGCATTCTTTTACCAGGGTTGCCGGGATTTAACTTTTCAAGTTGCTTATGATCTCAAAAAAGCTCACATCTTTCTACAACCTCAATTCGCTGCTACCTTTTACGATCATGGATCGCTACTTGATCAGCGAATTGCTGCCGACGTTCTTGTTTGGTGTCGGAGCTTTTTCATCAATTGGTGTCACAATTGATGCTGTATTTGACTTAGTACGGAAAATAGTAGAAGCCGGGCTACCTGTAGACATTGCCATTCAGGTTTTTTTATTAAAGCTACCAAACTTCATCGTTTTGGCCTTCCCCATGTCTACCTTACTAGCTACTCTGATGACCTATAGTCGTCTTTCTAGCGAGAGTGAATTGATTGCCCTACGGGGCTGCGGGGTAAGTGTCTATCGCATGGTGCTAACCGCTGTGATGATGAGCTTGGTAGTCACAGGAATGACATTTGTATTTAATGAACACATAGCACCAGCTGCAAATTATCAAGCAGGTCTGACTCTGGATGCAGCTCTCAAATCAGATAAACCAACTTTTAAGCAACAAAATATTTTCTATCCCGAATACCGTGATGACCCCCAGCCAGATGGTAGTAAAAACAAGATACTGACACGCTTGTTTTATGCTGACCAGTTTGATGGTAAGCGTATGAAAGGTTTAACAATTATAGATCGCTCCACAAAAGGTCTGAATCAAATTGTGGTATCAGAATCGGCACAGTGGAATGGCTCTCAAAACGTCTGGGATTTTTACAACGGTACTATCTATTTTGTAGCGCCCGATCGCTCTTATCGCAATATCGTTAGATTTGAACACCAACAACTGCAACTACCCCGCACACCCTTAAGTCTGGCAGAAAAGAGCCGAGACTATGGTGAGATGAATATTGGCGAAGCACTAGACCAACTAGAAGTGGAACTTCTCAGTGGCGATCGGCAAAAAATTCGTAAACTCCAAGTACGTATTCAACAAAAAATCGCCTTACCCTTTGTATGTGTAGTGTTTGGCTTAGTAGGCGCAGCTATGGGAACCGTACCCCAACGCACCGGAAAAGGAACAAGCTTTGGTATCAGTGTTATAGTAATTTTTTCGTATTACTTAATTTTCTTTATTAGTGGTGCAATGGGACAAGCAGGTATCCTTTCTCCCTTTATGGGAGCTTGGTTGCCTAACTTTATGTTTTTGGGAGTAGGTGTATTTTTATTGATGCGGGTTGCTAAACGATAAATTACGCCGATTTCAACAGAATAATACTACCAAAATGCAAGATAAGGGAGCATTAAATAATTCGTAATTCGCTCTGGGGCTACGCCCCGCTGCAAAGCGCGTAATTAAGTTTTGTAATGGGGATTTAGCGCAAAGTCGAGCCAGCGCTGCGGGAGGGTTAGCCCGACCCAGGCGACTGGCGTCAGAGCGGAGGTTTCCTCCGTTGGCGCAGCCCGCCGTTCGCGCAGCGTTCCGCAGGAAAGGCATCTGAACTTTGTAAGAGAGCGCAAAGTCGAGCCAGCGCTGCGTACCCTGCGGGAAGCAAGCTAAGCAAAGCGTCTCGTTGGCGCAGCCTCTCGTAGAGAAGAGAAGAGAAGTTGGAGCGTAGGTTTCCGACGCTCGTTCGCTCTTAGCGTCGCCCCTTGGGCGAAGACTCGCGCTTCGCTGCGCTATCCGTTCGTCGAAGACGTTGCCGCAGGCATCCAAACTTCGCTTAGGGTTAGCCCGACCCAGGCGACTGGCTCAACTTTGTAAGACAGACCCCAACACAAAGCTTGCTGGTTATAGAACCGGGGGACTTAAACCCACGGAACTAGTTAAGGATGATAATTTCGGCATTCCGGTGCATCTGGATTTTCTCTACAGTATTCCTCAAAAGAAACTTTGGCTGATACCATACCCTCAGCTTTTTGATGAGCGGCTTCTGCTTGGAGTTCTTCTACTTCATCCCAAGCCGCAGCACAAGCTTTAGAATAAGCACCTTGTGCAGTACAAGTAGCACGAGCCTGCTCAATTGCTTTTTCAATTCTCTCATCCAGTAGTAGCGCTTTTGGCGTTTCCACAAAGTCGCTCTTGAGCAAAATATCAGTAATCGAGATGATGCCCAACAACTTGCCTTTAATCACAGGTGCTCTACGGATACCTGTATTGGCAAACAATCGCGCTACATATTCCACACCCAACTCAGGATTTACAACAATACATGGCTTACTCATGATTTCGTAAACCCGCACTTGCTTAGGGTCTTTACCATAAGCCGTTACCTTATAAACAATATCCGTTTCTGTAACAATGCCATAGGCATCGTTATCATAACGACGATCCACAACCAGAGCACGCAATTCTTTTTCTTTCATCAGCCCCACCGCTTCCGCGACAGTTGCCGAACCGCGAATGGTAACTACATCCTTGGTCATGATATCTTCAGCTTTCATCATTGCTGTAGTCTCCTGGTAAATATTACGGTGCGATGCGTCGCGCCAAGCGCATCGAAGCATTGCAGCGCACAGTTTGAGAATTTAGAGAGCGCAAAATTTGAACAGTTTGCCAGCCACAACAATAAATTAGAGCAGCTTTCAAATCTGGATGATATCCAAAGTGACCGATGCTCAAAAACTAAGCAGGAATTGCTATAACTTTTTCTAAAAGCCTTACCAAACAACCCATAAAGGTAAATAGTAAATTTTTGACTACTACATCTCCATTGGTAATGACTAATAACTTCTTCAAAAGTTAGGATGAAATCACCATCTAACTTCAGTTGCGAAGTTTTTTGCCGATTTTGAGTAAATTTCAATCACTTAAGCCATGCCTCGTCATCATTATCCTCCCGCTTACTTACGCTATCTCAAAGCCAGGTTATGGAATCTAGGGCGACCTGGTTTTTGGGGAACAGCAATTTTTTTATCTGTAACCGGGCTAGTAGCCTGGGAATACTCGTCAAATCCAGAGCTTTTAACTCGCAAGCAAACTAACCAAGTGACTTCACAAAACCCTGCTAACTCTTCTCTGTCAGCAGAAGACAGAGCCATTGCAGCAGACATTGATAACTTGCCAGTTCTGTTTAATGACTTTGAGCAGGCAACTCTTTCAGTCAGGGCAAATACATCAAAGGAAAATACTGATGGAAAAAAGAGTAAAGGCTTATTAGAAGATACAATTAATAAACAAAAGTCTGCTGGTGATGTAAAATTAAATCCCAGTTTGGGGACAGTTAGTACCCCACCGCTACAAAATATGACAAATCCCTTTGTAGTACAAACAGAGAATTTGTTGCGTGGCAGGACATCTGATAGTAATAATCAGTTTCTAGGCGTGAAGTCATTAACTGCGGCGTCTGAGCAAACAGGAGCAGTACAATCCTCCTCTAGTCTGGGAATTGGATTAACTAATCAAACCAACGTTGATCCAAATCCTGCTTTCATCAGCCCTTTGCAAGCAGCGCTAAACCAATCTACACAATCTACAAACCAAAAGTTGTCTAACTTCAATGGCAATGCTTCAGCTCAGACAAATGGCTTGGGGCAAGTCTCTAATGAAAGCATAACGCCGATACTACCCACTAACAGCTTACCACCTAGTCAGAATTCTCTACCAAGCACTGGGTTAAGTTCTGGAACGGGCTACACGTCCACGAATACAAACTTCCCGCAAAATCCCTACAGTAATTTAAATGGCACTCAGGTATTACCTAATGTAGCACCTGCAACATCGCTCTCTGCTCCACCAACCAATATTGCACCCAACTCTGCTCAGATCCCCAGCCAAAGCGTGGTTACACCAATAAACTCTGTGGGTGGCAATTCCATACAGCAGCCAACACAACCATCGCAGTCTATATATGGCAATTCTATACAGCAGCCAACACAACCGTCGCAGTCCATATATGGCAATTCTATACAACAGCCCATACAACAGCCACGGTCTAATTTCTCAAACCGTGACCAGATTTTAAGGCAGTATATAGGTACAGGAGGTCAGAAGTAATCCTGATTACTAGAATTGCTGGATATAATTTGACTTTTTGGGATTTTTCGTTTTAATCCTCGGATTAATTCTCTGAGTACATCAGTTTTGCTTCTGTGCGTTGCAGAGCAGTAAGCTTCCAATATCTTTAACTCCTGCTCTGGCAATCTAAAATCTAGTCTTTTATCTGCCTTGATCATGATTAATGTACTGATATTTTGTGTACATTTAGATCATATGGCACATCTAAGATGGTTATGAAAAAGCAGAACAGCGACTTGCACAGGTGATTTGTCTAGTCTGAGGATCATTTAACCAATTTATGACGTTCGGATACTTCTGAGTTGTCAGCTGGAATAGAGCGGATTAATTCCCGAATAACATCGGTTGCGGCTCTGCCTGTTATTTTGCAGTATTGTTCAAGTTTCTCTACCTCCCCTGAAGTGAGATTTACTGTGAGTCGTTTAATAGCCCATTTTTTATTATTCATAGTTTACTCTTACAATCACGCCTGGAGAATGTGTGTATTAGAATCATCCACAAATAGATGAGTTTTTTCCAAAACAAGTGTTAGTCGCGTAAAAAATCTGAAAACAAAGTGTCGTTAGCCGAAATCTGAGGTTGATGAACTATTAGCAATAACTTCAAACAGAGTCTTTTGCAAGCTCAATAGTTGCTAATATTGCTCTTTTGACAATTTATCCGTTCACCTATTTTTATATAAATACTCTTTAGAAGTACTTAAAGTTAACATTTGATGTGATTAAGGATACGCGGTAGTCAAAAGTTAGCTCTACCATTGGTTGTATTGCAAAAACTGGAGATGGTCTGGTGATAAACTGAACGGGAACTTCATATAGAGGATTGTACAATATTAAAAAGTTATATTGCAGCAATTTTTAGGTTTATTAAGAAGGAGCAGGGGTAGGGGGAAAGGGGAAAAGGTAAAAACTGAGTATTTTGTGGGCGAAAAAATCCTTGTTTTGAAAAGTGACGCTCATTCCTTGCTTGCTGACGGGTTTGAGCCTCATAAGGTGACTTACGAGCGTATGCTTGATTATCTGTAATATTAGATTGTGACAACAGCTACCTCTGGAATTGCACCCTGCATTTTGCTCAAAGCGTCAATGAGACTTTGCAATTGTTTATCTGCTTTGAGAACTGCTAAGCCGCGTACTGTGACTTTACCAGGTGAGTAGACAAAACGGGATTTGAGATTTTCTGGTAAATTTGCTGCCAATAAATTCCAAGCTGGTTCTTCCATTGGTGTTTCTAAAATGATGTGCTGCTTATTTTCTGGTTTAATGCGGCTAAATCCTAATTTTTTCGCTAGTTGTTTGAGTTCCATCACGCGCAAAAGTTGACTAGCAGATACAGGTATAGCACCATAGCGATCGCTCCATTCCCCAGCAATTTGGGTTAATTCTTCTTGAGATTTAGCTGTTGCTACCGCACGGTATGCACTCATCTTTTGATCCAAATCGGTAATGTAATCTGCTGGGATGAACGCTGTCAGGTTGAGGTCAATCTGAGTATCATCCACTTGGGGAATTTCTTGGCCGCGGATTTCTCGAATTGCTTCTTCTAGCATTTCCATATACAAATCAAAACCGATCGCATCCATTTGACCAGATTGTTCTGCACCTAACAAGTTACCCACACCCCGGATTTCCATATCGCGCATTGCTAGCTGATATCCAGAACCTAGCTGGGTGAATTCTTGAATCGCTCGTAACCTTTGCCGTGCCGCATCAGATAATGTCCGCTGTTTTGGATAGAATAGCCAAGCGTGAGCCTGAATCCCAGCACGTCCCACACGTCCACGTAACTGATACAACTGCGCCAACCCAAAGCGATGAGCATCTTCAATTAAAATGGTGTTGACTCGCGGGATGTCCAAGCCAGATTCAATAATTGTCGTACAAACAAGAATATCAGCATCACCATTGCTGAAAGTAATCATGGTTGATTCTAATTGACTTTCATCCATTTGACCGTGAGCGATCGCAAACCTTCCCCCCGGTATCATCTCCCGCAAACTTGCTGTTGTCTCTTCAATTCCCTCAACTCGTGGGACTACATAAAACACCTGTCCGCCTCTATCTAGTTCTTGGCGAATCGCACTACGGACACTTTCTGGGTTCAGCGGTGCTAAATGGGTTTTAATTGGGCGTCTGGTGGGGGGTGGTGTGGTAATCAAACTCATTTCCCGAATACCCGACAAAGACATGTACAGAGTCCGGGGAATCGGTGTGGCGGAGAGAGTCAGCACGTCAACCTGAGTTTTCAAACTTTTAATTTTCTCTTTTTGGTTCACTCCAAACCGCTGTTCTTCATCCACCACCAATAGTCCTAAATCCCGGAAGGCTACGCCTTTACCCAAAAGTTGGTGCGTCCCGACAACTATATCTAATTCACCAGTTGCTAATCGTTTTTGAATATCGCGGCGTTCTTCAGCGGTACGGAAACGGTTGAGTAAACCGACATTCACGGGGTAGGGAGAAAAGCGTTCTTTGAGAGTGTGGTAGTGTTGCTGAGTCAGGATAGTAGTCGGTGCAAGTAAGGCGACTTGTTTTCCAGAAGTGACAGCTTTAAAAATAGCGCGAATTGCCACTTCTGTTTTTCCGAAACCAACATCCCCACAAACTAAGCGATCCATTGGGCGATCGCTTTCCATGTCGCGTTTAACATCTTGTACAGCTTTGAGCTGATCTGTTGTTGGTTGGTAGGGGAAAGAATCTTCCATCTCTTCTTGCCAAGGCATATCACCTGGGTAGCTAAAACCTTGTTGTTGCGATCGCGCTGCATAGAGTTTCAGCAAGTCTACCGCCAACTTCTTAATGGCTTTGCGGACTTTGTTCTTGGTATTTTCCCAAGCTTTACCAGTCATCTTGTTGAGTTCTGGTGCTTTATCGGCTGTGCTGCGAAACCGAGATAGCGCACCTACTTGATCGGCTGCAACTCTAAGCAACCCGTCAGCATACTGCACGACCAAATAATCACGGGTTTCGTCATTAATCGTCAAACTTTCTAACTTGACAAATTTACCAACCCCGTGGTTACGGTGAACTACATAATCGCCTGGACGCAGCTTATTGGCATCAACTTGCTTAGAAATAGCTTTGCGGCGTTTGCGGAGATAGCCGGGAGTTGCCAGGGAGTGTTGTCCATAAAATTCCCGATCAGTGACAACTATCAGCCGATACGTAGGCAAGATAAAGCCTTCTAGCTCAGCCAGACCGGAATATTTGAGAGCTACTGGCGTATGGTTGATTTGGAGCTTTTCAATCGCTTGGTAGTCGCGGGGATTAGGAATAAACTGCGCGGGACAGTCATGCTCTTGCAATAGAGATACAGAACGCGAAGGCTGAGCAGAAATCAGCCAGCTAGAGAAATTGCGATCGCGCTCTTGGCGGATAGTTTCAGCTAATTTAGCAAACTGATGTGGCGTAACTGGAACAGCTCTGCTAGCCAGATTAATTCCACTATTTTCCTCTGATAGTTCCGATAAATATAATGTTTTAAATTTTGCAACCTCAGCCAAACAGTCATCAAATGAACGATGGATTTTTGGTAATTGGCTGGATTCTCCAGTTACAGATCGCCATTGTTCTTCGGCATTTTCCACCCAGCGATCGCTGTGAGCATGGCACTGTTCTGGCTCATCAATGGCAATCAGAGTGTTTTCTGGTAAGTAGTCTAGAAGGGAGGCTGGTTGATCGAAAGCTAACCCCAAAAAGCGACGACTACCCTCTACAAGTGCTGAGTCCTCGGTGTCGTCGGGGCACGGCAATGCCTTGCCCCTACTGAGTGATGCCATGACGATGGGAGCGAAGCTAGTAGGAGTCAGAACTAGCTGGTCAATTTTATCAAGTGCTGAACGTTGAGTTGCTGGGTCAAATTCCCGGATTTGCTCAATTTCGTCACCAAACCATTCCAGCCGCACTGGTAACTCAGATGAAACCGGGAACACATCAACAATATCGCCGCGCCGACTCCATTGTCCTTCTGTTTCTACCAAAGGCACTCGCTCATATCCCAAAATCGTAATTTTCTCACTGAAGCTATTTAGATCAACTTCCATCCCCCGCTTCAAAGTCAAGCAAAAGGATGTAAAAGCCTCTGGTGGTGGTAAGTGCTGTTGCAGAGCCACTTGAGTAGCGACAATCGCCAAAGGTCGCTTCGCTCCGGGATTAGGGATTGGGGAACTCGGGGCCCCCTTTGGGGATAAGGGGCAATGGGGATTAGGAAGAGTTTTACTCAGTTCCCAGTCCCCAGCCCCTAGTCCCAAGTCCCCAGTTACTAAATCCGCCAATACTTGCATTTGTCCCCAACTCATCTCGGTTTCGGGGTCAAAGGGTTCGTAGGGTGAAGCTTCGGAGGTAGGGTAAAAATATACACTCCTCCATCCCATTGCCTCCAATTGTGCGTAAACGCGTCCAGCTTCCTCTAGAGTGGCGCAGACTACAAACAAATTTTTGCCTTCAGTTTGTGCTAACGCCGAAGCCACTAAGCCTTTAGGCAGGCGGGGAATACCATTTAACCGTAGTTCTTGTTGTCGATTAAGCTTAGAAATAAATTCAGTGGTGAGTGGCGATCGCGCCAAAGCACGCACAATAGAAGAAAATGCCATAAGTTGCTTGTGTGGGAGTCGTAGCAGGTCAGAAAAGATTGAGGCAGTTATGTCCACTATTTTAAAAGTGTTAACAGCTGTCTCATTCTTTCTGTGGAAGAATAATGCATAACTACTAAATAAACTGTAGAAATATAACTACTACTTTATGTACAGTTAAAGCGTTTATAGAAGCACCTTTAATACTAGATACTAGGGATTAAGCTAAGTTCGCATTGATAAGCGGCAATTTTAAACATGTCCTCCACCACTTTGGAAATTTTAATCGTTTTAGTACTCATTATTGCCAATGGTATATTTTCTATGTCTGAGATGGCGGTCGTCTCGGCACGCAAGGTGAGACTACAGCAACTTGCCAATCAAGGAGATGCCAAGGCACGAGCAGCATTGAAACTAGCTGAGTCTCCAAATCAATTTTTATCTACTGTTCAGGTCGGAATTACCCTAATCGGCATACTGACTGGTGCTTTTGGAGGAGCAACAATCGCCAATCGGCTGGTAGTTTATGTGCGGCTTGTTCCCTTTTTGGCGCCTTATAGTGAACCGATCTCCTTTGGGATCGTAGTTTTGATCATTACCTATTTGTCGCTGATTGTTGGCGAACTTGTGCCGAAGCGTTTGGCATTAAACAACCCAGAAAGAATTGCAGCTATTGTAGCTATTCCGATGCGAGCTTTGGCGGCGATCGCTTCCCCAATGGTGTATCTTTTAAGTGCCTCAACAGATATGGTACTACGAGTGTTAGGCATTACTCCTTCTACTGAGCCGCAAGTCACCGAGGAAGAAATCAAAATTTTAATCGAGCAAGGTACTGAGGCGGGAACCTTCGAGGAAGCCGAACAGGATATGGTGGAGCGAGTCTTTCGCTTAGGCGATCGCCCTGTCAGCTACTTGATGACACCCCGTCCCGATATAGTCTGGCTAGACTTAGACGACTCTCCCGAAGAAAACCGTCACAAGATGGTTGATAGTGCCTATTCCCGGTATCCAGTTTGTCAAGGGGGCCTTGACAATGTGCTGGGGATTATCCCCGTTACAGACTTATTAGCTCGCAGTTTTCGAGGTGAACCACTAGATTTGACCGTAGGATTACGACAGCCCGTATTTGTCCCAGAAAGTACCCGTGGCTTAAAAGTTTTGGAATTGTTCAAACAAACCATCACTCACATGGCAGTGGTAGTAGATGAATACGGCGTGATTCAAGGATTAGTCACTCTCAACGACATCATGAGCGAAATCGTGGGAGATGTTCCTTCCACAGATGGGCAAGACCAACCACAAGCTGTACAAAGAGAAGATGGTTCCTGGCTATTGGATGGGATGTTGCCTGTAGAAGAGTTTTTGGAACTATTCGGTATGGAAGAGTGGGAATCTGAAGAACGAGGCAGCTATCAAACGTTAGGTGGTTTTGTCATTACTCATTTAGGTCGGATTCCAGCCGCAGCAGATCATTTTGAATGGCAAGGTATGCGTGTTGAGGTGATGGATATGGATGGCAACCGCGTTGATAAGGTGCTAGTTGTACCAACGGCAAATAAATCAGCGGATGTTACAAAGTCTGATTAACTGGGGATTGGGAAAAGATGAAGGGGAAGGCAGACAGGAGTCAAAATAATTACTAATTCGTAATTCGTAGTTACTAAGACTAGCCCTTTCAAGGTGACTCGTAAAATCTGTCTTTTCTCTCTGTGTCCTTTGCGCCTCTGCGGTTCAAAAGTCATTTATTTAACCACAGCGAGAAGTCTGAGCGGAGGTTTCCTCCGATCAGAACTTCTCAAGACAGAGGCACAGAGAACACGGAGAGAAGAGATTAAAAAGAGATTTTTTGAGCAAAATGTTGATCCACCTTGAAAGGGTTGATCCCTTTTAAGTCCGAGATAAACGTTTAACAGGTTCACCCGCTAGCATTTGATGCGCTTGTTCTAGGATTTGGGGGATTTTATCAGCGTGGGGACTGTTTGATAGACATTGCCATAGGTCGAGTTCATTTAGTTGGTCTGCTTTGTTGCCAGGGAACCAATGACTGCCGTTACCTAGCAGGTTGTAACGCATTTTGGCATACTCTACCAGATCGTAGGCGATCGCTAAATTCCACAGCCACAAAATCACCCGAATATTTACCTCACCTGGAGTTTGCTCAAAGGTGGGTAAATTAGTCTGCCAGGTTTTCACCCAATCTTCTCCCAAAGTGGCCATTGCTTCTGCTTCCAACCGTGCCACAATTGGTGACAAAATTTCTGATGCGTTATCCAGCAACTCTAATGTTTTCAGGTGTTCATCAAAATCTTGTGGCTTAGCAGCTCCCAAGCTTAAGGTATGCACTTGTTGATGACTCAAACAAAACAAATCATTAAAAACCATCGGACTTAAGGGAGCACAGAGTTTTACTAACTTCTGCGGTGGTTGATAAAGCATTCCCCCTTTATCAGATGGGCTAATAATAAACACCCCCATATCATGGCGTTTAGCTGCTTCAATTGCCGCCCAATTCCATTGATTAATGTAGTACCAGTGCAGGTTAACGTAATCAAATTGGTTAGTATTAATCGCTTGCACAATCGTATCTGTTGAGCCGTGTGTCGAAAAGCCGATAAATCTCACCTTTCCCTCGGCTTGCAACTGCTGCGCCACTTCCAAACAACCACCGGGGCGGATGCTGTAATCTAATGACTCAGCATGGTTGATGCCGTGCAACCCTAGTAGGTCAACATAATCTAGCTGGAGGTTTCGCAGTGATAGCTCAAATGTCTTGCGGAACTGTTTTGCATCTACCTGTGGTTCAATTTTTGTTTGCACAATCAATTGTTCACGGGGAAACTTGGGCAATATTCTCCCTAACTGCATTTCAGAAGTGCCATAACCACGAGCAGTTTCAATATGATTAATGCCCACCTCAACTGCTCGTCTAATAGTCGCTTCAAGATTTGCCTGGTTGTCGGTAGGAATTTCCCAAGCGGGAACATCCTGCCATTTGAACTGGTATCTCATACCACCGCAGGAAAACACTGGCATCTGTAATTCTGTGCGCCCAAATCGTCTGTATAGCATTAGTGAATTTTTAATTACTTCCCAAATTAAAATCTAAAGGTTTTAAATATAAAATTGCACTACTGGACTGACACAGCTAAATTAGTGCATTAGCTTTCCTCTTGTGGGATGGACGTCTCGCCCGTCCGGTGCGGGCGCTCATCCCACACTACAAGAAAATTTATTACAACAATTTAGTAGTTGAGCAACGTGAAACCCAACATCGATAAGGTTTTTGGGTTTCCTTACGTCAACCCAACCTACATTTTTTTTTGCAACAATTTAAGCTTGTTACGCCACTATGAAACTAGTGTTTTAGTGTAGAACACAAAGTTCCGAGTTCCGAGCACGAAGTTCCGAGTTCTGAGCACGAAGTTCCGAGTTCTGAGCACAAAATTCCAAGTTCCGAGCACGAAGTTCCGAGTTCTGAGCACGAAGTTCCGAGTTCTGAGCACGAAGTTCCAAGTTCCGAGCACGAAGTTCCAAGTTCCGAGCACGAAGTTCCGAGTTCTGAGCACGAAGTTCCGAGTTCTAAGCTAAAAAGTCGGGGTTTTGGGGTGATATATGGCAGAAAACTGCTTCTCTTCTCCTGTGCTTGAAGCTTTGCGTAGCTTGGTTATTTGCAGCAACATGTGTTTAAGCACTTTGCTTATTTTAACTTAGTAGTACGCTTGCATTACCCAATCAATATTTGCCGTAGTACGCAAGAAATTTGTGTGTAACAAACAGAATATATAGCTGGCATCAGAAAACAACGAGGTTGCTAATGAAGTCTTTTAGTAGAACAACTATCAGATCTCAGGAGGCGTGAATGCAATCACTTTCAACTACTCAGCTAGCAACCAACTCCACTAATGTACATTCTAAGAATCAGGCAGATTTACCTGCTAATGTATTCATCGGATCTTCGCTGCTCATTCCATTGATTTTTTTTGCAGGTTTTAAACTTTATAAAAAACACCGCTCTGTTGTTCTACGCCAACAAATTGCCACTTTAGAGAAAGTATGGCATTTGGATGTTAAAAAGCGAGCTTGAAAAAAGGAATATAGACAATGAAGTACTTATTTATAGTTTGGGTGCTTATAATATTCTTGATTTTTCCTGGCGTAGCGATCGCAAATGACAAGCCTTTCCACGTCTACGCTCAACCAAAACAGCTTTATTCTTTAATATCTGGACTTGGCACAGTTCACCATCCAGTTTCTACTTCTAATCCCCAAGCGCAACAGTTTTTTGACCAGGGATTAAGTTTAATTTACGCCTTTAACCATGACGAAGCGGTGCGTTCTTTTGAACACGCTGCCAAACTTGATCCACATTTGGCAATGGCATACTGGGGTATTGCCCTAGCCCTAGGGCCAAATATTAATTTAGATGTAGACCTCGACCGCGAACGAGCTGCTTACCAAGCAATACAGCAAGCTTTGGCATTATCCACCCAAGCATCTGCTCAAGAACGGGACTATATAACCGCCTTGGCCAAACGATACTCGCTAAAACCCGATGCAGACTTGCATCAATTAGCGGTGGACTATGCCAAAGCAATGGCAATCATAGTCAAACAATATCCCGATGATTTAGATGCAGCAACGCTTTATGCTGAAAGCTTAATGGATCTGCACCCCTGGCAACACTGGACTAAAGACGGCAAACCAAAAGCAGATACAGAAGAGATTGTTGCTGTTCTAGAATCGGTACTCAAACGTAACCCCAATCATCTGGGAGCTAATCACTACTACATCCATGCAGTGGAAGCCTCATCCTCCCCAGAACGTGCCCTTAATAGTGCCAAGCGACTAGAAACCCTAGCTCCATCTGCGGGACATTTGGTACATATGCCTGCCCATATCTATTTTCGTGTGGGAGATTATCCAGGAGCAATGCGGGCAAACCAGAAAGCGATCGCTCAAGACGATGCCTACATCCAAAAGTATCACGTCCAGGGCACTTACCCCACGATGTACTATAACCACAACGTACATTTCCTCATGGTGGCTAGCAGCATGGCAGGAAGATACCAAGATGCTCTCAAAGCCGCAGATCAATTGGTCGCAAATATAATTGCCATTGACCCATATATGCCAATGCTTGAGGGATTACTAGGCAGTAAAATGCTAATTCAGGTACGCTTCGGCGACTGGGATGCCATCTTAAAGACTCCTCCCCCTGGTGCTAAACTGCCCACTACTTCAGCACTTTGGCATTTTGCTCGCGGCATGGCCAATGTTGCCACAGGTAAGCTTGAGGACGCAGCAGCTCAAAGCCAAGCATTATTAGCCGCTAAACAAGTAATTCCCCCTGAAGCAACCATTGGACTTAGTCCCGCTAGTCGGATTTTAGACATTACCACACAACTTCTAGACGCCAAAATTGCTAAAGCCAAGCATGACTATGAATCTGCGATTAAATTCCTAGAAAAAGCCGTAGTAGCAGAAGACGCCCTTGATTACATGGAACCACCAGACTGGTATTTGCCTACACGGGAATCCTTGGGTGGTGTACTTTTGGCTAAGGGTGATTATGCACAAGCCCAGAAAGTCTTTCGTGCAGATTTAGAAAAATATCCCCATAATGGACGTTCTCTATTTGGTTTGCAGAAAAGTTTGCAGGCACAAGGTAAACATGAGGCCGCTAAACTTGTACAAGCCAAATTCGCAACAGCTTGGAAAGATACAGATACTCAGCTACAGGTTGAGAATCTCTAAGACTGGGGATTGGGGACTGGAGATTGGGGACTGATGTAAAAGGGAAAGGTAAAAATCATCCCTTTAACCTTTTCCCTCCTTCCCCTGCCCCCTGCTCCCTGCCCCTTAAATTTGCCGCACTAGTGGCTGACCATCTTTGACTTCGCCAATTAAAACTAAATCCACACAGTTGACAAAAATACCATTTTCTAGAACGCCGGGAATGTTATTCAGCGTTTTTTCTAGTCCGGCTGGATCATCAATAGAGTCAAATGTGACATCTAATACGAAGTTGCCTTGATCTGTGATTACTGGGCCAGCTTTTTTTACACCCATGCGGAGTTCAGGTTTGCCACCCAGTTTTTTAATCGCATCAGTCACGGGAGTAATCGCCATTGGGATCACTTCCACAGGCACAGCGAAACTAGAACCCAAGCGGTCTACTAATTTACCACTGTCTACAACAACAATGAACTGATTTGCTAGGTAATCTACGACTTTTTCGCGGGTATGTGCTGCACCACCGCCTTTAATCAAATTCTTCTGTGGATCTACTTCATCCGCTCCATCAATAGCAATATCGATGTGGTCGATAGCGTCTAGGGTGGTGAGAGGGACGCCGTACTGTTTTGCGAGAACTTCTGACTGAAATGAGGTGGGGACGCCAACGATATCTTTGAGTTCGCCAGACTTAAGGCGATCGCCTAAAAACTGAATTGTGTATGCTGTAGTTGACCCCGTACCCAATCCGACAATCGAGCCTGACTTTACAAGAGCTGCGGCGGCTTTGCCAACTTCTTGCTTCATCAACTTCACGGGATCTGCTGCTGTAGTCATTCCCAAAACTCCTGAAAAACTGACTATAGTCCATAGTAGTGGTCAGGTAACGCGAAAATCTAAAAGGCAAAAAACAAGTTTTTTCTGATTTCTTGTTTTATCTTTCCCTTTCAACCTTTTGCTTCTGACTGAGTTAGAGCAGCACAGGATACACCTGTTCTAGTGAACTAGACAAAGTTAATTCTACTTCTCAGATCCCCGACTTTTTAAAGAAGTCGGGGATCTTTCTTCCTTAGTCCGGGATCTTTCTTAAAGTCGGGGATCTTTAATGTAAGCAACATTGCTCAGCCTAAATTCGTCACTAGATGTAATAGAAATAAATGAGTTACAGAATCTAAGTACACTAGACTTGTAATTCACCTAAGTAACACAGTTTTTTCATTCGCAGTAACAGCTAAAATTGATTATGGTGATGCGTCAGCTTTCAATTACTTTGTCGTTAGTGGCAATACTACAATTGCCAGTAATTGCTCAGTCCCCAGTGCCAGCAACATCTTCAGCAATACCATCTGATTCTATTCAAAAAGTAGTTGCTACTAAATGGATGACAAACTTTTCCGATGGTAAGTTTTATCCAGAAAGGTTGCTGACGAGGGCAGAATTAGCCTCAATTATGGTAAAAGCATTTCGACTAGATAAAAGACAAGCTGTTAGCAAAGAAAATTTAGTAATTCCAGATGTTACTCCTACTAATTGGGCATTTAATGATATTCAGATAGTCTTAAAAACTGATATTATGAAAGGCTATCGAGGGAATATGTTTTTCCCTAACCAAAGAGTAACAAGGGCAGAAGCTTTTGCAATTTTTGCCCAAGCTTATGGCATATTTCAATTTCCTGATGACACTGTGAATGAAACTTTAGCCTCAAGTCCAGATCAGGCGTCTATTCCTGCTTGGGCTAGAAAAGCGATCGCCACGGTAGTTACTGAGGGATTTATCAATACAGATGCCCAAGGCAATATTGCCCCATTACAACCAATGACTAGGGGAGATATGGCTTATTTATTGAGTAAATATTTGCAACGACAGCAGCAACAACCAGAAACACCAGAAGTTCCTAGTATTCCAAATAGCCCAGAATCCCCGTAAGAAGAGAAGAGGAATAGGGAGTAGAGACGTTGCAATGCAACGTCTCTACATGGTCTATCTGTCACATTCTTTTTTTAAATTGGTATAACTTAGTAACAATGTAATAGTCTGAGATTCAACGAGCAACCCGACCGTGGGAAAATCAGAATACCGAAACTAGAGACTTTGAGAGGAAAACCGCATAATATGCATCTGAGCGAAATTACTCATCCCAATCAGTTGCACGGTTTATCTGTTCGACAACTGCAACAGATTGCCCGTCAAATTCGAGACAAGCATCTCCAAACCGTAGCAGCAACAGGGGGACACCTAGGGCCAGGGTTGGGTGTTGTAGAATTAACGCTAGGGCTTTACCAAACACTGGATTTAGACCGAGATAAAGTGATTTGGGATGTAGGACACCAAGCTTATCCCCACAAACTCCTTACAGGACGCTATAGTAGCTTCCACACTCTCAGGCAAAAAGACGGAATTGCTGGTTATCTCAAGCGCTGTGAAAACAAGTTTGATCACTTTGGCGCTGGACATGCTTCCACCAGTATCTCAGCCGCTTTGGGTATGGCTGTAGCGCGAGATCTCAAAGGAGAAAAATTTAAAGCTGTTGCTGTAATTGGCGATGGGGCGCTAACTGGGGGGATGGCTTTGGAAGCCATCAACCATGCTGGACACTTACCAAAAACTAACCTGTTGGTTGTTCTTAACGACAACGAGATGTCCATATCTCCCAACGTCGGCGCAATTCCCCGCTACCTCAACAAAATGCGCCTCAGCTTACCAGTGCAATTTATCAAGGATAATCTTGAGGAGCAATTCAAGCAAATTCCCTTTGTTGGTGAATCCCTGTCTCCAGAACTAGGACGCATCAAAGAAGGTATGAAGCGCTTAGCTGTCCCCAAGGTAGGGGCAGTTTTTGAAGAACTCGGCTTTACCTACATTGGGCCAGTGGATGGGCATAATCTAGAAGAGTTAATTTCCACTTTCCAACAAGCACATCAGATACCAGGCCCAGTTCTGGTACATGTGGCAACGGTAAAGGGTAAAGGCTATGAAATTGCTGAACAAGACCAAGTAGGCTACCATGCCCAAAGCCCGTTTAATGTGGCAACTGGCAAAGCTATTCCCTCTAGTAAACCCAAACCCCCTGCTTATGCCAAAGTCTTTTCCCATACTCTAGTCAAACTTGCCGAACAAAATCCCAAAATCATTGGGATTACTGCGGCGATGGCAACGGGGACAGGCTTAGATAAACTTCAGGCAAAACTGCCCAATCAATATATTGATGTTGGTATTGCCGAACAACATGCTGTTACCTTAGCTGCGGGACTAGCAACTGAAGGTATGCGTCCTGTAGCTGCTATCTACTCTACCTTTTTGCAACGCGCTTATGACCAGATAATTCATGATGTCTGCATTCAAAACCTCCCGGTGTTCTTCTGCTTAGATAGGGCGGGAATTGTCGGTGTTGATGGCCCCACCCACCAAGGCATGTATGACATTGCTTATCTGCGTTGCATTCCCAACATGGTAATGATGGCCCCTAAAGACGAAGCCGAACTTCAACGCATGATGGTGACTGGTATTAACCATACCAGCGGCCCGATCGCAATGCGCTATCCTCGTGGCAATGGCTACGGTGTGCCCCTAATGGAAGAAGGCTGGGAACCTTTGGAAATTGGCAAGGGAGAAATTCTCCGCACTGGTGATGATGTGTTAATCGTCGCTTACGGCACAATGGTTTATCCAGGAATGCAAGCCGCTGAAATTCTCAGCGAACACGGCATTGAAGCGACTGTAATTAATGCTCGTTTTGCTAAGCCTTTAGATACCGAGTTGATTTTACCTTTAGCTCAGAAAATTGGGCGCGTCGTCACCCTAGAAGAAGGCTGTGTTATGGGTGGCTTTGGTTCTGCGATTGCCGAATCCCTGCTAGATGCTGATATTTTAGTTCCGGTGAAGCGTTTCGGCGTACCAGATGTGTTGGTAGATCATGCTGAACCAAATGAATCTAAAACAGCATTAGGTTTAACTAGCCATCAAATCGCAGAAAGAGTCTTGCAAGGTTTCTTTCAAGAGCAACTATCTACTGTGTCTAGCTAGTTTTATTTAAGTAACATACATCCTCAAAGCATACTTCTATGAAAATAACCTCTAGAACAGGGGTTATTTTCATTAATTACTAGCTGATCCTGTATTTTTGTTGTCATTTGTGCATCTTTGTATGAGACAAAAATATAGTACTGGACTTGAATAAGGAATTTTGAATAGTTTATGACATCTTCCACAAACCAGGTTTATCCTGTTATTTGGCACAACGACGCAGTGTCGCTAATTGACCAAACCCGTTTACCTAACGAGTATGCATTTGTGGAAATTCACCGCAGTGAAGATATGGCGCAGGCGATTAAAACGATGATTGTGCGCGGTGCGCCTGCAATTGGTGTAGCTGCGGCGTATGGAATGTATTTGGGAGCTAGAGAAATTGAGACAAGCGATCGCCATCAGTTCTTAGATCGCTTAGATCAAGTCGCCCAGTTGTTGCGTTCTACTCGTCCGACGGCGGTAAATTTATTTTGGGCAATTAGCCGCATGATGAAAACCGCCTATGAAACCCTGGGAACAGTAGAAGAAATCAAACAAACCCTCTTCCAAACTGCCCAAGCTATCAATGTTGAAGATTTACAAACTTGTCAGGCGATCGGCGATCGCGGTTTGGCAGTTTTGCCCAAAACTCCAGAAAAGCTGACGATACTTACCCACTGCAACGCCGGGGCCCTAGCTACTGCTGGTTACGGCACAGCCTTGGGTGTTGTGCGTTCGGCGTGGAGAGAAGGGCGTTTAGCGCGGCTGTTTGCTGATGAAACCCGTCCTCGGCTGCAAGGTGCAAAACTCACAACTTGGGAATGCGTCCAAGAAGGTATTCCAGTGACGTTAATTACTGACAACATGGCTGCTCATTGCATGAAGCAGGGTTTAATAAATGCCGTAGTTGTTGGTGCTGATCGAATTGCCGCTAACGGCGATGCTGCTAACAAAATTGGTACTTATAGTTTAGCGATCGTAGCCAAAGCACATAATATTCCTTTCTTCGTTGCTGCTCCCCTTTCTACTGTAGATTTTGAGTTGTCTGATGGTGGCAAAATTCCAATTGAGGAGCGTAACCCAGAGGAAATATATCAAATTGGCGATACTTTGATCACACCATCCGGCATAGACTATTACAACCCAGCTTTTGATGTCACGCCAGCTGAATTAATTACAGCGATAATTACAGAAAATGGTGCTTTTACCCCAGCTAATTTAACAAAATCTCAGTTAAAACAAGTAAGCTAATACGCGTGGATACTGCATTTTTTGCTTACACTTGTGGTTTGTTGAGTAATAGAAATCCAGTACTAATGGTTTTTATATCAAACAACTTTTTGCAAAACGAACGAAGTGCACTGGAATCTCAACTATAAATGTTGTTCCTTCTCCTAGTGTCGATTCACACCAGATTTTTCCACCGTGTTTTTCGGTAACAATTTGATAGCTGATAGATAGACCTAAGCCCGTACCTTTACCAACATCTTTAGTAGTAAAAAATGGGTCAAATAGCTTGTTATGAATATGTTCTGGTATTCCAGAACCATTATCGGCTATTGAAATTAACACATGATTTTCTGAAGAGACTTCGGTACTAATCCAAATGCTCAATATTTTGTTATTAACAAATGACTCTTCTAAAGTATCAATAGCATTAGAAAGTAGATTCATAAACACTTGATTTAACTGTCCCGGATAACATTCAACTAAAGGCAATTGACCATAGTTTTTGATAACTTGAATCGATGGACGATGAGCCTGTGCTTTAAGACGATGGTGTAAAATCATTAAAGTATTGTCTATACCTTCGTGCAAATCTACAGCCTTGGATTCAGCCTCATCTAAACGAGAGAAATTTCGTAAACTCAAAACAATTTCCCGAATACGCGTTGTACCTACTGTCATAGATTGAAGAACTTTATTTAAATCTTCTATTAGAAAGTCAAGTTCAATAGTGTCAATTTTTTCTTTAATTACTTGCGGTGAATTTGGATAATACTGCTGATACAGATCTATTAATTGTAATAAAGATTCGGTGTATTCTTGAATATAATGAAGATTAGAGTAAACAAAGCTAACTGGGTTATTAATTTCATGGGCGATTCCTGCTACCATTTGACCTAAAGCTGACATTTTTTCGCTCTGGATCATTTGGGTTTGAGTATCATGCAATTCTTTTATAACCTCTAAAAGATAAGTATTTTTATTATTTAATTCTTGAGTTCTGTCTGCAACTGTTAATTCTAAATTTTGATTAATTAATTCCAATTTTTCATTAACTTCTTGTTGCTGTTGTAGGAGTTCTTTAACCCAAGTAATTAGTTGATTAAATGAAGAGGCAAGTACACCTACCTCATCCTCACTTTTAATAAAAGCTTGCAAGTCAAAATTTGACTCTTGAATAGTGCGTTGAGATATTCTAGTAAGAGTTTGAATTGGGCGAGCAATAGCCTGAGTCGTCGCAATTGCCAAAACCAGTGCAGTCAATCCAGAAAACAGCAAAGTTCCTACAATAATTTGTAACTGCAATTTTCTAGAAGTTTCGAGGGTTGTTTGTGCTAAGTCATACTCCATATGAGAAAACTTGATGATTTCGGCCAAACCTTCTAAAAATCCATCCATCTGGGGATGTATAGGATTTTCGTTAAATTGTTCAATTTGTGTCCGAACCGTGTCGATATTTTCGGGTTTTAGATCAGCAAGATTAATTTGCTGTAAAAGTCCATCTAGTTGATGTATGTAAACCTCTGTAGCCTTTCCGTATTCCTCAATGAATTCCTTTGTTCTCTCTGCTTCGCCTGGTAATTCCTTTTCTTCTTCGCCCTTAGTTCCTCCCTCAGAGTCTTTAAATTCTTGCCATGCCTGTTTGAAATCTGAGTAGTACTTTAAAAAGAGAGTATACCGTTTCTTGAATTCTTCAGGTTTTTTGAGGACTGGGATAAATTCATGTTTGCGCGATCGCGTTTGCAGCAAATCGGTTTGTAAGCGGGTCAAAAGTTGATATTCTTCCAGGGCGTCTTCTTCTGTTTGTTGCGCTACGTGTTGATAATAGTGCGTCAGTCCTACCCCCAACGTTGTACCAACAATTGTCAGCCCCAAAGTTAAGGCATACCCAAGGCTGATTTTTTGTCCAACCTTCAATTTTTCAAACCATTGACCGACTTTGAATAAGGCCATTAGTCTTTTAAAATAAGTGTTTTATATAATTAGCGTTCCCATATCCATCACGTTTTGATTACAGTAAACACTTAAATAAAAGTATTTTTTACTTAAACCAAAAATTTTTCCCCTTGGGAGTTGCTAGTTCTTAACAAGCTTGGTTATATTCTTATAAATTATTGTATATATCTTAATAAGTCAGGATAACAGCAACCTAATTAACTTTATGAAAAAATTAATTCTGATCATGCCATTAATTATTTGCTTCTTCTGGATTGCGAGTTGCAGAAACTCGCAAACTGATACAGTGAAGGAGACTCAAACAAATCAGGTTGAAAAATCTCAAACAGAAACTATACAAAATTCAACAGGCACTCAAAATCAAACTGCTACAACTCAGAAGACTGCAAGCGAACAACCAAAAATTGGCACAGTCAAAGAGTTAGTAAATGGTGATCTTATGTGCTATGTCACCCTAATAGATGAAAATGGAACCGAGCATAATGTAGGTGCATCATTTGAGATCTGTGCAGAACAAGCAACTTTTGTAAATAAAAAAGTCCGTGCTTTTTATGAACTAGAATCAGTTAATGATTGTCAAAGCGCTGAACCCTGTGGTAAAAGCCGAAAAGAATATCTGATCACAAAAATGGAGATTCTGAAGCCAAATTAAAGACTTTTGTTTAATTCTACATTCTTTATTGAAACCATCTAGAGTTACTCTTGAGGTGAAATTCTGATGCCAGTTTTGGGATCAAATACAAACAACTCATTTAAATCAAGTTGCAGAGAAAGGCGATCGCCTGGATGCAAACGCACATTCCCACCCGTTTGAATATTCAGCAACGCCGTCGATCTGGGTAAGGCTGCACGAATTAAAGTTTCTCTCCCCAAAGGTTCCACTACTTTCACTTCCACAACTAACTGATTGTGGTTCTCTTCTGCTTGTTGCAGTTCATTAATAAAAATATGCTCTGGACGAATCCCCAAATTCAGGCTTTGTCCTTGCGGTAAGTGTAAATTCTCCTGCATATATGATGGAATTGCTAATAATTGCCCAAAGACATCAAAACCATCACCCTTATAGATTGCAGGTAAAATATTCATTGGAGGATTGCCTAAAAAAGCCGCTACCATTTGATTAGCAGGACGCGCATAAATAGATTGAGGATCGCCAATTTGTTGAATCCGTCCGCGATTTAGCACGACAATCTGATCAGCCAAAGTCATCGCCTCAACTTGATCGTGGGTGACGTAGATAGTTGTGATACCTAATTCTTGATGTAGCTGTTTTAATTCTGCTCGTGTATCATCTCGCAATTGGGCATCTAAATTAGACAAAGGTTCATCAAGTAAAAATACTTGTGGTTCGCGGGCGATCGCCCTTCCCAAAGCTACCCGTTGTTGTTGTCCTCCAGAAAGTTGTTTGGGTTTGCGATTTAGCAGCTGCTCAAGAGAAAGCGATCGCGCCACATTCATCACCCGTTCTTGAATTATTTTCGAGTCAACTTTCCGCATCTGTAACCCAAATGCAATGTTTTGTGCCACTGTCATGTGAGGATAGAGAGCGTAGTTTTGGAATACCATCGCTACATCTCGCTGTCTAGCTGGGACATTGTTTACCAGCGAATCCCCAATGAAGAGTTTGCCAGAAGTAGCACTTTCTAAACCGGCGATCGTTCGCAAAATTGTAGACTTACCACAACCTGATGGCCCAACTAAAACCCAAAACTCTCCATCGGGAATTTCAAAAGTAATGTCCTCGATAGCGGTGACATTATTAAATCTTCGCTTAATATCTTCTAGACGAACTTTTGCCATGATCCGATTTGAAGTTGTGGATTAGTAGGGAAACTTTCTAAACAATTTTATTTGAGTAATGCGGTTAATTCCTCTCTTATAAGTTCAACACCACATAAGTATCTTGCATAGCAATCCTTTATCGGTGGAATTGAGCGGCAAAAAGTAACATTAACTCAGTAATAGGGACTTTCATTCGTTCAATCTGACGAAGTATTAGGCTGCGTGGTTGGTGTAGGAATTTGATTTTCCTGCATAACTCTGATCAGAAACCGTAGAGCCTCATTGACAGCATCAGCATTGGGAAACATCTGTGCAACATCAGGTTCTAAATGAATTATTGTTTCACCAAAGCTCTTTCGCTCAGAGCCAAACTTTCTGACCCTTAGGCTCTTGAAGTCATACTCTGAACGCAGATCAGTTAAGCTTGGTAGTTTTGGCATTAAATTACTACCTTTTGAATACCTACTACCTACAAATTCTAGTATTGTCTCATCAATTTCTGATTTTAAACAAAGTTCAATTACTTCTTTAATATTCACCATTAACTCATCAATTGTTTCTCCCTGGCTGTAACAAGCTTTTAGCTGAGGAACTTCTCCGACATAGTAGCCATCCTCATCTCGTTCGATGATGACGTAGAATTCTCGCTTGTTGGCATTCAGCATGATTTTTTTTTACTTCAACTCAAAATCATTTTTCTGGACTATTTAGACCACGCTGGGTGAGATAGTAGAGAAGACATCACTCGTACTCCCCGCAGTTGATTAGAGAGGGGTAAGTGACCTCTGGGGGCGCTCAAATCCCAGGTAAACTCATGTGGGTATCGCGTCCAGTTATTGCCACTTTTCCAGCCGATTTTCAACCAGAAATTGTCCCAATTTTTTCCTAAACTCAACCAGATTTCTCGCTGCACTGAAAAGCCAAACTTACCCTCTGAATGGACTAACCACAGGTTGTTAATGGTTTGTAAGTCAACAGTCGGGGCATTTTCTACCTCAGTAAAATATAACCATTTTCTTTGTACAGCCGTTGGCCCTGCCAGTTCACACATTTTTTGTATGGTTTCGCGATCAGCTGCTTGGAAGTCTTGGAGGGCAAGTAGCTGTTGCAAGGGATTGTAATTAATCCCGCACTCTGATTTTAGAGGTACAATTCCTTCAGGAAAATTAGTTTGCATGAATTCTTTGGCTTTGGGTGCATCAGAGTTGTAAAGGACTTGGTAGGCTTTGCCATCAACCCAAGTCACTGGGTGATCATGACGTTGCAGTAAAAATTCCATCAACACATCTAATCCTTCGTTATCCAGGTCAGCCAACTGTGAGATGATTTGTTGTTGGGCTTTTTCAGACCCAGAAATTAACTGGAGGCGGAGAGAGTCGATGTCATTAGCTGTGCCTGATACAATCATTGGGTCTGTCATGCCATTACTGGTGTTAGCGGTCAGTGAAAAAGTGTTCGCCCTTGAAGGCGTGCCGTAGGCGATCGCCTATCAGGTGTTTTCTAAAGCAAAACACTGATAGCGAAAAGTAGTTTACTATTTTTGATCGTACAAAATTACGATGGTTTCACTGAAAATCCATACCTCACCCCCAAATGCTGTACAAGGGGAATAGGGGAAAAATCTGCGCCTCATGACTTGGTGAACAAAAGACACAGCAATATCTGCAAGCCTGCCAAAACAAGATTTTCAAAAGTGGCGGCGTATCTATCAGGAGCGTGTGAAGTATGTACGACAAGATTACTCCCCCCACAACCGGAGCAAAAATCACCTTCAAAAATGGTGAACCTATTGTGCCTGACAATCCAATTATCCCCTTTATTCGGGGCGACGGCACAGGTATAGATATTTGGCCTGCTACCCAAAAAGTACTAGATGCTGCGGTAACAAAGGCATACAAGGGCCAGCGTCAAATCAGTTGGTTCAAGGTTTATGCTGGAGATGAAGCATGTGATTTATACGGTACATACCAGTATTTACCTCAAGATACTTTGACAGCAATTCAAGAATATGGTGTAGCTATCAAAGGGCCCCTGACCACTCCAGTTGGGGGAGGTATTCGTTCCTTGAATGTAGCGTTACGGCAAATTTTTGACCTATATGCCTGCGTGCGTCCTTGCCGCTACTATGCAGGTACACCCTCGCCTCACAAAAATCCTGAAAAGTTGGATGTGATTGTTTATCGGGAAAATACGGAAGATATTTATTTAGGTATTGAGTGGCGTCAAGGTAGCGAAATCGGCGATCGCTTAATTAAAATCCTCAATGAAGAACTGATCCCCGCCACCCCAGAACATGGGAAAAAACGAATCCCCCTTGATTCTGGCATCGGTATTAAACCAATCAGCAAAAGCGGTTCTCAACGCCTGGTAAGACGTGCTATTAAACATGCCCTGCTATTGCCCAAACACAAGCAACAGGTGACTTTGGTGCATAAAGGCAACATCATGAAGTACACCGAAGGCGCTTTCCGCGATTGGGGTTATGAATTGGCAACCAGCGAATTTCGTGCCTCTACTGTCACTGAACGGGAATCTTGGATTTTGAGTAACAAGGAAAATAACCCCGATATTTCTTTGGAAGAAAACGCCCGTCAAATTGATCCAGGATTTGACAGCCTGACTACAGAGAAACAAGTGCAAATTGTCAAGGAGGTTGAAAACGTTCTTAACGCAATTTGGGAAACTCACGGCAATGGTAAATGGAAAGACAAAGTGCTAGTCAATGATCGAATTGCTGATAGTATTTTTCAACAAATCCAAACCAGACCTGATGAGTATTCGATTCTGGCAACGATGAACTTGAACGGTGATTACTTGTCTGATGCTGCTGCGGCAATTGTTGGTGGACTGGGAATGGGCCCAGGGGCAAATATTGGTGATGCCTGTGCCATCTTTGAAGCAACCCACGGTACTGCGCCTAAACACGCCGGGTTAGACCGGATTAATCCTGGTTCAGTGATTTTGTCTGGTGTGATGATGCTAGAGTATTTGGGTTGGCAAGAAGCCGCAGACCTGGTTAAGAAAGGTTTAGGGGACGCGATCGCTAATAGTCAAGTTACCTATGATTTAGCACGGTTGCTAGAACCACCAGTTAAACCCTTAAAATGTTCTGAATTTGCTGAGGCGATTATTCAGCATTTTGGTAATGGGTATTAGGGAATGGTGATTATATAGGTCATTGTAGAGACGTTGCAATGCAACGTCTCTACAAAATTTGCCTAGATAGAGATGATGGAGAGAAAAAAGAATCATTATTTCTCTTCATCTCCTCCAAAGTTTTGATTGTCTTGTACTGCCAATTTTTTTACGTACTTTGTGTTAAGCAAAAGTAAATAGAGAGTTTTTGGTGATGAATTACTTTCTGCATCCGGGAACACTAAATCTAGAAGTTCTCAGGATTCAGCAGTATGGTTAGCAACCAAGTCATCATTCCCGGATATCAAGTTAGCGAAGAACTCTACAACGGTTCTAGAACTCTGGTTTATCGTGCTTTTCAAGAGAGTGACCAAAAACCTGTAGTAATTAAACTGTTGAAGAATCCTTATCCTAGTTTCACTGAATTAGTGCAGTTTCGTAATCAGTATACTATTGCCAAAAATCTCAATTTACCTGGAATCATTCAAACCTATAGTTTAGAACCATACCAGAATAGTTCTGCGTTGGTGATGGAAGACTTTGGGGGAATTTCTTTAAAAGAATGGTCAGGGAAATGTCAGGATGGGGTGAGTCTGATAGAGTTTTTAGAGATTGCGATCGCTCTGTGCAATACATTAGATTTACTTTATCGCCATCGCATTATTCATAAAGATATTAAGCCTGCTAATATTCTCATTCATCCAGAAACTAAGCAAGTTAAACTTATTGATTTTAGTATTGCATCTTTGCTGCCACGAGAAACTCAAACTTTGATGAGTCCTAATGTACTGGAAGGGACTCTTGGCTATTTATCTCCAGAACAAACAGGACGGATGAATCGCGGGATTGACTACCGCACAGATTTTTATTCTTTGGGTGTAACTTTTTACGAGTTACTGTTAGGACATTTACCGTTCCAATCGAACGATGCGATGGAGTTGGTACATTGTCATATTGCTAAAGAACCCACTGCTTTAGAGGAATTCAAAATTTCCAAGTCGGTTTCGGATATCGTGATGAAATTGATGGCAAAAAATGCCGAAGACCGCTATCAAAGCGCATTAGGACTAAGATATGATTTAGAAATTTGTTTGCATCAACTCCAGGAAATTGGCAAAATTGAGGATTTCCAAATCGCTCAACGGGATGTGTGCGATCGCTTCCTGATTCCTGAAAAACTTTATGGTAGAGAAGAAGAAGTCAAAACTCTCTTAGCAGCATTTGACCACATTACTAATAATCAAACAGAACTCATGCTGGTGGCGGGTTTCTCTGGTATTGGTAAAACTGCGATCGTTAATGAAGTCCATAAACCAATTGTCCGTCAGCGTGGTTACTTCATTAAAGGCAAGTTTGACCAATTTAATCGCAATATACCTTTCTCAGCTTTTGTACAGGCATTTCGAGATTTAATGGCGCAATTGAGCCGTGAAAGTGATGCCCAATTGTTAAGTTGGAAGACTAAAATTTTAGCAGCCCTGGGTAACAACGGCCAAGTTATTATTGAAGTCATTCCCGAGCTAGAACAAATTATCAGTAAACAACCTCCTGCAACAGAACTTTCGGGAACAGCGGCACAGAATCGGTTTAATTTACTTTTTCAAAAGTTTATCCAAGTATTTACGACAAAAGAACATCCACTAGTTATTTTTCTAGATGACTTACAGTGGACAGACTCCGCATCCTTGAAGTTAATGCAATTGTTGATGAGCGAGTCGGAAAGTGGGTATTTATTATTAATTGGAGCCTATCGAAATAATGAAGTTTCTACTACCCATCCTTTGATGTTGACTCTAAAGGAAATTGGCAAAGAAAACACTAATATTAATACAATTACTTTAGCTCCACTGAGTACAGAAAGTTTAAATCAACTTATTGCTGATACTCTTAATTGTTCGCCAGAAATAGCGCAACCGTTGAGCACTCTGGTGTATCAGAAAACTCAAGGTAATCCATTTTTCAGTACGCAATTTCTCAAATTTCTGTATGAAGATGGGCTGATTCAGTTTGATTTGGATAATGGAAATTGGCAGTGTGATATTGCAGAGATAAAGGCGTTAGCACTATCGGATGATGTTGTTGAATTCATGGCATTGCAGTTGCAGAAGTTACCAAGAGTGACGCAAGATGTTTTGAAATTAGCGGCGTGTATTGGTAATCAATTTGACTTGGCGACATTAGCGATCGTGTCTCAGCAGTCAGAAACCGAAACTGCAACAGCTCTGTGGAAAGCTTTGCAAGAGGGGTTAATCTTGCCTCAAAGTGAAATCTACAAGTTTTATGTTGGGCGAGAAACACAGGATATAGCTCAAGGTTCACAAGCGGTAACGTATAAGTTTTTGCACGATCGCGTGCAACAAGCTGCATATTCCTTAATTCCAGAACAGCAAAAACAATCTACACATCAAAAAATTGGTCAATTACTACTGCAAAATACTCCTCAAGCAGAACTTGAATCCAACATTTTTGATATTGTAAACCAACTGAATATAGGCATTTCAAACCTTCAAGATTCATCTCAAAAAGATGAATTAGCCAAGCTAAACTTTATTGCTGGACACAGAGCAAAAGCTACCACAGCATATGAGTCTGCTGATAAATACTTGAACTTAGGTATTGAACTCTTGAACCAAAATGCTTGGGAATCTCATTATGAATTGATATTGAGTTTATATGAGGAAACCGCAGAATTAGCCTATTTAACGGGGCGATTTGAACAAGTAGAGCAACATATTAGCATAATTAGACAACATACTAAATCATTACTTGATCAAGTGAAAGCTTACGAAATTCTGATTCAGGCATATCTTGCCCAAAATCAGCTTCAAGAAGCAATTAACACTGCATTAACGGTTTTACAAAAGTTAGGTATTCGACTACCTAAACAACCGAAAAAAATAGAGACGTTATTAGGACTTACCACTACAAAACTAGCTCTAACTGGGAAAAAACCTGCGGATTTGGTAAATCTGCCTCGGATGAGTAATCCTAACCAGCTAGCAGCAATGCGGATTCTTTCTAGTGCTTTATCTGCTGCGTATATCGGGCATCCTGATTTATTGCCGCTAACAGTATTTAAGCAAGTTAATTTATCCGTTAAATATGGCAATACATCTTTATCAGCATTTACTTATAGCTGGTTTGGGCTAATTCATTGTGGAATTTTACTGGATATTGAAACAGGTTATCAATTTGGTCAACTGGCTCTCCAGCTTTTAGATATATTCAATGCTAAACAACAGCAATGTAAAACGCTATTTATGGTTAATTGTTTTATTAACCATTGGCATGGACATGTTAGAGAAACTATTAATCCATTGTTCACATCCTATCAAAGTGGACTAGAAACTGGGGACGTAGAATATGCATCCTGGGCTATTCTTGTCCGTTCTCTACATTTATATTCAATTGGTGAGGAACTGACAAAAATTGAGCATGAGACTCACTTGTATGGTGAGGCAGTGAATCAATTTAAGCAAACAAATGCTTTTGTTTACATTAGCATCTATCATCAAGTTGCATTGAACTTATTGGGGCGATCGCTAAACCCTTGTTATCTAATTGGTGATAGCTACAACGAAGAAAAGCAACCTGCACTTCAAGAGCAAAAGGGTGATGGTACGGGGCTTTTCTTTTCCTATGTCAATCAACTCATGCTGCGCTATCTTTTCGGTGACTATGCCGGAGCCGTTGAAAAAGCAGAAATGACCACTAAATATTTGGAAGCTGGAACGGCACTACAACCTGTTGTTCATTTTTACTTTTATGACTCTCTATCACAGCTTGCTATATATTCAGATGCTTCACAGTCAGAGCGCAAACAAATTCAAAAGCGAGTTGTAGTTAATCAGAAAAAAATGAAAATCTGGGCACATCATGCCCCAATGAATTGTTTACACAAATTTCACTTAATTGAAGCAGAAAAAGAGCGGATGTGTGGGCAAAACCATCAAGCAATGGAACTATATGATCGCGCCATTAAGGGAGCTAAAGAAAACAGTTATATCCAAGAAGAAGCCTTAGCAAACGAACTAGCTGCTAAATTCTACCTCGACTGGGGCAAAGAAAAGGTAGCTCAATCTTACATGCAAGAAGCCTACTATTGTTATGCTCGTTGGGGAGCTAAAGCCAAAATCGATGACCTAGAAAAACGCTATCCCCAACTGCTTACTCACATCCTACAAGCGCAACAGCATCGCTTCCAACTTGGTGAAACGCCTATTTCCACCGTCACCTCATCTTCATTCCTAAATCAAACTATCCAAACCAGCCGCCCAAGTAGTAGCAGTATTTCTGAATCTCTAGATTTAACTACCATCCTCAAAGCCTCACAAGCCCTTTCTAGTGAAATTCAACTAGAACAATTGCTTTGTACTTTAATGCAAGTAGTGATGGAAAATGCTGGAGCAAAAAAGGCTGCTCTACTTGTAATTGAAAATGGTAACTTAATGATTGAAGCTGTAGCAACCACGGATGAAGGTGTTTCCCTACTGTCTGTACCTTTGGAAAACAGTCAAGCGATTCCTACCACAATTGTGAACTATGTCAAACGCAGCTTAAAAACAGTTGTATTGGATGATGCAACCAAACAAACTGATTTTATGGCTGATTTATATCTCATACAAGAACAACCTAAGAGTATTTTGTGTGCGCCGATTGTACATCAAGGAAAATTAATCGGGTTGTTGTATCTAGAAAATCAGTTGACCATTGGCGCATTTACGAGCGATCGCACCGAAGTTATCCAATTATTATGTGCTCAAGCTGCCATCTCTTTGGAAAATGCCAAACTCTATCAAACTTTACAGCAATCAGAACTCAAAGAGCGAGAAAAAGCAACTCAAATTGCTCAATCTCTAGCAGATCTTCAGCGAAGTAATGCTATTTTTGTTGCTCAACAAGAAGTTTCCTTTGATGGCATCTTGCTAACTGATGAAAACCGCGAGATCAGCGCTTACAATCAACGATTTAGTCGAGTTTGGCAAATTCCAGAGGCGTTGATTCAAACTAGGGACGACAGAAAACTTTTAGGATTTGTGATTGACCAAATATTACACCCTGAAGTTTTTTTGAGTAATGTTGAATATCTTTATGACCACCCTAGGGAAACAAGTTACGATGAGATTTACCTTAAGGATGGACGTATTTTAGAGCGTTATTCTGCTCCAGTTTGGTCGGATAGTAATGATTATTACGGTCGGATTTGGTTTTTTAGAGATATTAGCGATCGCAAACAAGCTGAAACAGAAATTCGTCAGAAGTCTCAGGAGTTAGAACAAACGCTGCAAGAACTTCAGCAAGCTCAACTACAAATGGTGCAAAATGAAAAAATGGCAACTTTAGGTAATTTAGTTGCAGGAGTCGCACACGAAATTAACAATCCCATTGGGTTTCTCAAAGGCAGTCTCAGCAATGCTGAGGAATATATCCAAGATTTATTTGCCCATATACAATTGCTTAAACAACATCATCCAACTCTAGCACCCATAGTCATCGACCATGCAGAAGATATTGACTTAGAATTTCTCTCTGAAGACTTACCAAAACTACTAAGTTCGATGCAAGTAGCGACAGAACGCATTACAGACATTAGCACTAGTCTTCGTACTTTTTCCAGAGCCGATACATCTGAAAAAATTGCTTGCAACATCCATGAAGGGATTGAAAGTACACTGTTGATTTTGAAGTATCGTCTGAAAGCATCGGACAAACGTCCAGCGATTCAGGTAATTACAGATTATGGTAAATTACCGCTTGTAAAATGCTTTTTAGGACAGTTAAATCAAGTATTTATGAATATTCTTGCCAATGCAATTGATGTATTTGATACAGAAAGTATTGGACAAACATTTGCTCAATTACAAGCTAACCCTCAGCAAATTATTATTTACACTGAAGTATCCACAAACCAAAATACAGTAGTAATTCGGATCAAAGATAATGGCCCAGGAATGCCAGAGGAGATTAAAGCGCGGATCTTTGAACACTTATTTACTACAAAAGAAGTTGGCAAAGGAACAGGATTAGGATTAGCGATCGCTCGTCAAATTGTGGAAGAAACCCACGGTGGTAAGTTGAGTTGCAATTCTATTCCTGGTGAGGGAACAGAATTTGTCATCGAGATTCAGATGTAGAGACGTTGCAATGCAATGTCTCTACTACTATAGAACGTGAAAATTCGGATTAATGACAAGGTTAATTAAAGCAGAGAAAATTCTGCCATTGCTTTTGGAAAGTTTTTATTTTCATGTCCTGAGCGGCTAAGTTTAATCAGAGCAAAACGCTGTAAGGGAGTTAAATTTGCCCACTGATGCGGTGTGAGGATAATACCTATTTCTTGAGATTTTTCTTGAATGCTGGCTGGTATATTTGTAGAGTCCATCCATGCAGGATGAGGCTCGATAGGCAATTTTGCAGGTGGTATACCTGTGCGTTCTAAAATTAACTGCTGGAGATATTCTTGGTAAGCTCGAATTTCCGTTTCTGTAGTGCAAGGTAATTCGACTAAAGTTTCACGCTCAGCGTGAGCCATGTGGTTCCAATCAGACAATTTTAGCTTGATGCCACAGCTATCTAATTTGTAACGTACTTGCATGGGGATGCAACGCAGGGAGTCAACAAAATCGCTTTCAAATTTAAAGAAAGTTGCCATAATCAATAGTTAAAAATTCAATTTCAGATAAAATTTTTGTTCGTAGTTAGCGTAGTTAGCGATTTATCGCTGCCAAGTTTTAAAGGGTTAGAGCCGCTGACTACGAGCTTGTATTTAATTATAAGCTTTTCTACTTAATATTATCTAGTAATAAACAAGAGGGATAAAAGGGAAAAGGGGAAAAGTATGATAGTGATCGTAAGTCATTCCACTCGCTTATTAACTTCCCCGTTATATAAGGATTATTTGGCTCACAATATTAAAGAGCTTTTTACTCTTATTATTTGTTCTAAATTTTAACTATTTCCGTGGGTTTAAGTCCCCCGGTTTTATAATCGGCAAGCTTTGTGTTGGGGTCTGTCTTACAAAGTTCAGAGTGGAGGAAACCTCCGCTCTGACGCCAGTCGCCTGGGTCGGGCTAACCCTCCCGCAGCGCTGGCTCGACTTTGCGCTAAATCCCCATTACAAAACTTAATTACGAATTACGTAAAGCCTCCGGCATAGCTACGCTTAGAGCGCAGCGGGGCGTAGCCCCAGAGCGAATTACGAATTATTTAAATATCCTATTTTAACGGAAATGCCTAGAATTACTGAAACGAATTATTAAATAACTAATTGACAAAGCAAGAGTAGCAATTCCTAAACCAATAATATCAATGCCCGTGACTTTTTCCAAGTCAAGAATAATTATTTTTCTGGCAATAGCAATCAAAGAAGTTACGATAACTAATTCTACCTGAAAAACGTGTTTTCGTAGATAAGCTGTGATATTTTCTAAGATTTCTAAAGCAATTAAAACATTCAAAAATAACCCGAATATTTTAAACAATGTTGTGTTAAACCTGGCGTATGGAGTTGTAAATAATTCTTGAATAATAAAAATTACTAGATCACCGATCGCAACCAAAATTACTACGACCATTAAAATAGATAGCACTTTAGAAACTATCACCTCTATGTGTTCGATGACGTGCATAAAGTTCTCATCTTTGGTAACTTCTGCAACTTTCCTAAGCAATTTCTTCATCTGCTGCACCCGGTTTTAAAGTAAAAAAAATAAAAATCCCATAGATAAATCTAGAGGATTAAAAAAAGCACTTTGCAAGTTTCATATTAAGTTTTTTATTTTTCATAACTTAAGCTAGTACTAGGCAAGCTTCTTGATAATGAGAATTTTACCTTTCTTAAAATGGTAATGGTTAATAGTCAAGAGTATATAATCAAAAAACTTAATAATTACCATTGACTATTGACTATGGATATTTGACTAGATTATTTATTACCAATTTCCTATTGAAAGGTATACTTAGCAGCTTACCATTGTGAAGACTGGAGTTGATAATTTTTGACTGTAACTTCTACAGTAATTGGTATTAGCTGCACTGCACAAGCTTTTAATTCTGGTTGCAGTGAATCGGGGCAAGATTCTGGATGGGTGAGGGCGTTGGCTTCGGCGTCGTCTGCCCATAATGCACCCCAGTGCATGGGTACAAAAACTGTGCCAGGTGCGATCGCCTTTGTGACTTTTGCCGGAAAATTAGCTTTACCTCGGCGCGATCGCACTTCTACCAACTGGTGATTTGCAATATCTAAAGCAGCAGCATCACGGGGATGAATTTCTATAAACGGTTCGGGATACATTTGGCGAATTTTTTCAATTCGACCGGTGCGCGTCTGAGTGTGCCAGTGTCCGTAAAGTCTTCCATTAGTTAGCACAAAGGGATAATTTGGATCAGGTGGTTCTGCTAATCCGCGCGAGTAAAATGCCGCAAATCGAGCGCGTCCATCAGGGGTATGAAAGCGCAAATCGGTGTAGAGACGCTTACCAGTCCTGCGTCTATAGTACTTCTGTTTCTTCGCGGCTTCCTTGTGTAATAGAGTTTCTTCATCGTCGCCTTCTTCTGGCTCAAAACTGAGAATTCCTGTTTCGGAATCTATAAATATTGGCTCGGCTTTTTCTTCTGGATAAGGCCATTGAGTTTGTCCCTCTGTCTGTAATTGCTCATGGCTGATACCCGTCATATCGCAAGGCCTCCCGCGAGTTAGTTGGGCAAACTCAGCATAAACTTCAGCCGAGTTAGCAAAGGCAAACTCTCCAGCAAAACCTAGCCTGCGGCCAACCTCGGCAAAAATTTCCCAATCTGCTTTAGCTTCTCTTGGCGGTTGGCGGAATGCTTGACATAGCGTTACTACTCGTTCGGAGTTTGTCATCACGCCAGTTTTCTCACCCCATTGTGCAGCTGGTAATAGAACGTGAGCATAAGCGGCGGTTTCTGTGGGATAATAGGCGTCTTGGTAAATGGTAAAAGGCGATCGCAATAACGCCTTCTTCGTCCGCTCCAAATCTGGCATACTTACAGCTGGATTAGTAGCAGCAATCCACAGTAACCCCACATCGCCAGTTTCTAGTCCAGTAATCATGTCCCAAGCACTCAGACCCGGATTGGGCGAAATCTGTCCTGGCTTGAGTCCCCAAAGTTCCTCAACTTCTGCTCGGTGTTGGGGATTTTTTACCACCCGATAACCTGGTAATAAATGCGCCAACCCCCCGGCTTCCCGTCCTCCCATCGCGTTCGGCTGACCTGTGAGCGAAAAAGGGCCTGCCCCCGGCTTGCCAATTTGTCCAGTCATCAGGTGCAGATTAATGATCGTTCTGACCTTAGCTGTCCCTTCTGACGATTGATTCACACCCATTGACCACAAAGACAGTACTCGCCCAGATTCACCCCAGTAGCGAGCTGCTGTTTCTAAATCTTCAATGCTGATCCCACATTCACGAGCCACTACTTCTGGCGGATAGTGCCGAATCACCTCAGCATAAGCGGGAAAGTTACTGGTGCAGTCGTCGATGAACATCGTGTCGATGTAGTTCCAGCGCATCAATAAATGTGCGATCCCATTTAACAAATCGATATCTGTACCCGGACGAATCGCTAAATGTAAGTCTGCGGCTTCTGCGGTTGGTGTGCGACGGGGATCGACCACAATCATTTTGACTTTACGATTCTTTCTGTGGTACTTCTCCAACCGATTGAAAACAATTGGATGACATTCAGCCGTATTAGTGCCAATTAAAAACGCACAGTCGGTTAACTCTAAATCTTCGTAACAGCAGGGAGGGCCATCTGAGCCAAAGCTTTGAATATAGCCAGCCACAGCACTAGACATACATAAGCGAGAGTTGGCATCAAAATTATTAGTACCCAGACAGCCTTTCATGAGTTTTTGGGCTATGTAGTAGTCCTCGGTTTGAAACTGACCGGAACCATACATACATAAGGCTTCTGGCCCTTGGGTGAAGCGAATGGTTTGAATGCGCTTGGTGATCAGATCAAAAGCTTCATCCCAGCTAACCCGCCGAAACTCTTGATCCAACGAGTCTCGCACCATTGGGTAATGTAGTCTATTTTTATCTAAAGATTCAGCGATCGTTGCGCCTTTAACACAAACCATACCCTGACTGGATGGGTGTGCTTTATCGCCCCGCACCCGCCAAATCGGATTTCCTTTACTATCTCGATTAGTCGCTTTGTTAGCTTGGGCTGGGGGGGAAACTTCTAAACCACAGCCAACACCGCAGTAAGGACAAAGGGTTTTGGTAAATTCACTCATGACAGTTGTACCGTGTTCGCTGATTTTTTAAATATTGAAAAGCAAGGTTTGTAGAGGCGCAATTTTAGCGAATCATATCGTTATTAACTTAACTAGTGGTAATGAGAAAATATTTCAACTGCTCCTTGTTCAAAACTAATAATTTAAGTTACTAAAATTTGCCCAATTATGTTTTTGAACTTTGATTAAACGATTAACCTAGTATTTTTACTTATTTAATATTATTCAAACTAAACTAAATGTAATATATGATACTTTTGGTGATTTATTTTTGATATTTTTTCATTTATAAAACTTATAGTAATTATTGATTAAACACTTGTTATTTTTGAGTTTTAATAATCATATTTTTACCAGTTTTTGAAATTTTACATACTGATTTGAGCAGGATTTACAAAAATTTTTCCATTAGAGAAAGGTAAATATAAATGAATAAAGCCTGTAGGCAGGCTTTGAGATACTGTAGTCCGCTTCAAAGTTTTGATGAGCTAAAGCTAAATCTTGTCTTTATCTCTACACAGACTACATTTTTATAACTAAAACTTCACTCAGTGACTACCTTTGCAATTAACTTATTCTTCTACTAGTACAGTAGAGTTTTTATTAGAAGTTTCTTGTAATTCACTTTCATCAGCAGATGCAAAAGAGCCTTGCGGTTCTTTAAGGAAAAAGGCACACATAAAAGCACAGATAAAAGCGGCTATAGCCATTGTGCTAAACAGTGTTTGTGCGTTGGTTAAACTGAAAATTGTCAGATAAACCACACCACCAAAATTACCGTAAGCCCCAACATTTCCGGCAATTTGTCCAGTGGCTTCTTTTTTAATTAGAGGTACAATACCGTAAGTTGCACCGCAACCAGCTTGAGCACAGTAAGCGGCAAACATAGTAGCTGCGATCGCTAGCGGAATCGGCCAACTGCTATTAATAAAATGGGTCATCAAATAGCCGATACCAATACCAACACTGATAATTGTCATTGTCCATTTGCGAGAGCCAAATTTATCAGAAATTAAACCACCACTGGGACGAGAAATTAAATTCAAAAAGGGATATGTAGCAGCAATCATCCCAGCTACTACATGCTCTAAAGCAAAAGTTTTTTCAAAAAATGCAGGTAACATGGAAACGGCTGCTAGCTCGCTACCAAAGTTGGTTACATAAGTGAATTCGAGTAAAGCTACTTGACCAAATTGAAAGCGTTCAGATGCAGCGTAAGTTTTTTTGCCAATTAAAAGTTCTCGATTTACCTGCCAAGCTTTGTAAGTTTGGTAAGCAAATAATCCTCCTAATAGCAACCAAGCCAGATACATTTGGCTTAAAGTCAAAAAGTGAATGTTCTTTTGTTCCAAACGCCAAGCTAATAAACCTAGGGCAAAAATCAAACCAAAATTGGAAATAATCATTGCCCAGAAGCTTTTGACGCTGGTCACTTCTAGAGAACCATTTTTCTTAGGTTTTTTGTAGATTTTACCTGGAGGTGTATCTTGGACACTGTTGTAATAAATAACGCCGTAGATGGCTGCAATGATCCCTGTAAGAGCGATCGCCAAACGCCAGTTAGAAGCACCACCAACCAAAAAACTAGTAGAAACTGCAAATATCGGTAAGGCAAACTCTGCTCCAAAAGCACCAAAGTTACCCCAACCACCATAAATACCTTGGGCAATTCCCATCTCCTTTGGGGGGAACCACTCCGAAACCATGCGGATACCAACTACAAACCCAGATCCAACAATTCCCATTAATAAACGGCTGATGACTAGTTGGTTAAAATCTTGCGACAACGCCGTAGCCAAACAGGGAACAGCCGCAAATATCAGCAGCATTGAATAAGTACGTCTGGGGCCAAAACGATCCAGAAGCATCCCAATGATGATCCGCGCTGGAATAGTCAAAGCCAGATTACAAATAGCTAAAGTTTTAATTTGTTCAGGCGCTAACTGTAATTGTTTACCAATCGTTGTCGCAAAAGGAGCGAAGTTAAACCAACAGACAAAGGTAAGAAAGAAGGCAAACCAAGTCTTATGTAATATGCTGTAGCGTCCGCTGAATGAAAATAATTTTTTAAGCATTAAGCCTTCCTAATTGAAGAGGATACGGAGATGAGGGGCAGGCAGGGAGCCAATATTTTTCGGATAAGCACTTCTTATCTCATTTGGGGCTTGGGAAAAGGTTAAAGGATGAATTTTAGCCTTTCCCCCTTAACCGAAAGGTATTGGGCAGAGAGCAGGGGAAGAAAAATTACAATTGACTAATGACTCCGCCAAGCGGTTACTCGTCAGCGTGAGCAAATCGGCGAAAGAGGAAGTCTAAAGCGTAGTTCCGCAGGTTGTAGTACTCAGGGTCTTCCATGATGCGGCGACGATTGCGGGGACGGGAGAAGGGAATATTGAGGATTTCACCGATGTGAGCAGCCGGGCCGTTAGTCATCATCACAACTCTGTCGGCGAGGAAAAGCGCTTCATCAATGTCATGGGTAATCATTAGTACGGTAACTTGATGTTCACGCCAGATTTGCAGCAGTTCTTCTTGTAATTCTTCTCTGGTGATGGCATCTAATGCACCAAAAGGTTCATCGAGAATCAAAACTTGCGGACGAATAGAGAGGGCGCGGGCGATCGCAACTCGCTGTTTCATCCCGCCAGAAAGCTGATTCGGTTTCTTGTCAGCCGCTTCTGTAAGCCCCACCATTGCTAAATGTTCTCTGACAATTGCGCGTTTTTCTGCCTGGGGTTTTTTCGGAAACACCGAATCTACAGCCAGGTAAACGTTATCAAAGACATTCAGCCAAGGTAGTAGACAGTAGTTTTGGAATACCATCATCCGGTCGGGCCCTGGTTCGGTGATGGGTTTGTCTTGCAGCAGCACAACACCATCGGTGGGAGTGTTAAACCCGGAAATCATGTTGAGGAGAGTTGATTTACCACAGCCAGAGTGACCAATGATGCAAACGAATTCGCCCTCACGCACTTTCAAGTCAACTCCATCAAGTACGGTGTGAGGGCCTTCGGAAGTTGGATAAATTTTGCTTACACCTTCAATTACCAAAAAGTTTTCTGCTTTTTTCGTTTGCAGTTGATTGATTTGGGTTTTGCTGCTAGTTCCGTTTACTGTTTGCATGATGAATTTAGTAATTTGTTAAATTTTTGTTTTTCTCTCTGCGCTCTCTGCGTCTCTGTGGTTAAATAAATTACTTTCTAACCGCAGAGGCGCAGAGAACACAGAGTTAAGAAGAATTCTTTTGCCAAAAGTTTACGTACCTTGGGATGACTAAATAAATACTTCTTCAACCCGGATTTGCCGTTTAATTTCCAGGCTTTTGAGATACTCTATCGGCTCTGATGGGTTAAAAACTTTACCATCAAATAAATGAATTGGGTCATCTTCTCCGATATCGAGTAAGCCGAGGTCGCGTGCAGCCGCACCAAATATGTCTGTACGACAAACTCTTTCAATCACTTCCACCCAGTTTTTTGGGAAGGGTGTTAAGCCCCAACGTGCCATTTGAGTCACCATCCACAAAATTTCAGTCCGGTTGGGATAGTTGGTTTTATTGAGATAAAACTGGTTGTATGCTGTGAATTCTTGTGGTTGTGTACCGTCGCCGCGATCATAGGGATCGATGAACCCCGGACGGACGTATACAGGATCTATATCTAAATATTCATAACGGCAGAGTATTTCTAAAATCTCTTCGCGGTTGCGAAAATCGTCACAGTATTTGCAAGCTTCTAACAATGCTTTGACCAGAGCAAGATAGGTTTCTGGGTACTGCTGCGCCCAATCTTCTCGCACTCCCAAGACTTTTTTCGGCTGTCCTGACCAAATTTCCAAAGCTGTAGCCGCAACAAAGCCTAAGTCTTGATGAACAGCAAGGTAGTTCCAGGGTTCTCCAGCACAGTAACCGTCAATATTTCCGGCTTTGAGTTGAGAAACCATTTCCATTGGTGGAATCACTGTCAAGCTGACATCTCTATCAGGATCTATGCCACCAGCCGCCAGCCAATAACGCAGCATGAGGTTCAGCATGGAAGTAGGATGAACTACACCCAAAGTTAGAATTTGGTCGGGAGCAGCGCTAATTGCTGCTTTTAAGTCAGCCAAATTTCTGACACCTTGGCTATATAATCTTTTGCTTAAGGTAATGGCGTTAGCATTACGAGAGATATTCAGGGCATTGATTACAGGAATTGGTGTTTTACCACCAGCACCCAAAGTGAGGGCTAAGGGCATTCCCGCAAGCATCTGAGCAGCGTCTAATTTACCGTTAACAACCCCTTGAGTTATCTCTTTCCAACTACTGGCACGATTGAGGGTGATTTTTTCTAAACCATACTGAGCAAAGAAGCCTTTTTCTTGAGCAACAATTAAAGGTGCAGCATCAGTTAAAGGTAGAAAGCCGATTTCCAGATTGACTTTTTCTAAGCCGTTGTGAGATATAGCTGCTGGTACTGAAGTTTGCTGTGCTTTGCGTTTCTTGGCAAGCTTTTGTTGATTGAGAAAGTAAATCATTTCATTCCGCAAACTGTAGTAGCTGGGATGTTTGACTACTTCCAAGCGTTGGCGCGGGCGAGGGATCGGTACTTCGAGAATTTGCCCGATATGAGCTTCTGGCCCGTTGGTGAGCATGACGACGCGATCGCTCAACAATAGCGCTTCGTCCACGTCGTGTGTCACCATCACGCAGGTAACGTTATGTTCGTTACAGATTTTCATCAGTTGTTCTTGCAAACTACCCCGCGTTAAGGCATCCAATGCCCCAAAGGGTTCATCTAGCAGTAACAACTTAGGACGGGTAGCCAAGGCGCGGGCGATCGCCACCCGTTGTTTCATCCCCCCAGATAACTCACTCGGACGTTTATTCGCCGCAGGACGCAGCCCTACCATATCAATATGTTCTTCAATAATGCTTTGGCGTTCACCCTTGGGCTTACCTTTATACACTTCATCAACAGCTAGAGCTACGTTTTCCCGTACTGTTAACCAAGGCAGTAAAGAGTAGTTTTGAAACACAACCATCCGATCTGGACTAGGATCTGTGATTTCCCGCCCTTCCAAGGTAACGCCGCCAATACTTGCTCGATCTAAACCTGCGATGATGTTGAGCAAGGTAGATTTACCACAACCAGAGTGTCCAATAAGAGAAACAAATTCCCCTTGTTGGATTTTCAACTCAATATTTTTGAGGGCAATATATTTGCCACCAGTTGGGAGATCAAATACACGGTCAACGTGGTCAACTTCAACAAAAGTAGTCATTGGTCATTAGTCCTTTGTCATTAGTCATTGGTCATTAGTCCTTTGCCATTTGTCAAGAGTCAGTAATCGATAGAGATTGCTTTTGACTTTTGACTTTGGACTTTTGACTACTTCTGTTATTGGGATACAACTTTGCTAGCTATAAAGCCAACTAATCTATCTAGGATCAAGCCGACCAAGCCAACATAAATTAAGGCGAGGATAATTTCGCTTAAGTTAGTTTCTGTAGTGGTATTGTAGGCATCCCAAATAAATGAACCAATTCCGACACCACCGACTAACATTTCTGCTGCAACAATTGCTAACCAAGATAGACCAATGCCAATGCGTAATCCTGTGAATATATAAGGAACAGTGGCAGGAAACACCACTTTAAAGAAATACTTGGCTCCTTTTAAACGCAAAACTCTAGCTACATTTATGTAGTCTTGAGGAATTTGTTGCACACCTACTGTGGTGTTGATCACAATCGGCCAAACAGATGTAATGAAAATCACGAAAATAGCTGAAGGATTAGCCTGTTGAAATGCTGCTAAAGAGATTGGCAGCCATGCCAGAGGTGGTACAGTTCGCAACACTTGGAAAATGGGATCTAGAGCGTTATAAAGTAATTTATTCGCACCAATAAAAATCCCCACTGCAATGCCAACAATTGTTGCTAAAGAAAATCCTAAACCAACTCTTACTAAGCTACTGAGTATTTGCCAGCCTAAGCCTTTATCACTTTCACCATTATCAAAAAATGGATTAATGATAAAAGGATCCCAAGTTTCGGAAAAGGTTTCTATCGGCCCAGGTAACTTAAAGTTAGGATTTAAACAAAGCAGTTGCCAAATCACTAGAAAAAGAGCTAACGCTACCAGTGGCGGCACAATTTTTTGTGAAACTAATTTATTGAAGTTCTTACGGTGATTTTTTTTGATAGTGCGACTTCCAAGAATAGCTGCCATTTTTTTCTCCGATTGCCTTTAAGTAGCTAGGCGTAAAAATTAAGTTTGTATTAAGTATTTTAGTCCTAATAAACCTTGCTATGAGCGATGAATCGCTCACTACTAACTATGATTTTGTTGATGTTTAATTATGCCTAAATCCTTAATTAAACTTTCTTAATTTTTAAACTCTGCAAATATTCTTCTGGTTTTTCTGGGTCAAATTTCACACCATCAAAAAAAGTCTCAATACCGCGAGAACTACTCTTAGGAATTTCGGAATCAGGAACACTAATAGCTTTAGCTGCTTTTTTCCACAAGTCCTCTTTATTGACTTGGTTAACTATTTCCTGAACTTTAGTATCTTTTGGTAAATAGCCCCAGCGAATATCTTCAGTTAAAAACCAAATATCATGACTTTTGTAAGGATAAGAAGCATTATCTGCCCAGAATTTCATCCGATTTGGGAAGTTTTGCTGAGTACGACCATCACCAAAGTCAATATTGCCTTTCGACCTTTCTAAAATATCTGCGGCAGCAACATTAAAGTATTTACGGTCAGAGCAGATTTTGCACATCTCCTCTTTATTTTCTGCGCGATCGCACCATTGTTGAGCTTCCATAACTGCCATCAACATTGCTTGTGCAGCATTGGGATTCTGATCAACCCAATCTTTCCGCATAGTAAAGGCTTTTTCTGGATGATCTTTCCACAATTCGCCTGTAACTAAAGCTGAATAACCTATTTTTTGATTTACCAATTGAGCGTTCCAAGGCTCTCCCACGCAGAAAGAATCGATGGTGTTGACTTTCATATTTGCCACCATTTGTGGTGGTGGTACAGGTTCCAAAACCACATCTTGATCTGGATTGATGCCGCCAGCCGCTAACCAATAGCGCATCCACAAATCGTGAGTACCACCGGGAAAGGTAACACCAAATTTCAATGCTTTTTTATTAGCTTTGGCTTGGCTTGCAGCTTCTTTCAGTCCTTTGCTTTCTAAATTGACATTGAGTTCTTTAAATTTATTGGCAACAGAGATAGCCTGACCATTGGTATTTAACCTGGCCAAGATATACATTGGCACTTTATCGTTGATGGTCATTAAATAAGGCATGGGGCTGAGGATGTGTGCGCCATCAATACCACCGCCAGCTGAGCCGATTTTTAAGTTGTCACGGGTGACAGGCCAAGATTTCTGTTTGATCACCTCGACATCAGTCATGCCGTACTTAGCAAAGAAACCCTTTTCTTTAGCAATAATTAAAGGAGCAGCATCAGTTAGAGCGATGAATCCTAGCTTGGCTTTGGTTACTTCTACCTTCGGTGCATTAGCCACTGTAGAGACGTTGGCGGCGGGAGCAGCAGAGGGCGAGTCACCACCTGTTGAGGCTGTATTGCTGCCAGCAGAACAACCGTGAGCCAAAATAGAAGCGGTAGCCGTAGCGCTTGCGGTGAAAATAAATTTTCTTCTTGAAAGATTTGTCATTTTTCCTTTATTTAGTTGTTAACTGTTAGTTGTGATCTATTGACCAATGAGTTACCAAGGCTTCTTGCTTCGGTTTTGCCCCAAAGTGTTCAATGAGTAAATTTTGCAAGAATGGCTGTAAGTCTTCACAGGGTATGCCTTTGATGACACAAGTTCCTAGATGGGCGTCTTTGCCAACTTTGCCACCCATGTAGATATCAACTCCTTCTACAGCTTTGCCATTTTTGCGAGTTTTAGTTCCCATCAAGCCGATGTCTGCAACTTGAGGCTGTCCACAGGAGTTAGGACAACCTGTCCAGTGAATTCGCACGTTTGCGGTGAGTATTAAGTCTGCTTCTAATGCTTTAATAATTCCTAAAGCACGGTTTTTGGTTTCAATTAGGGCAAAGTTGCAAAATTGTGAGCCTGTGCAAGAAACTAGCGATCGCGTCAGTAAACCAGGATCAATCGAAAACCTTTCTAGCAGTGGCTCTGTCAAAAATGTTGCCAACCGCGAGTCAGGAATATTGGGAATAATGATGTTTTGCTCAACGGTGAAGCGGATTTCACCACTACCGTAAACTTCTGCTAGACGTGCGATTTCAAACATATCTTCGGCATACAACCGACCAACCGGGATATGCAAGCCTACGTAGTTTAATCCTGGTTGTTTTTGTTTATATACGCCGATATGGTCGCGTTTTTCCCAGTCAATTTCGTCTTTTGGCGCTGCGGGTAACAACGATGTACCCAAACGGTTTTCGACTTCTTGGCGAAACTTTTCTAAACCCCATTCATCAATTAGCCACATCAAGCGGGATTTTTGGCGATTGGCGCGTAAACCGTGATCCCGATAAACTTCCAAAACGGCTCTACATACGGCTACGACGTCTTCTGGAGATACCCAAGCATTTAGAGGAATCGCCGCCTCACAGCGTTTAGCTGAGAAAAAGCCACCCACCAAGACGTTAAATCCAAATATTGGAGATTGGGAAGATTGTTCCCCAGTCCCTTCTTTAAACGCGGGAACGAAAGCTAAATCGTTGATTTCGGCGTGAACTGAGTTGTCTCGTCCACCAGCGATCGCAATGTTAAATTTCCTTGGTAAATTGGTAAACTCTGGATTGCCTTCACCTTTATTGGTGAGCATATCCTGAATCTGCTGTACCACCTCTCGTGTGTCATACAACTCATCTGCATCCAACCCCGCCACAGGGTCGCCTGTGATATTGCGGATGTTGTCCATCCCTGACTGGACGCTGGTTAAACCAACTGCGTGAAATCTATTAAAAATATCAGGTAAGTCTTCAATTCTAATGCCCCGCAATTGGATATTCTGTCTGGTAGTAATGTCAGCATTGCCGTCATCTCCGTAACGCTGCACCACTCCTGCTAAAGCACGCATCTGACTGCTGGTGAGAATACCGTTAGGTAAGCGCATCCGCATCATAAACTTGCCCGGAGTTACTGGGCGAAAAAACACACCAACCCACTTGAGTCGGTGATCACGGTCTGTTTCGTCCATTGCTTCCCAACCTAGGGCAGCAAATTTCTCTATCTCACCTTTGACGGCAAGTCCATCTTTTTCTGCTTTGAATTTCTCAAACTTGTTAAGGCTTGTTGTGGTAGTTGCTGTGTCTGTCATGAGATGAGTCTCGTTGCAAATAACTGATCCGCTGAGAACTTATAGAGTTACTTACCCAATATCAACCAGCCCGTAGTCTCATCAGTTAATGGGTCTACGAGGGTTATGAGCAAAAAATTTGATTTAGTTAAGGCTGATTATCTGTACTCAAGAGCATTACAACTTGAAACCTAAAATAGGTAAAATCTGTCGCCCTTACACTTTGTAAATTTGTCAAGAAGGTGTGGATACTGTTTATGTAACAATTTCGATACTTCTAAGTTAAAACGAGATTTATGTTAAAATCGTATAAATTGTTACGGTTTTCTAGTAATATTGCTGAAAGTGTATCAATAATATGCGTTTTTTGCATAAAGAACAGCTAATAAGCGATGCAAAGCGCTTGCTGAACAGCATTTGAGATTGATGTATGTTAACTAAAACGCAGTCATGAAACGTCGTGATTTCATCTATTGGGTCGGCTTGGGTTCGATAGCGAGTTCTTTACCTGTAGCGCTGGCAGCTTGTTCTTCTCAGACAACTGCTGAAGATTGGCAAGCTGTGGGCGCATCAGCAGAATTAGGTAAGACTGGTCAAATACTTGCTAAAAACTCACCCGTTGGGCCTGTTTTGGTAGTCGGTACATCTAAAACCGAAAATCTGACTGCTGTTAACCCGACTTGTTCTCATGCAGGTTGCACAGTGGCATGGCAAGCTGAGACCAAAAAATTCGCCTGTCCCTGTCATGGTTCGGAATTTGGTGTTGATGGTAAAGTGCAAAGAGGCCCAGCAACAACACCGCTAAAAACTTACGCCGCTAAGATTGAAGGTGATTCAGTTGTGGTTAAGCCCACCTAGACAATTCCAAATTTAAGCAAAGTGTCGTGAATAATCTCAACCAGCTTTTGGTGCAGGCCGAAATAGCATACGATGCAGCTGATTGGTCATCGCTGATTCAATATTTGCAACAGTTAGTTTTGGGAGAAAACTCTAGACATTCAGAGATAGTTAAAAATCGAGAACGTATCCTGAAATTAGCAATTCCAATTTTAGAGATGGGGGATTTTCAACAACGTTGGGAAGTTGCCAAGGTGTTGACTAGCTTGGGAAATATTGCCATCCCGCCACTCATTGAAATCTTAGAAGATGAAGACGCAGAAGAAGAATTGCGTTGGTATGCAGCAAAGATTTTAGGCGAGTTTCAACACCCAGATGCGATCGCCCCGTTGGTAGAATTGTTGAAAATCGATGAAAATGAAGAACTCAAAGCGATCGCTACAACAGCACTTGGACAAATGGGTAATGTTGCGATCGCCGCACTCTGTGAACTTTTAGCAGCAGAAGATACACGACTTTTAGCAGTGCGATCGCTCTCTTGTATTCGCCAACCAAAAACCATCACACCTCTGTTGAGTGTAGTCCAAGATTCACAAGCAGCAATCCGCGCCGCTGCAATTGAAGCCCTCAGTAGCTTTCATGACGAACGTGTCCCACCAATCCTGTTAATTGCCTTGGATGATGTAGCTGCTACAGTCAGACGCGCAGCAGTGCTGGGTTTAGGTTTTCGCCCTGACTTATGTGCAGAATTAGATTTAGTGACGAGACTGCAACCTAGGCTTTATGACTTTAACCTTGAGGTTTGTTGTGCCGCAGCAGTTGCCCTTTCGCGGATGAATTGTGATCATGCTGCCAAGCAATTATTTCAGGTATTGATATCATCTCATACACCAATCAAGCTGCAACTCGAAATTATCCGCGCCTTAAGTTGGATGGGGACAACATCAGGTTTGGAATACATACAACAAGCACTGAATCACAAATTATCAGAGACAATGTGGCAGGAAATCGTTACAGTTTTAGGACGAGTCCAAAAGCCACATTTAACTCAACAAGCTACAGAAATTTTGCTGGAAATCTTGCAATCAAAGCATCCAGCCACAGAAATTACCAACATCAAAAGCGCGATCGCCCTATCATTAGGTCAGCTAGGCAACATGCAAGCAATTGAACCATTAATTTCGCTGCTAGCAGATCCAAATACATCGGTGAGACTGCACGCGATCGCTGCACTGAAAAATTTAGATAGGGAAGTCGCACATCAACAATTACAGCAGTTAGCAAATAACGCCACACTCACACCAGATTTGCAAACAGGAGTAGCGATCGCCCTAGCAGAGTGGTAATAGCATATAAGGATGGTGAGGTACTTAAAGGTTATCTGTTAGTATCTCTTCTTTCTTCCTCTGCGTTCTTTGTCTTGAAAAGTTGAGCCACTGCGTTGGACGGGTTTCCCGGCTTGTAGCAAGTGGCGTTCCTAGATCGGGCTAACCTTTCCTATCCTGACGGAGCTACGGTGTACACACAAATGCGTAGGCGTAGCCAGCCATAGGCATCGCTGAAATAACAAATGAGTTCGCCGAAATAGCAAATGAGTTCGCCGAAATAGCAAATGAGTTCGCCGAAATAGCAAATGAGTTCGCCGAAATAGCAAATGCGTTCTCCGAAATAGCAAATGAGTTCGCCGAAATAGCAAATGCGTTCTCCGAAATAGCAAATGCGTTCTCCGAAATAGCAAATGCGTTCTCCGAAATAGCAAATGCGTTCGCCGAAATAGTAAATGCGTAGGCGTAGCCAGCCGTAGGCATCGCCGTTGCGTTCTGAGTATGACTTTGCTCAAATGGAGGCAGGCATCAGAGGCAAGTATGTTAAGCGGGAAGAACTCGAAGATGAAATTCGATGGGATAAAGCATTTGCAGGTTCTAAGGATACCCTTGCTAAACTCGCAGCCGAAGCAATGGCTGAGTATTATGCAGGAAAAACCCAAGAGTTAGACCCAGAAACATTGTGAAGTCAAGCACAACCGCCCAATTTCGTACTCAACTGTAACCACGTAGAAAAAATTAGCAAGATTACAGCCATTTTCCGCGATATTTACCAACAAATCCTGGGAAAAGCGGAAAATTGACGATGAAGTCAGTAAAACCTGATTTATATTTATATAAATTTGACAAAATGACTTGTAACAAACTTGACTAAATTACAAATTAAAAACCGTTAACTTAATGAAAGCCATAAATGTAATTCAGGCTACATAAAAATGCGACTAGAGCAGTTGCAAGCTTTTCTGGCGATCGCCCAAACCGGCAGCTTTCAACAAGCAGCGCGGCAATGTAGTGTCACCCAATCGACAATCAGTCGCCAAATCCAGGCATTGGAAGCAGATTTGGGGTTAGAACTGTTTCACAGAACAAGTCACGCCAAGTTGACACTAGCAGGTGAACGATTGCTACCCCGCGTCCGCAAAATTTGCCAAGAGTGGCAAACAGCCACAGACGAGTTAGCAGATTTAATCGCAGGAAAACAGCCAGAACTCTGCATTGCAGCGATTCACTCAATGTGTGCCGCTTATCTACCACCAGTGTTGCAAAAATTTTGTCATGATTATCCAGATGTACAATTGCGGGTGACTTCATTAGGAAGCGATCGCGCCCTCAAAGTCCTCAAAGATGGATTAGTAGATCTAGCAATTGTAATGAATAATCGGTTTTTAACCACTGGCAGAGAAATGGTGGTAGAAGTACTTTATGATGAACCTATAGAAGTCCTAACCGCAGCCAATCATCCCCTAGCCAAATATGAATGTATCCCTTGGTCGGAGCTAATTCTTTATCCCCAAGTGGTTTTTAAAGATGGTTATGGGATGCAACGTCTAATACAAGATAGATTTGAGCGACTGGAAGCGAAACTTCAGGCGGCTTTAGAGGTAAACACCTTAGACGCCTTCCGGGGAGTAGTGCGCCAAGGAGAACTGATAGCTTTGCTACCTCAGTCAGCACTAATCGAAGCACGTTGCGACCCTACCCTTGCAGTCAGACCCCTAGCTAGTAATAGTACGGGTACTTTACCTGATAGTTCGAGTTTGACTCGTCGGGTAGTGATGGTAACAACTCAAGACCGCCTGCAAATTCCCCCCATCAAGCACTTTTGGCAACTGGTACGAGAAAATATCCCACTACAACTTAACCAGCAGCGATCGGCTTCATAAGTGTCAAGAGTCCAAAGTCCACAGTCTATATAAAATCAGTTAATTGACCCTTGACTCTTGACCATTGACCCTTGACTAATATGAGCAATGAATTTAGAAAACTTCTGCAAAAAGTAGGCAGTGGAAACCACACAGGCGAGAATTTAACTCGTGCTGAAGCCGCCACTGCGATAAAAATGATGCTGCTAGGTGAAGCAACACCAGCCCAAATTGGAGCATTTTTGATTGCCCATCGGATTAAGCGTCCTACTGGGGAAGAGTTAGCGGGTATGTTGGATGCTTATGACGAACTAGGGCCAAAACTGCAACAAATCACTTCTGCACGTCCGGCGATAGTTTTGGGTCTACCTTATGATGGCAGAATGCGTACTGCACCCATTGCCCCAATAACGGCTTTAATTTTAGCTGCGTCTGGGCAACCAGTGGTAATGCATGGTGGCGATCGCCTGCCCACAAAGTATGGATTGCCCTTGATAGATATTTGGCAGGGTTTAGGCATCGATTGGACTACCTTACCACTAACAAAAACCCAACAGGTGTTTGAGCAAACGGGTATTGGCTTTGTTTATACATCGCAGCATTTTCCCTTAACTAACAGTATTTGGGAATACCGTGACCAACTCGGCAAGCGTCCGCCTTTGGCGACAATGGAGTTAATTTGGTGTCCTTATGCTGGGGATGCTCATATAATTGCGGGGTTTGTTCACCCTCCCACGGAAGCGATGTTTCAGGTAGCTTTAGGACTGCGGGGTGTAACTAAATTTACATTGGTGAAGGGATTGGAAGGTAGTTGCGACTTACCGCGCGATCGCACTGCGATTATTGGTTTATCTTCATCGGTATCCCAGGAATTAGAACGATTGCACCTCGTACCGCGTGAATATGGTTTTACTACCAAGAACGTACCTCTTAGTACTAACGAAGAACTTGTAGCGGATATGCAGCAGGTTTTGGTTGGTAATCCAGGCGAACTGATGCAGACAGCTTTGTGGAATGGCGGGTTTTATCTATGGCGCAGTGGTGTTTGTCCAGATATGCGATCGGGTATAGCCAAAGCGGCAGAATTATTAACTAGTGGCGCAGTAGCTAGTAAACTCCAAGAACTCAGTCAAGCAGTAAATTTAGTAGATCAAAGCATTCTCCCAAAAAAAGCAATCGTCACTCAGATTTTTAGTTTATGATCCTTTAGGATTTTAGTTTAGTTTAATCCAATGCCGTGTATGCGATCGCTTCCTCTTAGTCGTGGCTTTTGTATCTTGTGACAGACTTACTATATCCGCCCCTTTTAAAGACAAAACTTGTCTAATTATGTCTCTAAATTTTGTCCGCAACATATACTGCCTTCCCAAACTCTACAGATAGGCATTGTTATGAATCTTGAGGATGCGTTAGCGAGATATTTCGACATGATTGTTGCGGATTTTGACCTGTATTTTCTACTAGCGGGCATAATCGCAAAGCCTGGTTTTAATTATTAAAGTATCCTCAATAAAATCTAATTAGATTAATTAATAATGATTTTCCAATAGCAACACTGGTATGTAATAGTAGTTTGAATATTGAAAATTTGGACAGGACATAATTAGTCAGTTTACGTCGAATAAATCAATTTTATCGTGTTGTAAATTGCAATTTAGTAGCTAATAATTGCAAGTGTAAGGTTAAGTAATCAAAGCTTAATCTCACGCAAATACTACTGTTTCATTCCAATTAAATTGAGGTAAAAACAATGGAAAATATCAAGTTGTCTGGATTGAATCCTGCTGGTTCCGAACTATTTATGGATTCTGAAAGCTTTCTACAAGACCTATCTGATACAGACGCGATGGCTTTGCAGGGAGGAGAAGGTCGCGACATACATGGGTTGCTTCAGTTTGGTTTAGGGGTGTATGCAATCCAGAATGTTGTATCTCTAGTGAAATCAATTAGTGCCGTTCAGACCGGTAGGAAATAGTCTACAGCGATTTTCCCTTGAGTAGACTACAAAAAAACCTAACGCCCTACCCCTGACCCTAATTCCCACTCTGTGGGGGCTTCGAGTTCCCTAGTAGAGAAGGGGAAAATTTAAAGCCTCTCTCAGTGTCTCTTAGTGTAAGAGCGAAAAGTCTGTAGCTTGCTTTCCTACAGAACGCTACGCGAACCCGCAGGGTGCATTGGCTTCCAGCGAACAGAACTTTTCAATACAGAGAGGTCTGCGTGTGGTCTATTCATTTTAAAAATGCTGTATATCTCGCTATTGAATAGGATTCAGCAATCAAAAACTGAATCCTACTCAAATCAACTAAGAGCAGGATCAAGAAATTAAGGGCTTAATCCTGCTCAGACTAACTAGCATACCAATAATATCAATAATTATTTGAGAGTAAAAGAGATGAATAGAATCTCAACTGCTAATCTGGGCTCTATTTATTCTGGATCATTTTATGATTCTGAAAGGCTTTTGCAAAACTTATCTGATATAGATTCCATCTTAATCCATGGCGGGAAAAGTGATGTACCTTCTGAGAATATTGAGAATATGAAGTTTGGCATCAAGGTTTTAGAGTATGCGTTAGTAGGATTTGCAATTCATAACATTACCTCATTAGTCAAGCTATTTCTTACTCCTTCTAAAAGTAGATTTTAGCGGGATTTTATTTTGCTAATGATTAAAGCTTAAATGAGGTTTCAAATATGTCTTTTTTATTAAGCAATAAAAATGTTTTTGAGTATTTGATTAACAAAGGTATCTGTACTGAACAAAATCAGTACCCAAGCAAGATTGAATTAAAACCTGCTAAAAACTTTAACCTCTTACTCACCCTGCCAGAAGGTCGTCAACTTTTAGTTAAGCAAGAGCCTCGTAACCGTGAAGGAAAAACGGCTAGCGAATTTTTAAGAGAGTGGCAATTTCAAAAAATGTTACGTAGTTTTCCAGATTTTAGCTACATTCTTTCTTCCTTTTCGCAAGCAATTTATTTTGATGCTGAGAATTCAATCATCGTTTTTAATTATTTCAAAGACTATCGTGATTTGGCAGATTTCTATAGTAGAGAACAGATCTTTCCTACCACTATTGTCACTGCAATCAGTGCAACAGTTGCCTTAATTCATCGCCTCACTTTAGACCGTCGAGATTATCAAGAAATTTTTGAATCTAGTACAGGAGTCTTTAATAATCAAGCTTTTGAGATGATTCACAGTTTAAAACGGTTGACCCCAGAAATTTTTGGCAACTATCCTGCCGATGCTCTAAAATTCTTTGTGCTTTATCAACGCTACTCTAGCCTGGAACAGGCGATCGCAGAGTTGAGAAATGCTATTGAACCCTGTTGTCTGATTCATAATGATCTTAAGCTGAATAATATCCTACTAGCCAATAATTGGGAGAAAACAGTTTCTCAAACATTGCTGCCAGCTAACAGTATTATTCGCCTGATTGATTGGGAAAAATCAAATTGGGGAGATCCAGCTAGCGATTTAGGAACACTCATCGCTAGCTACCTGCAAATCTGGTTGTATGGCTTGATTACTAGTAAAACAATTGCTATAGAAGAGTCTTTACACCTAGCTACAACTCCCCTAGAACTACTTCAGCCTTCGATCATTACTCTGGTAGAGGCTTATTTAAGTAACTTTCCAGAAATTTTGGAGCGCCGTCCTGATTTTTTGCTGCGAGTTGTGCAATTTTCCGGTCTAGCCTTGGTTGAAGCAATTCTGGCAACGCTTCAGCATCAAAAAACCTTTGGCAATTTGGAGATCTGTATGCTCCAGGTTGCCAAGACTTTGTTGTGTCGTCCAGAACAATCAATTCAAACTGTGTTCGGCATTTCAGTTTTTGAACTAACTCACCATAAAGCTTTGCGCTTGTTTAAGTAATTGTAGTTACAGGTAACAAATTATGCAATTGCTAAATTCGCTTGTATTGCGAACGTCAGATACATCGAGTAAACAATTACTAACGACTTTAGAAGATATAGCCAGTAAAGTTGAGATTCAATCTAACTTTTGTATTCGCCATCCAGATTACAAACCTTTAAAACTTCCAGATGAGGTAGTACTCCGTTTTCAGCAATTACCCTTAAACGTTCAGCACAAGTTTCTTAATTCACAATTGTGCCATTTTCTCTACGGGATCTACTATAACGGTGCTGCCCGAACTTTTCTTGCTCTAGATGCAGAGCCAATGGATTCAACAATGTCTCAGAATCTAGAGAACAATACTTTCCTGGGAGTAGATGTGGAGTTTTATGAGCGATTACACTTATCCAATAAAGGTAAAGGCTATTTTGACCCAGATTGGCAAGTGCTAAAGGAAGAGAGCAATGATATTCTGGCAGTGAAAAAGGACGATTTGACTGTGTATATAGAGCGCGATCGCTATCTCCAAGGCACAGAGCAATATGCGATCGCTGGCGACCTGGTTGCTATTAGGATGCCTCCTAATCTGGTGCAAAACGGTTTTTACATGGCAGTTGGCAATGCAGGAGCGTTAAGTCGTGCTGATACAGTCATCGATTCGCCCCTTGTGCGCGTCTACTTTAATTTAAGTCCTGAAGGTGCAGTTGCAATTATGGGCAACCTAACACACCAACTAAATACCATATTCATTCCCTTCACTTTTAAAGCACTATATAATCCTTCAGACTATGAGCGCTACGATACGGCAGTGCTTTACTTTGAAAAAAGCAACTATGCAGTTATTCAACAAGTATTACAATCTCTCTATGCTAAATATAAATCGTATTTCAGCAATGAAGTGCCATTGTTCACAAAATTGCTCGCACCAGGACTTGCTTTGGCTGAAGAACCAGATAATAAATTTAATCAAAAAGAAAGTTTTGGTTTAAACCGTTGTCAAATTATTACCAATAGTTTGCTCGAAGCTTGGCAACAAGGAGACGAATCAAAAGAAAATCGGATGGCTTTGATTCTCAAACACTTCGACTTACAAGGCATTGAATTGCAACATCCTTACCTCAATTTCAACTCTAAAAATATTTATACACCATTAGAGTTAGAAATTTAGAACTTACGCATTGACAAGAAAGTCAATATCTTTGACCAATGAAGGCGATTTTCTATACCCCAATGAGCGTAAAATCCGTAGCGGAGTGTACCCCCACGTGGTACACTCCACTTCTCTGCGAGAGGCTCTGCTAACGTTACGTATCCTGTGGGAAAGCTGCAAGAACAGAATGACAATAAATTTCATCAACTTTTAAAACATCCTCTAAGGCTAAAATTAGCCTGTTTTGAACTAACTAATAGGTTAAAACGTATTAAATCGTTTATTTACTCGTGATTCTTCTTTATTAAGTGTTCTTATTCCAAAGTATTTACTTTAGATTGAGAACTATTTAAAAGGAAAATTGTCATTTATATATATTTATATATGTAGTACATTAGTTTAATATTATATTCACTATAAATTACCTACTTTTTATATGTGGAATATTTTGAACTGCTATCAACAAATAAATCTATATTAAAAGTATTTCCTAAGACAGATTTAAAATAAAATTGGAATAATTTCTTTAATACTATTTACAGATGTGTTTGCTAAAAACACTTTAATAACATTAAAACCAATCAAGTAAATAGTCAGAAAGTATTGTTGCTAGATAAATTCATTCAATGGCAAATAGTAAAATAAATGAATTTTGAATATTTTTAATCAATCACCATTTAATAGCTATCTAAACCTTGTACTGTTTATGTCATACAATGAAGATAAATTTCAGTATTTTGAAAAATACGACATTAATAAAAGCAAGTTTTTAACGCCTTTTCAAAGAAAATTTTTGCTGAAAAATCTCCAAGCAAATTTACAACCAGAATATCGTCGTCGCATCGAAATTATGTTACTAGCAGATCAGGGTAAATCTCCAACCCAAATTTGTGAAATATTAGGCTGTTCTTACCATATGGCGCGATACTGGATGGGTGTAGCAAAAGCTGGTTTAGCTCACCAATGGCAGGAGCAACCAATAGGCAGACCGAAAAGTATTAACGAGCAATATCTCGAACGTTTGAAGGAATTGGTAAGCCATAGCCCTCGTGAATATGGCTATCCATTTCACTGCTGGACAGCACAATGGTTAAGTAAACATTTAGCAAGTGAAATTGGAATTCAAATTACTGAACGCCACATCAGTCGTTTACTCAAACAAATGGGACTGTCTACGAAACAAAGAAATAATAATAATAGCCTTAAACAAGAAACTGACGATACCCAAAATTCTGAGATTACTATCAGCGACCTACAACTTCCCTAAAGGTCTAGTTTGCGATAAGAACTCAATAGCTTCTGGCTAAAAATTTTTCTAGAGTGAGCTGATATCTTGATTTGTTAATAATTGAATAATAAATACTTTTTAAAGTTATCGGAGTTAAAGGATGACTGAATTATTTATTTTTTCTGAACTAGACATCATACAACAAATCAAACTTTTCTGCCAAATTCCAGATGTAATTGAAGCAATAGCTACTCGTAAAATTATTGCCGATGCTGCTGATAAAGCAGGTATTATAATCGAGAAAGCAGAGCTTCAGCAGGCAGTAGACAACATACGATTAACTAAAAAACTTGTCAAAGCTGAAGATACATGGCTATGGCTACAAGAAAATTATCTTTCCCTGGATGAGTTTAAAGAATTAGCCAAAATTAACCTGCTCTCTGAAAAGCTGGCAAATCATTTATTTGCGAAGCAAGTTGAGCCATTTTTTTTTGAACACCAGCTTGATTATGCCACATCTGCCACTTATGAAGTTATTTTAGATGACGAGGATTTGGCTTGGAAACTGTTTTATGCGCTACAAGAAAACAAAATTAGTTTTCAAGAAATTGCCCGCCAATACATACAAGATCCAGAATTACGCCGCGTTAGCGGATATTGCGGGATACAATACCGTAGCAATTTTAGACCGGAGATTGCTACTTATGTTTTTGCTGCCCATCCACCGCAAGTTCTCAAGCCAATGGTAACACAGAAAGGAATCTATCTCATTTGGGTTGAAGAAATAATTCAACCTCAATTAAACGAACCGCTGCGCTGTAAGATTCTAGGAAACTTATTTTCTGCTTGGTTAAAGCAACAACTTGAGGAAGTGAAAATTTTGGTACAGATTTAACATTTATGTTAAAAAACTAACAGTAAGCTGGTAAAAGGTTGTGTTCAAGAAACAATCAGCGTGGTAGTAGCTTATGTTTCCTTAAATTGCCAACTTTCAACATTCGTTTTAAAATACAATATCAAAATATTGTTTGCATATTTAAGATATTGTTGAATTTATTTATAAGGAATAATGCTTAAAATACCCATAAAAATCATGTATTAAACAAATGCCTGATTCTTTGTTGATGCTGGTGGGCTTTCGACTTCAACTTTTGTAAATCATACACTCACAGGTAACACCAAACCTTCACGAGCTAGTAATGCTTGGGGAAATATAGATTTAACTTCGACTTGAATCTTGTCAAGAAAATCATCATCGTCATCTGGGTGGTAATGAGATATTATTAAGCGTTGCACATCAGCACTTTGAGCCACACTCACCGCAGTTTGCCACTGTAAATCGGCTGAGTCGTGGTTGTGAGCCGTTGGCGGAGTGTAGGTAGCATTGGCAATCAGTAAATCAACACCTTTAATAAACTGTAAAATCTGCTCTCGCTCTACATCATCGGTATTTTGGTGCAAATCTGTGACATAGGCAACACTATATTGCTGCCAGGTAACTCGATAGCCAACTGAGCGCTGAGTTTGATTAATCAACGCTACTGAAATTATGACATCATCTAGCTTCACTTCCCTGTCTGGAGTCAGATTATAAAACTGCAATTCCGACTGCATTACTTGCAAAGGGTAAGGAAAGTGTGGTTGGAGCATCTGATCACATAAACATTGTTTGATCGAGGCTCCATTTGAAGCAGCTGTACCGTAAATATGTAAGCAGTTTTCTGCAATAAATGCAGGAGCAAAAAAGGGAAACCCTTGAATACGATTTGATTGGGAGTTGGTAAAAAATAAATGAGCTTCTAGCGGTTGTTGCTGTTGCCAAGTTTTACCTAGTATGCGTAAGCCAGTACCGCCATCAAAAATTAAGCGTTTTCCGGCTACATACATTTCTACACAAGCGGTATTGCCACCATAGCAGCTAGTTTTACTGCCTGGGGTGGGAATTAAACCCCGTACACCCCAGAATTGTACAAGAAATTCACCCGATAGATTACTTAGCGGGGTTGGTGATTTTTCAGTTAGGTAACTCAGAGAACCCGACAACTCAAAATTTGGCATTTTCCTTGAATTTAGACCTCGCTGAGCAGGTCATTGTAGCGCCGGACTTCTAAGAGCCGATTTTTTTCATCCACAATGACTACCGTAGGAGAGTAACTTTTTAACTCTTCTAGAGTGAACTGCCCGTAAGTCATTATAATCAAGCGATCGCCAATAATGCCTAGACGTGCCGCAGCCCCATTTAACTCGATGATTCCTGAATTGGCAGGAGCCGGGATCGCATACGTAATGAAGCGCTCGCCATTGGCATTATTTACTACTTGTACTTGCTCAAAGGGTAAGATGCCAGATTTCTCTAGGAGGATTTGATCGATACTGATACTACCCACATAGTGGAGATTTGCCCCAGTGAGAGTACAGTTGTGAATTTTTGCCAAAAGGAGCGTGCGCTGCATTGCGTTTATGGGTTCTGTGGCAATTGAGCTAAAGCCAAGTTAAGTAAAGTTTTGTGCTTTCCTTTTGCCTGACTTTTGTTGAAGGTTTGTTCAGGTAGTTTGAGAATCAGAATCCCGACCTTTTTCACTACCGGCTTTTACGCACTTTTCTACTAAAGGCATAACCTCTTCAACATCTTGCCAGCCGCGAATCTCAGTTACCTTTTTTTCCAAATTTTTATAAGTGCGGAAAAATTCGGCAATTTCAGCTAAGCGGTGTGGCGGTAAGTCTTTCAGGGACTTTATTTGAGCGTATCGGGGATCTTTGTCAGGAACACAAAGGATTTTTTCATCGCGATCGCCACCGTCAATCATCTCCAGGAATCCAATTGGTCTGGCGGCTATAACACAGCCTGGAAAGGTTGGTTCATCTATTAATACCATACCATCCAGTGGATCGCCATCCTCTGCTAAGGTATTGGGCACAAAGCCATAGTCATAAGGGTATTGTACCGAGGAATAAAGTACCCGGTCTAGAGCAAAAGCTTGTATGTCTTTGTCGTATTCGTATTTATTTTTACTCCCGCCTGCAATTTCAATCAGAACGTTGATTAGACCCGGTTTAGGTTGGGCAGGAATACGAGATAAGTCCACAAAAAACCTCCGCTAATAATGAATCATGGGAGCATTCAGCTTCACTCCCCGTGTAGAATTTTAGGGCAATATGGATCTCTCTTCCCAAGGTATTCATTTGGATTGGGGATTGAGGTTAACGTGAGTTGTACAGGATATAAAGGCTGAAAATCAGAATAGATAAAGGTTTGAAGAATTAAGGAGTTTGAAATACTACAGGTTTTATTGACAATGAAATCAATAACGATAATAAAATCACAAAAAAAAGCTGAAACTCAAATTGATCAGAACAAGAATAGAGTTTCAGTTATGTTAGAGATACTATCTAGATTGAATTTAACGTGAGTTCAACATAATATTATCTGACATTTATCGGAATATAATGCTGTAATTCAAAATGTAGGCGATCGCTAAAAGCTTATGCTGTCTGTTTGAGGCATTAACAGCTAAATTAAATCGTAATATTATCGCTTCCTTGCTGATTAATCAATAATCGCAAAATTGATAACCCTAAAATTATTAAAAATAGCACTAAGCCAATTGTACATGCATAGCTAATTTCTAAATTGCTGAAAGCTTGCTCATATAAATAGTAAACAATTGTTTTCGAGCTACTGAGTGGGCCTCCTTGAGTCATAATGTATACTTCTTCAAACACTTTGGTGGCAGAAATAGCTGAAATTACCGCCACTAATGCTAAATACGGCTTCATCAAGGGTATGGTAATATCCAAGTGTTTGCGAATACCATCAGATCCATCAATGGCTGCGGCTTCGTACACATCAGCAGGAATTGATTGCAAACCCGCTAAATAAATGACCATGTAGTAGCCTAGTCCCTTCCACACAGTCACAGCCATCACACTGGCAAGAGAAATTGGCACAATTCCAAAAAGCTTAGCTGGGCTAGTTAACCAAGGAATACCTTCTGGAAAAATCCCCAAAGTTTTGAGAAACTGATTGAGTAAGCCGTTTTCTGCATACAGCCATTTCCAAGCTATCCCCGCAACTACCATTGAAATTACCACTGGAGTGTAGTATGCAGATCTAAACCAATTCATTCCCCGTAGTTTCTGATTAACTAAAATTGCCAAGATTAAAGGAGCAATTACTAAAATTGGTACTACACCCACAAGATATAAAAAAGTGTTTTCTAAAGTTTTCCAAAAAACTGTATCTTTCCAAAGCTGAAGGAAGTTAGCAAGACCTATCCATTGCGGTGGTTCAGCAAGATCTTCGTAACTGGTAAAGCTGAGGTAAAACGCTTGCAGTGCAGGCCAAAAAACAGTTAGCCCCAAAAGAACTAAGGCAGGTAACAAAAACAAATAAGGAGTCAGCCGTTGTTTAATAAACATCCAATTTTTAGAAGTCAATTGATTCATCGGTGGCATTTTTTAGATTAAGGTAACGCAAGAACTGGGTTTTTGCTCTGGAAAAATCCTCAAGACTAAAAGATTTGGGAATGTCACTAGATTTAAGCTTCAATATTTTAAAGGTATATATTTGCGTAGCTTACCGCCGTAGGCATCGCCCGATTTTTGCAAATGGAGCAACTGTAATGGAAACTCAGAACAACCTATCAATTGAACACCAAAATGTCCCCACAAATCACCGTGGACTACACGACTTTTTGTATAATTCTGACAACGAACACACCACCACGGAAATGAGCATAACCCCTGAATTGGCAAATAATGGGGTTGAAATCATGCCCCTTGCAGTTTGGTGTGCGGCTGCTCAGAATGCAAAAATTGCAGGTGTTTACGCAGTATTAGACACAGAAAGTTGCGTCCAGTACATTGGTTATTCCCGGAATGTGTTGTTATCCCTAAACGGTCATGTCGCCCAAAATGGTGAGCAAAAATGTGCTTTTGTGCGCGTGCAAACATTCAAGTTTCCCAAGCGTCAAGAAATGGAAGATTTGCGAGATGCGTGGATAGCAGAACTCGACAGCATACCAGCTGGTAATGCTTCCGATAGCGGAATGTGGGCTAGTACGGTAGGCGAAGTTGCTAAGGCGGCAATGTCAGAGGTAGAACGTCAAGCCTATGAAGAGAAAAAGTTAAAATTGCGGAAAGCAATGGCTGACACAACCCTTTCTAAAGAGTCAAAAACAATAGATACAACTGAAGTTGAACGCCAGCGTCAACTCGAAGCTGCTGTAAAAAATGATGATTGGAGTGCAATTATCGACACACAGACACAAGAAACCCAGCACTAGGATGGTGCTAATTGAGATTGGTGCAAAATGTCAGGTTAAATAGTCATAAAGGCGTCCCTTCTTATTTTGCACAAAGGGACGCCTTTAGTATGGGCAGTTTGTAGAACTGTTACAGATATATTACAGCAGGTTTCATAAGAATAGACCACAGTAGGGTGGGCATTAAACCCACGGTAAGAATTTACAGCAGATTTTAGGTAAATGAAGTACATAAATAAAACCCGAAACCCTGTAGAGACGTTACATGTAGAGACGTTACATGTAACGTCTCTACATGTAACCGTTGTATAACTAGGAATTATTTGACTTCACTAGCAGCAAATTTATTGACTTTACCATTTTTCACTGCAACTACCACATCGTAAGTTGCACAATAAGCGATCGTTACATTATTGGCTTTATTGTAAAGGTTGACTACCATTCCTGCGCCACCAGGTTGAACTGCGATCGGTTCAAGATCACCAAAAAAGAAACGACGTAGCTGATCACCGCTACCAAATTTACCTTTATTCTTGATGAGCATATCAATTTTTTGTTGAGCAGTTAAACCCGTAACATCTTTCATTTCCTCGGCTGATGCTCGAACTAATGAAGGATTCACAGCCTGGAGTGGAACATCCCAAACGGTCAAAATACCAGCTAGGGCAACACCTGTGAGTAGGGATGAGGCAAGTTTCATTTATTTCTCCTGATCTTTGATCTCGAATAATCAAAGCATCACACTTGGTACTGAAGCTTATATGAAACCAAGCCAGAGTTTATCTGAATTTATCCCTTGGGAATATTCAGTCTGAATTCAGCAGATTCTCAGACAAGTATGATATTTTAATTTTTTAGTTGATTTTCAGTGTTTTTTTATATTTATCTAATCACTGAATAAAATAAGCCGAGTATAGTTAACAGTATTTTCATAGTAATATTATTGTGACTAAACAGAGCAAACGGCATCATCTTATCCACAAAATTCCAGGTCAAACTTATCTGTGGTTAGCAATCCTGATTTTTGGAGCATCTAGCGCAGTTACTCGCAAGCTTACAGAAATCGGTACTCAACATTTTATCGGTGGTCGAAATCCGATTTCTTTGTGTAATGTTTTGTTTGTGGGAAATCTGTGTGCCTTGATAATTTTAATATTAATTTATTGGCGACAGTGGAACAAAACAACTTTGATGCAACTGTCAAAGAAGGATTGGTTCAGTCTAACAGCAGTAGCAATTTTATCAGGAGCGATCGCACCTGGTTTAATTTTCCAAGGGCTGGCACTAACTAAGGTTAATAATGTAATTTTGGTTGGCAGATTAGAACTTCCTTTAACTTTGGCTTTATCCATTTGGTTGTTGAAGGAACGAGTGAATCTTTGGGAAATTGTGGGAGCGATCGCAGCGTTTATCGGTGTTACTCTAACTATTTTTCTTCAGCCTCCAGGGGAAGCCATGATGAACATGGGAGGTTTCAGCGTGGGTATTGGAGAACTTTTGGCCGTAGCAGGAGCAGCGGCTTCGTCTGCTGCCACAATTGTTAGTAAAGGACAGTCCCACATTCCTCTGGGAATCTATAGTATCTTTCGTACTGCCCTAGGAACTTTAATATTTTTCTTCCTTGCTTTAATACTCTATGGAAGCGACCATTTTATGGATGTGTTCTCATCCTTTTTGTGGCAATGGATGTTGCTCTATGGTGCTTTAATTGTGGTGTTAGGTCAGTCATTTTGGATCAAAGGCTTGAGAGCTTCTACGGTTTCTGCTGCTTCTTTAGCTAGCTCTTTTGTCCCAATTGTGGGTATAGTGGCAGCTTATTTAATACTAGGCGAAGCTCCGACATTCGCTCAATATATCGGCGGTAGTTTAATTTTATTTGGCATATTTTTAAGTCAGGTTGGTATTCGGCGTCAAAATTCTCGTATTGCTTTGAGCAAAGTTAGCTCTAATCAAGCAAAACAAGAAATAGAAACTAGTATGGGATTTAAAGGTATATAAAGTAGGGATTGGATATTATCTGAAATTTATACAGCAGCGATCGCACAAACTTGTAAGCCAACAGGCGTGCGAATAATTACAGATTCTACACCAAAAACTTGCTCTATGGTGTTTGGGTTGAGAACTTTTTCTGGTGTACCAACTTCCCAAAGATAACCCTGTTTTAATAAAGCGATGCGGGAACTATAGCGAGCCGCTAAATTCAATTCGTGTAAAACTGTGACAATGGTTAATTCTTGTTGCTGATTCAGATGTTTGAGTAGTTCCAGGAGTTGTAATTGATAGTTAATATCTAAATAAGTTGTAGGTTCATCTAATAGTAATACCTTTGGTTCTTGCGCCAGTGCTAAAGCCAAAAAAGCGCGTTGTCTTTCACCGCCTGAAAGTTGTTCGACTAAGCGATCGCTCAATTTTTCTAGTTGCGTCTTTTGAATTGCAGCTTCAACTTTTTGCCAATCTTCGGCGTTTAATTCCCATTGCCACCAGGGTTGATGTGGCGTGCGTCCTAAACTTACTAATTGCCGCACTGTTAACCCCACGGGAACCGTTTGCTGTTGCGGTAATAACGCCAGTTTTTGTGCAACTAAATTTGGTGGTTGAGAATGAATTGCTTTGCCATCAAGTAGCACTGTTCCCTGTTGAGGTGAGAGAATACGACTCAACAATTTGAGTAATGTAGACTTTCCAGAACCATTAGCACCAACTAAACTTAACCATTCTCCTGTTTGCAGAGTCAGGTTAACATCTTGGACAATTGGGACTGTGGCGTAACCACCAGTGAGATTTTGCAGTTCGAGGGGCATTTTAATAATTCAAAATTATAAAGACTAAAGTTTTTTTAAACGCAAAGGAACGCGGAGGAAATGCAGAAGAATGGAGAGTTTTGCCAAATTTAATTCGCTACTAATTTTTAAAGCCAGCAGAACGGCGATAAAGTAACCAGATAAATAATGGGGAACCTAGCAAGGCGGTGACGGAACCTACTGGTAGTTCTACTGCTCCTAATCTGGAGAGTAAATCTGCAAAGGTGAGTAACCATGCACCTGCTAAAGCGGAAAGTGGTAAAACAAAGCGGTGATCTGTACCAACGATGAGGCGGACACCGTGAGGAACGACAAGACCGACAAACCCAATTAAACCGCCAATGCTGACTGCACCTGCGGCTAATAGGGTGGCGATACCACCAATTAAAAGGCGCGATCGCGTTAATGAAACCCCTAAGCCTACAGCCATATCGTCTCCCAACGCCAGCACATTTACTGACCGCGCTAGTAAACATCCGCCTAGCAGTGCGACAATAATGTAAGGGCCAGCCGTTGAGATTTCTTTCCAACCGCGCCCATTAAGAGTACCAACCAGCCAACTGAGCGCAATTTGAATTTGACCGTCTTCAGCTAATAAGAGCAATGTACTTTGTACCGCACCAAATAAAGCGCTTACAGCCACTCCCCCTAAAATTAACCGCTCAACTGAAATTCCCGACCCCGCACGACCGAGCAAAATGACGATCGCTGAAGTCAAAATTGCTCCCATCCACGCTGCCAAAGGAATCGCTACTGGGAATACTTGCAACACTATCATCACAATGACCACTAGTCCTGCACCCGCTGAAATGCCAAGAATAAACGGATCGGCAAGACTATTGCGTAACATACCTTGTAGCAATGCTCCTGACATTCCCAAAGCTGCGCCAACGATGAGAGCAGCGATAATCCGCGGGAGACGCAAATCCCAGAGGATTGTCTGTTTGACGCTATCACCTTTGTGCAAAATTGCTTGCCAAAATTCGGAGATACTAAAAGGTACTGCTCCTTGAGACAGGGACAGCACTAGTGTTACCACCAGTGCCGTCCCGAGCAGTAAAACAGCCCAAAGTACGCGGTGTTTGCTAAAAATTGTTGAGAATGCTCTAGTCAATTTTCCATTAAATATTTTCATTGATGAAGAAATCTACTACGCTATCTGTTGGGCAAGAAACCCACACACTCACCGAAGCATCAGTGTAAGTAGTTCACTTTAACTATTATCAGTTATCAGTTTTTTCTAACCACTGTTGACTGTTGACTGTTGACTGTTGACTGTTGACTGTTGACTGTTGACTGCTTCAATATTTAGACATTGCTTCAGAAATCGCTGTGGAATCTCTACACTTTCTCCCCAATGTAGATGAATATAAGAAGCGTGAACATTCTTAGGCAAACCCCATCCTTCGCGTCCCATATTTTCCTCACAATCGTAGCGATAAGCTTCAAACAAGGGCTGATGGGGATTTGAGATTAAATGGGAGCGATGAAACTCATGCCCATAAACATTTGTACCAGCTGTTACTAGCAAATTATCTTGCAAAGCTACTGCGCGACGATACCCCAAAGTTAAACGTTTACCCATGACAGCAGATGTCGGTAACACTCCCGCCATCGACCAAGATTTACCCTCAAAATCGACAATTTGCTCGCATAAATACATCAATCCTCCACACTCGGCGATCGCAGGCATTCCTGCAAGAATTGCTCTTTTCACCTGATTCCGAACGCTGGTGTTTTCTGCAAGTTGTTGAGCAAAAACTTCTGGGAAACCACCACCAAAATACATTCCCTGGATACCCTGTGGTAGTCCAGCATCTTCCAAAGGACTCCAGAAAACTAATTCTGCACCCAACTGTTGCAGCAAATCGAGATTGTCTTGGTAATAGAAATTAAAAGCGCGATCGCGGGCAACTGCAACTTTGCTTGTAGTCTGGGGAAAGGATGTATTCAAGACCTTTTCCCTTTCCCCTTTCCCCTTTCCCCGAGCCATATTGCGGGAGTAGGGAATTGCTTCCGATTTTAATAGGGGTAATAAACGTTGCCAGTCGAAGCAAGTATCTCCTAAATCGGCAAGGTGATCAATTAAAGCATTGAGTTGGGGGAGTTCTGCTGTGGGGACTAAACCCAGATGGCGATCAGGAATTGTGATGTTATCCTGACGCCGCAATACGCCGAGAATCGGTAATTGTAGGGGTTCTAGAGAGTCTTTGAGGAGGGAGAGATGGCGATCGCTTCCTACACGATTGAGTATTACCCCAGCCATTTTAATTCGGGGATCAAAACAGCGGTAGCCGTGGGCGATCGCAGCTACAGAACCAGACAAGCGACTGCAATCAATCACCAATACCACAGGCAAATCTAGCAGCCGGGCGATGTGAGCTGTACTGGCAAAGGTGATTGGGGAACTCGGGGCCCCCTCTGGGGATAAGGGGCAATGGGGACTGGGTATTGGGTATTGGGAAGAATTTAGTTCCCAGTCACCAATCCCTAGTCCCCAGTTCCCGAATCCCTTCACTCCATCAAACAACCCCATCACCCCTTCCACCAAAGCATATTCACTCTCTTGGCTATGACGAGCAAAACATTTTTGAACGTAAGCTTCTGAAGTCAGCACCGGATCTAAATTCCGACAAGCACGGCCAGTAACGTGCTGATGAAACATCGGGTCAATATAATCTGGGCCCACCTTAAAAGATTGCACCACGCCATCACGACGGCGCAAAGATGCTAAAAGGGTGAGCGTGACTGTTGTCTTGCCCACCCCACTACGTTCTCCTGCAATGACTAAAGCCATAGGATTGAGTATCGGGTATTGGGTATTGGGTACTGGGTACTGGAGATTGGGTATTGGGTATTGGGTATTGGGTATTGGGAAGAATTTAGTTCTCAGGACTAGTCCCTAGTCCCCAGTCCCCAGTCCCTAGTCCCTAGTCCCCATTACATTATCCAGTTTGAGAATCTTCGCTGTCACTGCAAGGCTTTCTTCAAAAAGTGACTCACGACCCCAGCGTTGTACTTGCTGACTCAGCAATGCTTCCGCCTTTTGTTCCGAAAGCGAACTTACTTGTTGAAATAAACCTGCGGATTGAGCGCCGCCATGTGTTTCCATCCGCATACAACCACCAGTTTCCGAGCAAATGACTGTACCACAGTCTGCCTGAGGATTGGTTGAACTGAGGCGCAAGGCAATTAAGTCGCCCATAATTTGACCAACATCAGCAACCGGGACTCCTGCTAACTCGGTTTCTACTTGCCGTTGGTCTTGGGACACGAAGCGAATTCGAGTTATGTCATAATCTCCACTTTCCTTTTGGTAAGAAACTGGCTGCCATTCTAACCGACTCGCCAACCAACCCAAAAAAAGCAAAGCTTGAGCAGGATTGCCTTTTTCGTAATCAATTGTTACTCGGTCAATTTCTTTCAGGGCTGCGCGACGATGAGGTGAGTCGTATGCTTCAGCAGTTAGTTCTTGCCATGATGAGAGACGACGCCAGTTGAGGTCAGCCAGAGGAACGCCACTTTCTACCAACTCTTGCAGGCTGAGTAAATCGCTTTCTGGCTCGTTAAAGTTGCAAGAATCTACAATTACATTATTGCAGACTGCTGCTAGTCGTTTGAATAGAGCGTTGTTAGGGTCTGGTGTTGCTTTCCACCAAAGAAACTTTGGCAAGCCACCAATTAACAATGCCGGAATCATCCCGCCTATGCGTTCTAAAGCAGCAGCAGTGCCACTAAGAGTTATATATTCACAACAGATAAGTGTACTTGATGATTGCTTTTGGATCGGGCAATAGGCAGAAACTTGAGCTTTGACCCCTTCATCTTCCCCAGCAATTGGAAACAAGGCAATGATGCGGCAAGGGTTGCGGAGGGCGATCTCATCGGCAATTCTGGGGCTTGCAGCATTTAAGCTATAAGTACCACCGCCATTATCTCCTGTAGCCCCTCCTTGACGTTTGGAGAATTCTTCTCGCAATCCGGCAAGGGTTTCAGGCGTTGCAGTGCCAGTTTCCAGCACTCCATATTTTTTCTGAAATTGTCGCAGTGCTGTGTCCATTTGCGGCCCTAGAATCCCATCAATCGGGCCGTTATAAAAACCCAAGGCAGCTAATAGATACTGGGTTTCTTCTGGTTCGTAAACAACTAAGGTAAATGTCGTGGCCCGAGTAGCAGCCGGAAGCCCACCGTCTTCACCGGTGATGCCGTAGCTTTGCCAAATTTGATTAAGTTCCGCGTCTATTTCTGAGAGCGAAATATCCTTCGGTGCTTGGAGTGAAAAAATGGTAGGAGCTTGGGGAGTCATAGCAAATTGTGGGTTTTGTCATTTGTTATCTGTCATTAGTCATCAGTCATTAGTCATTAGTAAAAACAAATGACAAGTGACTAATGACTCATGACTAATTTTTACAGTCTGCGCCAGCGACGACCATCCTGATTAATTAAGAATTCTGCTTCTGCTGGTTCCCAAGTTCCGGCTTCGTACTGGGGAATGGAAGTGGGATCTGCGGGCGCATCCCAAACGGAAAGGGCTGGAGTTACTACTTGCCAAGCTGCTTCTACTTCATCTGCTCGTGTGAACAATGTTTGATCACCCATCATACAATCAAGAAACAGGCGATCGTAGGCATCAGAAGTTGCTTGAATGCCAAAGGAACCATAACTGAAGTCCATGTCAACGGAACGAGTGCGGAATTCGGCTCCAGGCATTTTCACATCAAAGCGTAGAGAAATACCCTCATTTGGCTGAATCCGCATCGCCAAAATATTGGCGTTTGCTTGCTGCGCGGCGGATTGAAACATCCGAGAGGGAACTTCGCGGAAGTGGATCGAAATTTCACTTACTTTTTTCGGCATCCGCTTTCCGGTTCGTAGGTAAAAGGGAACACCTTGCCAGCGCCAGTTATCAACCAGAAACTTCATCGCTACATAGGTGGGTGTTGAAGAGTTGGGATCAACTCCCGGTTCTTGCCGATATCCTGGCACTGGTTGACCCTTCATCCAGCCAGCACTATACTGACCACGGACTGCTGAACGTGACAGATTGTGAACATCAGCAAGACGGGTAGCTTGGAGTGCTTTCACTTTTTCCGTGCGGATGCTGTCGGCGTCCATTGCGTTGGGTGGCTCCATTGCAGTTAGGCAATAAAGCTGCATCAGATGGTTTTGCAACATATCCCGTAGTGCGCCGGCTTTTTCATAGTAACCAGCCCGGTCTTCCACTCCCACGGTTTCTGCTACTGTAATTTGAACGTGGTCAACAAAACGACGATTCCACAGAGGTTCAAAAATCGCATTAGCAAAGCGAAATACGAGCAGATTTTGAACTGTCTCTTTACCTAAGTAGTGGTCAATACGGTATACTTGATTTTCTTTGCAGAATTTCTGTACCACTTGGTTAAGACTCTGAGCAGAAGCCAAATCCCGACCAAAGGGTTTTTCAATTACTAGACGATGCTTGTATGGGTCGTCCAGCATCCCTGCTGTACCTAATTGCTTGATGGCTTCAGGAAAGAAGTTAGGAGCCACGGACAGGTAAAACATTCGGTTCCCCCGTGTACCCCGTTTCTCATCTAATTCGCTCAAGAGGTTTTTTAGTTTCTGGTAGCCTTCAGGATTGTCTATGTCTCCAGGACAGTAGAACAGACCTTGAGAGAAATCTTGCCACAGTTCCCCTAGATCGACACTAGCATGGGCCTCTTCCATGCCCTTTTGCATCTGTTCGCGGAAGTAGTCGTGGCTCCACTCTCTACGTGCCACACCGACAATAGTGGTTTCTGGTGGAATACGCCGTTCCCGCCGCAATTTATAAAGTGCTGGCACTAGTTTGCGCCAGGTAAGATCACCAGAAGCTCCAAAGATGACTATAATCTGGGGTTCGGGCATCCCTTGCTGTTGCAGGCCAACGCGCAAGGGATTTTCTAGCAGACTGACCATAACAATTTTAGATTGGGTACTAGGGATCGGGAATTGAGGATTGGGGATTGAGAAAGGGGAAAGGGGAAAGGGGAAAAGGTAATAATATATTCCTTTTTCCTTTTGCCTTTAACCTTTTCCCCTCTCTAGTCCCCAGTCCCTACACTGGTGACAATACCTTGATTTTTTCTTCTAAAGAGTTCATCAAGGATTGAAAGGGCTTGACAAACTTGTCAATACCTTCAACAAGTAGTTCGTCCATCACTTTACCGAGATCAATGTTGATATCGGGATCTTTGAGGTTTTCGAGCAGCGTGTAAGCTTCTTCTACGTTCATTTCCACGCGATTAGCTACATCGCAGTGGTCAGCGCAAGCTTTAATTGTTGCTGGTGGTAGGGTGTTAACTGTATCCGGGCCAATCAACTCATCGACATACATCACGTCGTTGTAGTTGGGGTCTTTGGTGCTGGTGCTTGCCCAAAGTAGCCGTTGGACTTTTGCCCCTTTTGTTGCCAAGGCTTGCCAGCGACCCCCTTCCGGGGAAGCTTCGCTAACGCTCTGTGTAATTTTCTTGTATTCTTGGTAAGCAATCTTCGCGTTTGCGATCGCTACTTTCCCTTTGACAGCTTTTAGCTTTGCTTCTTGGGCAATATCATCAACGCCTTTTTTCAATTTATCATCAATTTTGGCGTCAATGTTGCTATCAATTCGACTGAGGAAGAAACTAGCTACTGAAGCAATGTTGCTGATGTCTTTCCCCTCAGCCACCCGTTTTTCTAAGCCACGAATATAAGCCCAAGCTGTGTTAATGTAGCTTTCTACAGAAAACAGCAGTGTGATGTTGACATTCATGCCTTCGGCTATTACCTGTTCTACTGCTGGTAAACCAGCCTCAGTACCAGGAATTTTGATCATCAGATTTTCCCGATCAATTTCTTGGAAATAACGTCGGGCTTCGTTGATTGTGGCTTCAGTATCATGAGCGATAGTCGGTGGTACTTCTATGCTCACGTAACCATCGAGTCTATTCGAGGCTTCATATACAGGGCGTAATATATCACAAGCACTGCGGATATCTGCAAAAGCTAGCGATTCGTAAATTTTGTATGTGGGTAAGCCAGCACGAACTCCGGCTTCAATATCGGCATCATAAATTACATTACCAGCGATCGCTTTTTCAAAGATGGCTGGATTGGAGGTAATTCCACAGATTCCTTGATTTTCCACCAGGTCTTTGAGTTCGCCTGATTGGATGATGTCACGGCTCAAATTATCCATCCAGATACTTTGACCGTATTGTTTAATCTCTAGTAGATGATTGGTTGCCATAGCTCTTGTTTTTCACTCCTGTTAATGATGTTTCCAAGTGAAGGCAAGCAAAACCCATCAATATGTTGGTTGACGGTGACTCTTGAATTCTGACGTTGCCAATCACTTATTACATCGACCAGCTGAGGTAATCTTTAATTCACATTCATTAAAGTGCTATTCTGCATTCCAACCACAAAATGCCCCGATTAATTTTCTAATTACTGGCGTACACCAGACGCATCTTTGACAATCTTTCCACCCCGTCTATTTTTGACTGCGGAAAAAACCGACGTTAAAAATAGACAACAAGTATACACTGTTAAGCATTTGCGCCTTCTGCTTTTTACTTTGTATTAGTGACCGTTTTGAATAAAAGACTCCACCTTTGCCACATCCTCTTTACTACCAATAATTAGAGGCGTGCGCTGATGCAGTTTTTTCGGCACTACGTCTAAAATATCTACCAGTCCCGTAGTGGCGCGACCACCTGCTTGCTCAATTAACAAAGCCAGTGGAGCAGTTTCATACAACAAGCGCAATTTACCTTCTGGCTTTTGAATTGTGCCTGGGTAGAGAAACACACCGCCTTGAACCAAAATTCTATGAATGTCGCTCACCATCGCCCCACTATAACGAGCGGTGTAGCCCTCTGTGCGATGGACGTAGCGAATATATTCCCGGATTGATTCTTCCCACTGCCAGAAATTCCCTTCGTTCACGCTGTAAACAGAACCGTGGTTGGGAATCCGAATATTTTCTTCTGTGAGAATAAACTCCCCTAAACTGGGGTCAAGGGTAAACGAATGAACCCCTCTACCAATAGTATAGACCAGCATCGTGCTGGGGCCATATAGGATGTATCCAGCAGCAATTTGCTTGCGTCCGTCGGTAAGTAGGTCAGTTGCCTTGCCATCGCTATCGTTTCCTTCTTGTTGCCGAATGGCAAAGATGGAACCCAAACTCAGATTAGTGTCAGTATTGGATGAACCGTCAATTGGGTCATACAGTAAGGTATAGCGACCAATTGGGCAATTTTCAGGTATGTAGTAGGGGTTTTCCATTTCCTCGGAAGCTAAGCGACAGACTAAGCCACTTTGCTTAAATACCGAGATAAATACGTCATTGGCATAGACATCCATCTTTTTGACGGATTCTCCTTGCACATTTACTTCCCCAGTAAATCCGAGAACGCCTTCCATTAACCCGGCGCGACTGAGGCGACGAGCAACCAGTTTACCAGCAAGAGCGATACGATTCATCAATGCACTTAAATCTTGTGCATCTGGTGAAAAACTTTGAAGTTGCTGTAAAACGTGACGGGATAAGGTTGTACAATCACGATCTAGGGCTTTGTCTGTAGGATCGTTGATCAACAAATCTAAAGATTCTGGCACTTTAGCCATTTTTGTATTCTCTCTAACGATGGGCTGTTAGTTGGGTGGTCTTTGTGCGTGGCAATTTATGGTTGCTGCCTCTATCTTAGAAAGCTAAGTCTCTAACTTAGATGTGATTTTAGATAAACTAAAGAAATGAATATTTGGCGGCTTCTATTTCCTAGGCATAAAAACGTAGAGGCTCAATGTTTGGCTTTATTGTTTTTTAAGGATAGACACCACTGAATAGGAAATACTTGTTTAGTAGATATACTGAGATATTTTACTCTGTCATTAGAAAAACCAACTAGTTGTGATATATGTTTGGCGATCGCAACTAGTCGGGGGTAATTTTATCAGGTTGCTTGATTTTGCATTGTTTCTAGTAAATTTCAGCGATATTGTATTGCGTAACTAGAAAACAATTTGCTATGATAATTATTCGTGTTTATTAAAACTCTGGCTTTTTGCCCCAACCACCTCGTCGGTTATCTTCTCTCGGTTTGGCTTTATTGACTCTGAGTTGACGACCCATCCATTCTGCACCATCTAACTCAGTGATAGCTGCGTCTTCTTGGGCATCATCATTCATTTCAACAAAGGCAAAGCCACGCATCCTACCTGTTTCGCGGTCAGTAGGCAGGACAACTCTTTTGACCTCGCCGTAGTCTGCAAATACGGCTTTTAAGTCTGCTTCGGTAGCACTGTAGGAGAGGTTTCCAACGTAAATAGTCATGTGAGATCACGTAATTGTCAACAAAAAGCGATTAGTTCAGCGGCAAAACAGATTTAATCAAATTGCAAATATTGCATAACTTCCTCTACAGCATTCGCCATTCGTGAATGTTGTGGAAGACTAACCAATCAAGTCAGGCGACATTATTTACAATTAAATGTGCTATCTGGAGGTAGTGCTTTACTAGGGTTTCTCCAGGTGAAGCAAGTACCATGCTAAACTTACGCATACGCTCATATAATAACTGATTGTGGCATTTTTCAAAGTATGAGATTTTACAAACTCTCATCACATTTAAACATATAGTTTCATATTATTTTCATTGTAGTTTTCATAAATATTGTTAATAACGCCCAGTTGATTTAAGAAAATCAAGAGCCTGAGAAACAGGGAACCTAGGCGTAACTTGGGTAATCCCGCGTCTAATTGTGACGCGGGATGATTGTTACTAACTAAACATTACTCAATTGAAATCTGCTGAGGGCCAGTGGCTTTGCCGTTATGTGCCTCAGTTATGGTAGTACTGTAACTGTTGGAGCGGATCTGTTGATCCAGCCAACCTTTAACGGGATCGTCTGCAAGATTGAGTCGAAGTACACCAGAGAAGAACCCACCCAGAAATGAAACTGGATGCTGAGTCAATTCTCGAAATATCGGTGACAATTCATCAATGAACATTAAGATTCTCCTAGCGCTGTCGTAAAAAATTATTACTTTTTAACTGATCGTAACGTGTCTGGCGCTGTAGGGTTGAATGTCACAAGGAATACTGTTGATAAAAGGTACTTTTGCAAGCGGTGGCAAAACAGGAAAGAAAAAATTCAATCTCTTTCTCCCTTTTATTGACTTTTGTAAGGAATCTGCTGCATACTGCTGAATTATTTTATCATTACCCACAAAACTTCAGTTATAAAAAAGCAGTGGTTAAACTTCGGCTCAAACCACTGCTATTTATTGTAATGATAATTACCTATTTTAAGTTGATAGTTAGTTTACCTTATGAGCTTGGTTGCTGATCGGGAAACATACACTTATCAGAATCACAACCACTAGGGCCCGCTTCTGACAATTCACCTAAGTCATAGCGGCTTAATACTGCACAGAAATCATCTGTTTTGCGCCGTGCTTTCACTTCTTGAATCAAACGTTCGTAGGTAATTTTATCTATTGGTTCAAACGGTAAACGTGGGAATGATTGCAAGTCATCAAAACGGGCTAAAAGAGCTGCGGAAATATATCCTTGATCATTTTGAATAGCTTCGTATATTTGCTGTCCCAATGGTTCAATTTCATCAGAGCGCAGTTCTAAAGTAGCCGATGTATTATGGGTAACGTACCAGCGCTGAACTTGGAGAACAAAATCAAATTGAGCTAAGACCGAAAACTGAGAAACATCAACTTCATCAGCACCAGATAAATCAGCCCAAGGTACAGAAACGGGGATTTCTACTAACCATTCGCTCACTCGTGGATCAAAAGGATCGTTGAGTAAATTGCCTTGTTCATCTTTGTCAGATTGAGAGGGAATGACATTATAACCATAGTCAATACAAGCTAAGGCTACTGGGTCATTTTTCCCGAAGGTAATCCGCCGAATAAATCTTTGGGCTTTGGGAGGATGCCAGCCTGAACTAGCATTAGTTAATAAAGCTTTAGTGCCACTAGGTTGGACTGTGGTGCAGCGATTTGGACGTTTAAGATTGTGGCGATCGCAGTAATCCCAAATCACCCGATGTACAATATCTCTCCAAGAACTTAAATATTTTTCTTCTTGGTGCTTAAACGCTAATCCTTGTTCAGTTGCAGGTCTTCCTTCGGCCCACCAGCGCAGCCAATCAACGCCAAAAGCATGGACAAAGAAATCAAATAAACCTGTGAAAGAAACCCCTACAATTGGGTCTAAATCACGGCTGTATTGATAGCGAGGTTCTAAGAATTTGTGATTCAAAAGTGCTGCTACAGATAATGCTCCAGCAGTAAAAGCTTCCTCTTGTTCTTTGTAATTATATGGATCTATTTGATTCAGGTGGACTTCTGACAAATTGCAGTGAAAGTTACTACCAATAATTTCCATTTTTGTTACCCTAGAGGCTTTTTATCCTCTAGTTCTACGAGTTCTTAATTCCCCGTAGATCCGACTATATTTTCTACTAAAGATTAAAAGTATCATTAGTAGCCGGAGACTCGTGGAGCCGTTCTTAGAAACGGGAGTAAAACCCAGATTATATTCTTTTTACAATTCAGATTTATTTTAAATTGTAAAAAGGTTCACTCTCTAGTCTGTACGGTGTCAAAGGTGTTTTAATCTCTCTGATTACCTCGGTATTCCCAATCGCAGGGTTCACCGATTTTCTCCGGTGTTTAACGTGAGGCAAAATTACTTACCACACGGATTTAGCCCATAGCGAGCCAAACGATGTTCTACTTCATTACCATCAAGCTGAGGATAGTGTTCCTGTAACCACTGTTTTGCTGTTCCTTGTTCGTAAGATTTCAAGAAATCAGTTTTTAAGTTAGGAGTTGACAGCAAATCACAGTTGGCTCTAGCTACAGCTTCACCAGCCCATTGAATTGCTCCCTCACCGCTGTAATACTGTTTGCGGACAGCATTAAGACATTCTTCCAATGTCGGTTTGCGGTGAAAAACTCTAGTATGATTTGCCATTCTCAGAGCATCACGCTCTGGATCAATTCGCCAGTTGCCATTTTCATCCTGCTGCCATAAATTATCTTTGGCAATGGCTGCTTGTTGGTCGTCAGCAGTAAACTGACGCATCCCTGCACTTCTTCTAATATTGCCCGCAACAATTGTTACAGCTGCTTGGTCGATTAACAAACAGCATTCAACTGAATTTAATTGTCTGCCTACAGCTTTATTGAGAATAGATGCACAACGCTGATAAAGTCCGGGCAATTTTACAGGATTGGCAACTCCTCCAAAGCCGTTAAGAGTTTCTCCTGCTTTACGTACGTCGCTGATATCGACTAATACTTCAATTTCTTTGGTAAATCGTTCATTAGTAGAGAGTTCCAACAGGGTTTGATACGATTCAACCCAACCTTCACGGCTGTCTCCTACGTGAATAGTGACGCTGTTGCCTTCTATATTGGTTTCAGTATATTCACGACGGAGTTGTTTAGGTGTGCTACCAATTTCACCTTGTACAGTGACATTTAAATGGTTGCGGATGGGTGGCAACTGGTTAATATATTGTGGTTCTAGGACGGCTCCAGTACCACAACCCATCATTGCCAAATCCATCATCAATCCGAAGGCACTCCAGTCTTCAAGATTCGTAGAGGTGCAATTATAAGCCCCAGAAAAGTTCTTGGGCTTAGTTATCCAGTCTGTACCACCAACCCATAACCAGCGCCCACTGGGCAGAGCTTTCAAGTTTCGTTGCATCTGCTCTAAGATGGCAACTTCTTCTGGGCGTAGTTTCCCCAACTTGATTAAGTCGGTTAAGGTGCGATCGCATACATCATCCCATGTTTCTCTCAACCCTGCCGCTGTACGGCGGCTGTAGGTTCTGAAAAATACGGGATTAGCAGCAGGGGCATTTTCTGGAAACTTTGCAATCTGGCGTTTTCGTTCAAGCTCTCGAACCATAAATCAAGTCTTGTTGGATGCGGATAGATATAAGACTATACGCCAAGTAGATTTAGGATCAAAGATTGTCAAATTGTCCACTTTGCGCTAGCTCTACGCCGTACTAATTGCAACAAAATTTTATGATGTATAATGTCGATTCTCCTCCGATATAGCTAAGTACTACGTTGCAATTAGAACATAAGTTTATGCAAACGCGATCGCTGGAAGCGGGCGTTTCGCCATCGCCTTTGGCGCTGCCCCTTGGGCAATCGCGGCTGGAGAAACAAAATTAATAAGCGATCGCAAGTGCGTAACTTTCTCTCACGCTCATAACAGTTAATTACGTCCACGATCAGAAATTAAGAGATAATCACTGAAGCCATCATGCTAGAGTACAATCCATCAGCTTGTTTGCCCTCTTCAAAAGAACTACCTGACTCTGACGATACTCCAGTAGATAATCAATTACAAAAATCAATTCCCGATTTACTCAGAAGCGTTTTAGCAATGGCTTGGGCAGATAGGATGGATTGGTTTTTTGGTATTCGCATGGGTATTTATTATGACCCAAATTTACCAGCGATCATCCCAGATGCGTTTTTGAGTTTGGGTGTTAAACGATTTTATGATGAAAACCTCCGCCCTAGTTATGTGCTTTGGGAAGAGAAGAAATTACCCATATTAGTGCTTGAGGTGGTATCTCAGAGGATGTCTGAGAAGTCAAAATTGTCATGCTGAATGAAGCGATAGCGTAATGTACCCCTGCGGGGAAGCAAGCTACGCGGAGCGTCTCGTAGAGAAGCATCTCAGAAATTAACGGACAATAGAGATTCTTCCTTCCGCTCTGCTCCAGTCAGAATGACAAAATATACCATTACCTAGCTTTTCAAACATCCTCTCAGACATATAGCGGTGAGTACTCAACTAAGAAAGCAGAGTATGCAAGATTGGGGTTTTTGTATTATGTAGTTTATAATCTATTTCGTCGCCGCAAGCCACGTTTAGAAGTTTACAAATTAGTTAATAATGCTTATGAATTACATGATGGCGATCGCGTTTGGTTGCCAGAGATAGGTTTAGCGATTGGCATAGAACGAGGAACTTATCTAGGCATTCCCCGCGAGTGGTTGTATTGGTATGACGAGCAAGGTGAACGGTTTTTAACACCAGAAGAACAGATGAAACAAGCTCAACAACAAGCCCAGCAAGCACAGCAACGCGCTCAATTGCTAGCGGAAAGGTTGCGATCGCTCGGTGTAGATCCTGATTCTCTGTTCTGAATAACTGTCAATACTCATTAACAAAGCTCCGAGGTTCACGAATGAAGCTCAAAGGTTCATTAATGGAGTTCAAAGACTCGTCCACGAATATCAAATATTCATCCGCGAATATCAAAGACTCGTCCACGAATATCAAATATTCATCCGCGAATATCAAAGACTCGCCCGCGAATATCAAATATTCATCCACGAATATCAAAGATTCATCCGCGAATATCAAAGACTCGCCCACGAATATCAAAAATTCATCCGCGAATATCAAAGATTCATTACAGCAATTTTCATTTACTTAAATCCCACTCTTGCCTTCTTCTTTGCGCCTCTGCGTGAGACAAAAATCTTTCAGTAATTACGAATTACGAATTACCCTATCAAGACTTGCACTCACACTTTCAGCGTGTGGTGACTTCAATCGCTGCAAAATCTCTAAAGCTGGTTGCAAATAGGATATCGCTTTAGTGTATTCACCCTGCTGCTCTGCCAAATCTCCTAACCTCCGCAGAGTCATTGCTTGAGTTCGGACATCACCAATGCGTTGAGTTATTTCCAAAGACTGATTATAGAGTGCGATCGCTTTTTGTACCAAGTGCCTGTAAACTAAATCGATCAACACAAAGGTTGGTGCGAGTAAACCTGATTAGTTATGATTTAATTAAATTCCGGTTTGCCGGATTATGGTTATTTAGAATTTATGGAAGTCATCAAGCTAGGAAAAACAGGTCAAGTCTCTATTCCCAAAGCAATTCTTAATCGTCTAGGGTTGGATGGGGAAACTATGCTACTGGTGGAAACTACTGCTGATGGTGGAATTTTACTACGTCCTGCTGGAGTGTATCCGATTGAGATATATACAGACGAACGAATCGAGGAGTTTCAGATAGCCGATCGCTTAACTGACGAAGAAGCTAAACAACTTCAGCAACAGCTTCAAGATGCTGAATAGGGAATATAAATGCGCTTATTCCTGGATGCTAATGTTATCTTTGCAGCAGCTATTAGTCCTGATGGTCGCTGTAGTGCATTGTTTAAGTTAGCTTCTGATGGGTATTGTGCTTTGCTAACTTCGCCTCATGCTTTGGAAGAAACACGGCGTAATATTACAGCTAAATATCCCCAAGCTTTAACACGATTGGAGAAAGATTTAATCCCCAAACTAACTATAGTTGGAGAAGCACCAATTGCACGAGTCAATTGGGCAATGGAGATGGGACTACCTTTGAAAGATGCTCCCATTTTAGCGACAGCAGTAGAGAGTAGAGCAGACCTTTTGGTGACGGGTGATAAGACACATTTTGGTTCATTTTATGGTCAGGAATTAGAGAGAGTAACGGTGGTAGATATGCGAGAGGCGATCGCACTTGTGTACTCAGAATTTTGAGAAAGCGATCGCTTGTCAATCACCAGAAAACCAGATCCCGACTTTTTCAAATTACGAATTACGAATTATTTTCTCAAGCATCGTCCTTACCTAAATTTATAATGTAATCATATCTCATCTAGCAGAGGTAAAACTATGACTATTGAACAAACAGTTCTACAAACATTCCGAGAATTACCACCAGATAAACAGCAAGAAGTTTTAGATTTTATTCAATTTCTCAAATATAAATTATCAGTTCAAAAACCATTTTCTATATCTGAACATCAAAAAAGTTTAAGAGAAGGTAAAGATATTATTGATTTTTGGTCTGCTTTACAAGACTTTAGACAAAGGGTTGATTTAGAAAGTATTGATGATGACACTTTTGAAAATCTACGCGATAAGTCACCAGGAAGAGAAGTTAATTTATGAGTCTAAGTTATTTACTAGATACTAACATTTTATCGGAGGCTAAACGACCTCATCCCAACGAGAAAGTAATGGAAAAGCTAAGGTTATATAGACAAGGAACAGCCACAGCTATCCTAGTTATCCATGAAATGTCATATGGTTGTTTCCGTCTTCCTATTTCTAAAAAACGTCAAGATATAGAGGATTATATCAACAACGTAATTTTAGCAGAAATCCCTTTATTTGATTACGATCTAAAATCTGCACAATATCATGCTCAGGAAAGAGCTAGATTATCAAAAATTGGTAAAAATCCTGGATTTATTGATGGGCAAATTGCGAGTGTTGCAGTTACAAATAACTTGATTTTAGTAACGAATAATGTAGCAGATTTTCAAGATTTTGATGGTATAAACATAGAAAATTGGTTCATTAATTAAGATACCGCTTTAGCGTACTCACCCTGCCGTTCTGCCAAGTACCCTAACCACCAGAGAGTCATTGCTTGAGTTCGGACATCACCAATGCGTTGAGTTATTTGCAAAGACTGATTGTAGAGTCTGATCGCTTCATCCACTTCCCCTTTGTTGGCGTAGATAAGTCCTAATTGGTGCAACGTCGTCGCTTTGCCTTGGACATTTTACGAATTACGCATTACCCTATCAAGACTTGCACTCACACTTTCAGCATCCGGTGACTTCAATCGCTGCAAAATCTCTAAAGCTGGTTGCAAATAAGATATCGCTTTAGTGTATTCACCCTGCTGTTCTGCCAAATCCCCTAACCACCACAGAGTCATTGCTTTGTCTTGGACATTTCCAATGCGTTGACTTATTTCCAAAGACTGATTGTAGAGTCTGATCGCTTGATCCACTTCCCCTTTGTTGGCGTAGATACGTCCCATCTGACGTAATGTTGCCGCTTTGCCTTGGACATCTTCAATGCGTTCATTTATCTCCAAAGACTGATTGTAGAGTGCGATCGCTTCATCCACTTCCCCTTTGTCAGCGTAGATAATTCCCAGTCGGTACAACGTCACTGCTTTGCCTTGGACATCACCAATGCATTGAGTTATTTCCAAAGACTGATTGTAGAGTGCGATCGCTTGATTCACTTCCCCTTTCTTGGCGTAGATCATTCCCAGTTGGAACAACGTCGCCGCTTTGCCTTGGATATTACCAGTGCGTTCATTTATCTCCAAAGACTGATTGAAAAGTGCGATTATTTCATCCACTTCCCCTTTGTTGGCATAGATCATTTCCAATTGGAACAACGTCGCCGCTTTGCCTTGGAGATTACCAATGCGTTCAAATGTTTCCAAAGACTGATTGTAGAGTGCGATCGCTTGATCCACTTCCCCTTTGTTGGCGTAGATATTTCCCAGACATTGCAACGTCGCCGCTTTGCCTTGGACATCTCCAATGCGTTCAAATGTTTCCAAAGACTGATTGTAGAGTGCGATCGCTTGATTCACTTCCCCTTTGTTGGCGTAGATATTTCCCAGACATTGCAACGTCGCCGCTTTGCCTTGGACATTTTCAAGGCGTTCATTTATCTCCAAAGACTGATTGTAGAGTGCGATCGCTTGATTCACTTCCCCTTTGTTGGCGTAGATCATTCCCAGTTGGAACAACGTCGCCGCTTTGCCTTGGATATTACCAGTGCGTTCATTTATCTCCAAAGACTGATTGAAAAGTGCGATTATTTCATCCACTTCCCCTTTGTTGGCATAGATCATTTCCAATTGGAACAACGTCGCCGCTTTGCCTTGGACATCTCCAATGCGTTCATTTATTTCCAAAGACTGATTGTAGAGTGCGATCGCTTGATTCACTTCCCCTTTGTTGGCGTAGATATTTCCCAGACATTGCAACGTCGCCGCTTTGCCTTGGACATTTTCAAGGCGTTCATTTATCTCCAAAGACTGATTGTAGAGTGCGATCGCTTGATTCACTTCCCCTTTGTTGGCGTAGATATTTCCCAGACAGTTCAACGTCGCCGCTTTGCCTTGGACATTTTCAAGGCGTTCATTTATCTCCAAAGACTGATTGTAGAGTGCGATCGCTTGATTCACTTCCCCTTTGTTGGCGTAGATATTTCCCAGACAGTTCAACGTCGCCGCTTTGCCTTGGACATTTCCAAGGCGTTCAAATGTTTCCCAAGACTGATTCAAAAGTGCGATCGCTTGATTCACTTCCCCTTTGTTGGCGTAGATATTTCCTAGACAGTTCAACGTCGCCGCTTTGCCTTGGACATCTCCAATGCGTTCAAATGTTTCCCAAGACTGATTGTAGAGTGCGATCGCTTGATTCACTTCCCCTTTGTTGGCGTAGATATTTCCCAGACATTGCAACGTCGCCGCTTTGTTTTGGACATCTTCAATGCGTTCAAATGTTTCCAAAGACTGATTCAAAAGTGCGATCGCTTGATTCACTTCCCCTTTGCTGGCGTAGATATTTCCCAGACATTTCAACGTCGCCGCTTTGCCTTGGACACCTTCAATGCGTTCATTTATTTCCAAAGACTGATTGAAAAGTGTGATCGCTTTATCCACATCCCCTTTGTTGGCGTAAATATTTCCCAGATAGTACAACGTCTCCGCTTTGCCTTGGACATTACCAGTGCGTTCAAATATTTCCAAAGACTGATTATAGAGTGCGAACGCTTCATCCACATCCCCTTTTTGGGATTTTAGCATTCCAAAATTAAGATAAATTGATGCTAATTCTTGTTCGTCTTCTGCAGGACAAAGATTTAAAGCTTGTTCGTAATAGTTTAATGCTCGATCAACCTCACCCATTTGGTGTTCACAATAAGCAATTTCTTTGAGAACACTATGGTTTTTAGTAATTTCTAAAGTTGATTTGCACAGATGTATTCCTTCCCGAAATCGACCTTTATTCAGCAAGTCTTTTGCCAATGAACTAGCTGTTTCCGCTGCGATTCCTTCATCCTTACCCAGCAACGCCAACCGATGAATTTCTAACTTTTGTGCTTCCGTTGCAGTTTCCGCCTCTTCCCACCACAGGCGATACAAAATTTGTGCAGCTTGTTTATACAACTCTTCACCCTTGGGGTTTTCTGGAAATAGCAACGGTGACAAAATCCGGGGAACACGATACAACCTCTCTGTATTATTGGTGAGGGTAACTTCCAACAAACCCAAAATTTCAGCGCGTTGCTTATGACTTTCCCAACTTGAGATATCCTCACAAATCGGAGAAATAGCAGCTAGAGGAACAGGTAACTCATACACCAACAACTTCCCCAGCATTTGACGCAAAGCTGGAGTTTGCTGCTTCAGCAATTCCTCAGCCAAAATATCCTCACGAAATTCCTTTTCCTTATCTGCCATCTTTTGCAGAATCATCTCAACTCCCCTCTCCGCTGACGGCGACTTCGGGGAATTTTGCAAAATCTTATCTAACCATTCCAACAGCCGAGGATTTCCATCTGCTGCTTTTTTGGCACGTTCGGGCAAATCTGGCTGAAATTGCCAACTGCCATTAAACGAATCCAGACGATTATACTTTTTAATTAAATCTGCCCCAGCCAAAGCCCCCAGAGGTTCGCGGTACAGACGATGATTCAGTTCCGACAATGTGAAATCGTAGCGACAGGTAATAATTACCTTGTGGGGAAGTTGGGAATTTTGAATCGCTTTCAGCAACGCCAGCAGAACATCCACAACTTGTGGTTGCAAGACAGAAACCCCATTTCGTAATTCAAAATTAGCCTCAAAGTCATCCAGCACAAAGGCAAAGCGCTGTTCTTTGGAATTGAGTCCTTCAGTGAAAAACTTGGTGAGGCGCTGCATCAACGGTAACTTGCCATTAAGAATTTCATGCCCCCGTTCCGAGGTACATTGTTCAGCAAGGGTTTTGAGCAATTTGTCCTCATCCAGTTGCCGAAAGTTCACCAGCCTATGATAGCCAACCATCCTTTCCAGAAGTCGCGCCGTCACAGTACTCTTACCCACACCCCCCAGTCCGTGAATTAGTACCCCTAATGAAGTGCGAATTGCTTTGAGACAACGTTGCAAAGTCCGCCGTCTGCCAACAAACTCAGAGGGTTTCGCCACCCGCACCTGTTGGGTATCGGGATCTAAAAACTGTTCATAAGCAGGTTCCGGCGCTGAGGGTGGCAAATCTCCCAACACATCCACCAACGCACCCGGACATTCTCCCTGGACATATAACCGTAACAAATGCCAGTCACGCACTTTCTGTTTAAACAACTGCTGGTAAGTGCTAGCGAGTGCTTGGGCTAATTCATATCCGGCTGCCAATTTCCCGTAGAGGTGCGCGGCGGCGGCTGTGGCTGTCCGATCTTCCACAGGCCGCCCCCAACTTAAAACTGCCCTAGCCCCTTGGGCAATTAGCGCCTCAGCCATTGAAGGGACAGCCCCTTTATCTGGTGCTTGTCCGGTACGACACCCAGATAAAAACACCAACTTGGGAAAGCGAAATCGGAAGACTTCGGCCAGTTCTGCGGCTGTGGTTTCGTGGCGTTCCCCAATTTCCGTCTCGGTGATAAAGTAAGGCGTATAAGGTGCTTCACTCGTAATTGAGGCGTGTCCTGTGAGATGAAACACATCAAAGTCATTAAAATAGCGACTCCACACCTTACCCAACTCGCTCACGCAACCGCTTTCTTCCACCCGCAAATCCACAGCAAAATCTCGCGTATCAGCCAGAATTCTCGCCTCTTCCTGTTCAAACTCTAACTTTGGTTCCACGTCTTCCGGGTCGGTTGCCATAAACAATACTCGCAATTGTCGTGCTTCCACAGAAAACTCTTCCGTTTCTTTCTCAATCCAGCGCAGAGGTAACACCACTGGATTAACCCGCTTCACCAAAAAATCCTCTCCATCATGCAGCACTTCCCAAGGTAGATGTGCCAGTTGTTTATCAGTATCAATGGCAATTACCAACCCCTCACCGCGACAGTTAGCAATTCCCCGACTCAACCACCGTCCATCCCCATCCAACCAAAAAAATAACTGCTGCCCGATTCCTGGTAAATTGGGCAGCAGTTTATAGTAATCTCGTTCACCTTGGTTGAGTAAGTCGGCAATTTCTAACAGTTTTAGACGACGTGATTCATAGTGCTTTTGTTGAGGTAGCCAATACCTGAGTTCAACTGTTTCCTGCGTACTTTCCCGTAGTTGAATGCGGATAGTTTGCACTTTATTTGCTGAGAGATTTGAGGATTTCCGTGATTTCCTCTATAGTAGCTTCTTCGAGTAAAATCCTGTTTCCAGTATCAGGGTCAAGAATTACCACATCAAATTGCTTTCCTGGATGAGATTTATGCCATTCTTGATACCATTTGCGAATTTGTTCAGCTAAAGCTACAGCACCACCGACAATGCCAATAATAGTTGCGATCGCCGCCAAAGTCCCCTCTCTTTGCGTCGGCACTTCATAGCTTCCCGATATTCCAGGGATTTCTAGCAAAGCCGCCGCCGCCGCTGGTGCGCCTTCACCCTCAATACCAACTTGAATTTCTGCCATAGCTAATCTGCTAATTTATCCAGTACTTTTATCTCACGCAAAGGAGAGTATAATCTAGATTTAATTTGACTTTCTTAATTACGAATTACGTTAGCGTAGCGGGGCGTAGCCCCAGAGCGAATTACGAATTATATTAATATGTCTCTTGCTCCTTGGCGAAGTGCGATCGCCCATGCCCTCCATCGCAACCGCAGCCTTGTTTATGCCCGTTATCTGCAACTGGCAACAGTACGGGCAGACGGTCGTCCTGCTAATCGTACCCTAGTCTTTCGCGGCTTTTTGGAAGATACCAACCAGCTCAAATTTGTTACAGATGCCCGAAGCGATAAAGCCGAGCAGATACAGCAACAACCTTGGGCAGAAGTTTGCTGGTACTTCCCCAATACACGAGAACAATTCCGCATCTCTGGATACTTAACTCTAATAGGCGACGATAATTCTCACCCTGCCCGCATCACCACTTGGCAAGAACTAAGTGATGCAGGGCGTTTACAATTTGCTTGGCCCCATCCTGGTCAACCTAGAGAGCAAAAAGCAGCCTTTGAACCACCACCGCCCGATCCGGCTCACCCAGTGCCTAATTTTTGCCTATTGCTACTCGACCCCGTGCAAGTCGATCACTTAGAATTACGCGGCGAACCACAAAATAGATGGCTATATTGCCGCAACGACCAGCAAGGGTGGTCTACTCAAGAAATTAATCCGTGAACTACCCAACACCCATCTGAGTACAGATAGGGTGTGGGCTTCCCAATTCACGGGGAATTGCCTCTGCCTTCATAGATTTTTTACGCCCTGACGACTTTGGTCTTACATCCCCTCCAAAGGCAGAAGCGCTAGTTCCTAACGCCACGCCAGTTACTCTACTTGGGGAGACCCCAAGACCGTACTGGCTCCATAATCGCAATCCTTCATTTTTAATATTTATAGCAGCATTGATGTCTCTATCATGCTGTTTCTGGTAGTGAGAACAGTCTACAAATCTAATACTCAATGAATCATATCCTTGTCTTGAAAAGTTTTGTGGAAGGAAACCTTCCCCACAAACTTTTCGCTTTTGCAACATTGGGATTGGTAGTAGAGTCTCACTACAAAGCTGAGAAGATGGAAAGAATCTACCTATTTCTTGATAGATATGTCCAAATTTTTCAGCTTTGTACTTAAGCATGGTTAGAAACATTCCCCACCCTTGGTCTAATATTGAGTTTGCCAAGTTTGGATTTTTCACCCTTACGGGTTCGCCAGTCGCTTCAAGTCGGGGAACCCGCCCAACGCGCTAGCTCACCATGTTCTTAACTGTCAAATCTTCTACACAAATAACTTGGTTTTCGTATGCTATTTTGCGAGATAGCTTGTGTAGAAAGTCTTCTCTTACTCTAGCTATTTTGCTAGATATTTTAGCTACTATTCGTTTAGCTTTGCGTCGTTTGCTAGAAGTCTGATCTGTCTTCTTAGCTAGTTTACGTTGTTTACGCTTTCTGTTCTTTTCTAGCTTTGCTAATTGTTTTTTAGGAAGGTTATACTTTGAACCTTCAGATGTAATAGCAAAGTTCTTTAAACCAAGGTCAACACCAATAACATCTCTAATAGCAACTACTGGATTATCAACCTGATTAAAAAGAATTGAAGCATAGTATTTACCATCAGCATTTCTCGATATTGTTACAGTATTCTTGCTGTTTGAGGTAATTTAGTAGTCAAAAGTCAAAAAGTCCAGAGTCAAGTATCAATAGTCCAAGAATTTTTGACCCTTGAACGCCAGTCGCCTCTCCCAAGGGGAGACGCTGCGCGTAGCTTGCTTCCCTGCAGGGGTACAAGTCGGGAAACCCTTTCGGCAGTTCCTCCTGGGGGAAACCCCCAAGACCGGACTGCCTCACCACGGCGCTGGCTTCCCTTGACCCTTGACTAAATACCAGCACCATCTAAAAATTGCTGGATCGCTTTATCTCTAAGGTTACACGAGCGAGAGTTTTGTACTGACTCATTTTCTTTAACAGCTAAATTACCCACCAAAACAGGAGTTTTTTCGGAAGAATGGGTACGCTGGAGATTTTGTATTTGTTCTTCAAGTGACTCAATACGAGTTACCAAAGCACGAATCACCTCGGCTTCCGAATCTGGTAAATTATTGTGTTCTAACGGAGCAACCCGCACTCCAGAACGGTAGACAATACGACCGGGTACGCCTACCACAGTACAGTCAGTAGGCACATCTCTCAAGACAACTGACCCAGCACCAATGCGGACATTGTTACCAATTTGGAGATTGCCCAGTACCTTCGCCCCAGCTCCAACTACGACATTTTCGCCCAAAGTTGGATGGCGCTTGCCGCTTTGTTTACCAGTTCCTCCAAGGGTGACACCTTGATAAATCAGGGCATAGTCGCCAATGATCGCTGTTTCGCCAATTACCACACCCATCCCGTGGTCAATAAATACGCTTTGTCCAATGACTGCACCTGGGTGGATTTCAATTCCAGTCAAAAACCGAGCTATGTGAGATATCAAGCGAGGGATAAAGGGAATGCCAACACTATGCAGCCAGTGAGCTAGCCTATGGAAAAATAGCGCTTGCAACCCAGGGTAACAAAACAAAACTTCCAACCAGTTACGGGCAGCTGGATCACGTTCAAAGATAATGCGAAGGTCAGCACGCAGAGTAGATAGCACGAGATAATACCCTCGGAAAGCAAAACGAGCTACTCTCTCATATTATCGTCCCAAGTGTTATCTCTCATATCTCTTAGAGGAGGATTGGAGATTGGGCATGGGGAAAGGGGGAAACTTAAATCTTGCAACTGCCCCATCTTCCGCTAAGAAATAAATTTCTTAGCTAATAGCTAAAGTACACTTAAGTGGACTAAAACCTTTACTCAGTCTTCTAAAGAAGACTTTAGCTATTAGCCTCAGAATTCATTCTGAGGCGGTTGTGGGAACAAGTGCAAAATCTGAGGAAAGGGGGGAAAGGTAAATATTATCCCTTTACCCTTTGCCCTTTAACCTTTTCCCTCCTTCCCCAATCCCCACTTTATTGCTGCTGTACCGTCACAGTGTAGTTACGCTTCATCCCAGGATTAAATGTACCCACCCAAATTCGATAAGTGCCACTTTTCCAGTTTTTGTCGTCAACGTTAGCATCTTTACTTTTACCAGTGTCATCGCCGCAACGAATTGTGGTTTTGTCTGGGCCTTGGATAAGTAAAGTTGTATCGTATCCATTGCTGTTAACTTGTATTTTCAGACGAGAAAAGTCTTTTTCCAAGATCATGATGTGATCTGGGGTGGGGTCAGCAAAGCCGATGCAGGCATTTCTATGCTGATCGCGGTTACTAATGGCAGATAAGGAATAAGAACCACTTGTATAGCCTTCTACTATTCCTTTTGCTGCTTCAAAGCCTTGCGACAGACTGAATTTACCAAAATGTGCTGTCTCTTCTGCTATTGCAGGGGTAGCTGTTATGGCGGTGAATATAGCCAATAACAACCCAGCACGAAACTGAAGTCGGGGGCGACGATATTTCATGGTAGCCCTCCAACAGGCTATTATTGTTATTATATATACATATTTTATTTACAAAAAGCCGTATAATCACAGTAGGTGTGCCACATTGAAATGTGCCACATTTAGAGTTTTTGCAGTTAACAGAAGTAGAGGAGTGGAAGCAGGAGAGAAGTTGCAGCAACTCTTTCCTCTCTGCTCCTTTGCCCCTCTGGCTCTTGAATCCTTTTTTCTATCTCCCTTACGAGTGATCAAGTTGGAAGAAGACACCGCCTTTGAGCGAATCCGTGTCAGTGCCATAACTACTGACTGTGAGCGATCGCAGTTTGTCGAAAAATGGTTTGCCTAATACTTCAACTAGCTTCAGAATTGGTAGCTGACGCTCTATTAGATTCTGGCTCTTTGACCAGTCAAGATAAATGTAGCCTTGGTTTTGTTGAGGAATGGCAGCGATACTATCTTGGAAATTGGGATTGTCAATTAAGGAATTATCTTTGGCTGTGAGAACTTCATTCATTGTTTCTAGGTCAGAAGTGAAAATCTCGTAATTTCCGAGAGTTGTATGTACTCCTCGCACTTTTGCTTCAATGCTGAGCGATGGTCGCTCTTTAACATTGGGTTGTTTAGAAGCAGTGACTAACTCTGTCCAAGCAGAGATTTTTTGTTTACCTAGGGTGAGGGGACTAATACTGAGTCCATTTGATGAGGCGATCGCATCCAAATGAGCAACGCCTTGTTGTACACCTTCAGTGTTTTCCACCACAAAAATCCAACGGGGAGTTATTTGTTGCGGTAGCAATGCTATGGCATATTCTCCTTCTACCCAGCTAAAAACATCTTCTGGCAAGTTTACACCCCAACGTTTTTGAACATTCGCTAATGGTTCTAGCAATGGAAAAGTTACATCTTCCTCAGAACCGTATATAGTCGCTGTCGCTTGTTTCCAGAGTTTGGCTAGATCACTATTACCCAAGTTGCTCAAATTCGAGCCGGAGATTGCCAAACCTGCTGACGCGGGAATATACCGCAACGCTTCTACAGGTTTGGAAAGTGGTGGAGATGGGGTGACGATTTCTGATGAAGCCAGAAAGGTAGTTTCTGCTAGTAATCCTTTGGGGTTCAAAGCTAGAGAAATAATTTCGCTGTCATAGGTTTTTTCTGATAGTTCTAAGCCTTGCCATTTTGCCACCATAGGAAGATTCAGAAAAGCTACAGCTAAACTACCTTTGGGTACTTGTTTAGTAGCTTTTTGGTATTCGGGGAATTTAGCTAAATTCAGATCGGGAGCTTGGACGTTATTAATGGCTTCTCGTAGCACTTTCGGATTGTTGGCAAACAGTACAAAGTCTTCGCCGACAACTGCACCTGTAAGCAAGTCCTGCTCTGGTTGAGAATTGTCATAAATCAGTTTGACGCCTTTGTATTGCTCAACGGCTAAGTTTGCTCCAGCTAATGCCCGTTTGGAAAACAACAACTCAACAAACTCGCGGCTTTTTTCTGGTTGCTTGGTTGCTAATGCCATGAGATACCCTGGCTGTTGTCCATTTTCTGGATCGCGATCAATGTCTAAAGTGGTGATAGCCAGTGTAATTTCGTCTCCTAGCCAGGGCTGAATATCTTGTTTGTAATCTATGCGACTCTTAGCCAATAAACTAGTTTTGAGCTTAGACAGTTCACCTTCACGCTCCAACGCCTGTAAACGGTCTGGATTAACCAGTAATGACGCCGTAACAGGGGCAAGTTTCGATACAAATATGGCAGCGCTTGGTTGGGAGGTAGAGGCGATGAGGTTAACCGGACTTTTAAAGATAAACCAATAAAAGCCAGCGATCACAATCACTAGCAGCGCGATCGCACCAGCTACTAGGAAACCAAAGGATGAGCTTTGCCTGTTCACATTAGACCTATAAAATGCGAAGGTTTACAGCAATTTAACTAAAACGCCCGGAATCCCACCATTTCGATCTGGCGGCGGGATGAAAGACGGAAAGCGTGCCAGTAAATCAATACAGTTCACTTAAATTGTGATATAAGCAGACACACCCTCATTAAAATGGATGCTCATGCTAGATTAAAGGTTTTCTGTCACCATAAATAATATAGGATTGCTTACAAAAACCTCATGACAGGGAAAACTTTTGGTCAAATCAGTGTAGAGGAACTAGCACAACGTCTATCTGCCGATGAGCCAGGTATTCAGCTAGTGGATGTGCGTGAACCGCAAGAATTGGCGATCGCTAATATTGAGGGCTTTGTCAACCTACCCTTGAGTGAATTTGTCGAATGGGGCGATCAAGTGCCGACTCTCTTCAATCCCCAAGCCGAAACTCTTGTGTTATGTCACCACGGCATTCGTTCTGCCCAGATGTGTCAGTGGTTAATTGCTCAAGGATTTACAAATGTTAAAAATATTGCAGGCGGTATTGATGCCTATTCTATGTTGGTTGACTCTTCAATTCCCCAGTATTAGCTTCTAGTTTCCTAAATCATGCATAACTCAGTTGGGGCTTGCTCTTGCTATTCTGAACACAGAAATGCATGAGTTGAGAATTTTGTGCTGAAAGCTTGAAACTTTTGGCACTCAGTACATACCCACCGAACCTTTCGATCCAAATACATTGTCAATTGGCAGAGAAATACGTATCTAATACTACTTTTGTTAGTATGGATTTATGCAAAAATACGGTTAAAATACATATAATAACCAGCAGCTTTGGTGGCAAAAGTTAGGCTTTAGTTAAAGTGCAATCTCAAAAACTGCTAGACGTAAACTTTAAAGTTATTTGTCACAATATAATTAAGTAATTTGTTATCTTAATTAATTATTAATAATTTTTTTGGAGTCAAATTTTCTACAAATTTTTCCAAAGTTTGATTAAAGTTTGCTTTGAGCAAAACATGTCCTATGGAAGTCCAGTTAACAAATCGACAACAGCATATACTTTGGGCAACGGTACGTCACTATATCGCTACAGCAGAGCCGGTTGGTTCAAAAGCTTTGGTCGAGGAGTACGACCTGGGTGTTAGCTCAGCCACAATTCGCAATGTAATGGGCGTTTTAGAAAAGTCTGGGTTACTTTACCAACCACACACCTCGGCGGGGCGAGTACCTTCGGACTCTGGCTATCGCATTTATGTTGACCAGCTAATTACACCTTCTCTGCGTTCGCGCAGCGTGTCGCAGACAGACGTTCTTGCTAGCTTGCTTCCACGAAGTAGTACAGATTTAGGGCGAGAGATAGAGGTAGCATTGCAAAAGCGCCTCCAGTGGGAAGATTGGAGTTTAGAAACTCTACTGCAAGGAGCTGCACAAATTTTAGCAACCTTGAGCGGTTGTATTAGCTTGATTACGATGCCACAAACTACTACAGCGCTGTTGCGACATCTGCAATTAGTGCAAGTTGAAGCAGGACGGATCATGCTAATTGTGGTGACAGACAGTTATGAAACGCATTCTCGGTTAATGGATTTGCCATCAATACCAGAAGAGACACAACCTGATCCAGAAGTAATTGATCGCGAGTTACAAATTGTTTCTAACTTTTTGAATAGCCACTTGCGGGGGCGAAGCTTGTTGGAATTAGCTTACCTCGACTGGAGTCAATTAGATCAGGAGTTTCAACGCTATGGCGAATTCTTGAAAAATTCAGTTGCGGAATTGACCAGGCGCACTGCTGCACCTGCTGCTACACAAATTATGGTTCGGGGTGTGGCAGAAGTTTTGCGCCAGCCGGAATTTTCTCAATTACAGCAAGTGCAAACGATTATCCAACTGCTGGAAGAAGAACAAGACCAACTGTGGCGATTAATATTTGAGGAGCCAGATGCAGAAGATGCGGGCAAACCACGGGTAACGGTTCGGATTGGTGCAGAAAACCCACTAGAACCGATACGTACCTGTACTCTGATTTCTTCCACATATCGCCGAGGTTCAATACCAGTAGGAAGTGTGGGAGTTTTGGGGCCAACGCGTCTAGATTATGAAAGTGCGATCGCTGTTGTGACTGCTGCTGCGGATTACCTGTCAGAAGCTTTCGGTTATTTCAATCCTTAGAGATTAATCCTATTAAGCAGACAGCACAATTTCTAACGGCAAAATCAATCATTAATTAACTGTAATTATGGTAAGAAAAATTGCCTTTGGGGTATTATGGCTCGGATTTGTTACCTATGCTTTTCTTCTGGCTCCTCCCACTCAACCCGGCACATTTGAGTTAATTAAAAATCTTTGTATTGGTCAATGGCAAGGTATTAATCCCCTAGTAATAGCGCTATTTTATCTCATGGGCATTTGGCCCATAATATACGGCGCACTAGTATTTATTGATGGCAGAGAACAAAAAATAGCTGCTTGGCCATTTGCGATCGCCTCTTTTGCAGTCGGGATATTTGCGTTGCTACCCTATCTAGCTCTGAGGGAACCTAATAAACAATTTGTTGGTAAAAAGAATGCCTTTATCAAGGTACTCGATTCCCGCGTGCTCGGTATTATCTTAACAGTAGCTACGATTATTATCGTTAGCTTTGGTTTGCGAGGAGGAGATTGGGGGAATTTTGTACAACAGTGGCAAATCAGCCGCTTTATCCATGTGATGAGTATAGATTTCTGTCTACTTTGCCTATTATTTCCGGCATTACTAGGAGATGATATGGCGCGTCGCGGTTGGAAAAATCCGCAGTTTTTCTGGTTAATAGCGTTACTCCCGCTGTTCGGGCCATTGATTTATCTGTGCATACGTCCACCTTTACCAGAAGTAGGTGCAGAGCTAAAATCCAGCCAGCAACAACCAGCAACAAATTAATATAATCACCGGAAATTGGCGCTGAGACTTTTTTAAAATGGTTTAACCGGAGAAATAATTAATTACTTTCCAGGTGCAAATTAAATACACCAGATGAAGGTTATGGTAAGAAAAATCGGATTATGGTTAATATGGGTTGGATTTATAGCCTATATTATATTGTTAGCACCGCCGCTGCATTTAGAGGAAACACTGGCGTTGCTGAAAAATATATTCACTCTTCAATGGGTTGCGATAAATCCAATTATTCTGTCCTTATTCGCTCTTGTTGGAATCTGGCTACTAATTTATAGTGGTCTGCTGTTCATTGATGGCAGGATGCAATGGATTCCTTTCTGGCCTTTTGCCTTGGCATCAGTTGGTTCAGGTGTACTTGGTCTTTTACCGTATTTAGCTTTTCGTGAACCAAATCAGGAATTTTCTGGACAAAAGGATGCTTTTTTGCAACTATTAGATTCTCGGTTTTTCGGTATTATTTTGAGCTTTAGCACAATTGTCTTACTTATCTACGCTTTGAGCTTGGGTGATTGGGTAGATTTTGTACAACAGTTTCAAAGCGATCGCTTTATTCATGGTATGAGCTTGGCATTTTGCCTTTTTTGGCTTTTATTCCCCACAATTCTTGGTGATGATATGGGCCGTCGTCACTGGAATAACCCCCAACTGTTTTGGGTAGTGGCATTTGTCCCATTACTCGGCCCACTTGCTTATCTTTGTTTACGTCCGCCGCTAACATTAAACAGCAGTGAAGAATTGCTAATAGGTAATAGGTAATAGCAAGCGATCGCAAATCACCGATGACAATTTAGAGCAACAAAAACTATTTAGACATTTTATAAATTACTGGTAGCCGCCACCAAGGAACATGAGGATATTCATGATGTTCTTCGTGATAACCAAAATGATAGCATGTGATAAATGACCACCAAATTGGACGGTTAATAGTTTGGGCATGATGAGGCTGAATATAACCGCCTACTGGCTCACTATGAGGTAGGAAAGTACCAAAGTAAAATAATTGCAATGAACTTAAAAGTGAAGGAATTACCCAAAAGTAAGTTAGATTAACGCTGGGTATATGGAGCACATACTTAAAAAAGTTATAAATAATAGTTAGAGCTATAATTTGTCCCCAACTCCAATAACTCTTCATAAAATGAAGATACCAAGCAAAGAAATTTTTGTGTTTACCATTATGAAAGTCCGGGTCTATTTGGCTAGCTGGATTATGGTGATGTAACCAATGCTTTTTCAATAACTGTTTATATGGTAAAAGACCATATAAAGATAAAGTCAATGAACCAATAATATGGTTAATTTTGGGGTTTTGAGGAAAAACTACCCCATGCATGGCATCATGTGATGTAATAAATAATCCCGTATATAAAAATGTTTGCCAAAAAATGATTGGCAGTAATATCAAAAAGTTTAACTTTGAGATATCAAGGGAAAGTAACAAAATCAGGCTAACGACCCATACACTAATAATGACAATAGCAATGAAAAGACCCTTAAAGAAGGGTTTATCTTTCAATACTGGGGTAAGCTTTATTTGATGATTTGGTGGTTGTTCTAATTGGATCACGCTTTTACTCCGCCTAGGATTCAGGTAAAAATTCCCAAAATATAGTCATGATAAAAAGTACTAACCACCTCAAAAGTCTGTTAGTGGTAAGTGTTTCGCACTAAAAAGTGCCAACAATTTTATATGTGTATAAATATTAAGATACTTTAACTATTATTACACATATAACCGCCAAACCAAAAACTGTTTTCGGTTAAGAGGTTGGTGAAATGGGTAAGGACACTACTAAACCTGGTATCAGCAGGAACTAGTGTCCACCCTTAAACAGCTGTAGCCTGGAAAAAATATCCTCAATTATGAGCCAGGGGTATAGGAAATGAGATGGAGTACATCCCGCACTACGCTGTAGCCGTTAAGATCCCAAAGTAAATAAGCAAGAAAACCGATCATAGCCAAGCGACCGTTCCAAAGTTCGGCCTGAGGAGTAATACCCACATCACCGGCATTGCGGTCTTTGCCATTGTATGCAGTTTCAGTTTTATCACTAGGATAACGTTCCATTGTTAAGTTTCCTTAAGAATTTAATTACACTCTTTATGCTACTTGCTTAGCCATTTAGCGCTATCTGTCTGTAGTTTCAAAGTGCAAGCAACTCTAAAGAATGAGATTTTAAGGAAGTTCAGAAAATAGTTATACAACAAAAGTTTGATAAGTTTTTTTATTAGCCTATTGAGTAGAGGCTTTTTGAACACGCAAATGATAGTCAGAGTATGCCTTGATGCCAACAATATATTTTCCAAGTTGCAATCAAAAATCTAACGCAAGTCAGAAGGTTTTTTGAATTTTCTTACCCAGACTATATAGATAGGAAATAATGTTTTTCAAAATTAAAATATGGCTCCTACGATTCTGATTACAGGTGCTTCGCAAGGTATTGGTAAAGCAACAGCTCTTTTGTTTGCTCGAAAAGGATATGACCTTGTACTTGCAGCTCGTCAGGTTGAACACTTAGAAGCTGTAGCCCAAGAAGTACGAGGTCTTGGTCGTACAGCTCCACTGACTATTAGTTGTGATGTCACAGATTCATCTCAGGTACAGACATTAGTGCAAAAGGCGTTGGAGCATTATGGCTATATCGATGTGCTGGTAAACAATGCAGGTATCTTTGCATCTGGGCCAGTAGAGGAGTTTTCTCTCAGCGATTGGCATCAAGTTATAGACACTAATTTATGGGGGTATATACATACAATTAATGCCCTTCTGCCTCATTTCCTTGAGCGGGGAAGTGGAACTATTGTCAATTTAAGTTCCATCGGTGGCAAAGTGCCTACGCCCTATTTAGTTGCTTACTGTACCAGTAAATTTGGTGTCACAGGTTTGACGGAGGCGTTGCAAGCGGAATTACAGCCAAAAGGTATTCATGTTTGTGGGATTTATCCAAATTTGATCAAGAGTAGTTTAATGGAACGGGCAATTTTTCGGGGCAAGGATGAGCAAGATACTCAAACTCGACGCGAACAGCTCAACAGCGTAGTCAAAACTCCCGTTATAGAGAAGCCTGAAGATGTCGCAAATGCTATTTGGGATGCAGTTAAAAATAATAAGTCAGAAGTGATGGTTGGTTCTGCGAATATATCGCAAGGTTTGTACCGCTTGTTTCCTGGCTTGATTAAATGGGTTTCCCGACAAGGCTTGAAGAATAAAGATAATTAAAACTTTTTCTTCCCTTCTTTCTGCCTCTTGCTTTGGCCAAGGGACGGGTGAATAATTTTATTGTTCAGCGCATTTTGCTATCATGACTCGCATTCGCGTTTTGTTACATAGTGGCGGTAGCGAAACATAGCTTCTAATTGCGCTTGTACTAGCCAACCGCTGATAAATTCAACTGTTCCTCCACCAGGCATACAGAAGGAAATAGCATCAGTTAGCTTGGTTCGACCATTTTCTGGTTCAAATTCATGTCGATGTATCCAAGATTCAAAAGGGCCAGATATCTGTTCGTCGGCAAATAGGCGATATTTTTCGTGTTCAGTGTGACGTGCTAACCAAGTCAAGGGTAATGGCCCCAGAAAAAGGCGAAATTCTGTAATAGCACCGACATCAAGTCCCCCTTCACGGCGAACTACTTGAACTGGTTGCCAAGGTGGAGTTAGTAGTTGCAAAATATCTGATCTTTCATGAAATTTCCAAACTACTTCTGGTGGCGCATTAATCACTGAAGAATGTTTATAGTGCAGCATGGAAAGAAAAACCTAAAATTTAGCCTTCGTATTCGGTATCAATCTCAATGTCCAAGGTGTCTTCATCAACTCGCACATACAAAATATTTGGGTGACAGCAAACTTGACAATCTTCTACATAAGATTGTTGTCCCCCAGCACTCAAATCAATAAAGGTTAAGTTCGGTTCGCCGCAATAAGCGCAGTAATACTCAGCTGTGTTTTGCATCAAATTTTCAGCTATGAATTCAATGGCTGTAGTTCTTTTGGGGATTGGTTGAAATGACTCGTAGCATCAGCCAAATGCTTTAGTAGTGTAGACTGTGGTAGCGGCCCTTGCAAGTGACTCCAGGGCAATACTTGCTCTGTTGACCAATCAGTGTGAACGTAGAAATCTAAGTCGGGAATTTGTCCTTTGAGTTGTTTGAAAGCACGTTTGTAGCTACCCAGGGAGTCGCCGAAGTCGCGGGTGAGTTCGAGAAGCTGTGAAAGACGGCGATCGCCTCTCGATAACAAAGCTTGTATAATCGACCAATTATAGCTTTCTGGGCGAAATTCTATTCCCTGCGGTTTTAGCTGCTTTTGTAACATCTGCAACCGCTTCTCAGCTTGGCGATTTACCCCAAACCATTGAAACGGCGTGTGTGCTTTAGGGACAAAGGTGCTGCATCCAAATGTTAAGCGCAATCCAGGGGCAGCTTTTTTAATACTACGCATCATCGCCACTGTTTGCTCTAAATCTTCTGGTTCCTCACCGGGAACTCCTGCCATTCCATAAAGTTTCAAGCTTGTTAATCCACCAGCTTTAGCATTTATAGCTGCTTGGATAATTTCATCATTATTTAGCTTTTTGTTGATGATTTGCCGAACTTTTTCCGAACCACTTTCTACAGCAATAGTAAGCGATCGCGTGTCTCGTTTCGCCAAAGTTTTCGCCAGATTCACTGTTACTGTATTAGTCCGCACTGAGGCAATGCTTAAACGGACATCATCATACTTTGGCTGACTAATATAATCTAGCAGCGCCTCAAACTCTGGATGTTGAGTAACAGAAGCTCCCAATAATCCGAGGCGATTTGTAACTTGTAAACCTCTTTCAATGGCAGGAATTAACGAACCTTCAAGACTTGCTGTTCTAAAAGGCAATGTGAGATAACTCGCCATACAGAAGCGGCACATTTCTGGACAGCTTCTTACCACTTCTACCATGTAAATATTTTCCCACGCAGCCTTTTCTGTAACCACCGTTGATGCTGATAGGGTGTTACTTCGGTAAGTCTGCTTTTGTACTACTGCGGGAATTTCCGGAAAAATTGGCTTAATAGACTTAACCGCACCATCTATACCCTGATATTTCACTTCATACAAACTGGGAACATAAATTCCTGGTATTTGTGCAAGTGCTTTAAGTTGAGTTTGTCTTGAAGCGTTTCTTACTTCTTTGTAAGCTTCAATAAAATCTCCCAGCAGGTTTTCGCCATCTCCTAGCAAAATAACATCAAAAAAATCTGCGAAAGGTTCGGGGTTAGCAGTCAGAACAGGGCCACCACCAAAAATTATCGGATGATCATCATTACGAGAAGTTGCTCGAATGGGAATTTGCAAAGATTCTAGCAAATTTAAAATATTTACATAATCCAGTTCCCAGGAAATAGAAAATCCGACTATTTCCGGTGTTCTAGGAAGTTGTTCATGAGTATCTGTGAACAAGCGACTCGCTTGTACATCATCACGCATTGTCAAAGTTGCCCAAACAAATTGATAGCCAAGGCTAGTTATACCTACGCTGTACTCATTAGGAAAAGCAAAAATGACTGGTATGGCGTCAGTGTCGGGTGTGGTTGGGGTGAATAAGAGGCGTTCAGAAGCAAATACAGATGATGTCACAGGTGTTTATTAGAGGCAGGGCAGGTTTATCTATATTTAATTTTAAGCCATAGAATAATGAAGTTAAAAACCAACGTCACGCTGTTAGCAAGAATGATCGGTAAAGATTGTAAATAAAGTCCGTAAATTAACCATAAAAAAATCCCACTCATGAATGTAATCAGCGTCACTAAAGAAACATCTTTTGCTGATTTTGTTTGCCATGTTTTAAACATTTGTGGGAGAAAAGAAACTGTGGTTATTGTGGCAGCAGCTAACCCTATAATTGTTAATAAATCCATTAAATGCAAAGTTTTTAGCTAAATATATCCATCCATTTATTATACTCAGATTACCTCTTTTGATTCTTTAATAACTTTTTCATTAATTAAAAATACATCTAAATCATCAATCAGTTTATTTAACTGGTCAATTAAATCGTGTCCTTTCGTTAATGAAATAGCAAGAATTAACTTATTAATTCTTTCTTCCATATCTATAGGTAATTTGCTACAAAAGCGTTGAGCAAATTGAATTAATCGTTTTTCACCAGGATGAGGCAAATAGTTAATAGCAAAAATAATATCAAAATAACTAGCTATCAAAGCACTAAGACGATGATTAATACTGACTAAATCATTACGGTTGATAGCTAACTCTATCTGATGAATATAAGAAGAAATGTTATTCCGTAAAATTGGATAATTTTTGGTAATTATAGCTCGTCTTAAGCCTTCGGGATAAGGTTGTTTGGCGTCGATCTGTAATTGCCTAAACCAGCCATTTTTATCATATAGTGGCTTTGAGTATAATATATTCCACCAAAAGCAAGTTGAGTAACCAACTGATGCTTGATGTTTGATTACTACAGAGTTCATCTGTTGCTCAATCCAAAAGAGCGTACGATACATAATATCGATGCTACGTCCGGAATTTTTATCTATCCATTCATCACCCGGTTCCCAAAATTGATTATTAATTTCGCTGCGATCGCTAAATTGTTTAGCAATACTCTCACGAATATCTACTGAAATTTCTTCTTGCAGATACACATAAAAATCTAAATCAGATAAATCATCAAAAACTAGGCTTGTTTGAGAACCTGCTAATACAACAGCTACCACTTGCGGTAATTTACTAAATTCGGCGGCAATGCTGTCAGCTAAATAAAAAATTTCTTGAGAGTAACTAGACTTTTTAGGACTTGAATAATTATGTTCTGACATAATCAAAAACATCCATTTGATAACAAAGAGGATGGGCAATAATCCCATCCTAGTAGAACAGTATTGTTATATAAAGTGGTGTATGAAAAACCTACAACACTTTACACTGCCCATGATGTCTTAGTAAATGGTCGCACAGCACCAAAGCTACCATCGCCTCAACCATTGGAACTGCACGCGGTAATACACAAGGATCATGCCGTCCTTTTGCAGCTAATAGCGTTTCTTCACCTTCACGAGTTACTGTCTTTTGCTCTTTTCTAATTGTTGCTGTTGGCTTAAATGCAACTCGTAAAATTATATTTTCTCCGTTGGAAATTCCTCCCTGAATTCCCCCAGAACGGTTTGTGACGGTACGAATTTCACCTTGTTCATCAATATAAAATTCGTCGTTATGCTCAATTCCTGTTAACAGCGTTCCCGCAAAACCTGAACCGATTTCAAAGCCTTTGCTAGCAGGGAGAGACATCACACCCTTAGCAATATCCGCTTCTAATTTATCAAAGACTGGTTCACCTAAAGCTTTCGGTACATTCCGCGCCACGCATTCTACTACACCGCCGATAGAATCACCTTGTCTGCCGATTTGCTCAATTAATTCAATCATGCGATCGCCACATTCGGCATCGGGACAGCGGACGATGTTGCTTTCAACTTGTTCTAAGGTGACGGTATTTGGATCAACTACGCCTTCTAAGTCTTTGATGCGCTTGACATAACCGATAATTTCAACATTGGCAACTTGACGGAGAATTTTTTTTGCGATCGCACCTGCTGCTACTCGTCCAATTGTCTCACGCGCTGACGACCTACCCCCACCTTGCCAATTGCGAATGCCATATTTTGCATCATAAGTCGCATCTGCGTGCGAAGGGCGATACTTCTGTGCCATCTCGTCGTAGTCTTGCGGACGAGTGTCTTTGTTCCGCACCATAATTGCTATGGGCGTTCCTAAAGTTTTTCCTTCAAATACCCCAGAAAGTATCTCACAGCTATCTGCTTCCTTCCGAGGAGTCGTAATTTTGCTTTGTCCTGGACGTCTTCTATCTAGTTCTACTTGAATTTCTTCAGCCGAAATTTCTAGCTGTGGAGGACAACCATCAATCACAACCCCCACACCACCGCCGTGAGACTCGCCAAAAGTAGTAATGCGGAATAGATGCCCAAAAGTATTGCCCATGATCTTGAGGAAGTATCGTCCAGCGCTTGTAGTCTATCAATAGCATTTTCTCACTACAAAGCGACAAACAACATGATCATCATTTACCCATTTCTTTGACTTTTTTGCTTATTGTTTCGATAAGTATATTTTTGACGACAAAAAAGAGTCCTCCGTTTCCGAAGGACTCTTTTGATTTAATAGAGATGTTGCAATTCAACATCTCTATAGTATTAAGTACTAACCGTTGATAGCAGGAGCGGTCATTGCAACAGGAGCAACATCACCAGCAGCCAAGTCTAGGGGGAAGTTGTGAGCGTTACGCTCGTGCATTACTTCCATACCCAGGTTAGCGCGGTTGATTACGTCTGCCCAAGTTGAGATGACGCGACCTTGAGAGTCAATCACGGATTGGTTGAAGTTGAAACCGTTCAGGTTGAACGCCATCGTGCTCACACCTAAAGCGGTGAACCAGATGCCGACAACAGGCCATGCAGCTAAGAAGAAGTGCAGTGAACGGCTGTTGTTGAATGAAGCGTATTGGAAGATTAGACGACCGAAGTAGCCGTGGGCTGCAACGATGTTGTAGGTTTCTTCTTCTTGACCGAATTTGTAACCGTAGTTTAGAGATTCGGTTTCGGTGGTTTCACGAACCAAGGAGGAGGTTACTAGTGAACCGTGCATTGCACTGAACAAAGAACCGCCGAATACACCAGCCACACCTAACATGTGGAAGGGGTGCATCAAGATGTTGTGTTCTGCTTGGAACACGATCATGAAGTTGAAGGTTCCAGAGATACCCAGGGGCATACCATCAGAGAATGAACCTTGACCGATGGGGTAGATCAACAATACTGCGGCAGCAGAAGCCAGAGGTGCGCTGTAAGCTACGCAGATCCAAGGACGCATACCCAAGCGGTAGGACAATTCCCACTGACGACCCAAGTAGCAAGCACAACCGATTAAGAAGTGGAATACTACTAATTGGTAAGGGCCACCGTTGTACAACCACTCATCTAAGGAAGCAGCTTCCCAAATGGGGTAGAAGTGCAAACCGATCGCGTTAGAAGAAGGAACAACTGCACCAGAGATGATGTTGTTTCCGTAAATCAAAGAACCTGCAACTGGCTCACGAATACCATCAATGTCCACAGGAGGAGCAGCGACGAAGGCGATGATAAAGCAGGTGGTAGCGGCTAGCAGAGTTGGGATCATTAGAACGCCGAACCAACCGATGTATATACGATTGTCGGTGCTTGTAATCCACTCGCAAAAACGCGCCCATACGTTAGCGCTAGAGCGCTGTTGTAAGGTTGTAGTCATTGTTTTATGAGTGCTATTGGTTGTTAAAAATGAATCAGGCGAATGAATGTTTGCCTGTTGTATTTGAGTCTACATGAATTTATTTTGATGCGATATATGACTTAATATTCTGTAATAAAGTTGTTGAGTAAGCTCATCTAACTGTAAAGTTTATTTACCAGTAATTTAGAGTTAATTCAGCGCTCAAAGCCTTTTAAGATATCAAAAAACTATGCCTTTAATCAGGCGATCGCGTTGTTAGTCACCTTTACATTTCTTAATAAATAGTCTTTAAACTCTTTAATAGAAAATATTTATTAAAGAAAATTTAGCAGAGTCGGTATTGTCCACTCTGCTTACTACTCAAGTTTTAATTAAAAATCAAAGTATATGTAGGGCAAGCTACCTTCAGGAGCTAATAACCAAACGGCATAGAGGCATAGAGGCACAAAAACAAGCTTTACCGGCCAGTGGAACTCTAATTTCAATTTGCGGTTAAAGACATAGACTATACCCATGAAACCAGCTATAGCTAGCAGCAGCCAGGTGAGTTGGTATTGGCTCATATTCAGGGCTTCCACGTAGACCTTTTGAGCAAACTGTTCATCAGCAGGATAACCCCAAAGATGCCGAATTACTAAAAAAGAGTCTTGGGGGTTGGGGAGGCGAAACCAAATCCAAGAGGTGAAAACCATTAGTTGAGTTAACAACCAAGCGACAAATATACCCAGAGGATTTTGCCAGAATTGTTCTAGATTCTCAAAGCGATCGCTCATAGTATCTGTAAGTCGATGAACCACTAAAGCTAACCCGTGGATTGCGCCCCAAATAACATAACCCATAGCAGAACCGTGCCAGATACCTGCAATTAGCATCACAATTAATAAATTCCAGCAAGTGCGGGCTAAACCCCGTCGGGAACCGCCCAAAGGAAAGTAGAGGTAGTTCCGCAACCAATCTCCTAGAGTCATGTGCCAGCGCCGCCAAAATTCTGCAATATTGGTGCTGAAGTAAGGAAAGTCAAAATTTTCAGGCAGAACCAACCCGAAAAGTAAAGCACTGCCACGGGCGATGTCTACGTAACCGTTAAAATCCAAATACAACTGCAAGCCATACGCAAATGTACCTAACCAAAGATCAGTACTACCCGCTCGTTGCAAGTTGCCAAAACATAAATCAACAAAAATTCCCAATTGGTCTGCTAAAATACCTTTTTTGACAGCACCTCTGGCAATCAACCACAGCGCCTCTGCGACTTTATCAGTAGTAGGCAAATGTAGTGTATTGAATTGATTTGCTAGGTTATGGTAACGAGTAATTGGGCCTGATATTAATTTGGCGAAAAATAATTTGTACGTTGCAAATTTGAGAAACTGATCAGTAGCGGGCGCACCGCGATAGACATCTACCAAATAGGCTATGCATTCAAAGGTGAAAAATGAAATCCCCAGAGGCATAAACTTAAAAGAACTATCTGGTGAGTTAATTTCTATCTGAAAAACAAACTTGAATAAAAGTGGTAAATACTTAAAACCTAATAACAGTAAAACATTTAAAACTACACCTACCCATAACAGTTTTAGTCGGCGAAGATTCCAGTCACCTTGAGAGAATTGCCACTCTTCATTAGAAATTTTATAGTCAAGAGAATGTTGTCCTGGTGAGGTGTTTTTTCCAATCTCCAGCCCCAGACGGAAATTGATAAAAGTAAGTGCTAATAGTAATGGAATGTACTGGATATGCAAAGATGCGTAGAAAACAAGACTAGCAATTAATAACGTCCACAAACGTAATTTTTGTTTTGCTAAAGACCAGTAAATTCCTAGTACACTTAGCAAAAATAGCGCATAGAAAATTGATATAAAGTTCATCGGTTAGTTATTTGTCATTTGTCATTGGTCATTAGTCAAAAGTAGAGACGCGATTAATCACGTCTGTACAAGTGAGTGCTGAGTTATTATTTTCTCCCTGCTCCTCTTTTCACTTAGTTGGCCAAGGAATCATCGGGTCATGAGCTAGCTTTTTCGAGACTTCGTATGCCCCAAAGCGATTGAGGTGACTAGGGTCAGAAAAGTAGTCATTTGTTTTTGTCCACTGTTGGCTTAAATCACGATAGATAAAGTTGGGGGTAGTAGCTAGACTCAACATAAATTGCTGAAATTCTTGCTCATATTTTTTGCGTACTGGGTCTAGATAATCTGCGGTGAGAGGTGTGTTGACAAATACTAAGGAAATTTTTTGAGACTGGGTAAACTGAAGCACGGCTTGGAATGCGGCATCTTGTTCACCTCCTATTTGGAAAGATTTATAGTCGTTGTCGTAATTTCCTGGAACTCTGGAATGTTTTTGATAGTATCTAGCGGGATTGAAGCGAATAGACAAAGGTAAAAAGCCATCAAAGTCAACTGCTTGTTGAGAAGTATATTCGTCTGAATTGTCAGTTTTTGACTGTGTTTGTGATGCGATTGTTTGAGGGCGATCGCCAACTAATGGCAATGAGTTCCATTGTTTTTGCAATAGACTTTTAATCTGATCGCGGTTTTGATAACTAGCCGAGAAAACTGCTAAACCCTGATTTAACCATCCATCTACAGCTTGATAAATGCTAATTTCTTGTTTTTCCGCTTTTGTCTTTTGCTCCTTAGGAGGATTTTTGAGAGCCTGTTCGCTATTTGGAGTTGCCAATTGTTTCTGCAATGCCTGTTTGTAGCCATTTGATGCAGTAATTGACTTAAAGGTCATATCCTCGCGACCACTATTAAAAGCACGTGCACCATCTGCCCAGACAATTAGTTTGGGTAGTTCTGATGGTTCTAATACTTGGCGGATCACAAAGTCTACAACTTGTGCAGTAGCACCGTTAATGCCAAAGTTAAACACGTCAAGATTTGGATAACCCTGAGTTGCCAAAGCTTTAGAAAGTGCTGCCGGATCTACTCCTCTAAGGGCGCGGGAGGAGCCAATAATCAACACATCAGGTGGAGTACCAGTTCTAGCCAGACGTTGTTTGTATAGCACTAGTTGCTCATCTAACTGTCTAACATTGAAACTTGGCATTTGTGATCGCGCTGCTAACAGAATAGCGGTTGCAGTTGCCTTTTCTTTGAGTGGTGCGGCTACCAAGTTCCTTTCTTGGGTATCATCATTACTTTGAGTAAACTCAGAAGCATTGAATACAGAACTATTATTTGGAGGGGATTTTGTCTTGGAAGTGTTGGCTAAAAATGCTGTTCTCTCACTCTGATTTTTCCCAGCCGTCAACGATGCTTTTTGCTTAGAAGGTGATGGAGGCGAGACACTGGTAGCAGTTGGTGTTGGCATGGTACGTGCGATGATTTGACCCAACACCCAATCGGTTTGGAGAGTAAGCAATAATCCCAATGTCCCCCAGACTAAAGCGACCTTAAGTCCTTGACTATCATAGTTAAGATTCTCTGACTGGTTGCTTTCCGTAAATAGCTGGCTTGCCAACAGCCATTTTTTCCCTGTTGCACTCGCCGTTGTCAGCCAATCCCGCGCCACTCCCGTAACAAAACTTTGAACTTCTTCTGTTGTTAAGTCGGGACGCAAAACTGGCTCATCTGTCTCAGAGGTGATCAGGTCGCTAACGTATTGAGAAGTAGCAGCAAATTCTGGGGTAGCTTCTGGTACTAAACGTTGACGATGATCAAAATCAACACCGTAGTGCCAAAAAGGTTCTTTATTACCAGCACGGCGTCCGTAAACACGTACACCCGTAATGCTAGTCAGTTTTAACTGGCGCACAAACTGAGCAACTTTGTTTGCTACTTGTTTACGCGCTGGACAAACTGGCGCATCACACATAATGTGCAATAAATCACCTTTATTTAGCAGGAGTACCCGAATACCACCTGTTAATAAACGCCACTCTAGGTCAGGATTAAGTAAGCGCTCCAGTAAAAAAACGATCGCAGGTTCATCGCCACTAGTCGCCAGTTCCAGTGCTGATACAGCAAGGGCGGGATGTTCCGTAGCAGGTAAAGAAACCCAATCAATCCACGCGGGTTGCTTGTCGCCTGTTTTTTGTCCGTAGATGGTGGCGGCGAGAATGCCTTGGGGAGCGATCGCTTCTATCAGTGGTAAAATCGCATCCAAGCATTGTGCTTTCTTTGGCGCTGGGGCGGTTTCTAAAGGGTCGAAAGCTGGAGTGCAAAAGATATGTAGGGTTGATTCTTTGAGAGAAGCTTGGATAGCAACTTTAGACTCGGCAAATAACTCAGTTAATAGCCGGGCGATCGCTTGCACATCTCCCCAACGCGCCCATTCCTTAAGCATCACCTCTGGTGGCGTTAGATCAATGCGTAGCAGCCAATCTGGCGCACTCTCACCGCTGACTTGTGAAACAATCACCGCATCTTGGTAGCCGGAAAGCTTCAGATGACGCAACTTCTGGGCTACTGGTTCGGCTAACAATGATGCATCGGGGCTGTAGCTTGACTGACAAAATATCCATAGGCGATTTTCATCAGGCTGATTCTGTCTTGCCTGAGACTTGCGAATCTTTACCTGTACTGCCACCCCCAAGGTACTCAAAGTTTCGCTAAGATAACGAGCAATAGCATCTGGATGTCCCTGGCGTGCCAAACTTTCGTTAGAGATAATCAGCGCCCCACCGGGTTGGCTTGATTTTTCCGAGTCTTTTAACAGAGCTTGTTGCACCTGCTCCAGATGCCGTTCTATTTGATTCAAGTAAACCCGATGACACCATTGGGGGCGCTGTTGTTCTTTTTTTCGACCGTAGACAAATACTTGGTATATTGAGGGTTGTTCGCTGCTTGTGAGAGTATCCAAGTCTGTTTGCTGTAATGCTCGCAGCAAGTCAGACAGAGTGCGCCAACGTTGCGGACACTCTGTACCTTCACAAAGAATGTGCAGGTCGTTTCCCCGCAACCGGACTTTCACCCCAAAAGTGTTGATTCCTGTTGCTTGGCTTACCAATTGCACTAAAGATTGCTGGTGGTCTGGTAATAATGTTTTCATGGGAAGTTAACTTTACAGGAAGCGATTGTTGGGGGATAGTGCCTGCACTTGTAAACTAGAACCATAGATTTATCACACTCTGACATTTTTTTTTAACACTTTTGTCACCTTCGTAGCTCACAAAATGGGCAAAGATAGTTTTGTACGGTTGCAAGTCAGACTGATCTTAAGTTTTGCGTTTATTTTACTCATCTTCCTAATAACTGAGAATTAGCAATGCCTCCTGCCAACCAACAGCCTTCTCCTAACTCTGGATTAAATCTGGTTTTGTTTAGCATTCCCCAATCTTTCCTTTTACAAATAGGTACAGCGTCTATACTACTGCTGCTCACCACACAGAAAACTACTGTTAGAGCACTAGAAGCTATAGGGGAAGCCAGTGAAGAATTATTTCGGGGCGATCGCTTACCCATCCTCAACTTCCCAGACGACAACGAACTCGATAAAAGTTAGAAAAATTTACTATAAACAATTATTTGCTCCGGAAAAATACCATGAGCATTGGGTGCAAAACGTAGAAGTGTAAACAGTAATCAGCTTTATCAATAATAGAGAATATGGGTTCCCTTTTATACTCTTTGTCTCAAGCTGCAAATATATGTCCGACATCGGAATTATTTTTGCGACATCGCCTACAGGTAGTAGAAGAATTGTGGGAGTCAGTTCTGCGGCAAGAATGCGGTCAAAATATGGTAGATCTGTTGCGACAGTTGCGCGATCTGTGTTCGCCAGAAGGACAAGCAACAAATGACCAAGCCTCCTCAGCCGTAAAATTGATTGAACAACTGAATATCAACGAAGCAATTCGAGCGGCTCGTGCCTTCGCTCTGTATTTTCAGCTGATTAACATCATAGAGCAGGAATATGAACAAAAGCAGCAATTGAGTCGCTTTGAGGCAGAAATTGAACCAGCTGATCAAGAAATCCTACCCAATATTATCTATTCATCCAATCAAGGAGAAGACGACGCACCTGTTAAGAGGGGGATAGTAGGAGACTTACTGACCAGAAATTGGGTGGATAAAGCATCAAGCCAAAAAGGTACTTTTGCTGCTTTATTTCCCCATTTATTCAAACTGAACGTACCACCCCAGCAAATTCAACGGCTAATTTCACAACTGGATGTGCGCTTAGTCTTCACAGCTCACCCCACAGAAATTGTTCGTCATACCATCCGGGATAAACAGCGACAGGTAGTAAAACTCTTGCAACAGCTTGATTCTTTAGAAAGTCGGGCTGGTAGTGCAGGAGGAGGATATCCTTGGGAGGTAGTAGACTTACGTGAACAATTGCTCGAAGAAATTCGCCTGTGGTGGCGCACAGACGAACTTCACCAGTTCAAACCCTCGGTACTAGATGAAGTAGATTATGCTCTGCACTACTTTCAAGAGGTATTGTTTGATGGAATTCCCCAACTTTATAAACGCTTCAAATACACTTTAGCCGCTACCTTTCCTTGGCTGGAACCGCCGAGTAAAAACTTCTGCTGTTTTGGCTCTTGGGTTGGTTCAGACAGGGATGGTAATCCATCAGTAACACCAGAAATTACCTGGCAAACTGCTTGCTATCAGCGCAAAATGGTCTTGGGAAGATACATCGAGTCAGTGAAGCAACTGATTGAATTATTGAGTGTATCGATGCACTGGAGTGATGTTTTACCAGATTTGTTGGAATCTCTGGAGTTAGATCAGTCTCAGTTGAGTGAAGTATACGACGCTTTAGCGCTACGTTATCGGCAAGAACCCTATAGGCTAAAGCTAGCTTATGTACAAAAACGGCTAGAAAATACACGCGATCGCAATTTAGCCTTGTACAACCAGGAAACCCCAAAAAATCAAGACACCCCAATGTATCGTTCGGGAGCAGATTTTTTAGCAGAACTGCGGTTGATTCAGCGCAACTTAACCGAAACAGGCTTGAGCTGTCGAGAACTAGAAAATCTCATTTGTCAAGTAGAAATTTTTGGCTTTAACCTGACACAGCTAGATATCCGCCAAGAATCATCCCGTCACGCCGATACGCTGAATGAAATTTTAGAATACCTACAAGTACTTCCTCAACCTTATAACGAACTCAGTGAGGAACAAAGAGTCGCTTGGCTAACAGGAGAATTACAAACTCGCAGACCGTTAATTCCAGCAGAATTGCCATTTTCCGAAAAAACCAACGATGTAATTGAAACCTTCCGCACCATGCGATCGCTGCAACAAGAGTTTGGCAGCAATATCTGCCACACTTATATTATCAGTATGTGCCGCGAAGTTAGCGATGTCCTGGAAGTGTTGCTGTTAGCCAAAGAAGCTAGACTTTTTGACCCCGCCCTCGCTGTAGGAACTATTCAAGTTGTTCCTTTATTTGAGACAGTAGAAGACTTGCAGCGCTCTAGAAGCGTCATGCGTCAGCTCTTTGAACTCCCCCTATATCGAGCTTTATTAGCCGGCGGCTACCAAGAGATCAAAGCAGAAGCTACAGAAAGCGATTCTTCCTCCCTAGCTCCCCCTGCCTCCCCAGCTTCCACAGTTTCATCCCCCCTCACCTCTAACTTACAAGAAGTAATGCTGGGGTATTCTGACAGCAACAAAGACTCTGGTTTTTTAAGTAGTAACTGGGAAATTCATAAAGCCCAGAAATCACTCCAGACAATCGCAGAAGGATATGGCGTGAATCTACGGATTTTCCACGGACGAGGCGGTTCTGTGGGACGCGGTGGCGGCCCAGCTTACGAGGCTATTTTGGCTCAACCGGGTCACAGTATTAACGGGCGAATCAAGATTACCGAACAAGGGGAAGTTTTGGCTTCCAAATACTCCTTGCTGGACTTAGCTTTGTACAATTTGGAAACCATCACCACTGCTGTGATTCAAGCTAGTTTACTGCGGACTGGGTTTGATGATATCGAACCCTGGAATGAGATTATGGAAGAATTAGCAGCGCGATCGCGTCAACATTATCGTGCTTTAATCTACGAGCAACCCGATTTTATCGACTTCTTCCACCAAGTAACCCCAATTGAAGAAATTAGCCAGCTGCAAATTAGTTCCCGTCCCGCACGGCGTCCATCTGGCAAAAAAGATTTAAGTAGTCTGCGAGCTATTCCTTGGGTATTTAGCTGGACACAAACCCGCTTTTTGCTGCCTTCCTGGTATGGCGTCGGCACAGCTTTGCAAGAATTCTTGAACGTAGAACCAGAAGAACACCTGAAATTGCTACGTTACTTTTATATCAAATGGCCCTTTTTCAAGATGGTCATTTCCAAGGCAGAAATGACCTTGGCAAAAGTAGACATCCAAATGGCGCACCATTATGTTGAGGAATTGTCAAAACCGGAAGACAAACTTCGCTTTGAGCAGGTTTTTGAGCAAATTGCCAGCGAATTCTATCTCACAAGAGATTTGGTCTTAAAAATCACTGGTCACAATCGACTTTTGGATGGTGATCCTGTTTTGCAGCGATCAGTGCAGTTACGCAATGGCACAATTGTCCCTTTGGGATTTATACAAGTTTCCCTGCTCAAGCGCCTACGGCAATCCCTGAATACTACTGCTACTTCTGGAGTTATCCACTCCCGTTACAGCAAAGGTGAACTACTACGAGGAGCATTGTTAACTATCAATGGCATTGCTGCGGGTATGAGAAATACAGGCTGAGCCGCTGTATGGAGTCCTTTGTCATTGGTCATTAGTCTTTGGTAATGTTCTAATGACAAAGGACTAATGACAATTGAAAATTAACAAATGACTAAAAATCGAATTTTCATTTGCACCTTTTTAGCACTGTCATCAGGTTTTTTTGGTGGTTATATTGGTGGACAAATTACCTTAATGCTACATAACCAAAAGTGCCAAAATCAGCCTTGGGGTTTCAAGCAGATGTGCAACGCTTGGGTAACACCAGGAGCAATGTGGCAAGGTAGCACTACAGGAATATGGACAGGCACAATCTTAGGGGCATTTGTCGGCGGTTCAGTAACGCGTCAAAATCGTGATTAGCGTGAGCTTCTAACGAAAGACATTCGTTATACCAAATTGCCAACAAAAGAAATAAAGAGAGTTGCATGAATGAATTAGCCTATCCTCCATAGAAAGTACTCAATCTAGCATTGCGTTTGAGTTCATCAGGCAATTGAAAATATGGGTTAAATTCCTGCTCTCGACTATTGGTATCTTCAATCAGTGGTGAACCAATGATATACTCTGGGTGCGATCGCTCAAAAGGCATCTTGAGAGCCATACTGGCGGGCCAACCTCTTGCTATCGCTTTAGAATGTTCAAAATTACCGTGGCGGATTTGGAGTGTCCAGCGGATGCGATCGCTGCGATTAACTCCACTGGCATGTAGCATTAGGGTATTGAAAACCAGCACATCCCCTATTTGCATAGGTACGTGAAGATGCGGAAATTGCCTCAGTATCGACCAATCAACAATATCGACGCTTGGAGGTTCATTCTTGCTCCGTGCCCTCCTTGGCAACACCCCCAGCTTGTGCGATCCGGGTGCAATCTGCAAACAACCATCCTGTTCTTCCACGTTCCGTAATGGAATCCAGTATACGACTGCATCTTCAGAGTCCTGAATAACTGGATAATCCTGATGCCACGGAAATAGATGCTCGTCTTCGTAAGGTCTATCGACCCGTATATCAAACAACATGTTAGCCATTAATGTGTTTGTAGACATTAGTTTCTTGGAAAGTCTGACTAGCTTGGGGTTGACGTTTATTTGGTGGATAGAAATTAATAAACGAGCAGCGTGTTTAATCACCTGTCCGTGCATATACTCTAACTGACTCAATTGTTGAAATCCTTCATCAAATTCGGTAAGCGCATTTACTGTGGATTCTTTTTGCAGCCCTAACTGTTGCATTTTTAGTTCAATCAGCTGCCTAATATCGCAGCGGACTGAATTGAGTTCTTCATCAGTAAGTAGTCCTTTAGCCAAAAAGCAACCAAACTCACCAAACAACTGCTTAGCTTGGTTGTCAGACTTTGCTAATGAAGTTAGGTCAGTCAGAGAGTAATCGACTGATAAATCGTTAATTAAAATACTTTGCATTGTTAACTGCTCCTTCAGTGTTAGGTACTAACACTAAATCTGCAAAAGATAATTTATATAATGTATTTCAGTGGGCTTTTCCAGAAGGTGATGCCAGGTCTTGATCATCTGCTCAAACCAGGCGATGAGTGAGAGTGTGATATTAATGCGACCACAAGTTGGCATATCTCCAATACCAACGGCAGCTTGCTGCATGACTCGAATTAATTGTGATTTATCAAATATACCTAACTCGCAGATAGCCGAAGTTTGAACCATTGTTTCTAATTGCGGTAGATGCTTTGATAAACCTAGCCAATAGTTATCGTTAAAAGACCTTTTGTCTGTCCTAATACGGATGGCTTCGGGCAACACTCCCTGCATAGCCGTTTGGAGTATGGGTTTAGGCATCCCAGGGATTTCCCTGATGCTTCTTGGAAGCCCCAAGCAAAAACTCAATAGACGTGGATCAAGGAAGGGACGAGAGTTGTGCATTCCTCGTGGAGCTGCCAGATTCCAACTAGACCAATCTCCTACAGAGCTTTGGATAGCCCATAAATCCGCAGCAATTTCAATAGGGCTATGATATAATGTCTGAGCATTTTCTCTGCCAACACTCTGCATCTGATAACTGCGAGCAAAATCAGGAATCACCCACGGAGGAATAGAAAATGCCCCAAGGTTTGGCCAACGTCCAAACCCATGTCGTAAGAAATATCCGAATCTTTCACCCGTTAAGATAGGCCAAGCAGGCTGAATACCGCATCCATACAGTATCGACCATACATCTTGGTTTTTAGCATAGGCCCATCGCTTAGCCTCGAAAAGTGCTGCCAACCATCGACCCTGCCGTAAAAAGTCGGCGATGTAAAACCGTTTGCTGGCTAGTAGTTGATCACCTCCTATACCTGTCAATATAGTGTCTACTCCAACTTGATGGGCAGTCTCAATTAAAATCTTTTCCATCCCCAACTGGTTTAAATACGGGTAAGGCTCATCATGTATGGGGATTTCCTCGTTAAACCAAAGAAAGTCCAATGCATTGTCTGAGTCGATCAAGTGGGCTGCAACTGGCCCACCTTGTTCAATCACCATTTCAATATAAGCTCGCTCACCAACCAAGCAAGACCTTTTGTACACTTCCGACAAAGTATGTAACGGCGATCGCCCTACGCCTGATAGCATCCATTCACGAGCCGTACAAACTATACTCGAAGAATCCATTCCTCCCGATAAATGGGCAGCAATTCGCCCTCGCTGGACTCTTTGTTTAACGGCTTGTCTCAAAAGCTCAGCGTACTGTTCGCCAGCTTCCTCTAGTGTGATGTTGTTATTTTCGTCGAGTTTTGCTTTCCAATTCCACCAACAGTGACTTTTTACCTGTCCGATTGGGTTCATTTCCAACGTAGTGCCAGGAAGAACGCGCTTAATTTGTGGGAATGGTGTTCTTTCGGTGGGTAGCTCAAAACCTGGATTAGACCACATAATAAACCGTGCTATGAAATCAAGATCTAGTGATCTTTCAGGTAGCAAAGCCAGAAGCGATCGCAAACTCGTACTTACGGCTATTCTTTGGGAGTTGACGAGCCAAAATAGAGGCCACGAACCAAGGGGGTCTCTTAAAGCAAATAGACGCTGCGAAGCTCCATCCCACAATACTAAGGAAAATTCACCCTCTAATTCTTCAAGACCCTTAAGGCCACTGTAACAATAGACAATTATGGCGATCGCCGCATCGGAAGCACAATTTTGCCTCATTGATTGCGGCAATTTCGAGAGAATTTCATCTTGATAACACAGGTGCCCCAAAAGTACAGCTGCAACTCCAGATCGGCGATCGTCAGCAAATGTAACTAAAGGTGCTTGCTTGGGATCATCTCTATGGCAGGAAAATAAATGAAACTGAGTATCTTCATTCAAGGCAGTGAAGACATCAAATCCTACTCTCATATTCAGCAATACCGTATTGCAGGGGTAAATATCTCACAGTGGCTACGATCATCCGTTACAATCCAGGAGCCACACTCTACCCAAGCGTGTGCCTGAAAAGGATATAAGTTAATGCCAAACACCAGTTCTGCTGGAAAACCAAAAATTGTTTTTAGAATTTGCCAACCAACAAGGGCACGTTCTTTACAGGCGATCGGTAATAAAAAGTACTTCGCTGCTGTTTCACGAACCAGTTTATCAACTGCTTTGACTGCCGTTTCCCAATCGCCAGAAAGTTTATTATTGTCAGTAGGATAGTGCCAAAGCTGCCAAAAACGGACAGTTTTAGTCCAACCCAAAGTACGAATGCTAATCCAGGCAAGTGTTAGCAACACAGAGGTAACGACAGGAGACGGAACTACTGGGTGGGAGCGCGGTAATTGAGAGCGAATCAATTGCTTAGATTGCAAATCACGCAGGAATTTTGTTAAGTCAGTTCGCACCTGCTCCTCTGCAATACCATATTCCTGAGCAATATAATGCACAGACGTTTCTAGACCATGCTCAATTAGGAGCATTAACATTTTTGTACTGACTAAATCTAATCCGTAAAATCTGCCACGATTGAGATCTAGCAGCCGTGCCACTCCATCTTGCAAGAACAAGATTACATCCGCTTGGAGATGGTAGGATTGTTCTGCCTTCATCAACATAGTGGAGCTAAGCTCTTGCCACCCTATGTTTGTCATAAACGTCCATCTCGTTGTTTTTGTATATGAGCAGGCAGCTTGAGAAAACATCTCTACAAGATGCCTGCGTCATGATAACGTTTTCAAAACTTAGCTTGGTGAGTACCGTCTGATCAAAAGCATTGATGCTTTCAATACTCGATATTGGCTATAAATGGATTAAGAATAATACCCACCCCAATCATCCCAATATCCCCAGTAACCCTGCACTTTATTGAGATTGCCAAGTTCGTATAGTTTTGGTGCGTGGTAGTTTTGTGCTTTGGCTTGTTCACCACTACTGCATGTATTTGTCAATTCAAGCTGTTGAAATTTCATAACTAGCTCCTATCAAAGAAAATTGGAAAAGAATTCAAAAGACAGAATGCTTTGTTTGATCTTTAGTGCATAATCATCATAAACAGCCTTTCTCTGTCGTGGTGTTCGAGCTTAGAGCTAATTTGTAAAAACCTTAAGCTGCCGTTCGCTTTACTACTATCAGACGAATTAATGAGCCATAAATTCTAGCTTCACTTACCTCCGATACAGCTCATAATCCTTGCTCAGACGCCGAAATTGATTGAGCCATCTAAATGTACGTTCCACAATCCATTGCTTGGGTAATGACTCAAATGTTTTCGATATCCGTTCAATTACCTCAACTCAAACCTGGTCTCCACAAAAAAAGCTACCCAAACTGTAGATTTTCTTTACAAATCAGCTTTTAAATCTCCTGTTCCTATAAATTTGCTGATTATCAGCAGTTTCTATTTCTTATAACGAAGACCCTACACAAAATATTCCAAAACTGGAAAAAATTTTTGCCAAGCTTACTGCTAATGGTCGTATTCATGAGGTTTCTACAGGCGTTGAACCCTTATAAATTGGCAATGGTATTAATTTGTTAGCAGTAATTTATTTTGATCCTTAACACCAGCTCACTCAACGGAGGGAACCCTGCGTTCGCGCAGCGTCTTTGCTAGGAGAAGTTCAGTCAGAGCGCCGGAAGCCGACGCTCCGACTTCTCTTTGCACGTGACTGACTGCCCTTGACTCTTGACTCCTAACTTCTGACTCCTTGATTAACCATCAGTCGGAGCAATAGGCGATTGCAGATTACTCAGAGTTTTCCACGTGTGAGTACTGGTATCAAAACAACGCCAATCCCCAGAGCGCTCTTGATAGCAAAACAGACTGCGATCGCGACCATCAAGATTATCAGTTAAATAATATACAATTCCTCGAAAAGGATAAGTCTTGCGACTCAGCCGCTTAGCCACTGCTTGATTCGGACATTCGATAACAAGAACTGGTTGACCATCCAGGTGAGCCAATGAAAAGATACACATCCGCAAAATGGCTCTGAGCCAACTCTGTGAGTTGTCAAAATATTCGTCTATGATTTTGTTGGTCAGAGCTTTTTCGAGCTTACGGTCTTTGTCGTGAGGAGTTTGGACATCAGACATAGCATCACCTAATTGCCACACCGTTGGTTTGAGATTAAACCAAAATCTTCAAAACTGACAAGTGTATATATATGTATAGCTAGCGTATATGGTATCGCAATTATAAAAAAATACTAGTGAGTAAGCAAACAGAGCATTCAGGGATCAGCAAGGCTGGTAAAATCTGCTTATAGCCTTGAGAGCAAATTGTTATGCCTACTGAAACTAACCCAGGAAATCAAACTACTACGGGTGCTGATGCTGTTGATGAAGCGATCGCACAAGGAATTGATTTTGATGGTTCTCCCATTCCGCCTGCCAAGCTAGAACTTTATGGTAAAGTCATGGCGCTAGAGGGCAATAGACAGCGCAGTGGCGTTTCCAATACAATGCGATCGCGGATTGTGCGAATTGGTGCAAAACATATTCCCCAAGCAGAACTCGACAAATTACTTGTAGATGCTGATTTCGCACCTCTGAAAGAGAAAGAAATTGCCTTTTTCTATAGCGGCAAGTAACTATTAGCTGAGGATACTAAAATAGGACTTTGGCGAAAAGGCTTTTTACCTTTGTGTCTTAGTCAAAGCAGTCCGTTCAAGTCAAGCCACTGCCTTGCAAAGAGAAGTCTGAGCGGAGGCTTCCCCCCGTTGTGGCAAGTGGCGCGGGACACTCGCCCACACGGCTGCCCTCGGCTTGGTAGTTAAAATATTACTTTTTTAACCACTAAGGCTCTAAGACACAAAGAAAGATATATTATACATTGAAAGGGCTAATGCTAATTAATTTACTGTTTTAAAAAGGCTATGCAAAGTATTACATCAATCTCCAGCTATAGGAATTGATTTTTAATAAATGAACATGATACATATGACAACGATTGATGTAAGTTTTAACATGATTTAGATGAGGTTTCTGTAATGAAGTGGCTAAAACGAACCTATCAATTTATTTTTACCAGGAAATCCTTATTTAATTTTCATCTAGCCCTGTTTCATCTTTCGCTTCGAGGAATGGGAATTTTAAATTATGAAAGCAAAGTTGATTCGGGAGAAGATTTTTTTATTAAAAAATATATCAAAGGAAAAGAACAAAAAGTAATATTCGATGTCGGTGCGAATAATGGTAGTTATTCGCGTGAAATTAAGACTGAAGCCCCAAACTCGATTTTATATTCGTTCGAGCCTCATCCCGTGCATTTTAATACGTTGTCTCAAGTTGCTCAAGAATTCAACTTCCAGGCAATTAATGTCGGATGCGGTGATCAAAAGGGCAAAGCAAAGATATATGATTACCGTGATCAAGATTCTTCAGGACATGCTTCGTTGTATAAGAATGTCATAGAAGTGCTGCATTATTCATCATCGATAGAGTACGAAATAGAGATAATTACCATTGATGATTTTGTCGAAGAACATAATATTCAAAAGATAGATTTTCTGAAGATAGATACGGAAGGACATGAGTTAGCTGTCTTAAAAGGGGCTAAAGAAACCCTTAGTAGTGGCATCATAAAAATGATTCAATTTGAGTTTAACGATATGAATATTGTGTCTCGAACATTCTTTCGAGACTTTCAGGAGATTTTAAAAGGATACCGTCTTCACAGAATGATGCGAGATGGACTTATTCCTATGAAGGCATATTTAGGCGGAAGACAGATTCATTACGAACTATTTGCCTATCAAAATATTGTTGCGATTCGTGATTAGTATCCGAGTTTTTGAAATGAAAAACTATTAAGAATGGCTCTTAACTAAGACTACTTAAAATCACAAAAGATAGTCAAAAACGTGGTGATGTGCTCAAAGTTATTAAATCGAAAAAGAGTAGATTATGATTAGTCAGCGATCGCGCACACCGTTACGTTATAAATAATCGCTAAACTGCTCATTCTTTAACCTCAATTCCCCAAGAGTTGATTATGATTAACTTTGGGGTTTTAGCCTCTAGCTTGCTAAATACTCCGATTTTTTAGCTCATTTATAAATATTCAAAAAATACCTCTGGTACTAATCTTAATTCCCCAGACTTAAAGCGAGAAATCTCTATCCAAAGTGCCAGATGTTTATGAGTTTCTGACTCAGAAAAAACTAAGCTTTCTAGTTGATAAAACTTGGGATCAGCAAAATCACATTGATAAAGTTGAATAATTTCATGTCCCTGTCTGCCATTAAATATAAACAGATTTTCTATACAACCCAGATAGTAAATATTCGTTAAATCTGCCTGAATTTCTTCTTGAAATTCCCGTTCTAGAGCTAGGCGGCTGGTTTCACCAAATTCAACACCACCACCCAGAGCACGATAGAATGTGTCTTGCTTTACAGGGTCATAACCTTCAGAAACAAATATGCGTTCGCCATCTCGAATTAGCCCCAAGGCTAATAGCCGAATTTCACCTGGTTTATTCATTGTTGTAACTAATTGTCGTAAATAGAGTGAGAACGACTGTCACTATCCTCGACAGGCCAATCTGCATTTTCGCCGCCAATATATAATTCTTCAAGAGTGACATATTCTTCAGAAAGCTGTGTGAGAGCATTGATTAAAATATCTAAGGCGATCGCATCACTCGTTCCTAAGTCAAACCAGCAGCGTGCCCACATGCCTTCATACTCAAACTCGCCCATGTTATGCATCAGCGCTAACAGGCTTTTATCATACCCTTGTGGATCATAATCCATGTAGTTGATATCTGCTCCAGTTTCCTGCACTTGCAGATTTTCAGCATTAAATGCACCCAGTTTACCTAAATAAAACCAGGAATTAAAAACCTCTTCTACATACTGCTTTTCACGTCCAGAAGGAATAGTGCTGAACTTCAGCCAAATCCAAACATCAAATGGATTAAAATCACGGAACTGAATGTGCATTGCGGACAAATATTTTAACTACTCTTACTAAAAATAAGCATATCAGGGTAGGGCTGGGAATAAGGTAGGAGTCAAAGTAGAGACGCGATTAATCGCGTCTGTACAAGAGTCAAGAGTCAGTATTTATTCTCCCCCTGCTCCCTGCTCCCAATACCCAACTAACCGCCCGAATTATTTAGGCGACTAACAGCACCGCCGCGTTCACTCTCAATTTGTTTTACCAGATTAGCTGGGAGTTGGGATCTTTTAGTCAATGCTTTGTCAAAATTAGCGATCGCTTCTTGGATAAGTTGTTGGCTTTTTTCCTGTCTCCCCTGTTCCTTGAGGATTTGAGCTTTGAGATAATAAATTTCTGGGTTATCAGATGTAGTTTTTATCGCGCGGTTGGCATACTCCAGTGCTTGAGAGTACTGTTTTAAATCTCGGTAGGCAAGAGCAATACCGCGATCTACAAGATACTGAGGAGCAGCATTTCTTTCTAACCGTTCAATTGCCTGATCTGGGCTAGCAAAAGGCAAGTTTACAGCCAACATTAAATCCATATAACCCTTGATTAAATTCAGTTCTGGGTCGTTGGCAGAAATCGCTTCGGCTTTGTCTAAATATTCATAAACTTGCCGCAACCGACCTAGAGCTCTTGGTGCACCGTGAACTGTACCCTCGCGCGTGAGAATTACCGCTCCTTCTAAAAAATGACCAACAGCAGTGTATAAATTACCACGTAAAGGGTCGGTTGAAATCAATTTTTGTCCAGTTTCTAAGGTTCTCTGGCTGTAGCTGTCTAGTTTGCCAAAATCCTTTTTTCCATATGCTAAGGATGCCTTCATGGCATAAGCTAGAGGTTCATTTGGCTCATTGGATAGTGCTTTTTGCAGGTAACGCTCTGCTTCTGGATAGTTACCTTGTTGGAAAATTGCTTTAAAAGCTGCTTCCGTTTGATCGCCAATTTCATGAGGTTTATTACTCCGAAACGGATCTCCAGCGAGGGAGGGACTTATCCACAAATTAAGAGCGATTGCCCAAGGGGCAACACCAAAGGCGATCGCACCCGCAAAAGTCACCTTAGTAAAGCGAGTAAATTTGGTAAACAAAATTGGTCGAGAAGAAAACCGTTTAGTCATTTTAGCCCTCAGAATAATTGCCGTTGAAATAGTTGTATGTCTTACTTAAAAATGCAAAAAAATGCAAAAAATGGTTAATTCTAAAATTGCGACGATTTCAGCCAACACTTTCTACACAGGTTGACTTCGGTAATTTTTCCAGGTTCCCATACCTGTTGTCGGCATTGTTTACGGGTAAGTCTGCCACAATGGAGAGGATTCATAAATGGCGCTTGGACTGCTCGGACGCCACCAACTGGTAACTTCGGGGAGAAGGTGAATGATTCTAGCTGCTAGATTAAGGTGTGAACGCAGGTAATGCGCGATGAATACTTTTCAGAATCTTCTAGTTGCTCTTGGTGTAGTTAATCAGTAATTTGCTGACTTTTTGGTAATCTTAACAAATGCTCTATCTTAGAAATCTAATTTATCACCCCACAGCTTGCCCAACAGCGATTCTCAAATCAATCAACCTAGAATTAGCACCCCAGCAGCTAGGTCTGATTATTGGCCCTAGTGGTTCTGGTAAAAGTACCTTACTAGAAATTTTGTCGGGACTAGCCGAACCTACTTCTGGCGCAGTCTTGTGGCGAGAACAAGAACTCATAGCCGAACAGCTACAACAATTGGCTGGGTTAGTATTTCAGTTTCCAGAGCGGCATTTTTGCGGTGGTTCGATTTTAGAAGAATTGCGTTTAGGGCATCCTGAATTGGGGTCAGAGCGAGTCAGACAGGCACTAAGTGAAGTAGGATTAGAGCATTTATCACTTTCGGCAGCACCTTATGCTTTGAGTGGTGGTCAGCAACGACGTTTAGCTTTGGCAGTACAGCTAATTCGCCAGCCAAATTTACTATTGTTAGATGAACCAACAGCTGGATTAGATTGGTCAATGCGTCGGCAGCTGGTAAATTTATTAGCAAAACTGAAACAAGATTGGACATTATTGATAGTGACACACGATGCTGGCGATCTTTTAGCGATCGCAGACCGTTGCTGGACACTCAACCACGGTGAACTAGAATCAATTGACCCAGAAAATCTGAAAGCCAAAGTCAAAGAACCCCAGCCGGCGGCGTGAAATAGAGCAGGGGGCAGGGAGCAGGGGGCATGGGGCAGAATAAATACGACCCTTGACATCTTGAACGCCAGTCGCCTCAAGTCGGGAAACCATGCACGGCAATCGCTCATGGGGAGCCAGCACGTTGCGGAGGTTCCCTCCGTTGTAGTGACTGGCGTCGGCTCTGCCGACTTGTACCCCTGCGGGGAAGCAAGCTACAAAGCAGCGTCTCCCCTTGGGAGAAGCAACTGGCGTGGAAACCCCCAGACGCTCGATAGCGATAGCGTAAAGCCTGCGGCATGGCTACGCTTAGAGCGACGTAGGAGCGTCTGACTCGCTACCGCTTCGCTATCGCCCTACAGCCCTCCCTTGCATCCTACGGCGGGTGTCTCCCCTTGGAAGAAGACCGCTGACCCTTGTACAGACGCGATGAATCGCGTCTCTACTCTTCACAAATAACAAATGACAAACCCAATAACTCCTTTACTGCCGGAAATGCCAGAGATATGGCAGCAAACTCTGAATTGGCAACCAACTGCTCAACAGCAAGCGCAATTCCAGAAGCTTTATGAATTAATCCTGGAAGGAAATCGCCAATTGAATTTGACTCGCATCACCGAACCCCACGAGTTTTGGGAAAAACATCTATGGGATTCTTTGCGGGGAATTGCGCCACAAATGCGATTTATCTCTTCTCTACAAGCAGGTGCGTCTGTAATTGATATTGGCACGGGTGCAGGTTTTCCAGGGATTCCGGTAGGAATTACTGTACCTAATTGCACAATTACTCTTTTGGATTCTACTCGGAAAAAAATTACTTTTATCGAAAAAATCTTGACCGAACTTGCTCTTACCAATGCCAAAACTCTCGTGGGTAGAGCTGAAGAAATAGGTCAACAATTCCAGCACCGACAAAGCTACGATATTGCTTTGATCCGTGCTGTTGGTACAGCCTTCGTCTGTGCAGAGTATGCCTTACCATTGCTCAAACAGGGTGGGTTAGCCATAATTTATCGTGGTAATTGCACAGAAGATGAAATAACTACTTTGCAAACTACTGTTAAGCAGCTAGGTGGAGTTGTTGAATCAATAGAGCAATTTCTTACTCCCATTAGTACAAGCATCCGTCACTGTTTGTATTTGCGTAAAACAGCAACCACGCCAGCTAATTTTCCTCGTGCTGTTGGTGTACCAACTCAAAAACCTTTGTAATGCGTAATTCGTGAGGTTACGCCCCGTTAAGCTAACTTAATTAAGAGGCGTCAGATTTAATCTGCGTAACATTATTTGAATCTGTTGCTTTATTTTGGAGAATTGATATAGGAAGGAAATGGGGTAAAGAGGAAAAAAAGAAATTAGCCATCAAGCACAAGGAATCTCAATTATAAATTCTGTGCCTTTACTAAGAACAGAGTTACAGTTTAACTTGCCACTATGAGTTTATTCAACAATTTGACGAGCGATGCCTGTCTTGAAAAGTTTGGATGCCTACGGCGGGCTACGCCAACGTCGGACGCCGGCGCTCCAACTTTTCGCTCTTGGCGGGCTACGCTTACGCTAATGCCAATCTTGTTCTTTTACCAACCTCTTTGGTGGTAAGCCATCCTACTGAATCATTCTTGAATAACAAGATTCCCGACTTATATAAAAAAATTGGGAATCTGAGCCTTTAAAATGACTCTAAACTATGTATCTACGTAAATATCCCGGTAGATGAGGCAATAGTTGACGGCAACTTAGTAACAGCACCAGCTTGGCCTGCTCACCCGCGTTGGCTGGCAGAATTTCTCAAAGTACTCGGAACTAGCTACAGTTAATTAAGTGTTAGCAAAAGTTAACTCCCAAGTAGTTTGCTTAATCATTCAAGTTTAAAAATTATCAGTAGTCAGCAGTCTATTGTCACTGGGAAAAAGAACTGGCAATAGACCGCTGATAATTTTATCTTTTTTGAATACGACTAAATGTGGTAAAAACTACTATTTTCTGACAAATTATCATGTGTTTAATTTGCAGTAGAGTGTCAGGAGTAGATAATTTATAGACTATGATTAATAAACCTGACATAGATTCAGGAAACGCTACTAACAGCCTAAATGCTTATTAACATTGGTAAAACAATCTTAAATTTTGAGACAAACCGAAGCAATGGCTTCCATCAATCAGAACTTTAATGATTTTGAATTTATTAGCAGTGAGTGAAGCTATAGTGTATTTAGTAATGTTGTGTTGATGTGGCTAAGGTTAAGTCCTCCTGCCAAAGTATTTTAAGAATAATTTTAGAAACGTACTCAACTCGATGACAGGCAAAAACGCAAGACAAAATGCATTTCTGCGGCTAGTGTCTGGTAATGGAGCACCTTCTGGATCAGAATCTCGCTACTCGCTCCCTCCCAGTAAAGAGATGGTAATTGGACGCGACCCCAGCTGCCAAGTTGTCTTGGATGCCATAATGCACCGGATGGTATCTCGTCGTCATGCAGTGGTTCGTCCCCTCTCTTCATCACCAGATAGCAAATTCAGCTGGTTGGTTTGTGATTTGAATAGTGCTAATGGTACTTATTTAAATGGACAGCGATTGTACGGGTGTCAGGAATTGCACCCTGGCGATCGCATTTCTCTGGGTACTGATGGGCCGCAATTCGTTTTTGAGTATGAATTCACTTCTCAAGCAACAGTAATGTCGGCTAACCAAGTCACACCATTGCCTTCGGCGACAAACTACTACAACCACACACAATTAAAGCCGCCAGATTCGGTTAGCTTTACTCAACTGTTTCCAATTATTTCCACTGGTAAAGATTTGACTCGTAAAGCTTACCTCGTACCAGGAATACTGACGGTAGTCTTTGTGGTACTGATGTTTGCTACGGTAGGTCAACCCCAAGCCAATCAAATTATAGTAGCGACTTACATAGCTTCTGCTGCCTACTATTTTGTTTACCAACTTTGCGGTAAACAAAAGCCTTGGTGGGTGCTAATGGCTACCGCATTAAGCACAACGCTAATTTTGCTCAGTCCTCTGTTGAATTTCTTTATCTTCGTATTTCGCGGCATTCTGCCTGGTAACTTATCTTCGCCTCAAGACTCTACAACCTTTACAGAGTTGCTAGTGCGAATGTTTTTTGGCGCGGGGTTGATGGAGGAATTACTCAAGGCATTACCTGTGTTAGGAGCGTTTTTTATTGGGAGAATACTGTCCTCACCTTGGCGGGAACGCATAGGTGTTTGGGAACCTCTAGATGGCATTCTTCTAGGAACGGCTTCCGCTGTAGGTTTTACTCTATTGGAAACTCTCGGACAATATGTGCCAGATATCACTCAAAATGTTACCCAACAGGTGGACATAGGGACTGGTCAATTGGTGGGTTTACAATTACTTATTCCGCGAATTTTAGGCTCTGTAGCTGGACACATGGCTTACAGTGGGTATTTGGGCTATTTTATTGGTTTAGCTGTGCTCAAGCCCAGTAGGAGTTGGCAAATTCTTTTGGTTGGTTATTTGAGCGCGGCTGCACTCCACGCTTTATGGAATGCTACAGGATCTATCAACGCTCTGCTGTTAGTGGTTGTTGGGGTTTTGTCTTATGCCTTTTTGATGGCGGCAATTCTCAAAGCACGGGCGCTGTCACCAACGCGATCGCAAAATTTTGCGACTCGCTTTCTTGGGCCAAAGTAGGAGAGGGGAAGGGGGAAAATAATAACTCTTGACTTTTGACTAACTACTTGTGTCTTGGGATAGATGGCGGTACTCTGACAATAAACTTATTGTGAAATTAATTTGGGCTTTCTATGTCTGGAGGAAAAAAATCAGAGAAATGTAATACTTTTAACACAAGCATTACTTCACTTACAGACATCATACATACTTGCCCTCTAAATCTAATCAAAATAATGTGTGATCAAAGAAATAGATAGCAAGCTGAAGTTATAGTTTAGACCGAAAGCTGTTTAGTTGATTTAAAGCATAGTAAGCGATCGCTAAACTAACTTTGGCTTGCTCTATTTCTGATAAAGTTGTCCACTCACGATTGTCAAGATTACTAACTACAGATACTACATTTTGCGGTTCGTTGCTTCGCATAGAGTAGGCAAGAGGACGGGCTAAGACCAATAGATCATCAGATCCCCAAGTTGGTAGTACACTCTGAACGCACTCAACCAGTTGGCCGCCTATTGATTGATGAGGCGCAAAAATTTCAGCAGCTTTCTTGGCGATGGCGTTGAGCCAAACTTGAGGGACACAGGGAGCAAAAGTATTTTGTAAAGTTTCTTGAAGATTAACATCAAGTGCTTGTTTTGTAGTATGCTCGTAGCATAAAGTATTTGGAACACCAGACCAAAGCGTATCTAGATGGTTGTAAAAACCTTCTGATCTGGTTGGCAGTTCATCTTCTAGCCAATCTGGGATATCAAATTGCTGTTCTAGTTCGTGAAAATAAGCTTCTGACTCCTCATCAGCCGGATTCCAGGGATAACTAATATCCTCTGATTCCAATAACGCTTCTAAAAACTCCAAATCTACTTGAGACGGCAAAGAGTTGGAAGTGTTAGAACTGTTGATTTTATTATTCATTTTTTGCCTCATGATTGATTAATTAGCGGTATTGACAGCTACAACTGCAAGGATCAGATTTCCGCAAAAACAAAGTTGTTTTTCCCTATAGTGAACGCAGGTTATAAAGGCTGATGTTAATGACTGAAAAATCATTTCTGCCATACCTTGAGTTAAGAATCTTCAATAATAAACTCCCAGGTTTCGCCTCTAGCACTACCAAACTTTAACTGCATTCCTGATTTCAATGGGACTTCCTCGCGGAGGATTTGCTGCCAACCATTAGGAGCTAAAAACCAGGTTGTGCCGTATGTAGATAAATCTTGCAAATAATAAGTTCGCACCAGTGTAGCATCGGTGAGAGTATTACGACATAAGATTTCAGCGTGGCGTTTAGAAACCGACGGTTCTGGGATGACAATATCATTATCTCTCGTGCGACCGATGCGAGTGACTCCAGAACGTAAAGACCAGGTTATACCACCTGGAGAAAGCGATCGCAAAGAAGCAGTGGGAGCTGGGGAACCGATTTCGGGGATAGCAGTATCGGGTAATTCTGTAATTCCTTCATCAAAGCTTTTAATGAGTTCGCCATCAAAATCTGGATGTAGGTAGAGAACAGGTAAAGTCCAAGCTGGTTGATTGAACTTATATATAGTTAATAATTCTTGTCTGGCCTGTGCTACAGCTTCATCAATTGGCTTGCGCGATCGCAAAGCTTCAGTAAATGCTTGAATAAAACTGTGGCTTTCGTGGTCAGCAATTTCGTCGCGCATCCCTAAAACAGCAGGCACACCATGACGGATGAGTACTTCTGCTAAACTGCTAGCAGGTACGGCTTGGTGATTGATAGCAGCGGGTTGTGCTCCCCAACAGGCATTGAAAACCGCCAATTTCATCCCTGTACGCGTCAACACTTGCGCTAATTCTATACCATTAAGGGTCATCTCTGGGCGCAAAAACAGTAACCCTCCGTCTGGCCCAGGCAAACCATGACCAGCATAAAAAAAGACATTATATGCTTTAGTGTCTAGCTCTTGAATCAACTCCTGCGGGGTTGGTTGCAGAAGCGTATTTACTATGCAGGGTGCATATCTCTGGGAATTACCAGCCCCGGTGGTGGCATCTGCAATAGTTTGCTGTAGAATAGCGGCTTCTTGTTCTAGTTGCAGGTTATCATCATGACCTAAAACGAGCAGGATACTTAAAGCTTGGTCAGTTCGCAAATATGGCAAGGGGTCAACTTCGCTGCTGGTGCGACTAAATAGCAAATCTTGGGAAAATGACATAGCCGACTGACCAGGCTCACGCTGCATAATTTCCCAAGGCAGAGCGATGAGATCCGGGTCACGAATTTCTAGTCGAAAGCGTAATTGTGTATGCTGACCCATAGCAATGCCGCGACTACGTTCCAGACTACCGAGAATTGATCCGTCAAATACCCAGCGCCATAAACTTATTCCTAAGTATTGCATCAGACGACTACTGTAAGGCCCCGTGGTCTGACTTGAAGGAAGTGAAATTAAGCTAATGGGAGATGGGTTTGCCTGCCCAGATGTTGAAGGGGAAATATCTAAGCGACTATGACCAGCAAACATTTGCTGCCATTCTTGCCAGACTTGAGTTAGTTCAACAGGCCATACACAGTCACGGAGAACATAGCCACTAGGATAGGGAGCTTTGACCACCCAAATGGCGAAGTTGTCAGTGCCAGTGTTTAAAAGACGGGCGATCGCCAGATTCAGGGATGGCATGGATTCATTAAACTACAAGCTAAAAACAAATCATTTCAAATAACAATTTTTCAAGGTTAAAACTGCACCTTGTAAATTTTTCATTTTAGTTATTACCTGTATTATTTCAGGTTTCTACCAGTTTATCGAGTATTTGATTCAGTTGGACTGGTGCCAGGTGAATTAATAACTGGCGGAGCTGTGATATTATTACATGGACTTGGTGCGTCCGATTGCAAAACAGAGACTCCAAAACGTTTGAGTTGAGAGAAATCAATCAATACTGTTTTCTCTGGCGGCAAAGGTGTTGTTGCAGCCGTAGGAGAAGATACTGGTGGCTTGTTTGTATTTGCTGTTGGCGTGATTTTATTTGAGCAGAGCCGCAGTTGCACCTCAGAGCCACCAGAAGCAGTTCTAGTACTTGGGATTGTCTCAACAACTTCTAAAAAAGTACCAGAGGGAAGTGATTGGTTGTTTCTCAATGGGATTTCACGCTGAGTTTGAATTACCCACCCGGCTGCAAGGTTAGCGAGCGATCGCGTCTCAAGTGTTACTGCGGGAGTTGGCTGTTGAGTCGGACTAGACAATAATGGAATCGACATAGATGGCGATCGCAGTTTCATCACAAAGTATCCCAGAGAACCTGCGGCTAGCACCAATATTAACGGGACTAGAAACTGTAGCGGTAATTGAGGAGTTTTGGCTGGCTTGCTTTCTGGAATTACCTGAGTTTTATGATTGGGGCTGCCTAGAACTGTGCCACCTGCCCCTCTGGATGCTAAATCAGCAGTTTTTACTGAGGCGCTGTCTGGAATGACTGCTTTTACTGTGATTTCTGGTTCCCAGTATTGGACTTGATAATGTACTAAAGCAATGGTGACATTATCGTGTCCATTCTTAGTATTGGCGATTTCTACTAATTTGTCCGCAACAGTTGCTAAATTCACTTCGCCAGCGATAATCGGCAAAACTTCTGTTTCCCAGAACTCCTCTACGCGATCAAAATCACTTAAACCATCAGATGTGAGCAGAAAAACAGCATCTTCATCGAGAATAAATCGTTGGGAAGTGGGATGTAATGAAGTGCTGGGACTCATGCCCAAAGCCTGCACAAGAGAGCCAGAAGCACTTTGTTGCACAGCCTCGCGGTAGACTGCATAGCCTAGCCGTACCTCGCGGGAAGCGACATCATCATCAAGAGTGACTTGGTAACAGCCGTGGCGTGTAATCCAGTAGGCACGACTATCGCCAACGTGAGTAATGTACATTTCATGAGCAACGGGCAATGCCATCACTAAGGTTGTGCCCATGCGTTGACGTCCTTGGCGATTTTCTCCGTCATTGCGCTGACTAATTTTGTCGTTGGCAACTGCTACAGCCAATTCTAAGTCAGCCAGCAGCATTGGAGGGTCTATATGCTCGTAAGGAACTTTTGTTAATTGCTGTACCTGTTGCTGGATCGTTTCAATTGCTAAATTTGATGCAACATTGCCTCCTTCATGTCCGCCAATGCCATCACAGACAATTGCTAAGGCTGTTGGTTGTGGTGGTTTGCTTAGAAGTGTGCCACTGGGGGGATAACAAGCGTCTTCGTTGCGTTGGCGGCTAGGCCCAGTATCAGTTTTGGTAGCAATTGTGATCGTGGGTGTTTGCGATCGCCCTAATTCTGCTAGTCCGCGATCTAAAACTGCGATTAATTGCTCAGGTGAGTTAATCTCTCCTTGAATCAAACAATGGCTAATAACGCTGACAAATTCAGCTATGACTGGCTTAGTTTCGCTCAGTAATTGCTGCCAAAACTCCCCTAATTGGGGTAGTTCTGGGGCTGTTTCGGGGTCGAAACGCAATTCTAACAAGCGCACTAATGGCCCTTCTACCCGCAATAAATCAGGATCAAGCAAGCTAGAAACGACGCCTTCACTTAAAAGAGGTTCCCACAGATGAGCTAACTGCCATAGCCAATTTAGTTGACGCATTGATGTCGCATCACGCCAAGCTGTAATTAGTTCGCTGCATAGATGCACTTGTTGCATGTCATCTACAAGCAGTGGTGGTTGTTCTAAAAGTAAGATTTCTTGATGGGAGTGCCCGTTATTTATGGGTAACACTCCATATACCTGCGGTACATTTAAGCGGTAGGGAATTAGCCTCAAATAAGCTCTAATTACCTCTACATCATCTAACTCAGGCGTTTGAGGTAATAAACCTGGCTTCGTATCTAAAACTACAGATTGATTGATGACTAAATAGCGATCGGCTAATATTTCTCCAGGGCTACCCACACTCAATCCATCTACCACAGCCCAGAGATAAATTTTGGGTAGGGGTGTGGAGCATCGCTGGCAAAACTTGTGAGTCAGGGGGTTGAGAGCCTGACAGTTTTCATTTGGGCAGTAGAGCGTTGCCGCTTCATTTTCCATAGTTGTCGCACCGATCAGCGCTTGGCAATTTCTTCAACAGTATTGGCAGCGGCAACCTAGACCGCTAATGTTTCTTGAACTTGACATATCCAAACTTTGGATAATGATTTTAGCTGGCAGATACCAGCAGGTGCTAATACTTAATTTACCTACTTATCCAAAGAACACGCTCCTAAGTCAACCCTACAGCCTCAATCATAGCCTCTATTGCTCTGTGACTCTGCATCACCAGGGCAACTAACGCTAAGCCTGTCACCAAAACATAACTCAAGGTCAGTTATGCGATTTTCTTTTGTTAAATTACCTCATAATCAAAAGATAGATAATGTTGGTATTCATTTAGTTTATAAGTAGTAAGCTACCAATGAACTTTAATTAAGAATTAAGCTGGATAGACTATAAGCCTATCGCGATTCTAAATAATTTTAAATAGTTAGTAATAAATGTTTGCCAAGTTTTAGCATTTTCCACGTTGACAAATAAACAAATTTTAAAATTATTGGTTTGTCATCAACAGTCAGCAATTTTGGCGATTATCTAAAGCAGGCGATTTATCTAGTTTTCAGGCTGTAAATTGAAGATTAATAATCTATTTCGTAGTAGTAATGAATCACAGCAATTGTTACCATCAATTACTAATACTCTGGCAATAGTTACGCTGAGGAATACAAATATACTTCCTAATACTAAAATTTCTGTTAATTTCTTTACAACTTTAAATTTTCAATAAATTTAATAGTAATTTCTAATTGGTAAAAACCTGTTTCTTTAAATTTTTGGTGTTAATTTATTGAAGGTGTTTGTATTGAGCAGATTTCTCCAAAATAGATTTTTAGGATCGCCTAATTGAAACAAGTGCCCTATTAAAATCAAGTCATTATTGTTAAATACTGCTAGCTCAGCAATTACATAGCTATTTTTATTACCACTGGATAAAAAAATAAGTTATGTCATGAATTAATCATCTATTCTGTTTAAGTTTACCTATCTATATCACGGCTAACATTACCTCAAACTTCTGACACCTGGTACTGAGAACAATACATTACAACTGGCGTTAAACCTGATACTAGCTCAATTGTGAGATTTTATAAAATTTAATTTACTGCTGCTAAATTCTTTAAAAGATTAAATTTTCATGCTAGGATTCGTGGGACATTCTCACAAAAGTTAAGTTTGGCTGTTCTAGGGGTAAAAACCTTGGCAAATTGTGATGGGATTATACTATTAACAAGTTGTAAATAGAACAGACAAAATCATAAATATACTGTTTGAGCAGTTTTATGAGCCAGCAGGATTTTATTCAGAATCATCATTTAAGAGTTAGTAGGGGCACAGACGAACCGTACCCCGATGAGTCAAGAGTTACAAAACTCATAACTCATAATTTGAGAACTCTTGACTTTATTGATTACCTTCAGCTGCAACTTGGGGGATTCCCATGCTGTAGTTAGTAACACGTGCAGAGAGATTGTAACTGACTTCGCCTTGTTGCAGGAGCGATCGCAAATAATGCTCCAAGTCTGACCCAATGCGACGTAAGTTATAGTCTGTTAAGTCCGCACCGCTAGATGCTTCTACCAGTTCATCAAACTTCCGATAAATCTTTTGCAGTGCATCTTCATTCCAATTGAATTCGTTATCTGGGTCAACATCTAACGTTAAGACTTGATTACTGGGAAGCAGTTCGCCATCTTGATCCATTTCAGCCGCAAAAATGCGGATATGACGGGTTGTGGACTTGAGCAGCATCGGGTTATCCATAAGAAGGTGTAAGATTTGGGTGAATTACACTGAAATCATTGTAGACGCTATACCTTAGCTTTAATGTCTTCAACTCACAAGCTTTAAGCCCAGCCTCAACTCCCCAAAGGAATATTGAACGGGCTGAAGTCATAATATCGCTTGGGTTGCTTGTTGCTCCGACTGCTGTTAGGGGTTGAAGCAGGGGATAACTGCTAGCATTTAAAGTCGTCTAATTGTTCTCTTACCACAATTATTGGGTAGAGTGTTTTCATTTGTAAAAACCACAGACAAGTTTTAGCAGTCTGCTATTCTTGCCAAAGCTTAACAGCTAGACTTTTCGTACTTATCAGAGTCAGAAGACAGTAGGATAAAGTACTCGATTGGAATAATTTGAGCAGTGCATATGTTGTCCTTGAGAAAAAAGTTTATTTTGCATAACTTTGCTCATAAACGTCTTATAAATTTGCTGATGAATAAAACGTACATCAAGTAGTTTTACGTAGTTGTGGTACATCGACCTCTGGCTCTCATTAAATGGAAAAAAATCAGCGTTTTTACTTACGTATAAACACCAAAAATCTAGTAACAAGTCAAACTATTATTGACGTAAAGATAAAGTTGATGTAAAAACCTTTAAAAAGCCAGAACAACTTCTTACAGAAACTTTATTGTATGGAATCTTAAAAACTGAATAATAGTTATGGCTTACCTTGAGCGACATCTAGCGCAGGCACAGCAAAACCTAGACGGTGAAAGTCTAGCTTCAAAAAAACCACAGGAGAGTGAAATGGAATACAAATGTGATGGATGAAGAAAAATTCTTAATTCAAACACTTTGGATTCAAAAAAAATATAAAGAATTTTTGCTGGAGATCTACTTTCTGACCCTGATAGCCCCCAAATAAAGGAATCCTAAAAACTATGAACTCCAAAGCATTACCACGCCAAATAAATAATCTCGAAGTAGGTGTTTATGAGTGCGAGATCCATCTGAAATTTCGGCTGATTGAGGAAAAGAGTCTATTGGGCGATCGCGAGCAACTGCTACAGGTGCTACTTGATGCTTTAACCGAGGGATCTGACGACTTTCTGGAGACGCTACAAGCGTCTGTTAAAGCCCAGGAAGTATCTGAGTTCAAAGCTTCACCTCAAATGCGACGTCAGCTAATGCGCTTGCGTAATGCTGCTGATAATGCACAAGCTTAAAAGTGTAGTTTGAGTAGTGGCAAATTGGGAATTAAGCATCAAATATTGAATTGGTGTTAAATTTGTCTATTTGCCTATTTGCTCTTATCATCAGCTGGCTTGTACAAATTAACCCCACGGCTACGAGCTAAAGCTATACCCCAAGGGAAGCTAAAGAAGTATCTACAGTAGTCTTTAACCCTTACACTACGAATATACTTAGGTGGCTTTTGATCCAGTCACACCTTGCTTCCAGGGTTGATTACAATTTTTCTAAATTTATATTCCCAGAGAATCTTTAAACCATTGTTGTGCTTAGATTTTAAGTAATATTAGCTAGTAACTAATTCCATTAAATATCGGAAAAAATCAAGTATTTTGAATAATATTTATGCTTGATGTTCTAAGCTAATGTCTTTACCTAATTTAGTATTTTACAAAGTTGAATAATGCCATTTTGTACAGTAGTATTAAACTTAGCCAAGTACTTGAAGCATATAGCTAATATCATCTTGGTTAGAATACTTATGTTTTATCGAAAACGTTGAGAAACCTTGTTAAGAGAATAGGCAGGGAGTAAAGCCGCCCCATCCCCTATACCCAAAAACTCCATCCCGCAAGTGGGATGGAGTTTCAATAATTATTATTGGTAATAGGTAATGGATTAGCAGCCAGTTACCTGTTAGCCACAATCAAAAGAGGATTTTAGGGGCTATCTATTTAGCAAGACCGTGTTCTAAAGCAAAACGAACTAACTCCGTGCGGCTGTTAGTGCCAGTTTTACTAAATAAACGGCTCACATACTTTTCTACATTACGGACACTAGTTTCTAGGCGACGAGCAATTTCTTTGTTCATCAACCCTTCGGCTACCAAGTTTAAAACACTTTGTTCCCTAGGGGTTAAATCAATTTTGAAGGGGGCTGGAGATTGAGAAATTGCACTTCTTTGAGTTAACAAGGCCTTTATTTGAGCAATCTGATTAGCCAGTTCAGCAATATCAGGAGTTTCAACTTCTTCTCCCGTAGCTGGAGGCGCGGCGGTGCGGCGGGTTAGTAAGTTTTCGACTATTGCCACTAACTCATCTGGGTCAAAGGGTTTGGGCAGATAAGCATCAACACCAGCTTGATAGCCTTGGATGCGATCGCCTGTCATGCCTTTAGCAGTCAAGAATACTACCGGAAGCGCTTGGAAGCGGGGGTCTTCTCGCAATTGCTTGAGGAACTGATAGCCATCCACTTGGGGCATCATGACATCAGAAATAACTAAATCAGGTGTATTTTGCTGCATCAAGTCCCAACCCTCACGGGCGTTACTGGCAACTTGAACGCTGAAACCGCTTTCTTGCAAATAGTCTTTCACGGCTTCACGCAATCCTGGTTCATCATCTACCAGTAACAGTTGTGCTGACATTTAAAATTTCCTTTAATTTACCTTTTTCCAATTTAGCGAAAGTTGACAGTCATTGGACAAAAGGAACAAGGAAAAACCCACTCATTTCTAATGCACTAAAAGAGAAGGACAATTTGCTTAGGCGTAGCCCGCCAAGAGCGAAAAGTTGGAGCGCCGGCGTCCGGCGTTGGCGTAGCCCGCCGTAGGCATCCAAACTTTTCAAAACAGGCATCGCTCTTGCTTGCTAAGCTTTGCACCCTCCTAATCACAAAATATTGCTAGAATTTGGAACATTCGAGGCTTGGAATGTCAATTTAGCAAGCTTTGTACTCAATACACCTATTCAGTACTGAGTTTCTATTTACCAGTCAGTACCCCAGCTACAAAGACATGGGTAAAAGCACACAACTAGCTGTACGCTATTACAACCATATCTGTTACAAAGATTTTTAAAATGGTATGAGGCTATTCATAAAATCGTACAATTTCACAAAAGTTCTGCCAACTTTGCCAGTAGACTATCTGCTAAATTCAATAAATCAATATTGTCTCTATCAACACTATTTCCTTGAGCAGCCAACAGATTTCTAACAGTAGATAATCTTTGATTTACTTCGTGAATTCTGCAACATTCTTCTAAATTTACTGCTAAATCAAACAGTGAACTTTCTCCCAAATGCTGTCTTATCCTGACAGCTACATGATCATCACTAACTAAAAATTCTTTAATAGCATCTAATTGAGAATTGCCTAATATTTCATCATGCCCCCAAGTTTCTAGCCAATCCCCATCCACATCTTCAACGTAAAAATTAACAAAATCAAGCCCATAAGTTAACCAGTTCTGTTGCATTTGTCGGGCTGTTTCTAAAGCTTCGGCAAATTGATCTATTTTATTTTCGTAGCTGTGAGTTTCTTGTTGATTACCCATAAAAGCTGTAATAAGCAAGTAAGTATGTAAGCTATGACACAAATCTTGAATGTCCAATTCCTGAGAAGATTACTAAAATTTTAGATACTTGCCACCAGAAAGATAGTCACTGTTAAACAGTGCTACGTTAACTAACTGGTTGACAAAGTTAGCATTTTTGGGATTGTAACTTAAGAATAATCCTCTTTCTATTTCCCACGATCGCAGTGTATTTTGCCAAGCTTGGTACTTTTGTTGATTGAGTTCTTCACTGACACTGGTAACTTGAACGCAGAGTGGCTGATTATTACGACTACTAATAATTAAATCTGTTGCCATAGAGAGGTCGGCAATATAACGCTGCCAAAAACTACCTTCTCGCTCGACAACATCTTGAGCTATAGATCTAATGATATCATTATCAACCCGATTAAATTCGCCTGACATTAATTTTTGCTTCCAAATATAAAATTTGGAGTCACTTGCATTAATCCATCTAGGAAAGAGATAACCGTACCAATATCTCTCATTAGGCGTCATCTGCTCAAATTTTGCTTTTTGGGCTTCTGGTGAAGGTAGGGATTTAATTATCAGCCAAATTGTAGAATCTGTAATTACCTCTAAAAGGAAGGCTAGGACAAATGGTTTAGCAGTCAGATTGCCCGGCCTAATATTTTTTACCCAGCGATTGATTTCATCTAATCTTCTCGCTAAATCAGGATCTACCGAGGAAGCTTGCTCGATGAGGGACTTTAGCTTATCCTTAATCTCTTTTGCTTGCAAACAGATGCCCTACTTCAGAAAATAACGCTTTTTTCACAAATTTACAACTAATTTTAACTGGAAAATGGCTCTGTTAATTTCCCGATGTCATCAAATATTCTCTTGCTCGATGCCCTGTGCCCTTAAAATCTCACGCAATCGAGCTATTTCTTGCTCTGCTTGTTGAGCGCGTTCGTCTGCCTGTTGGGCACGTTCGTCTGCCTGTTGAGCGCGTTCTTCTGCCTGTTGGGCACGTTCGTCTGCCTGTTGGGCACGTAAACTTTCTTGATCAGCTAGTTCTTCAGATGAAGGTATCACTTGATTTTCAGTAGTAAAAAATCTTAATTTACCTTCATAAACTCCTAAGTAAAGTTCTAATTGCTGACTCCATAATTTACCTTCAGTAGTAGGTTGAATTTCTTGATACTTACCATCTACTAAATGAAATCCTTGAAACTCCATTGTTAGAGGGTCAAACCAGAAATAATCTGGTGTGCGGAAGGTATCTTGATAAATTTGTTTTTTTAAGCCTTTATCAACTGCCGCTGTTGTATTCGACAAAATTTCTATAATTAGATTTGGATACTTGCCGTTTTCTTGCCATACTACCCAGCTATTACGGTCTTTTTTCTGGGTTCCCAACACTAAAAAAAAGTCTGGGCCTCGAAAATCCTCTGATTTTTTCTGGTTGGGACTATAGTAAATTGTCAAATTGCCAGAAGCATAGAAATCTTGCCTCTCTCGCCACCACAATTTGAGTATGCGAATTAGCAGATCGATTTGGTCACGGTGTAGGTCACTTTCCAAGGGTGGTTCGTCGCTGAGTAAATCGCCTGGAGGAAAAACAACTTCGTCCTCTGAAGTATCAGAAAAGACAAATTCTAAGATAGCAGGTTCAGACATAAGCGATCGCCCCACGATTTACGTTCATTTTACTGAAAATTTAGTAACTGGCAGATAGCTTTGAGAACTTGTAATAACTTTATTGCCCCTTCAGATTCAGTTAAGTTCAATAATGTCATTACTTGATAAGTTAGCTGCTGATCACGCCTTAGATCAACAAATTGATAAAGCTGCCCATTAGTTACCAAACCCCAAACTGATGGTTGCTCCTCTAAACTCTTAAAAGCATAAGTGAGTAATTGAGGTAAACCCTCAATCACATTAATCGCACTGTTTTTTGTTTCAATCACTAGAACCCAAAAAGGTGGTGCAGTATTGGTTTGCGAACTATTGATGGCTAAAATGTCCATCCTGCCTGTAATTTTTTTGTCTTCATCTTCGACAGCGATCGCAATGCTATCTTCCATTGTCAACCGAATCGGCACGTCATAAAATCCAGCTAACCGCATTAGTGGCGCTATCGTTAAAAATTTTACTAAACCCTCAGAAATTTTCCTTGCACTTAAGTAACGTTCAAAGTCGCTTCTAATTCGCAATAGATCCTGCTGTTCAAACTCAGAGAGTGGCTCTAGACTTAAGAAATCTGTGAATGAACCATTAGAAAACTTTTCTAGTTTAAGAAAACGATGAACATCGTTAAGAGATAGGCTGCTGGCTTCGACAGTAAGTGGCATAGTTTCAGGCGTTCTTTGTCAAGACTACTTACATCTTGCAACATTATTAATAGAGATGTTGCCATGCAACGCCTTTACATTCGCCCAGCTTAACGAAACTCTAAACACTTTCGCACAAATCTCCGTTAAGAATATAGTTCAGTAACAATAGCGTTTGCAGCCATAACTATGTCTCAACCAACTATAGAATCAATCTTACAAGAGAAGCGCCTATTCCATCCTCCTAGCGAATTTTCCCAGAACGCCCACATCAAAAGTCTGGAAGACTATCAACGTCTCTACGATCAAGCTAAAGCTGATCCTCAGCAATTCTGGGCAGAATTAGCTGAAAAAGAGTTGCACTGGTTTCAAAAATGGGACACGGTTCTAGACTGGCAACCGCCTTTTGCTAAGTGGTTCGTTGGTGGTAAAATTAACATCTCTTACAACTGCCTTGATCGACACCTCACAACCTGGCGCAAGAATAAAGCTGCACTAATTTGGGAAGGGGAACCAGGAGATTCGCGTACTCTTACCTATGCCCAATTGCACCGGGAAGTTTGCCAGTTCGCCAATGTGCTGAAGCAACTGGGGGTGCAAAAAGGCGATCGCATTGGTATTTATATGCCAATGATTCCCGAAGCTGCGATCGCTATGTTGGCTTGTGCCAGAATCGGCGCACCTCATAGTGTAGTATTTGGTGGTTTCAGTGCCGAAGCTTTGCGCGATCGCTTAATTGACGCTCAAGCAAAGCTAGTGATCACTGCTGATGGTGGTTGGCGCAAAGATGCGATCGTTCCGCTTAAAGAACAAGTAGACAAAGCTTTAGCTGATGGTGCTGTTCCCAGTGTGCAAAATGTCCTAGTTGTTAAGCGCACCGGACAGGAAACATATATGCAGTTGGGGGGACGCGATCATTGGTGGCATGATTTACAAAAAGGTGCATCAGCTGATTGTCCCGCTGAACCAATGGACAGCGAAGATATGCTGTTTGTTCTCTATACTTCCGGTAGTACAGGCAAACCCAAAGGTGTGGTGCACACAACTGCTGGTTATAACTTATATACCCACATGACCACCAAATGGATCTTTGATCTACAAGATACAGATGTATATTGGTGTACCGCAGACGTAGGCTGGATTACTGGACATAGCTATATTGTCTATGGCCCTCTTTCTAACGGTGCAACAACTTTGATGTATGAAGGTGCGCCCCGTGCTTCTAATCCAGGCTGTTTCTGGGATGTGATCGAAAAATATGGCGTCAATATTTTTTATACTGCACCTACGGCAATTCGGGCATTTATTAAGATGGGTGAACACCATCCCAATGCACGCAATTTGTCTTCGTTGCGCTTGCTGGGAACCGTTGGTGAACCAATTAACCCAGAAGCTTGGATGTGGTATCACAAAGTAATTGGTGGTGAACGCTGCCCAATTGTTGATACTTGGTGGCAAACTGAAACTGGCGGTATTATGATTACACCTCTACCAGGAGCAATCTCTACAAAACCTGGTTCTGCAACTCTTCCCTTCCCAGGAATTTTTGCAGATGTCGTAGATTTGGAAGGTAACACCGTACCCAACAATGAAGGCGGTTATTTAGCAGTGCGCCATCCTTGGCCGGGAATGATGCGGACAGTCTACGGTGATCCAGAACGCTTCCGCCGCACTTATTGGGAACACATCCCCCCTAAAGATGGTAACTATACTTACTTTGCTGGTGATGGTGCAAGACAGGATGAAGATAGCTACTTCTGGGTAATGGGTCGCGTAGATGATGTACTTAACGTATCAGGGCATCGTCTTGGTACAATGGAAGTAGAATCGGCCTTGGTTTCTCATCCAGCAGTTGCAGAAGCAGCGGTAGTAGGTAAGCCAGATGACCTCAAAGGTGAAGAAGTAGTAGCTTTTGTGACTTTAGAAGGGACTTATCAGGCGAATGAAGAACTGAGTAAAGAACTTAAGCAGCACGTTGTCAAAGAAATTGGGGCGATCGCTCGTCCTGGAGAAATTCGCTTTACCGATGCTTTGCCAAAAACGCGATCAGGTAAGATTATGCGGCGCTTATTACGAAATCTTGCATCAGGACAAGAGGTATCTGGTGATACTTCGACCTTAGAAGATAGAAGCGTGTTGGATAAGTTACGGGAAGGCGCTTAGACAATTCATCATAGGGGCGTAAGCCCTTGCGCCCCTAATAATGTACCCTATTTCAATTAATTAGCTTCTTATATTCATCATGTGACCCACTTCATCGATTGGTTTGGTGCGATTGGCAGCAATATCTGCCTCAGCACGTTGTAGTAAACTGTTGAGGCGACCTAATTTTATATCTGCTTCAATTTGTCTGTCCCAAGCGTCATCTAGATATAACTGGAGCCATTCTAAAAGCTTTCGTGGTTCAATTTCTGGCAGTTTTGCAATAGCTATTTCGATTTCTGGAAGAGAACTCATAACTTAGATACAGACAAAGCACATTCTGATTTTAACGCTGACAGAATATGTTGAATACAATGCAAGAGTCAGAATTACGCATTTACTAATTATGATGATAATCAGGACATTATTAAGGCATTGAGGACAATGAAGCTGAATAGCCAACTAAAATCAGTATTTATTCAACCTCTTAGCTGCATGATGCTGAGTATCATAACTGCAATTGGCATATCACCATCAGTGTTAGCAGTTACGGGAATTTCTCTGCACACACCTCAAAAGTCTGCACAAAAGCAACCACAAAAATTAGCACAATTTTCTGGTGCGGAACAACCAGCAGAGCGATCGCAGCTGATCCAGCAAGCTAATACTCTGTATAATCAGGGAAACTTCAAAGGTGCAGAGGAAAATTTACGTAAATTTCTAAAAAAATTCCCAGAAGACGCCTTTGGCCATTTTCAACTAGGAAATACGCTTTTTCGGCAAAATCAACCAGAAGCAGCAGTTAGTGCATACCGCGAAGCCATTCGGATTAGGTCACAATATGCTTTAGCTTACAATGCGATCGGTATGGTTTACGCCAGCCAAAATCGCTGGGAAGAAGCCATTACAGAATATCAGAAAGCTCTGGAAATTAATCCCAGTTATGGCGAGGCACTAACTAATGTAGCACTAGTGCTGTGGCAAACAAATAAACGCGATGAGGCGCTATCTTCTCTAGAAAAAGCTTTAAATATTTTCAAAGCGCAAAACAGAAATGAAAAAGTTAAGCAAATCGAACAAATTTTGCGCGAGATAAAAACTGCTGACGATCCTAGTGTTTCATAACAATCAGATTATCCGTATTTAAACTTGTGAGGTGGGCAGTGCCCACCTTATTCAAAAATGTTGACTAATCTTTACAATGAGATGGTAAAATATATTTTAAAAAATCCGCTTTTGCCACCAAGGAGTATTTTTAATTTCTTGCTGAATCTTTATGATTTCATTTTGCAAAATGTTTATTTCATCTAATATTGATGCTTGAGAAAAGATTTTTATCGCTTGCTGAAAATCTGCAATTGCTTGCTTTTTATCTCCTTTTTCGCTAAGGAGATAGCCTCGTTCTACGTAAGCATCAGCATACTCAGGATCAATCTTAATGACTTGATTGTAGTCTACAATAGCTCCCTGCCTATCTCCCTTTTCGTTCTTGATGCAACCCCGGTTAAAGTAAGCATCGCTACATTTAGGTTCCATCTTGATAACTTGAGAATAGTCTGCGATTGCATGATCATAATTCTCCAGTGCTGCGTAGACATCCCCTCGTTTCAGATATGCATTTGTAGATTTGGGATTAATCTGAATTATGTTATTTAAATCTACCTGTGCATGACTGTAATCTTCCAACGCAATGTAAGCTTCAATACGATAAAAGTAAGTATTAACATCTTGAGGCTTAATCTTGATTACCTGAGTAAAATCTTCAACAGCTTTGTCGTAGTCCTCTAAATCCAAGTAGAGACATCCGCGTATGAAATAAGCATCAATATTGTTAGGGTTGATTTTAGTAACTTGGGTGTAGTCTACAACTGCACTGCCGTAATCTTTTAGTTCTAAGTATATTTCACCTCGCATAAAGTAAATATCGGCATTATCAGGATCTAACCTAATACATTGAGTAAAGTCTGAAACTGCCCTCTTGTAATTCCTTTGTGCCGCTAAAAGGTATCCTCGATTCTGATAAGCATCAGCATAATCAGGATCTAGTTGAATAGTTTGTGTATAATCTGCGAGCGCTCCTTTATAGTCACCTGTATCGGAACGGATACAGCCCCTGACAAAATAAGCATCAGTATATTGAGGATTGATTGTTATAACTTGGGTGAAATCTTCAACAGCTTCCTTATACTGTCCATTCTGGAGTCTTTCTACTCCTCGGTAGAAAAAATCGTCATCGGTCTTGAAGACATCGAGAACACCTGAAATTCCTCCGGTAATTCCCTTAGCTACTTCTCCAAATAAAAATCCTACACCTTTGGCTGCATTCTTGACTGTTTCCTCACTTTTTGCTCCAGCAAAGACCCCACCAACTACAAGTAGAGGAACAGCTAGGGGGAGACTTGCAGCGCCTAAAGCGACACTAGCTGCAAGTGCTGCACTTCCACCTAAAACAGCTCCTGTTCGATTGTTCTGAGCAGAACCGTCTTCAGAATAAGTTTGAAGTACTTCAAGACCATCAACAATTTCTGCCAAGTTTTCCCAACTCATTTTTAGTACCTACATAATATATTTTTGGTTTTATTTCCGTTGATAACGATTTTTAAGTTAAATGAATTACTCACAACCGTTAACATTTAATTTCAGTTAATTGTTGAAAACTACTATAAAAAGTAATTTATTACACCTGGCGCAATGGTTGCAGCAGTAATAATACGCAATAACTTGTTTTTAATGCTTTTAACGATCTATGTACTATTCTGTGATATGCAAACTACTACAATGAAAGTCAGACAAACCTTCGGTTAAAGCCTATGACTTCTCTATCGGCATTAACTTTACCTGACCACACCCAATTACCAGACTCAGATGGTAAATTTGTGAAGAACCTTCAGGAGCATCCGCAAAGTATCTTAATTACAGATTCGATTAAACCAGTTTTAGAACAACGCCATCCTGACGGTCAATATTGCATTGGACAAGACTCTGGTATCTACTGGCGATTGACAGATCCTCCAGAGAAGGGTGCTGAAGCACCGGATTGGTTTTATGTACCTAATGTACCGCCAACTCTTGATGGTAAAATGCGGCGTTCTTATGTGTTGTGGAAGGAGTATGTTGCACCCTTGATTGTGCTGGAATTTGTATCTGGAGATGGTTCGGAAGAACGAGATAAAACACCGTCATCTCAAGGAGAAGCTGGGAATGTTGGTAAATTTTGGGTTTATGAGCAGGCAATTCGAGTGCCTTATTATGGAATTTATGAAGTAGCAAAAGCGCAAGTTCAGGTATATCATCTAATCGATAATACCTATCAACTAATGAAACCCAATGAACGGGGACATTACCCAATTGCTCCTTTAGGGGTAGAGTTGGGAATTTGGCAGGGTTTGTATCAGAATGCAGAGTTACCTTGGTTGCGCTGGTGGGATGTACAAGGAAATTTACTGCTAACAGGTGAAGAACGCGCTGAAGTTGAACGACAAAAGCGAGAGAGAATTGTAGAGAAATTGCGATCGCTCTCTGTTGAACAACTCAATGCTTTAGGAATTAATCCAGAAATGTTGGATTAGGAAATATTATCTTCTACTAATAATACATCTTCATATATTTCAGCGTAGGCGCAGCCCGCCGTAGGCATCGCACACCGAAAATTAACGCTAGCTAAATGCACTTCTTGTTCTTTTTCATAAGGGTAAAGTACCCAATGGCCTTCCTCATTGCGACGGAAGCATTCCATACTCATTCGGTCTGGTGAAATTATTACATACTCTTGTAGCGATTCTAAGTGTCGATAACTAGCGAATTTCTTGCCCCTGTCATAGCCTTCAGTTGACTCAGAAAGCACTTCGATAATTAAGCAAGGATGAGACTTAAAAAATTCAGATTCTCTATCTCGTGCATCACAAGTCACCATTACATCGGGATAAAAATAGCGATTTATCACATCAATTTGTGCTTTAATATCTAACATGTAGACACGGCAACCACTACCACGGAGATGATTTCGTAACAGCATAGCTACATTCATGCTAACTGTGACATGAGCATCACTTGCCCCTACCATTGCGTAGATTTGTCCATCAATATACTCGTGTTTTATTTCACTTACTTTCTCGCCTTCTAGATATTCTTCTGGGGAGATATAGTACTCATTTTGGCTAATGACCATTTTAGCACCTCAGTAGTTTTATCAAATATTTTAACTCATACAATAAATTTAATGAGCGACAGTGCCACCATTTGCCTTCACCTTTTTGAAAAATAAAATGGCAATACCACTGAGCAATAAAGCAATGCCAATAAAGTAGAAACAATCATTAAAAGCCATTACAAAAGCTTCACGACGTACAATATTAGATATAGATGCGATCGCCTGGTTTTGCGCTGTACTCAAATCTGCTCCTCGACTAACAAAATACTGTGTCATTTGGTCAATTCGCTGTTGAGTTTCTGGGTTAAACAGAGACACTGCTTCACCTAATCTATTTGAGTGAAATTGCTCTCTATTAGTTAATAAAGTTGCTAAAGATGCAATCCCTATAGAACCACCCATATTCCGCATCATATTAAATAAACCACTCGCTGAACCTGCTTCTTGTGGTTTCAAACCAGCAGTAGCAATAGAGGTAAGCGGTACCATAATTAGCGGTTGTCCCATTGCTCGTACTAGTTGCGACCACCGTAATTGATCTAATCCAGTTTGATAAGTCATTCCCGCGTTCATAAATGCACTAATAGCAAACAAAGCAACTCCCACAGCTACCATTAAGCGCATATCAATGCGTTGCATTACTTTGGGTAGGAAGGGAATAATAAATAATTGGGGAATACCAGCCCAAATTAATACTTCTCCAATTTGTAATGCATTGTAACCTTGAATTTGGGCGAGATACAACGGCAAGATATAAATTGAACCATATAAACCCACCCCCAAAGATACGTTAACAATACTAGCTAAACCAAAGTTGCGATAACGCAAAAGGCGCAGATTGATAAATGGTTGCTTACGAGTTAATTCGATAAAGAAAAATAACGCTATAAATATTGCTGCTATTATACTTAAACGCACAATTACTGCTGAACTAAACCAATCTTTGCGACTGCCTTCTTCTAAAACAATTTGCAAGGAACCTAACCCAATCGCCATTGAAATAATTCCCCACCAGTCACCTTGCTTTAATAAATTAATTTGGAGTTTATCTTGCTTAATTCCATACCAAACTCCAGCTAGCATCAATGCTCCTGGAACTACATTTATATAAAAGCTATACTGCCAACTGAAGTTTTCTGTTAACCATCCTCCTAGTGTGGGGCCAATTGACGGTGCAAAAACTGCCGTAACAGCAAACGCAGCTAGCCCTATTGCTTGCTTAGATGAGGGTAAAGTGGTTAGCACAACCGTCATAGCTGTGGGAATTAGTACTCCTCCTGCAAAGCCTTGCAAAGCACGGAAGACAATCATAGAATTAAGATTCCACGCCCAAGCGCAGCATACAGAAAAAAAGATAAATAGTGCAGTATTAACTAACAGATAACGTCGTAATGAAAACACTCGCGATAACCATCCTGTTAGGGGAATTACTACAATTTCTGCTACTAAATAAGCGGTAGAAATCCAAGAACCTTCTTCTAAAGTTGCTCCTAAACTCGCTTGAATATCTTGCAGCGAAGCATTGGTAATTTGAATATCTAAAATAGCCATGAATGCGCCAAGCATACTCGCTAATAAACCAATCCAGGTTTTCAGCGGTACACGATCTGGCGGTATAGCAGGATTTTGTCCTTGCTGACGAATTGCACCTGCGTTAGCCATAGTATTGCTCCAGTTTCAAAGTGAAGGAGAAAAAAAGGTAATTAAACCTTAAGCAATATTAGAAAATTATCAAGGAAAAGCTAATCAAACCGAAACCTAAAATTGTTGGAGCGATCGCAATCAATCTACCAATTCCCAAAATCGTTTGCCGTGTAGCTAAGTAAATACCACCTGACAAGGCTCCAACTCCAGGCACCGCCATTAAGAACCCCAAGGTTTCTACACCGCCTTTTAAAATATCTTCAGCAAAAATTGGTACTAGAATAGCGTTTTGCAGCCCCGTAAAGCTAACTAAATCACAGGTGGGAAAGAGATTTCCATATATTTTGAAGGCAATTTGGTATTACTTAACCTCTACAGCAACTTCCGCAGACATCCCAGGAGTAATCCGCGATTCGTAGCCTTGAATGCTCTTTTGGTCGAAAACTACTTTTACAGGGATGCGTTGTACGATTTTGGTAAAGTTCCCCGTAGCGTTATCAGGTGGTAATAAGGCAAACTGAGCGCCGGAAGCTGGCGAAATACTATCAACATGTCCAATGAAGGTGTGATGTGGGAAAGCATCCAGTTTAATTTCTACTTCTTGTCCTGGCTGCATCTTTTCTAGTTGGGTTTCTTTAAAGTTTGCAATTACCCAATACTCGTTATCAACGATCGCCATTAACGGTGTTCCCACTTGTAGACGATTACCAACTTCCACGTTTTTCCTGCCCACCCGTCCGGCACTAGGGGCAGTAATGTTAGTGTAGGATAATTGCAACTGTGCATCTTTAAGAGATGCTTCTGATTGCGCGATCGCTGCTTTTGCTGCTTCGTACTGACTACGTTTTACTGTTGTATCTTGTCCGCCAGCGGTAGCCTGTTGCAATCCTCCCTTAGATGCTGCCAATTTCGCTTGGGCATTAGTTACATTTTCTTGTGCTTGTGCTAGTTGAGACTGCGCTTTCGCTACGCCAACTCTTGCAGAGGCTAATCTGGCTTGTGCTTGTTCTACTCCCTGAACAGCAGCGCTTTTTTGGGCTACGGCTACATCATAGGCTGCCCTAGCTGTGTCCAACTGCTGGCGGGGAATTGCACCTTCTTTAAACAAGCTGTTGTAACGGTTATAGTCAGCTTGCGCTTTTTCTAAATTGGCATTTGCCTGGGCTACTTGCGCTTGTGCAGCGGAAATCCCAGCTTGGGCTAACTTGACTTCAGCTTGTGCTGCTGGTATCCCTGCTTGCGCTTCCTGTACTGCTGCTTGTGCTGTGGAAATTGCTGCGACAGCACTGCTAACATCTCCCTGCGCCTGAGCTGTCTTACCAGTGGTTGTTTGTGCGGTTAAGGCAATATTGGCTTCTGCGGCTTGGGCTTGACGACGAGCATTTTGTAACGCGGCCTCTGCTTGCTGCACCTTGCTTTGATAGTCTTGTGGATCAAGTTTTACTAATAATTGTCCTGGTTGTACCAGTTGGTTATCATTCACCAGCACTTGAGTGACGGTTCCCGGAATCTTACTACTAACTTGGTGAATGTGCCCCGCAACAGTGGCGTTTTCTGTTTCCTGGTGGGTAGAGGCATACTGCCAGTAGTGATAACCAAAAGTACCTGCGGCGATCGCACCCACTCCTAATCCTGCCAAAATCAAAGCAATGGGTTTTTTACCTTTTGGTTTAACCTCTTTCTCTACCTCTGGCTGGGGATTTACCTCAGTTGCAGGAGTTTCAGGAATTACAACGGTTGTTTGTGCGCTTAAAGTCTTTGAATCAGTAATCATTTCTTTTTCTAGAATTGCGGCTTTGTGTTTGTTACGTCCGTTGGAAGTAGTAGCGCCCATGATTGTTAACTCGCTTACTAGATAATTTAATTGGTAGTCGTTTATTTAGAATACGTAACATTCAAATAAAAACCTTTTTGCAGCGTTTATTTAGCATACGTAATATCTTCTCAAAACAAATCTTAATAGCGCTTCCTCCGGTTGGGTGATTGTGGGATACCTTTAGGAGAGGTTAGCGATCGCCTGATTCAAGAGTTGCGAGAAGAGTTCACGATCAGCAAAGGAAATCCCTTGCATCGCTTGATCACGCAATTCTGTGGAGATTGGAGGCAAAACCTTTTCTAGTTCCTTACCTGCATCCGTTAGCCATATCCGCCAAATCCGGCGATCGTGAGAGTCCCGTTCTCGACGTACTAAGCTGCGTTCTTCCATGCGATCTAGTACGCCAGTTAAAGTCCCTCCCACTTGTTTGAGTTTGTCCCCAATGCTGGAAGTTGGTAAACCATCTTCTTGCCATAAACAGCACAATATCAACCAGTGAAATGGAGTCAGTCCAAACGGTTCTAGCTTCTCAGTAAACTTGCGACTGAGCAATTGTGATAACAATTTGATTCTGTAGCCCATACTGTATGGTGCAAGAATTTGCTGCCACGACTCCACAGTTTGGGAATGATCGGATGTAAAAACCATTTTGAGAATTGCTTAGCGTGCGTAATATTATGATAACTAGATTAATCGGTTATGGCAATAGCTACTGAATAAGCGCAAAGCTAGATTGACTTGTAACGACGCACCAAGAGCAGGTGCATCGTCACAGTCCCTCAAACTCTCCTTAAATTAAGCCTTGGCCTTCTCCCTCTTCTGCTTTTTAGACAGTTCGCGTTTGAAGTAGCTACCAAATCCGATTGCTGTACTTACACCAAGTATGGTGAGAGGTTCGGGGACAGCTTGAGCCGTTAAAGAGCCACTGGCGAAAGCCCTAAAAGGACTGCAATTGTAACACTCTGAGGCAAAAATGGAGGCTGGATTAAAAGGAATCGTTCCACCGGCATTGGTTAGGTTAGAAATAGGCTCAAACCGGATTTGACGAAGACTGTCATCGTTAAGCCCAAAAAGGTATACATTATCAAAAATATTAGTTTCGGAATTATTTGGTGTATAAGTTAGAGGTGGAAAAGTGGACTCATTTCCTCCACTTACGCTGATATTCCAGTTGGACAAAATATTAGTATTAGCATCATAGTTAAATGAGCCTAATGCCTGTCCACCATCGTTAAAAATAACATTATTAAGAGTCCAAGTTAAGGTAACTGCCGATGCCGATTTTATATTTATCCCGATTACCGAGCCTAACGCAACAGTAGCTCCAGTAACAAACGCTAATTTAGTCCGGTTTTTCATTAGTATTTACAAACATTTTTAGCAGGTTTAAGTGTAGTTATATATATAAGTCATTTACGATAAATTATCGAAACTGACTCACGTAATTGCTACATGTCCGGTCATTATCCATCTGTTTTTCTGACAAAGCAACTTAATTGTTAAAATTTTTATTATAGAAAATCCGAAGACTGCGTATTTTATATCAGTTTGAAAATAGATAGACCACTATCAATACGTTGCATTGCAACATCTCGCAATCGTTAATTGAATCAGTGTTATTTATTTATGTTTTTTGAGATTTAAGCTTTCAGAAAAATTTTTATGAAGTTCGGAAATCAAGATAATGACACACTTAAAATATGCTGAAGCCTAGTTTTGGTGGATTACTGGGGAAAGACTTGAATTAACTCGTAGTCTTTCACTGTACCAAGAACACGGTGAGGTGTAGATAATTCAGGGGGCTTTTTTGTATAAATCCAAGCATAGTTAAAAGCAGGCACTTGGGAAATGGTTTCTACTCGTTGACCGTGAATAGGAGTATAAAAGTTTAGCAGTACAGCGTTTTTCCCTCCTACTTGCACAAAATAGATGGGATGAGTTTGGAGAATTGAGGCGATCGCTCTTTGTTGTAAAAAAGTTCTAAAAACAGGATTATAATCGCCTAGCAAACCCATATTACCAGCTACAGCCAAAGCCAACCAACAAGGAATTAACCAACTAGCTACCCAGTAACGAGCTGTGAGAAACTTGTAACCAAAATGGTAACGACCAATCCACACCACAGGCATAATTAACCAAGCTAACCCCACAATTAAGCCGAGTGGTGAGTACTTGCGGATATCAGCATTACCACTAGCTAAAGCGACTATACTCCCTAGTAAAAGTACAATACCTAACACACCACAGACATAACTAAGGTTACGGGGAAGATCCCCAGCTATCTTTGCAAAGGGAGTTAATAAATTTCTTCTCCCTTTTTTAACAAGGGATTGAGGGGAAATATTTCGGTATGTAAATCCTATTTGATAAATTCTACTCAACCAATTTAAACCCACCGCCGCAAGCATCGCTATGAACGGATAAAGGCAAAGACTATAGTGAGGTAAACGAGTTGAGAACAGACTAAGTTCTGCAAATAGTACAAGCGGAAAACCTACCAATATAAGATGATAGCGAGGAAGGGGACGACGTAACGCCAACACTAAGCCTAAAAGACTTAAAAAAAACCAAGGAAATGATTTTAAAGGGACATTCCAGATATAGAAAAATGCTCCATTGTGGTTACGGTCATCGGAACCTAAATCTACAACAAACTTAAACAACTGCCCATAACTCAAATTTCCGTAACGCAGCCAGTTAAACCACAGCCAACCCAAGGTAGGAATTAAACCTACCATTAAACCTAAATACAAAATTGGGTTAGCAAGATGGCGATGACGGCGATTTTCCCAGATTAAATAAGGGAATAAAGCCATGATTGGCAACAAAATCATAAAGCTTCTGATTAAGAAGCCCAAACCCAAACTCAAGCCAGCAATAAAACTCCAAAAATAATAATATTTAGGATGCAATTCAGCTTTTAATAAAGACCAAATAGCTAAGAGTATCAATAAAATCATCGGTAAATCTGGCGTGCCTAAGCGACAGTATTGTAACCAGAGAAACTCCACGCTCAAAATCGCACCAGCCAGCCAAGCTACTTTTTTACCCAGCAAAATTTTGCCGATTTCATATACAAGTAATAGGCTAAAAATGGCAGCTATCATAGTAGGAATTCGTCCACTGGCTTCGCTGATACCAAACAGCTTGTAGGAAGCAGCAATTAACCAATAGGGGCCAGGAGTTTTATGATGGGCATTGCCCCAAGGAGCTATCCAATCGCCAGAATCCAACATCTGACGTGCTCGCCAAGCGTATAGCCCTTCATCATGTGCCATAAGGCTATTCTCCCCAGAGCTAAATAGCAATAAAGGGAGTATCCAAAGTAACAAACTAATATAGGGTAATACTGCTGCTAGGCGCATTTGCCGCCACATGGGCTGCAATAACTGTAGTCTATACAACATTGGATTAATCAGAATTGAATGCTGTTGCGTGGATTGCTGTTCGTGCTTCTCAGTTGTCTAAAATACTCTTTCGTTTAGAGTCAGGAGACAGGAAAACTATATATTTTGGCTACAGGCTTCTGGTTGTTGATGCTTTTGAGTTCGCATATTTTATTGATCAGAGAATCGTTATATATGTCTTGCTTTTATTAAAATATGTTACAGAGCACTTGTTCAAAAGAATACCTGAAATTGAAACATTTTTGGGAAAAAAGTTGTGCAAAACAGAGATTTATGATGCTAAAACCAGATCAACGCCTAAAATTAGATGACACAAACGACAAGCTGTTTTATGACTATCCGCGCTTTGTCACCCATGTCGATGAAGGATTCATTCAACAGCTAACAGATTTGTATTGCGATCGCCTTCAACCCAACACACGCATACTTGATATGATGAGCAGCTGGGTTTCTCATCTACCAGAAGAGATGCAGTTTGCCCATGTTGAGGGACACGGGCTAAATGCTGAAGAACTAGCACGTAATCCCCGCTTAAATCATTACTTTGTCCAAAATATCAACGAAAATCCTCAGTTACCTTTTCCAGACCAGGATTTTGATGCCGTTCTCAACTGCGTTTCAGTGCAGTATGTGCAGTATCCAGAAGCAGTATTTTCCGAAATTCATCGGATTCTCAAACCTGGTGGCGTTGCAATTATCAGCTTTTCTAACCGAATGTTTTTTCAAAAGGCGATTCAAGCCTGGCGTGATGCTTCAGAAGTATCTAGAGTTGAATTAGTCAAGCGCTACTTCGCCTCAGTTCCAGGATTTTCTACTCCAGAAATTATTGTGCATAAGTCAACAGCGCCAGCTGTTTTACAGTGGTTGGGTGCAGCCGGAGGCGATCCGTTTTATGCTGCGATCGCTCACCGTATTCAGTAGTGCTGAGTTGTGAGTGCTGTTAGCGGTAGCGGGGCGTTTAGCCCGTACTGAGTCTTGAGTTCTGAGTAGTGATTTACCCTGCCCCGGTTGCTGAGTTTCGACTACGCTCAACTGCCGCGCAGTCGTAAAGCCTGCGGCATAGCTGCGCCTAGGCGCAGGCTCTCGTAGAGAAGCACTGCCCCCCTACTCCCCCTGCTTCCCTTGCCTGCCTCCTCCAATTAATTACAAAGCTAGAAAATAACTCTAAATAGCCAACAATAATTATCAAAAAGTAAATTTTCTGGGTATAACTGACAGCAGCGCAGATAATTGCCTAAAAGCTCAAGATAAAGAGAACTCAGAGATGATTTTAATCCGGAAGCGTAGAATTTTAGCTGCTTTATTGCTCTCAGTTGTACTACTAACCACAGCTTGTACTCCAAAAGCACCCGGACGTTTTGACCAGGCGCAACAAGAAAGCAGCCGACAAAAGAGTGGCCAAGCGGTTGCCAAGAACGCAACTCAAGGCCAGAAATTTAATAAATTCTTCCCATCTACTGGAGCTGGCTACCAGTCCGTCTATACGCAAGAGAAAACAGGTTTTGCTGAAGCGAAGTTGAAGAAAGATGGCAAAGATTTAGCGATGCTGTCTATTTCTGATACTACTAGCACACCAGATACAGCGGCAAAGTTCTCGAAGAGTACCAAAAAAATTGGTGGTTATCCAGCGGTAGAACAAGGTAAGACACAAACTGCTGTTTTGGTAGGTAAGTACCAAGTGAAAGTACTATCTCGCTCACCATCATTTACAGCGAGCGATCGCGCTAATTGGATAAGTAAATTTAATCTTGATGGTCTAGCCAAACTGAAATAATCTCAACTACGAATATTCAAATAACAAAACCGATAGGAGATTTTTGTGAGCAAATCGATTTTTGAGTTGGTTGATGAACTCCCAACCAACAACTTGACCATTTCTATGTTGAAATCCCTCGATTTTGTTGCTCCTGGTGAATGGCAAAATACTGTTGGCTTTGTCAACACCATCAAAACTGTTACTGGCGAAACCGACGAAGACTTAATTCAGCAAATTGGCGAACGAGCGATTTATCTTTACAACGATCGCTCTCAAGGATATCAAACAGCCTTGTGGCTTTATCAAACTGTTGATAGTACAGATAAAGTTCTTGGTGCAGCAGCTTTAGCTAACAAAGTCGGTGAGAAAATTCCTCTTTTGGGTTTTTTAAATTCTGTCACTCCCAAACCAGATAAAGCTCAAACCATTGATTTGATATTGAAATTAGTCGCTGAATTAGTAGCTTTCTGCCAAATTAACGGCATTCCTGGAGACAGTATTGGCGATTTTGTCGCCTCTTTGGGTGAGTATAGTGGTGAATCACTTATTCGGATGGTGGCATTAATTTGCGTTGATGGTTTGATACCTTTAGGGCCAGACTTCATTAGCAAAGCGATATCCGGTCTTAACCAAACAAATCCCCAAGAGTTAGAAAAAAACTCGACTTTCCAAAATATTAAAGATGTGATTCCAGGCAACAATTCTGCCGGCAAGCTCAACTTTATTGGCGAAAGCTTTGACTCTGTTAAAGGTTGGATGAGTGGTATCGTCAACGCCAATAATTTAACGCCACAAAAAGTTGTTCATCACTTGCAAGGTTTTGTAGAAATTGCTGATGACAAATTAGATTACTTAGCGGCGTTCTTGGATGTGTCAACAAATTACTACGAACATACAGGCACGCAAACTCTAGCACGTCGCTTGATTGAACGAGCTGTCGCTGAGATTTAGGTCGGTGGGTAATAGGTAATTATTTGTTACTCATTGGGATTGCGTATTATGTATTCTGGCTGTTAAGAGTCAAAAGTCCAGATTCACACTTGACTGTTGACTCTTGACTGGAGGCGGAGCTTCTTTAGCTCCGTTCTTGACTATCTTTTCTTGTGGTCGCCGCTGTGCGTAGCTTAGCTTTTGTGCAGGCTATTCCTCGAATCTCAAACAATAGCAATTATGGCAATTCGGTATTACTATCACGATTTCTACAAATGGTGATAGTGTTTATCTGTTCCGGTAAGTTGGTGATTTTGCTATGTTTAAAGTATTAACATTGCTCTTAAAGTATTTGCTATCAAAAAAATCCTAGCTTTTTGGTCAACAAGTTTTTCGCATTGCTCTCAATCCGAAGCTTTGAAACTGCAAAATCGTAAATACGCTAAAACCTCACTGGCACTGAGTCTGGACTTTACCAATGAGTATGGATTTTATAGGAGAACTACTGGATGGACGCTACAAAATCCTGAAACAACTGGGTGAAGGAAACTTTGGCGAAACCTACTTAGCTAGAGATCAGAAGCGTCCCAGCAAACCTTTATGTGTAGTTAAGCGGCTCAAGCCAAAACATACTCATCCAAAGATACTGGAACTTTTTGAGCAGGAAGCAGTGATGCTAGAGAAATTAGGCGAACATCCTCAAATTCCTCGCTTGCTAGCTCACTTTGCTGTACAAAATGAACTGTATATTATCCAAGATTACATAGAGGGAAACACTCTTAGAAAAGAAGTTGTGCGAGGAAAGCAACTTGCACAGAGTGATGTCACGAAGTTGTTGCAGGAAATTTTGGAGGTGCTAGTCTTTGTCCATCAACATAATGTCATTCACCGAGATATTAAGCCTGAAAATGTGATGCGGTGCAGACAGGATGGCAAGCTTTTCTTGATTGACTTTGGCTCCGTTAAAGAACTTGGCACCTTCTCGATTAATCTTCGGAAGTTAATTCGTAACACTGTATTTATTGGCACTTTAGGCTATATACCCGCTGAGCAAGCCAGAGGTAAACCTCGCCTGTGCAGTGATGTCTATGCTTTAGGAATGATGGGCATTGAAGCCTTAACAGGAATTCCCCCCTATCTTCTGCACGAAGATTCCCGTACTGGGCAACCCCTCTGGCGTGACTGTGTACGAGTGAGCGATCGCTTTGCTGATATTCTAGACACAATGGTGTCTGATAACTATACTTTGCGCTATCCATCAGCAGTTGAAGCGTTGCAAGCACTCACTTCAATTACAGTTTTGCCACCATCATCCTCGCTACTAATCTCGTCTCCATTACCTCCATCGTCAAACCTCAACTCAATGGTTGGCTCACAATTTGATCTCGATTTATTTGAGTTTGAGAAAATTGAAGTTGAGACGACAATCTTACCTGTGCAACAATTTGAGTTTGAAATAGCTACTGTCTCTTTAAAACAATCGTTTGCTTCCACAGCAACCTATGACATTGACCGTACTCGTGGCTTTGCTCAATGCTTTATTGAAGATCTAGGTAATGAGATCACTCTAGCGATGGTATCTATTCTTGGAGGGCAGTTCCTTATGGGTTCTCCAGACTATGAACTAGAACGATTTGATTCTGAGAGTCCACAGCATTCTGTAGCAGTCCAATCCTTTTTTATGGGTAAGTTTCCAATTACCCAAGCACAATGGCGAGCAATTGCATTGCTTCCACCAATTAATCGCGATCTTGATCCTGAGCCAGCTAATTTTAAAGGGATAAACTATCCAGTGGAGCAAGTTTCTTGGGACGATGCAGTAGAGTTTTGTGCGCGATTGTCTCAGAAAACAGGACGAGCCTATCGACTTCCTAGCGAAGCTGAGTGGGAGTACGCTTGCCGTGCCAGAACCACTACCCCCTTTCATTTTGGTGAAACTCTCACCCCCAGCTTGGCAAACTATAACAACAATATCTACAATGCTGGCTCTCAAAGGACGAATTATGGGCAAACGAGCTTAGTAGGAAGTTTTCCAGCAAATGCCTTTGGGTTATACGATATGCATGGGAATGTGTGGGAATGGTGCGCGGATCACTGGCACGACAATTATGAAGGCGCACCCTTTGATAGTAGTGCATGGTTGTCTGACGATGATGGTCAGTCTCGTTTGGTTCGAGGCGGTTCTTGGAAAAATTCTTTAAGGTTATGTCGTTCTGCTTATCGCAGTTGGAATCCTCAAGATGGCCGGGGAAACCTTCTCGGTTTTCGGATTGCAGTCTCTTTTTAGAATATACGTTCTTCGGAAGCCTGTAGAAAAGTTTCATGGAACGTCTCTAGATTTGATTAGATGGTTGTCTTAGCCAGCAGGTCATAAACTGTCGAACATTTTGGCTTGCATTGTGATTACATCAGTAGAGACGTTGCATTGCAACGTCTCTACATGTTGTGTCTGTCACATTCTTTTTTTAATTGGTATTATAATTACGAATTACTCTCCTGTGGAGCTTGTGCAATTGCTGTCAACTTAGCCAAGGACTTAGCTACTGCTATAGCTTGTTCCGATGTCTGATTAGCGATACTTGCGACTTCTAGAAGAGATTGGCTAGCAGCAGTTGAAGTTTCTGCTTGGTTTGTAACTGCTTGAGTTAGTTCCTCAATTAGTGCATTCACTTGGGTGCTGATGACGTTGATTTGATTAAGTTTTTGCTGAGTTTCTGCCGCTCCCTTAGTCCCAGCGATCGCCTGTTCTTTTCCAGCCTCCATTAATGCTACGATTTCGTTATTTGCTGTGTGAATCTCTGCTACTAGGGATTGAATTTCTGCAATGTCGCCATCTAATTGCTGCGCTAGGTAAAGGGCTTGTTCAGCCATAGAAGCATCTTCACCAGCTCCACCAGTACGGGCTGCTTCTAGGGCAATCTTCATGACATGGAATTTGATCTGTGATGTCACCTGAGCGATCAGGCTCACTCCTTGCAAGAGCTTTTGGGAAGGCTGATCTAGGCGCTTCGCTCTCGCGGCAGCTTCTATAACTGTTGCTCGGATTGCCCAAATACTGTCTCCAGTCTGGTTCATCCCCTCTAGCCCGTCTTTTAACGTGTGATTAAGTCGCTGCTCTTGGCGTTCAGCTTGTTGGAGACAGAGGAGCATTTCTTGAGCCGAATTAGCCAAGGCTTGAATTTGATTGTAGGCAGATGTCACAGACTCCATCTGGCTGAGTGTCTCAGAGGAGAGAGTTTCAACAACAGTTTCACTATCCCTCAATAGTTCTGATGCTTGATACTGGAGTGCTTCTTTTTGTTGTTGCTGCTCGTAAAAGGCGGATTCAACAGATTCATACGCGTGTTCTACCTGGTCTAGGAGCCTAGCATGGTCAAGAGCAAATCCCACTTGCATGGCTAACTGAGCGAGCAAATCAATCTCAGACTGCTGCCACTCTCTAGGTGCAGAACACTGATGGGCAATCAGTAAACCAAATAACTGGTCATCTTTGAGAATGGGTGCAACCAGATTCGCCTTCACCGCAAAGGGTTCGAGTTGACTGATATGACAAGCGCTCAGTCCTGCTTCATAAATATTGTTGGTTGCTTTAACTCTGCCTGCTTGATACTGTTCAACATAGCCTTCAGTAAAACAAGGGTCTTTAATTTTGGCTCGCAATGCTCTAGGAAAGCCTGGAAGTACTGATTCAGCAATAACTGTGCCATACCAGTTGGAATCAAAGCTATAGACAAGCACTCGGTCAGTACTGATTGCTTTGCGGATTTCGTCAACGGTGGTTCTAAGTACATCTTCTTCGTTGAGCGATCGCCGAATTCGTTTGGTAATATCTGCAATTAAATGGGTTTGCATCCCTTCAGCATCAATGCGTTGGAGCAGTCTGGCATGATCAAGGGCAAATCCCACTTGCATGGCTAACTGAGAAAATAAATCAATTTCAAACTGTCGCCACTCTCTAGGTGCAGAACACTGATGGGCAACCAATAAACCAAATAACTGGTCATCTTTGAGAATAGGTGCAACCAGATTTGCCTTTACCGCAAAGGGTTCGAGTTGACTGATATGACAAGCGCTCAGTCCTGCTTCATAAATATTGTTGGTTGCCCGAACTCGACCTGCTTGATACTGTTCAACATAGCCTTCAGCAAAACAAGGGTCTTTGATGTTAGCCCGCAATGCTTTAGGAAAGCCTGGAAGCACTGCTTCAGCAATCACAGTACCATACCAATTGGAATCAAAGCCATAGACTAGTACTCGGTCAGTAATGATTGCTTTGCGGATTTCGTCAACAGTGATTTTAAGTACATCTTCTTCGTTGAGCGATCGCCGAATTCGCTTGGTAATGTCGATAATTAATTGGGCTTGGTCGGCTCTGGTATCTATCTGTTCTACAAGTCTGGCATGGTCGAGAGCAAATCCTACCTGCGTGGCGATTTGAGCGAACAAATTAATCTCAGATTGTTGCCAGAAACGGGGTGCAGAGCACTGATGTCCAATTAGCAAGCTAAATAGCTGGTTATCTTTGAAGATAGGTGCAATGAGATTTGCTTTGACTGCAAATCGCTCCAATAACCCGATATGACAATCTTGAAGGTTAGCTTGATAAATATCGTTGATCGCTCGGACGCGCCCCTGGCGGTACTGTTCGACATACCCCCCTTCAAAACAGGGATCTGAGACGGTCGCCCACAAAGTCTTTGGTAAACCGGGTGCTACTGCTTCTTCTATAAACGTTCCACTCCCACGGTCGTCAAGGCGAAAGATGACCACGCGGTCTATTTTGAAAGCTTCGCGAACTTGTTCGACGGTTGTTCTCAGAACATCTTCTTCTGAAAGTGCTTCCTGAATGCGACGAGTAACGTTCATTAATAACTGAGAACGCTCGGCTTCAACTTCTTGTTTCCAGACCAAGTCTGGCAACTGCTCTTGTAGCAGGTTAATATTTGCCTGTAGCGTTACCAGTTCATCTTGGTCAGCAACGTGAGTTAGAGTTCCTACTTCTTCTCGTCGTAGTCTATTTACTAAAGCAGTAGAAATGTTGGCAGCAGATAGAACTTGACGAGTGGCACGATTTGCCAGGTAAGCAGCGATCGCACCTGCTGTTAAAGCTATCACCCCAGTCTCAAGTAATAGGGATGAATTGTGTTTGTTGAGCGCAAGTTCAACTTCTTGGAGATCTGTCTTACTACTTGTAAATCTAGCTTGGGTGATCTGCCTGGTAATGGATTGACTACCAAGGTAGCTAGCTATCCCAACTGTCAGCACCGGGAGCATAGTTAAGGCGATCGCCCAAACTGTTGCTTTAGACTTCAAGCTCCATTGCTGCTGAGGCAAAAGAGACTCTGAACGGCTTGCGGAACTATTGAGTTTTGTCATACGCCTATCAAGTCTACTGTAGGAATTACTCTTAGCAGCTTTGTCTCGGCAAGCAACAGAGCTAGTGGTAGCGCTATTGCTATTAGATTTATCAAAGGAAGGCTGAGTCATGGATAAAACCTCGCCAAGATAAATTGGCACAGCTAGATTGAGTATATCTGCTTTGCAAATCGGTGATGAAATGTCGAGGCGTAATATCCCTAATTAATTCGCCAATCTTCCTCATGAATTGCGTACACCAGCACGCATGAAAATCTATTGTCACAAGGTGCTATTGAGGCAAACGTAGATTTGCTGCGATCGCATATAAATAAGGTTGAAAAATCGCCAAATTTTCTAGTTTTTCAAACTTACCTGTTTGCGAACCTGGGTCAAAGGCAGTGGTCATTACGTAAAGTGTAGTACCATCAAAGACAACATGATTAATATGTTGCTCTTGTACTCCACCTTGTTGTTTGACTCCAGTAAACCCATAGCGGATTCCCTGAAGCCTACCAATAGTTACTGGTTGTGCAGGATAGACTGAAAAAACTATCTGATTTCCATATTCACTCTGACGATCTTTCAATAAAACAGTGTAATAGTCTGCAACCCAAGCCTTGAGTGCTGTTAATACTTGGCTTTGATACGTGGTTTGGTATTCTACCTTAGAACTAGGTGGAATCCCTGCTGCTACCAACTTCTTTTGAAAATCCTGATTGTTTGCTAGCGGATAAACTCCGATCTCAACCGTACCCAAAAGTTCTTCTTTAGAAGAGACACACAACAAGGGTGCATTTCCCTCACAAGCAGCGACTTGCCAGCCAGTTGGGGCAGCAGTGTTTCCCAAGATTTTCTTCCAGATATTTCCATCACTAGGGCTAGGAAGCTCTACCACGGCTGAGGGTTGTACCACTTTAGTGGTAGAAAAGTAAGGGAGAATCAACTTTGCTCCCAGAGGGATTAAAACAAATAAAATAAAACCTATTAAAAGATGGTATACTCGCAGCATTTTTCCTGAAAATCCATAACTAAAAATTGTAACTTTATGGGTATACAGAAAAATACGTCTGCATTACTTAATTTTACTTAAATTGGTATATACAGGACTACTATTGGATTTTTGAAATATACATAGACTGGGCATTGACCACTTAGCTCTATTAAGGTAGTGAAAAATCCGCTTTATCGGTACAATTAGTCAGTGATTTCACTTAGTGCCTTAGTGTCTTTGTGAACCAGCGCTGTAGGCGGGTTTCCCAACCTAGGCGACTGGTGAACCCGGAGGGTGGTTAATTAAATTAATTTTTGTTACCACAGAGGCACAGAGGCACTAAGAACATGAAATGTTCTATGCAGGAGCCTAAAAAGATGAAAGAAGTGAGATGGAATTCTGAAGAGATGTTGGCTGGATATCAAATCGAAAGGCAATATTTGCTGGGACTTTAATTAACTGTAGCGAGAACGTTGCTTACGACGTTGCTTGTGCCTAGCAATTGCTTTACGCTTCTCTTTTTCTATTGGCGTCTCAAAATGACGCTTTTTCCTCATATCCTGGAAAATTCCGGCTTTAGATACTTCCCGCTTAAATCTTCGCAAAGCTGATTCAATACCCTCATTTTCCCCTAAAACTACTTGCGTCATTCTCATTCCTCCTGATGTGGATGAATAGTTGAAAATTAGATAGAAAATAAAATACTCCAGCAGATATGAGCCTTTGGCTTCATCTGCTGGAGACTCTAGATGTGAATTTTTCAGTATAAGGACTTAGTAACGGTTGCGGCGGGCATTATTACCGCCCCAGCTACCACGAGAAGAATTGTTTCTTTCTTCACGGGGTTTAGCTTTGTTTACTTTCAAATCGCGTCCCATCCATTCAGCACCATCCAGTGCTTCAATGGCAGCTTGTTCTTGTGTGTCTGTTTCCATTTCTACAAAAGCAAACCCACGGGGACGACCTGTTTCCCGATCAGTGGGTAATTGAACGCGATTCACTGTTCCGTACTCTGCAAAAGCCCGCTTTAAGTCCTCTTCTGTAACCTGATATGACAGGTTTCCCACATAAATTGACATAGAATGTCTCCGAATTCAGAGAGTGTAGAGAGTTAAATTCGGAGAGACGCTTTTTAGAAATCAAAACGGGTTACTCAACCGAAAATAATCCTTATATCCATAAGTATAGCACAGCCTGAATTAGCAACTCATACGGAGTAGCTTTCAAGAGTAAAACTTTCAGACAGTTTTGATAAACTGCCAATAACGGGTTCGTGTCGCCTGCTTTATTTCGATTGTTAGATGTAAACAGGTAGCTAGCGATCGCCTAAAAGTTTTCAACTTAAAAACAAGGCTGAATTTGAAACCGAAGGATTTAAGGAGTTATGTTTTTTATGAGTGTGGTGGTAATCTTACCATGAACTGATGTCATAAAAGCGCATTCGCACGGAAATTGCCCAAACTCTAGCTATGTGTAAACTGTGCTAAAGCCATTTCTGCTTTTTGACATAACACCTCGTGATGCTGACTGGTGCTAGCAAGTAAACCACCCCACTGATTGATATCACCAGTGTTGTATTGTAGTGGCGTACCATCGAAGTGAGTAAATTTACCCCCAGCTTCCGTCAGAATTAATTCTGGAGCTGCTATGTCCCAGTCTTTAGGAGCAGACTTACCGGAAAGAGAAATGTAGACATCCGCCTGTTGTTCAACGATGGTGGCAATTTTGCAGCCTACACTGCCAACAGCTTTCTGATTTTGACAGGGTAGGTGTTGTAGCAAGTAATTTAATTGTTCATTGCGGTGCGAACGACTAACAACTAAAGTTAAATCTTCAACTCGTTTGCTTGAAGAAACTTTTAAGGGAATAGATGCATCACGAGTTTTTACAAATGTACCTCCACCTTTTGTGGCGTAGTACAATTTTTCTGTTTCGGGCACTGCTACTATTGCTAGTACTGGGCGTGTCTTGTTCACTAAAGCAATATGAATCGCATAATCCCCAGTTTTTTCGATAAAGTCTCGCGTACCATCTAAAGGGTCAATGATCCATACCCACTCAGGAGTGTTGTCGCCTAATTGCGATTGATAGGTTTCTTCGCTGATATAGGCAAAGTCTTCATTACCCAAAGCTGCTTGTAATCTCTCCAAGATGTATTGACTCACAGCTATATCTGCAACTGTGACAGGTTCATTATGTTTATACTGCACATCTAAGTTAAAATTTTTTACAGTTTCGTGGTAATAAGATCGCAGTAAATTTGCTGCCCCTAAACATACATCAAGAGCGATCACTAATATTTCTTGTAAGTCTTTCATCAATTTAGCCTTGTTTAACTTAAACTAACTTCAATAGTGAGCCTAACTACTCAGAATCCATCCAGCGACGCGTGCCAAAAAATTGACAAGAATCAGCAGCGATATTAGCTGCTTGTGCTAGGGCATCGTTAAAACTTTCTCTTAAAATGTAGTTGCAAAAAGCACCGTGGAAAATATCTCCAGCCCCCAGTGTATCAACCGCTTGAACATGTGGCACAACTATCGCACCAGTTTGACCATAACTTAAGTATTGAATTGGTTTTTCTCCGTGGGTAATGGCAATATGAGGAATACTAAAGGCGTGGAGGTAAGCAAAAACGTCTTCTGTGGTGTGGCAATTGGGAGGATAAAAATTAGCAGAACAAACAGCGTAATCAACAAAAGGTAAAACTTGCTCAAATCCAGGTTTCCAACTTCCACCATCGATCGCCACTGGGATATGCTTAGCTTTAGCCATTTGAGCGATCGTACTTCCAACTGTCATCTGATGCCCATCAACAAGCACAATATCGACATTTTGTAAAATATTTGCTGGGATGGATGCGTTACTAATTTGAGTTTTGACAGCATTGATCGAAACTACAGCCCGTTCACCTGTAGCTTGGGTGACAATGATCGAAGAGACGGGTGGTGCTGTAATAGTGCTGGAATCGAGATCAGCGATCGCAACTTTGAAATTTGCCAAATCTTGGCGAATTAGCTGCGTCATCGGGTGAGAACCCACTACACCCAAAACCTGAGCTTGATTACCTAAATAACTGAAAGTAACAGCTGCGTTTGTGGCTGGGCCACCTGCTGCTACAGTATAGTCAGCAGCAACAATCTTCTGATTATTCTTTGGGGCAGAATCAGCGAGGTAAATCAAATCCAAGGTTACTAAACCTACAAATAAACCGTAAGATTTGTCATTAATCATTAGTCGTTTGTCATTTGTTAAGAGTCAAAAGTCAAAAATTATTCTCCCCCTGCCCCTCTGCCCCTCTGCTCCCCCGCCCCTCATCTCCCTATTTCTCGCTCATGCAGACCGATCCAAAACCAGGAACACTTTACGTCGTCGGGACACCAATTGGCAACCTGGAAGATATGACATTTCGGGCTGTACGGATTTTGCAAACTGTGGATCTGATTGCTGCGGAAGACACCCGTCATACAGGGAAACTTTTACAGCATTTTCAAATTAAAACACCCCAGGTAAGCTATCACGAACACAACCGTAACAGCCGCATCCCGGAGATATTAGAGCAGTTAGGTGATGCCAAAGCGATCGCTCTTGTCAGTGATGCTGGAATGCCAGGAATTTCTGATCCTGGATATGAATTGGTGAAAGCTTGTATTGAGGCGAATATACCAGTAGTTCCTATTCCTGGAGCTAGTGCTGCAATTACTGCTTTGAGTGCAGCGGGGCTACCAACTGATCGGTTTGTGTTTGAAGGCTTTTTGCCACCAAAAGCTCAACAGCGACAAGAACATTTAGAAGCTCTGCAAACAGAATCCCGCACATTAATTTTATACGAATCGCCCCATCGTTTGCGAGAAACTTTGCAAGACTTAGCGCTTGTTTGGGGAAGCGATCGCCAAATCGTATTAGGGCGGGAGTTAACTAAATTGTTTGAAGAATTTTGGCGGGGAACAATTGCTGAGGCGATCGCCCATTACAGTCAACGCGAACCCCAAGGCGAATATACTTTGGTGGTGGCAGGAAACCCACCCACTCAACTGTTACTGACTCCAGAGGAATTGAAAGCTGAATTGCAACAATTGATTAATCAGGGAATATCGCGATCGCAAGCTAGCCGTCAATTAGCAAAAATGACTTCTCTTCCTCGTCGTCAACTATATCAACTAGCTCTTTCTCTAGTCCTGAGTCCTGAATTACCAGAGTGAAGTACCCCTTTTTGCTTCGCTGAAAAATTGGCTCTCCAATTTCAACTACAGCAACGAGCTAGTAACTTGGGATGGATCTTGCTTGGGATTGGTATAGTACTAGTTTTCTTAAGTAGTGGGGTAATTTTGAGATCAACTAGCTTATGGAATTTCTTGGTTGCTTTCACCGCATTGGCAGCCGGATATAAATTACTAAATGAGGGCATAATCAACTTTTAAAATAAGTGGAAATATTAGAGTTTTCTTGTGTTCATCAGTAGTCGATATACTTCCATAAACAGCAATATAGTAAATTCAGGAAAATTTAGTATTATAATTTTTTTATCTTCTCTGCTGCCGCTGAGAGTGTGGTGAACACTAGCATTAATTTGTAGCTAAGTGCTAATTTCATGAACGATAAGCAGCCTCAACCGGATGAATTTCCTCTTAATTCTGGCTTTAGCCTAGAGGAGTTTGGCTAAGTTTGAGGCTACTATTACAATGGAAACTATTGATGATGAGGACAAGGTAAGAATGACCCAAGTGGTTCTAGGAGAGAACGAAGGAATAGACTCAGCTTTGCGCCGGTTTAAACGCCAGGTTTCCAAAGCTGGTATATTAGCTGATGTAAAATACCATCGGCACTTTGAAACACCGATAGAAAAGCGCAAACGTAAGGCAGTGGCAGCTAGACGCAAACGACGCTTTAAATAAAGCTATTTGGTTTGGTACTGGCGTTACTTGAGATAGTTCTAAAACAAGTAACAGCGCGTTGCCATTATTCTTACAAAAATTAATCAAAATGTGCCGCACCCCTTATTGGGGTGTCGGTGAAATGCTCTCTCTATAAGCAAGGTGCGTCAAGATTTTTATTCTGGTTACATAGAACAGCTTAAAATACGCTATCCATCAACCAAAATAAACGCCTTCAAACACCATTGAGCTTTTTGTATCAAGTTCATAGGGTAGCATTCACCCATCTCTTAAGACCCAGAATTATCGATGGTGCGGCTATTACAAAGATTCATAGCCTTTTCCAATCCCTGTTTGAGGCTTAGCTCTATACACTCAGCCATGAACTGAAGTACAAGAGACATAAGTTGAGTTTCGGCAACGGAAAACCGCCCCAGTACATGGGAGACGGCTTCTGAGTTATCGCTATTAGCTGCACTTTTTGGTTTACCAATGCCGATTCGCAAACGAGGAAAGTTTTGCGTGCTAAGATGAGCGATCGCACTTTTCATACCATTGTGTCCCCCAGCCGAACCAGACAAGCGCAGGCGAGTTTTTCCCAAAGGTAAATCCATATCATCATAAATCACTAGCACTGACTCTGAAGGTAATTTATACCAACTAGTCACTGCTTGTATTGCCTGACCTGAGCGATTCATATACGTCAACGGTTTCAGCAAGCGGATTTTACCTCCACCTGGTGCAATTCCTTCGCCGTACTCTCCTTGAAATTTGCGATTTTCTGCTATGGGAATATGCCATGAACGGGAAAGAGCATCCACAGCAGCAAAGCCAATATTATGGCGTGTTTGGTCATATTTAGAGTCTGGATTCCCCAACCCGACAATTAGTTGGGGAATAACCATAGCTGGTTTCGTAACAGCTTCTAACATTTTGCCTACAATCAATCGATATGCAGCACTCTCCTAGCTAGCTTGGGAAGAACTAGCAGTATCCTGCTCCGATTTAACAGCCTCAAGTTGCTTAGGTTCCAATTCAGCAGTAGTCTTTACAACTTGTTCCAACTGTTCTGCTTCTTTTTGAAACTCGTTTTGAAACTCCTTAGAAGCATCTTGAAAACTACGAATAGTTTTGCCTACACTACGACCAATCTCTGGCAATTTCTTGGGGCCGAAGATTAACAATGCTACTACCATAATTACAGCCATTTCTGGCAGACCGATACCAAATATATTCATTTTTTTCTCCTGTAAACTCTAAAATTACCCAAAAACCCACATTTGTAGTTTAGTCAATAGTTAGTACTCAGTGACAAATCATCAAGAACTGATCTGGCAACTGAAAACTGATAAAAAAACCCGGACGAGCCGGGTATAGGTTAAGTTGTTAGCTAAGCTTAATCGCTTTGTATCAGTTAGCCGCCTAAACTCCGCCAATCGACAAGTACATCCTGAACCAACAGTGATTTATTGTAAAGTTGCAGAATAATCAGCAGAAACACAAAAAATAGCAAAATAAAAACAGCCATTACAGGTGTCGTCCCCCAACCTGGAGCTACCTTGCCATACTCAGAATTCAAGGGCTTCAGGATATCTCCCAACCTAGTCCGTTGTGCCATAGTTCACCTAAGATTACTTGCCAAAGCTTTTTTTAATCTTCTGTAATATTCTATAAGAATAGCACTCATAATCTATCCCTAAATTATGGAACCCGCAATAGTTCTTAGCATTTCTGTAGCTACCGTGGTAGTTGCCATTACCGGACTGGCAATCTATACTTCTTTTGGCCCTCCTAGCAAGCAATTGAACGATCCGTTTGACGACCACGAAGACTAGAGAAGTCAAGAGTAGCCACTGCTCAACTAGAGTTTCCCGGCTTAAAGCAAGTGGCGTTCAAGAGTCAAAGACTCAAGACTCAATATTACTGACTCATCCAAGCTTGGGATTATTCGCTGGTATCACCTTGAAACTGGCGATTTTCCAGGGTTGTATCGTCAAGATTTGTTGCTGAGATGAGAATTCAGTAGTGGTAGAGGAACGTTCTAACAAATCTACTGTCTGTTTAAGACTCAACTCTAAATCACTTTGCAAAGATAACTCGGCTGTTTCTCCGTGACATTCATAACACCGCAGAATTAACTGCTGTGGGTTATCTTCTGCTGGCTTCAGGGCCATCAAGATTAGATTTTCAGATGATAAATCTAGGAATGTCACGTCTGGAGTGCTGTTAGCGTAGTGGGGCGTAGCCTGTGAAAAATTTTGATTAGTAAAGGGATTCATTAGTACTTGTAGTGGTATATTCAATTCATAGCCACGCCGTACCGTATGAGCTGATTCCCAGCTATCAGCATGAGGATACAAGGCATAAGTAAACTCGTGAAAGCCTTTGTCTGCCTCTAAATCAGGCCAATTAGGGCTGCGTAACAGCGTTAAGCGTAGTTGATTTGGTTGGCTATCGTAACCGTATTTACAATCATTTAGCAAGCTAATACCGTAGATATCTGCATCACCTTGTGTATGCCCAGTCAAATCAGCCCAACGTAAGGCGGGGACTTCCCATTTTGCTTGTTCTGCTGGGGTTTGGGGTTTGGTTGGGCGACGAATAGAGCCACAGGGAATCTCATAGGTAGCGAAGTCTGCTTCGAGGTTCAAAGGAAAAGCAGCTTTCACTAATACTTGACTTTCTTGCCAATTAACTGTGGAAGCAATTTTTAGCAGAGGTGAACCAGCTTGCAATATGTAATCTTGGCAAAATTCTGATTCACCCAATTGACGCACCACCCGCACACGACTTTGCACAGGGCCTTGTTCTAGCCACTGAATAGATGTCAAGCTCGTTTGAGGTAAAGGATGCTGAGCATAATTGGGGTCTATATTCCAAGCATCCCAATATTGACCACTATCTTTAAAAGCTTGCAGTTGATTCCCTGCACCACTCAAAATTTCTCGTTGATAAGTTTTATCAAAAAAACTTGATAAATCTCCTGTGTCAGGATTGATGACAACGCGTAAAAATTCATTTTCCAGAATCCAGTCTATGGGAAGGGGGGGAGTGGGTGAAGGAGGGAGGGGGGGAGTGGGGGAAAGCCAGAATATACGGTAGCCTACGGGTGGAATGTCGGTTGCGAGAAATAGTAGTATTGATGGTTCAGATAACTGAGATGCAAGCTGTTTTCCAGTAATATCGTAAATTTGCCATTCTTGAGTGGCTGCTGATGTGGGTAAGGAGACAGAGATAATATCAGAACGCTGCCAATTGAGAGAATTGAAAATGAAAATAGGTAAACTATTAGGCTTTGGTGGTTCAGGTAAGGTAATATGAGATGCGATCGCTAAAAGTGACTCATGTAATATCTTCGTTCCTACTTGTTCCACTTGTTGCCATTCAGGCAATGCATCTATATAAACTTGGGTAATTGAAGAACCAGGCAAAATATCGTGAAACTGGTTAAATAATATCTGCTTCCAAGCTGCTTCGATTTCTGTTTTGGGATATGTCACGCCACAACTTACCATTGCCAAAGTAGCAAATAGTTCAGCTTGATATAACAAACCTTCACAACGACGATTCCAGCGTTTTTGATCTGCGTGGGTGGTATAGCAACCGCGATGAAATTCTAGGTATAGTTCGTCATTCCAAGTAGGGAAGGGGGGCAGAGGGGGAGTGGGAGAATAATTGCTTCTGACTTCTGAATCCTGTACAGACACTATTAATCCCGTCTCTCCTGACCGAATTTGCTGTAAATATTTTTCAGCCGTTGTAAATTCTAGATTTGGGAAAAAAGGTGACTTTTGCCAGCGTTGTGCGGTTTCTAGCATATCACGGGTGGGGCCGCCGCCGTGGTCGCCGACGCCAGGGAGCCAGAGTGATTCTGATAAACCTGTTTGGGTTTGCCATTCAAAAGCGTAGGATGCCATTTTAACGGGGTCAATACCTTCACCGATGGGTGCAGACATCAAACTAAATATTTCACTACCATCAGGCGATCGCCACCAAAAAGCACCATAATCAAACTTAGTAGTGTCATTCCATCGCAATTTTTGCGTGACAAAATACTCAATTCCTGCATTAGCAAAAAACTGCGGCAGAGTTGCACAAAAACCAAAAGTATCTGGAACCCAGACAATATTTGAAAGCTTACCAAATTTTTCCTGAATGTAGCGCTGACCATATAATAATTGACGGGCTATTGATTCACCAGCAATTAAGTTGAGTTCTGGTTCCACCCACATTCCACCGATAACTTCCCAACGTCCAGCTTTTACCTGTGCTTGAATTGCTCTAAACAAATCTGGGCGATGTTCTTCAATCCAAGCATAAAGCGCCGGAGTCGAATGACAGAAAATTAAATCAGGAAAATCTTTTTGTAGTTTCAGAACTGACTCAAACGTGTTTTGTGCTGCATTCCAGGTTTCATTGACAGACCAAAGCCATGCTAAATCTAAGTGAGCATGACCTAATAAATAAATTTTAGATTTTTGCTCCCCCCAACTACCCTGAAAAAAGGAGGCTAGGATTTCGGATTTAATTAAGTTTTCTCTTAGAGACAAGAAGGATTTTACTAACTCTTCTTTTGCGTTCTCGGCGTCTATGCAGTTCGTTACATCCCTCACCACCGCCGCCAACTCATCCAACCTCTCCGGCGCAAACTTTTCCAAATAAAGCTGCATTACTGCCAACTCATCAGCCACAAAACCCGGATCGGGATTATTATTATCAGTAGATTCATATACAAAGAGCGATCGCACCAAAGCACCATCACAATGTCCCGGACTCTCTAACCGCAAAGCAACAGTAAATTCTTCTCCTGGTGTCACACTCCGACTGAGAAGCACTCTGGGTGAGCAATCAAATAAATCGCCCTCCAGCGCTAACTCTCCATTTACATAAATTTTGGCAGAATCGGCCCACCAAACTAGCGCCAACCGCAAAGATAACCCCGCTAAAGGATAACCCTGTAAATCTTGGGGAACCACCAATCTTTGCACCAGCCACAGCACTTTTTTACCACCTGTCCAAGCAATGTGTCCTTTAGTATTTAATGAAGCAAGTTGCCAAACAGATAAATCAGATGTGGCAACATCAGTAATAACCTGGTCATGCTCTTGGTATAACCAGTTAGACTGAACATTAACTTGGCAACAAGAGCGCAGTTTCTCTATGGCTTCCAAGATGAATTTAGTATGAGATTGAGAGACAGAAGGGGTCATATTTTCGCTAAGATGAGGGCACTTACGATAATTAACAGTTTGTCGTTTTTATTGTTTGGCGGGAGTCTCACAACTAAACAAGACTTAAACTAACAAATCACTACCATGTCTTCTGGTTCTTCTGGTCATTATCAAAGCAGACTATTTAACTTTGTCAACCAGCAATCTCGGCGGGTGACACAACAGTGGGAAAACACCTTGCGGCATTTGCAAGTTGCTACTAAGTGGGGTGTAGAGACACTAATTTACTCGGTATATCTACTGTTTCAGTCATCGGAATCAGCGGGGAAAACGCTACACACCAAAGAACCACAATCTAGACTAAAGTTACAATCAAATGATACCGATTTTCTAGCAGAAACTCCCCTAACTGTTGACACACCCATCCAGCATGTATTAGGGGCAGCCCAAAATCTATCATTTGACGAGGTTACTGCTACTTCCTCGACTGCGACTTTAAACCCCTTGGCGTTTTTGGGGGCTTTGTGGTCAAAAGCGATTCATCATAAACCTACAACTATTTCAGAGAATCCAGCAGGAAGTCTCAATCTCTCACAGCCAAAGGATGCTCTCAAGTATGATTTTCCAATCGTGCAGGGAATTGCCACAAATTTGCTGAATCGCAATTTGGTACTCGTTACTGCCGATAATGAAATTCTAGATATTTTGACATCCCAGCAGCAGGCACAATTAGAAGACAAAATTATTAGCGAAGTTGCTAATTACTGGTATTCTTGGCGATTAGCTCAAGTTAAAAAAGAAAAGGTTTTATTGCCAGAAATTGACCGTTTATTGGTAAAGCTCACTGGTAAAAGTACAAGTGAAATTGCATATCTTCCTGAAGGTACATCAGAAGATTTAAATTTAATTAATAAGAGTAAATTGCTAGCATTTATAGATGCATCTGTTGCCAAGTTGGAAACGAACGCTGTAGTACCTGTGCAACAACGCAGTCGGGAAATTATCCAAGTTGTTAAAACACAGTTAAATATATTTCTTTATGGTAAAGAGCATTTAGCTGCTAGAACTGATAGTTTGGAAACTCACACGCTGAATTTTCAGGCTTTAATTGAAGCAGCACTCAATTACTTTTTTGGTGTTGGCGCAGGCAAACAACTTGAGTCAAGCGTTAATCAGAGACAATTACAAGGCAAACCATTGCCTTATCGTAGTTTCAATATACCTAAAAGTCCCCAGTTACATAACCAGGATGTACAAACAGATCCTTGGCTGAATTTGAGTGATTTATTTGGTGAGTCTAAAACAGTTGCTAATAAGCCAGTTATAGTACCCCAAAGACTAAATCCTGTACTAGCTTCAAGTGTATCATCAGAGATGTCTGTGCCTAAGAAAGTTGCGCGATCAAAAGCCAAATCTGAGTTGGTGCAAAAGAAGAAAACCACCCGTAATCTCACCTCAACTCAAAAAAAATCGGGAAAAATCATCTCTGCAAAGCAAACTCAAGACGGGATTTCTCAATCTAAAAGTGATCCTAAAGGAGACGTTTTCCAGCGACTTCGTCAAAGTACCCAAATTGAGGCTAAACCAGATTGGATAGAAACCACAGCAACTTTAATGGGCTATGAGAAGCATCCCTTAGAGCAGCTTTTAGAATGGCTTGACAGTTTTATGCTCTGGCTAGAAGAGATATTTGTCAAAATTTTTCATGCATTACAAAAGTTGTGGCGAGGTAAATAAGCTGGTAAATATTGTTTAATAACCTATAATATATTCACAATTTTCCAATTTAGAGACGTGGAAAAGGAAAATTTTGATTATCTATAGTGTTATTCGTGGTTTAGTGAAGTGAAAATTCTTGTTTACTGTAAATACTTCAATTTCAAAAATCCCTTAGATAAACCAAAAATTGAAACATTTGCGGTGAATTTACCTCAAATTCCAAGGGTGGGTGAAACGATTGTAGTCGAGAGAATTTCACCCCAGAAGCAGTTTGTGATTATTTTTGAGTACATTGTGACAGCAGTCCAGTTTAATGCATCTAGGGAATTAGCTGATTCAGCAGATGCTCAGGTAAATGCATTTTTGAACCACTGTTGGGAGGGAACGTCAAATTTTAAAGTTACGAACTTTCTAGAAAAGTAATTTTTTACCAAAGCATGTGATTGAAGAAATGACGAAATAGCTTAGTTCCTGTTGGTTCTTGATAGTCTTTTGGTAACAGAGTAAGCATTGCGTTTTGCAAAGCTTCTAAAGCTTTTTCAACTTCTTGACGCTTCGGTCTGGTAGTTTGAGAAAAGCGTAGCGGTTCACCTACTCGAATAGTTAACTCCTTTCCTAAGTAAAGGTCATGAGTTCCAATCAGCGCTAAAGGCACGATCGCCACACCCGTTCGTAAGGCGTAAATTACAGTTCCTCGCTTCAGGGGAAGATGTAAGTTCCCCTCAGCAGTTCCCAGTCGTCCTTCGGGAAACAGAACCATCCCATCCCCACGAGTCAAGATTGCTACAACAATGCGGTCTATTTGTCGCAGTGTGTGTATGTCTTCCCCTGTAGTCACAGTTTGTTCAATTGCTGTAGCCAGATCCACAAGGTCTTGTCGTCCTGATTTAGCCGCTGCGATCACAGCTAGTTCTTCTTTCCACACCCGTTCTAAAGGAATGACACCTCCCGCAAATTTAAGGACGAGGCGCTTCCACCACTTGTTATAGAGGGTGCGGGCATCACCCAGGATGTAATAGTAGGGTTGGGTGGGGAGTTCAGCCAGCAGCAGCAACGGATCGATGTGGTGGAGATGGTTGACTGCCAAGATTGCAGGTTCTTGGGGTATTCTTTCAAAGTGTTCAACTTGCACTCGGAAACAGGAATGAATGAGCGATCGCATCACAAAGCGACGCAACCAAGGCTTAGCTCTAGGTTCCTGATACCCTTGATTAATAGCTTCCAAGCCATTTAGAGTTTCTTCAATTGTCTGGCGAATCGCGCGATCGCTAGCCGCAGCTACACCTTCTTGTACCCGCTTGATGCTTGCGGTAGTTAAGGGCGGTAAGGTTTCTGATTGTGTTTTATCTTCTTGCTGATGGTTGGATGTCAAATCGGCTGCTTTTTCAACCCCATGAATTTGGGAAGTTACCCCATCAGCTAGGTCTTCTGGAACAGATTCACTAGAGGAACTTTTGATAAAACCCTCCTTGAATTCATGAATAAATCATAATTCTTGATGATCTACTATTAACCAACCTACAGCTAAATAGAAGCAGTGGAACTGTCTTATCTATATTTATAAAGGTAATTCAAATTACCTGTAATTCCTCCCATAGCTGGAGGTTATTTTCCCTACAATATACCTTTATAGGCTAGTAGTTTGCTCAGAAAAACGTAAAAAATTAACCCTATGATCCACCACAGTGTTCTTGCAGCGTCTCGTAAAGAAGGTACATTCAAAGGTGTCGGAGGGGTTGATTTGTACTACCAAAGCTGGCATCCAGAAGGTAAGGTGAGGGGAATATTAGTGATTGTGCATGGACTCGGAGGACACAGCGGACGGTACAGTAATATCGTTCAACATCTGACACCTCTGAAATATGCTGTCTATGCCTTGGACTTACGCGGTCATGGACGCTCACCCGGTCAGCGAGGCTATATCAACACTTGGAATGAGTTTCGCGAAGATCTGCGAGCCTTTCTAGAGTTGATTCAATCCCAGCAGCTAGGATGCCCAGTTTTTCTGATGGGTCATAGCTTAGGTGCAGTAATTGTCTTAGATTATGTTTTGCGCTACCCTAAGAATGCATCTAAATTACAAGGTGCGATCGCCTTAGCGCCAACTTTAGGGAAGGTTGGAGTTTCACCTGTACGGGTGTTCATAGGAAAGATGCTCTCACGGGTGTGGCCGCGTTTTTCCCTAAATACGGGCATTGACATAACCGCTGCTTCACGAGATGAGCAAATTTTAGCCGCCTATGCTCAGGATACTCTCCGACATACCCGTGCTACGGCTCGTCTGGCTACAGAATTCTTTGCGACAGTTGACTGGATTAATGTTCACGCCACTGATTGGCAATTACCATTGTTGATTCTCCACGGAGGAGCAGATAGAGTAGCTTTACCTGCGGGAAGCGACATTTTTTATCAGCGGTTAACCTGCTCAGATAAACTGCGAATTGAGTATCCGGGAGCCTACCACGAGATTCAAAGTGACCTGAATTACCAAGAGGTACTAACTGATTTGGAGCATTGGCTGGAGCGACATTTATAGCAAAGTGCTGAGTGCTAAAGCGCGGTAGCGGGGCGTTTAGCCCGTGCTGAGTAGAAACTCAGTTAATTCAAAGCTTTGAGCAATCAACACTGTCCTAACCTATATGACTACGGCTATATCAAACAGGCGATCGCATCTTGAGAAATAACAATTACAGTGTTGTTGGGTCAACCGCTACAATTCCTTCAGACGCATAGCGAATGAAATCTTTAGTATTGAATGTCAGAATATGCGTCAAACCGTTCGCCTTTATAATAGCAACGAGACGAGCATCATGTACTTGAACACCTGACACACTGAATGCAACGACAAGCTTACGCCACTCAGGGTAAATAATAGGCGTATCAGGCAACAATGGAAAGAGGCGCTCAATTAGTCGCAACAGGCGACCCACTTCTTTTGGTGTTAAACCAAATCCATTCTTTATAGCTGGTCTTGTAGCGACATTCCAAAACTCAATGCAGTTTTGTGGTGTAATTTGCAGTGTATGTCCGTCACGTTGTAGTTTACGGATCGCAGTTCGGATTATTGGGTGTAGTGGGTGAGTGCGATCAACAAGACGCAGCAGGATATTGGTGTCTACAAGGTACACCACTGCTAAGGATGCTCCTCATAAATACTTTCACGACTCACTGCATAATCTGACAACATAGGTATATTTGATCCAACACATTCTGCAAACTCGTCAGCTAACTGATCTGCAACTAACTCAAACTCGTCATAATTCTGCTGATTATGTGTTTGCTGTAGCAGCGCCTCTACGGTTGGCGCGAAAGCATCAGCCAATAATTTTCGGATGCTTTCAGCGTCATGACGTGCAATGCTTTCGCGTAATTTCTGCTCTAATTCCGGCGATAATTCCAGCTTGATGGTTGTCATATTTTAAAAATTCGGTATTAACTAGTCTTTTTAATGCTATCAACAAGGCAACTAGCTATCATCTAAATCAATTTTAGTTTGAGTCAAAAATCATAAAAGCCAAACTCTCAAACCGTTTAATTAGGTACACTTTAATAGTGCGATCGCCTTTTTCGTAGCGTCTCATAGAAAAGCTATCGCACTTATCACCATTAACAGGCTGGTTGCCAATTTAAATGCAGATTCAGTTATTTACATTATCCGAAAAATAGATTGCTGAGGACTGAGAGTTTTTTCCAACCAAAATAGGCTCTCCCTTAACTCCTCCACGAGTGAGAGTACAAATTTTAAAAAAGTTTTCACAATCAAAAATTGCCAGAACTAGCTCTTTCCCTGTTTGATAAGAGGATGGTAAAGGTTTCCCTACCTCGCCTTCTATATCTGTTCCTTTGTCACGCCAACGTAACTTCCAAATCCGCTTTTCGGTTATTGGTGCTTGGACAGATTTAGCAATAGCACCATACACCTGCTCAGCTTTAACATCATCCTTAGCTGCTGGAATAAAAAACTTCATACGCTTTAGTTGTAAATAACGTAAATTTCACTAGCCCCAGCGTAACGTAGTTACCAAGGTAATTTACTACCATCCCACGAGAAAAAGTAACCACTATCACCTTCTTGAAGTTGTTCAATGACAGCCAGTAATTGGGTAACAGTACGCTCGACTGAGAATAATTTTTCCGCAGGTACATTTCCCTGAAACGGACGGGAAAGGCGTGTATCCGTTGTACCAGGGTGTAATGTTACTACCAATGTTTTAGGACAGCTTCTTTTATACTCAATTGCTGCCGTTCGCATAAACATGTTGAGTGCAGCTTTGGAGGCGCGATAGCCATACCATCCGCCAAGTTGGTTATCGCCAATACTGCCAAGCTTAGCAGAAATATTAGCAAGAACGCTGCGTTCTGGGCTTACCGCAGCACCGGAGCCATTACTATGACGAAATAAGGGTAATAGGTGTTTAGCAAGTAGGACAGCACCAATACTATTGATTTGGAAGTAACGCAATAAATTTTCTGAATTGAGCTGTCTTAAGCTTTTTTCGGGTTGCAAATTGCCCTCATGTAAAAATCCTACACAATTGATTACTAAATGCAATTTTTTAATTTGGGTACGCATTTTTTGAATAGCTTCAGCAATTTGCAACTCGTCAGTAATATCCATCGACAAACAAATTAATCGCTCAGAATGTTCGCTTGCAAGAGCCATTAACTCAGAGGCAGATTCCAGTTGACGATAGGTTGCATAAATTTTGGCAATTCTGCCATCTTGTAGCAATTTTTTTACAAACCCTAAGCCAATACCTCTACTAGCTCCCACAATTAATGCATTTACATGATTAATTTCATCAATAAAAGACATATAAATATTAGGTTAGTTGTGAAAATATTTCGTATTCATAGCGAGAGACAAAATAAGCACCAACTTGTTTGTCACTGTGATGACGGAAACCAAAGCGTTCATATACCTCTCGCAGGCGCGGACGTGAAGCATCGCAATCCAGGCGTAAATAACGTCTACCAAGAGTTTGTGTATATTTGACTGCCCAAGTCAGTAGTGCTGAAGAGACTTTACCACCAGAGTAATGCCGTCGAACAGCAAGGCGATGTACAAATGCTGATTCTTTCTGAGAAATATCAGACCAAAAAAGTAAATCCTCAAGCTGAAACTTGATTGTACCAGCTGGCTCACCATCCCACTCAGCAATGAAAAACAAGCCGTTAGCAACATCTGTAGAGATACTTTCTGATGAAACCTCGCTATTATGCCATAAAGGCGTATCACGCTCCTGGAGCCACGAAGCTGCTTCTAGCAGTATATCCGAGACTATGACCGTATCTTGTATGGTTGCTTGGCGAATTGATATGTACATAGCAAGGTAGTTTATTTTCCAATACAAAATCTGCTAAAAATTCTTTCAAGTACTGATTCTGTAACTTCCTCACCCGTGATTTCTCCTAATGCTTGAATTGCACCACGTAAGTCAATTGTCCAGAAATCAAGGGGTAATTGTTCAGCAATTGTTGTTTGTACCTGTTTCAAAGAAATTTTAGCTTGAGTTAATGCCGCAGCTTGCCTTTGGTTAATTGCTAAATCCATATCAGCTGCTTGGACTTTTCCAGATTGAACTATTTCTAAAATCACTGTTTCTAAAGTATCAATACCTTTATTCTGTGCCGCTGTGGTAGTGACAATTTGGTGAATATTGTTTGGATATTTGAAAGATTTAATAAATTCCGTTTCTACAAGGTCAATTTTGTTAATAACTAAAATTAACGGACGGTGTTGCACCTGTTCGTAAATTTCTTGATCGCCTTGCGTCCAACCATCTGAGGCGTCGATGGTCAAAAGTACTAAATCGGCTGCACTAGCAGCACGGCGCGATCGCTCAACTCCAATTTTTTCTACTTGGTCTACTGTTTCCCGAATCCCAGCTGTATCTAGTACTTGCACAGGAATTCCTCCAACTACTAGCTGGGATTCTACAACATCGCGGGTTGTCCCAGGTAAATCGGTGACAATGGCGCGATCGCTCTGGCTCCAAGCATTCAACAAGCTCGACTTGCCAACATTTGGACGCCCAACAATCGCTACTTTTAAACCTGTGCGTAGCAGTTCACCCTTGTCTTTGGTTGCCAGTAGCCTAGTGATTTCTGCGGCAATTTTTTTGATTTCTGATATGATTGCTTTATTATCCAGCGGGGGTAAATCTTCCTCAAAATCTATCCGAGCTTCGATTTGTGCCAAAATGTCCAAACAGTTGGCGCGTAACTGCCGGATTGGGTGAGCCAATTTTCCTTGTAAACCAGCTAAGGCAGTTTGAGCAGCTTGAGGCGATCGCGCTCCCACCAAATCAGCAATACTTTCAGCTTGCGTCAAATCCAATCGCCCATTCAAAAAGGCGCGGAGGGTAAACTCCCCAGGTTGAGCAAGTCTTGCTCCACTTTCCAAACACAGTTGTAAAACCTCCTGCACAGCCATAATTCCCCCGTGGCAATGGAATTCCACCACATCTTCACGAGTGTAAGAACGGGGTGCTTTCATAATCAGCAACAAGGCTTCATCCACCAAATGTTGCGTCTGGGGATGGCGGATGTAACCGTAGAGAATCCGGTGAGTTTCCCAAACTTGACGCCCAGGTGCGTGAAACAGAATTTGGGCGATCGCTATTGCTTGAGAACCAGATAACCGCACAATCCCAACGCTACCCTGTTGGGGAACAACAGCAGTAGCGATCGCGGCGATGGTTCCAGTAGTGGCAAATTCTGACATGAGCGCCCTTTTCAGCAAAACATTGCATACATTATGGTTAGCGTAGCAGGAGTGGAATAGACCTTACATCAAAGGTACTTTTACATGAAGTGGGAAAGATTTAAATAATTCGTAATGACGCTCGTTCCTCGCTACCGCTTCTCTACGAGAGGCTACGCCAACGCTAACGTAATTCGCTCTGGGGCTACGCCCCGCTGCGAAGCGCGTAATTAAGTTTTGCAATGGGGATTTAGACCAATAGGATGGCAAATGACAAGGTAAAATTTATCTGGAGGGTAGAAAAACGCCCTAAGTAGAGAGGAATTCACTGTGGAGCAGAAAATTAACTGCGCTGAAGCCTGTATTAACGGGTGTGTTTTAGGGGATAAATGCCCCAATGTTGAATTTAAAGAGGCAACTGCAAAATTCGTCAAAGAGACTTCTTTAGACGAAATGCTGCAAATGGCTGAAGAACGTCTGCGGAAAAAAATCACCGAACCGCCAAAATGGGTTTTTCCTGAAGATTCATAGTATTAGTGTCAACAGGTAAAACCAAGATATCGCAAAGGCTAAACTGTATCTGGATCTATACTTAATTCTCGCAGTTTAGCCGCCAAGCGATCGCTGCGTTGTTTTTCTTGTTCAGCCCGTTGTTTTTCTTGTTCAGCCCGTTGTTTTTCTTGTTCAGCCCGTTGTTTCTCTTGTTCAGCCCGTTGTTTCTCTTGTTCAGCCCGTTGTTTCTCTTGTTCAGCCCGCTGCATTTCCTGTTGTGCAACTTCTTCCGGTGTCGGAACTAGTTCTCCTTCAGGAGTGAAAAAGCGTAAATTTTCTTGATAAATACCCAAATATAACTCTAGCTGCTGGCTCCACAACCAACTTTGAGGATTCGGTTCTATTGGTTGATATTTACCAGCTAATAAAACAAACCCAGCAAATTCTAAATTATTAGGATCGAACCAAAAGTATTCTGGTGTGCGAAAGGTATCTTGGTAGATTTGTTTTTTCAAGCCTTTGTCAGTTGCCGCTGTAGAATCTGATAGCAGTTCTACAATGACATTGGGATACTTACCATCTTCTTCCCAAACAACCCAACTTTTGCGAGGTTGGTGTTCAGTTCCCAGCACTACAAAAAAATCTGGGCCTCGGAAATATTCTGATTTACGCTGGCGTGGACTGTAGTAAATTGTAATATTGCCAGATGCATAAAAGTCATTACGATTTCGCCACAACCACTCAAGGCATTGAATGAGCAGCGTCATTTGTTGCCGATGCAAGTCACTTTCCAAAGGCGGTTCGTCACTGTATAAATCCCCTGGGGGAAATATAACATCTTCTGGTGTTTCTAAATCTTGGGCAACAGACATAGCAACAAGTGTCTCAGTGCTATTATTTTAGCTTAGCAGTGAAGAACGTAGACGCTAACTACAAGAACCGTTCGATGATGATCTCGTCCACATACGTTCCTTTGATTTTGGCGTGTTTTTTCGCCGTCCCAACTATATTGAAACCACGTCGGAGATAACTAGTTAAGGCGTCTGAGTTATCGGCGCGAACATAGGAAAATATCTTTTCATATCCCTTGCTGCAAGCGCTCTTAAATGTAGCCTCAGACAAACTTTTACCAATGCCTTGTCTTCGGTATGAGAGATCAACAAATGTTGCAATGATTCCCACATGGTCAAATGCATGTGTGTAGGTTGCAAATGGTTCGAGAGTTTGAAATCCAACCACCTGCTGATCTGAAGAATTTACAGCGACATGAAACACCCCACGCTGGGGAAAATTCAAAATATACTCTCGTTCTGCATCGACTGTGAGCGGTGTATCAAACGCAGTGTACACATTGGCTTCGATGATCGGGTTCAAAATACCAACAATCGCCTCAGCATCATTCTGTCGTGCTTCTCGAACCAGCAAATTCATTTCCTATTGCCTCTTAAAGATGAGTGATTTTGCTAGCAGTTACACTTCCAGTATTTAAGGAATTTCAAGAAAAGTTTGAATAATAACTTTAGCCTCGATTCTATATATCCAACCCAATCACGGTTAGCTCAGGCGGATGTTCAACAGCGAACTGGTAATATACTTCTCGTCGCTCCTGCTCTAGAAGAGTTAACTGCCATTCTAAAATTCCCATTTCACCCAATTGAATTTGGGGGTTGCTGCGGATGAGGCGCACCTTAATTTGCTCGGTACGGCTAACTGGTAATTGTTCAGTTAGTTTGAGATTTGTTTCTTTATTGAGCAAGTTAGTAATTACCAACCGATAACCATAAGTAGTCCGGCGCTGGTTGCTAATAAGTTTTTTATCTACCTGACGTTCAACTAAGTCACGCTCAATTTTCAAACCTTCGTCAATCCCTAAGTTAAGTTTAAACTCTTGTCCTGGTGCAATATTCTCTAACTTAGTTGTGCCGACAAAGACATGATCGCGGAAAATGTTCGCTTTGCCTGGTAACAGAGTCGCACCGTTGGAGCTATTTTTCACATTAGCTTGCAGATAAGCAAAGCTTACTAAGCGTGGCATTGCGACATAATCGAAGCTACAAGGGTAGTCATCGTTGAAAATTGTCGTTTTATGCGGTGTGCCATCACTGGGAATGTTACCGCCACCATTAAGTTTAAAGGTAACTACACTGCCTTCTTTAGATATTTCCGCTACAACAGTTTCGGCTGGGATGAGACTAGTTTCTGGCGCAAATTCATCTTGTTCTTCTCCATTTTTTTCACCAGCAGGAGCAGCCTGAGCTGGTATGGTAGGTAACGCTGGACGGACATCATATCGTCGTCGTGCTATTTGTGGGGTTGGAGTAGCGATGTACCAGGGTTCAAGTTTGGGTGGAAGTGTACCTAATCCTGGTTTAGCTGTAGAAAGAGTGAGAGCCACGCCAATCCAATCTTCGCCACTGCTTTGGGTGACTTCTGCAAGATAACTCAGATGTACGATATCGCTAGTAGTACTGAAGCGCAAGTCATAAAGGGGAGTCCAACTGGCGCGATTTACTACGTAGGAAAGCTCTAGCTCAAATTCGCCTTCGCTTGCAACTTCAACCGCCACAACTAAGTTAAAACTTTCTTTAGGATGGGGTGTTTGAATTTTTTGCAACGAGGCGCGGAGTGCTTGTAATTGCTTGTCTAATTCTTGCTGTTGGGTTTTGCACTCCCCAGATGCGATCGCATACTCGCTATACTGGCTTCCGAGAAAGTTCAAGAAATCTAAAGTTTCGCTGAGGCTGAGATTTTTTCGTGCCAAACTCTGTGAAAAGCTTTCCTCTGTTTTTTCACGTAAACCTTCGATAAAATTAGACTGCAACACTAAAGCATCTACTTGAGCTTGCAGGTGGCGTTTTTCTGCTTCTAGTTGCTGAATTTGCCTTGTTAACTGTGCCACTCGCTCCGTTACAGGTTCGGTAGTGTAAATGCGATCGCTGCTTACTCCTAGCAAACGCACCCCCACTGTACCCGTACCGCTAACCCTGACAGACTCAGTTTCTAAAGTCACTGGCAACAGGGTAATGACTAATTCCCGTTCAAGTCCTGTTAAAGATACTACGCTTCGTCGTGTAACTAGAGCTTTGTCAGTATACACTGTAACCGCTACAATCTGGCTTTGGATTACTTTGCGCCAAGATGGTATTTCTGGGTTAACCACTGCCAGTTTTTCCCAATTTTTAATGGTTCTGCTGGTTAATTGTCAATGTTTCTTGGCCTAACCGTCAACCCCTGCGGGGAATTCAAAATTAAAAATTAAAAATCTGAAATTTTTAATTTTTAATTTATTTATCTCCCCCGATTTCAACTAATGCAAGCTAAATGCATATCAGCTTGGTTCATGCGTGAGTTTTCTCCACAGCATCACTACTAGTGTTAGTGTTTAACGCTACAATCTTTTTCGCTGCATCTAGGAGATACTCATAATAGGCACGAGCGACGATAGATAACTGTTTACCACCTGGGTAAACCATGAACCAGTTTCGCTTAATGGGAAAATACTGTACATCCAAAATACATAACTCTACTGTGTCTGGCATTAAAGTATGGCGAGATAAAACAGATATTCCTAAACCACCTGCGATCGCTTGTTTAATTGCTTCGTTACTTCCCAATTCCAGCTTAACTTTCACTGTAATTCCATGTTCATCAAAGAGGGTTTGGACGGCACGACGAGTTCCTGAGCCAGGTTCCCGCATAATAAAAGGTTCATTGGACAGACGTTGTATGGGAATATTTCTTTCCTTAGCTAGTGGATGATTAACTGGTGCAAAAACCACCAAAGGATTTTCTAAAAATGGCTCAAAATTTACATCTAAATTTTCTGGAACTTGACTCATAATATACAAGTCGTCCAAATTACTACTCATCCGTTCTAGAATTCGTTCGTGGTTTGTTACTTGCAGTGAGATATCAATTCCGGGGTAAAGTTGGCAAAATGGCCCTAACAAACGCGGTATAAAATACTTTGCTGTCGTAATCACAGCCAAGCGTAATTGCCCCTGTTTTAGCCCTTTTAAATCTGCAACTTTCATTTCAAACTGGGCTATGGTCTCAAAAATCTGCCGACAAGTAGCAAATAATTCCCGTCCTGCTTCAGTCAAATACAACCGCTTCCCCACTTGCTCAAATAGTGGCAACCCTACCGATTTTGTAAGTTGCTTGATCTGCATGGAGACGGTAGGTTGGGTGAGAAATAATTCCTCAGCTGCACGAGTAAAGCTACTGTGCCGTGCCGCCGCCTCAAACACCTTTAACTGGTGCAGCGTCGCTTGGTTCAAGAGAGATTCTCCTCTAATAGCTAATAGCAATTTGTAGATATAAAACTAGTATTACTGAACACTTGCAATTGATACAGCGTTGCTCATACGAAGTTATGAGTTTTTGTATAGATAAAACTCTATTAGTGCTATTAAAAGAAAGGTATTTGACTTATGGACTGGAGAAGTTATTATCAGAACAACAAACAAAGCGTAAGATGCCTTCCAGTTAAAGATGAATGTTGAATATTGAATGAGGATTGCTTACAATTCATGATTCATAATTCATCATTCATCATTCCATAATTCTTCTTGAATTTTTGCAGGTAGCTGGGCTAAATCTGGTAAACCTACCATTTCTCTTTCGCCAACTTGCTCTTTAATATTGATGGGCAACTTTAACGGTTGACGTTCTTCTATCCAGCAACTTGCCAGTGGCAAGGTTTGCTCCATATCATCCAGTGGTCGAGGAATTACCATCACCGCATTTAACTCCCCAATGCGTTCTGCCTCGTACATTCCTGCTTCTACTGCTACTGCAACATTTGCTACGGAGCCACGAATAATAGCTGTACACAAACCTGCACCTATTTTTTCATACGCTGCCAAATGGACATCAGCAGCTTTGAGCATGGCATCACATGCGCCTACCATCGCTGGAAATCCCCGTGTTTCTACTAAACCGATTGCTTGATGACTCAGACGGCTATAATTGCCCTCTCGCATTAATTGAGTCAGACGGTTGGTGATTGGCAGAACTACTTCTAAGTTGGGATATGGTCGGGGAATCACCAAGCTAGAGACTAACTGACCAAACTGTTCCGCAGTTTGAACACCGGATTCTACGGCAAGCCGCACATCGGCAATTCCACCCCGGACGATCGCAGTACAATGACCGCCACCTATTTTTTCATATCCAACTAGGTGAACTCCAGCTGATTTTAGCATCATGTCCGCTGTGCCAACTATTGCTGGAAAGCTTTGGGTAGAAACTAAACCCAAAGCAGTATCCTCAAAATTGTCTTGACTACGCGCTGCCTGGATGGAACTCATAGACCGTTGATTAGATGTTTCCATGTGAACTCTCTAAGATACTCACAAAGCCGACAACTTACAATTAACACTTACTCTGACTAATCGTCATTTGGGTCGCTTAAGGATTGTCTATGGGGAAACAATGTGGTCAACAGTCTTTGTATGCTCCCTTGCCCATAAATTTGAGTCCCGAAACTTTCAGGGGATTCTGTAGCTGGCTGACTGAGTTCTGAATCATTATTCACTGAACTTTTGGTTGGCGAAAGCTGCTCAGAGTTCTCGCTGAGTGGTGTAGACGCTTGAGCGGCTGAGCGCATAGAGTCTGCACCATTATTAGGTTCCTCAATGGGAGGAGGCTGACTTTGAGGAGTAACGGAAGATTTAAAAAAGGAAATCGACTTGTGTTTGAAATCCACAAAAGCCGACGCTGAGAGATTAGTCGAGGAAACTACCATATCCTCGCCTTTTCCTAAATTATTATCTTCTTCCTTCGGTTTTGCTGCACTTGTAGAAGTGGGGTTGGTTGTAGATGATTCTAGTTGTTTTATTTCACTAATCTGGCGACTGGTATCTCCCAAGATTGAACCAGGTGCAATTACTTGTCCAGGTTCAACTGAATAATTGAAAATTGTTGTTGCTGAACCAATGCAAGCATTCGCTCCAATGTTGCCCTTGCCAACCATCAAAAAACCAGCTCCTAGATTTGCTCCTGCTTCTACCTCCAAGATCCCTTCATGAGCATGGATAATTGATCCCATGCCAATACAGACCCCTGGGCCGATGATAATTTTGCTGTTTGTAGCTGCTTGGAGTATCACTCCAGGTGCTAATACCGCGCTTGGATGAATAGTCACCTCGCCACTAATAAAAGAATCAAATTTGTCGCTGAGGCGCAGTGGCGGCACAGACATGGGAATTATCACCTCGGAAGTCGGAAAAATTGTGAGTTGTCAGTGGTGAGTAATGAAGTGCTAAGTAAATTCTACTTCACAAGGAAAAGTTAGCTTTTGATACTAGCGTCAGTGTTCTAACTCGAAAGTCTAAACTCATTACTCAGCACTCTTGTACAGACGCGATTAGTCGCGTCTCTACTCAACACTGCTACGGACGTTGGATAATTGTCTCCAATACTCGGCGCTTGGCTTTAGGGTCAATACCAATTAAGCGTACATATTCTCCTTGGTATTCGGCGAGGTGTCCTTCTATTGCTGCGATCGCTTCTCTTTCGGAGGAAGCTTGAATTTGACCAGTGCTAGTCCAAGAACCTGTACGGAACCGCCGCCCGTCTACGTGTTCAACGCTAATTTTATGCCCACCAGCCAATAACTGCCGTAGCTGTTCTACTACTTCAGAACTTAAGCGAGTATTCGTAGCTGTTGCTGTTACAGATGGCGCACTGGCGAATGATTTTTGACTCTGGCTATCGGTACTAGCTTGCCCATTAGGCCGTTGAATAATACTTTCTAATACTCGCCGTTTGGCTTTGGGTTCAATACCAATTAAGCGTACGTATTCTCCTTGGTATTCAGCCAGGTGTCCTTCTAGTGCTGCGATCGCTTCTCTTTCAGAGGAAGCTTGAATTTGACCAGTGCTAGTCCAAGAACCTGTACGGAACCGCCGTTTATCTACGTGTTCAACGCTAATTTTATACCCACTAGCCAATAACTGCCGTAGTTGTTCCACTACTTCAGAACTTAAGCGAGTATTCGTAGCTGTTGCTGTTGCAGATGGCGCACTGGCGAATGATTTTTGACTTTGCCCACGGGAAGGGCTAGCTTGACCATTAGGTCGTTGAATAATACTTTCTAACACCCGCCGTTTAGCTTTGGTGTCAATGCCAATCAAACGCACATACTCACCTTGATGATTGGATATACAGTCTTCTAAGGCGGCGATGACTTCATTTGTCGAATTTGAGTTAATTGGTTCACAACTTTGCCATGAACCAGTGCGGAATCGCCGCTCATCTACGTGTTCTGTGCCAATTTTATAACCACTTGCTAACAGCTGGCGGATTTGCTCTACGGTTTCATTACCAATGCCACTGCTAGCATGACCATTGCTATTACCATTACTGTTGTAGTTACCATTGCCCTGACTAGCAGGAGCTTTAAAGCTGGCAGTGGCTTGCACTGTACCATCTGGGCGTTGGATAATGGTTTCTAATACGCGCCGTTTACCTTTGGGGTCAATACCAAACAAACGGACATACTCACCACTATGGTCTCTCAAACAGGTTTCTAATGCAGCGATCGCTTCACCGATTGATCTGGGTTCAATCGGCTTACAACTCGTCCAACAACCCGTGCGGAACCGTCTTTGATCTACATGTTCCGAGCCAATCTTATACCCTTGCTCTAGCAGATAGCGTACCTGCTCTATGGTTTCTGCACCCAAGCTATTGCTCGACACTTTACTACTCCTTTCCAACTCTAAGACAGTAACACCATTACTTATATAAGATTTAGCAATTTCATCCCGAATGGGTGCTATGCATTTGCTATCCGCAGCACAGAGATAACCAGCTCGTAGTGCCTGATTAATCCCAACTACATGATGGGCAAATTCTTGATCTTGATCTTGCACATCTGGCAAGCGGTCAGCTTGCTGCTGGGTAGTAATTATCGCTCCTGAAGGTACATACTTACCTGGGGGAATTTCTACGTCTTGGATCAAAGCGTGCATCATCACGATGCAACCTGCACCCACCCTGGCATTAAACACCGTAGAGCGAAAGCCAATGAAGGAATTATCGCCAACATAAGCCGGCCCGTGAATTAGAGCCATGTGGGTAATGCAAGCGTTTTTACCAATCCATACCGAGTATTTATTTTGGTCATCGCCAATTACTCGACCTTGCTCCAACCCATGAATTACCACACCATCTTGAACATTGGTGTTTTCACCAAGATAAAAAGGTGTGCCTTCATCTGCTCTAATCGTAGTCCCCGGAGCAACGATTACATTTGCACCTATCCGTACATCCCCAATAATATTGGAGAATGAATGTACAAAAGCAGTTTCATGGATTTGGGCTTCAGCTAAATTCCTTGACCACGGGGTTGGGGGTGCCGCCGTGTTGCGGACTGCCATCGCGAGATTCCTCCTCTATGTCATTTGTCACTCGTCAGTTGTCATCTGTCATTTGTCTTTAGCTAATAACTTGTGGGTAACGCTCCTCACTTTTCTACTGCTGCGTACACCTACTCTTAAGCAAGCCACAAAGCAGCGTTGACCACACTCAAAAAGAAGATAGCCATTCACCTAGGTTGATACCCTCTTTCTTTAAAAGTTCTGTTCGGCGGCTTTCACTGCACCCTGCGGGAAGCCCTTCTCTACGAGGGGCTGCGCCAATGGGTGATGCCTCCGGCACGCCTGCCGTAGGATGCCCGAAGGGCTGTAGGGCGAACGCAGTCCCCTAGATCGGGCTAACCCTCCTTTTCCTGACGGAGACCGGAGGCGAACAGGGCTGACTTACCGCAGAAGCGTCTACAGACTTATCTCCGTAATGCTAGATTCACCGCACTAGCTCACCAATGACTAATGACTAATGACATTTACCTATACTGATCTTTTTTGCTATAAATCAGGCGATCTTCAACGTGAATGGTATCTATTATCGCTACCACCACTGCATCTAATGGACGCTGCTCATTACCAAGAACCTGACGAGCGGCACTGCCACGACTGACAAGCACCCACTCATCAACTCCTGCACCAACAGTATCTCCTGCTACTTCGTATTTTGGCAGGATGTTTCCATCTTCATCTACTAATTGCAACAACAGTAGTTTAACGCCTCTAAGACTTGGATCTTTTTGCGTGCTAACTACTGTGCCACGAACTTTAGCAACTTGCATTACAGATTATGGTCTTCTGCCGAAAGGACGAATTGCGTTAACGTTTTCCCGGAACTGCTCTACATCTTCGGTATAACGAATTGGCAGGACGTATTCTAAGTTTTCGTGAGGACGAGCAATGATATGGGTAGACAGCACTTGTCCGCCGTTGACTCGTTTCACTGATTCAACCCCAGCTCCTACTGAAGCTTGTACTTCCGAAACATCCCCTCTGACGATCACTGTAACCCGACCGCTACCAATTTTTTCGTAGCCGACTAGGGTAACGCGAGCAGCTTTCACCATCGCGTCAGCAGCTTCCACTACCGCTGGAAAGCCTAGCGTTTCAACCATTCCTACTGCGATTGACATTAGTTATAATCCTTGATTAAAGTTTTTAGACCTGAAAAAAGTAACTCTCAGCAAGGCAGAGAGTATTAATTACTTTGTTTGACCAGTTTTTAAGTACGGAACTGTTCCACAGCTTCCGTGTAACGAATCGGCAAGACGTATTCCAGGTTCTCGTGGGGACGAGCAATGATATGAGTAGATAAAACTTCACCACCATTTACTCTTCTTGCCGCCTCAACCCCAGCTGCAACTGAGGCTTGCACTTCGGATACATCTCCCCGCACAATTACGGTGACGCGAGCGCTACCAATTTTTTCGTATCCTACCAAAGTTACACGTGCGGCTTTCACCATCGCATCAGCAGCTTCCACTACTGCCGGAAAGCCCTTAGTTTCAATCATTCCAACTGCAATTGGCATCGCAGAACTCCTACAAAATTAATCCAATCAGTACTGTGGCTTGAAAATTGTGACGAGGAAGCTCATCTTGAGCTACAAAAACGCTTCCAAACTAAGCATAGGAAAGCTTGGCGTTCTTGGCAATATAAATTAGTATAATAGTTTATAATAAAAAAGTTTTAAAAAACTTAACAAAAATTTATGGCGGGGTTCTGCTTAATTGGAGTTCAACAATTCCTAGAGCAGTCGCTTATGCTTTATAATTTCTTTATTACATTTACAAAACGACATTCATAACCAAGACTATTCCTGTCTGTCGAGGGACGATTAAGGGCTGTATATCATGCTATCTCTGTCTTTCCTCAGTTTTCCTATTTGAGCAATGACTTAGTGAAAAATGCATAATTTTTTCAAATATATCGTATAAAGTTCTCTGCTAAAAGTAGAAATATAAATTTATAAATGGAGATGATGTAACAAAGTGAAATGCTTTTAAGTACGTAAATTTATATTCAATTAAACCTTAATAGGGTAATTTAAAGTAAAAATACTCATGCAATATTAGGTTAAAAATAATTAATAAAACATGGATTTTGAACAAGTTATTTTTTTAGTAAGGGATGCTTTAAAATCTGTTTTAAAAAAACCAAAACTGAGTCGTCAAAGGAAATTTAAATGAATCAATTTCTCTTCTTAACAAGTTGGTGGGTACCTTTTTATAGCTTGATAGGTGCGCTTTTAACATTGCCGTGGGGAATGGGGATAATTCAGCGTACAGGGCCAAGACCTGCGGTATATTTCAACTTGTTGACGACCGTTTTGGCTTTTGCTCACAGCCTATTGGTATTTACAAATATCTGGGACAGAGAACCAGAAAACTTAGTTATTAGCTGGTTTAAAGCGGCGGACTTAGATTTATCCTTTTCCTTGGAACTCTCGCCAGTCAGTATTGGAGCAATTGTTTTAATTACGGGGTTAAGTCTGTTAGCGCAAGTTTATGCCCTAGGTTACATGGAAAAGGACTGGTCGTTGGCACGTTTTTTTGCCCTGTTCGGGCTTTTTGAAGCGGCCCTGAGTGGTTTAGCAATTAGTGACTCTTTGTTTCTCAGCTATGCCTTTTTGGAAGTATTGACGCTTTCGACTTACTTGCTTGTGGGATTTTGGTATGCTCAACCGCTAGTGGTGACGGCGGCGCGGGATGCGTTTTTAACCAAGCGGGTAGGAGACTTGTTGTTGCTAATGGGTGTAGTGACGCTTTCTACTTTGGCAGGCAGTTTGAACTTCTCTGATTTATATGAGTGGGCGCAAACAGCTAACTTAAGCCCAGTGACATCAACATTATTGGGATTGGCTTTGATTGCGGGGCCTGCCGGTAAATGTGCTCAATTCCCTCTACATTTGTGGTTAGACGAGGCGATGGAAGGGCCCAACCCTGCCTCAGTACTGCGAAACTCACTGGTAGTAGCTGGTGGTGCTTATCTACTGTATAAGCTTCAACCAATCTTAGCTCTATCACCAGTTACCTTAAATACCTTGGTGGTCATGGGTACGGTGACAACAATTGGTGCAACATTAGTATCCATAGCGCAAATTGACATTAAGCGATCGCTATCTCATTCCACCAGTGCATATATGGGTTTAGTGTTCCTGGCGGTAGGATTACAGCAGGGGGGTGTAGCCCTAATGTTGTTGTTAACTCATGCGATCGCCAAAGCATTACTATTCATGAGTTCAGGTTCAGTAATATACACTACTAGCACTCAAGACCTAACAGAAATGGGCGGGTTGTGGTCACGGATGCCAGCTACCACCACTGCTTTTGTTGTTGGTTCAGCGGGGATGGTAACACTGCTACCACTGGGAAGTTTCTGGGCAATGTTAGCATGGGCTGACGGTTTTGTAAATATTAGCCCTTGGGTGATTGGGGTTTTAATACTGGTCAATGGATTGACAGCATTGAATTTGACCAGAGTATTTAGATTAGTCTTCTGGGGGAAACCGCAACAGAAAACCCGCCGGACTCCAGAAGTTGGTTGGCAAATGGCATTACCAATGGTGTCCTTGACTATTGTGACTCTGCTACTACCCCTAATGCTACAGCAATGGTACTTGTTACCCGATTGGGAGAGTATTAATTGGTATGTGGTGTTAGTGTTGTTTTCTTCTACGGTGTTGGGCGTAGGCATAGGGGCTACAGTTTATCTGCACAAAGCCTGGTCAAGATCTAGGATACTGGCATGGAGATTTGTGCAAGACTTATTGGGTTATGATTTTTACATTGATCGCGTTTATCGATTGACAGTAGTGACTGTAGTAGCACTGCTTTCTAAAATTTCAGCTTGGAGCGATCGCTATTTAGTTGACGGTCTAGTAAACTTAGTTGGTTTTGCAACAATTCTCAGTGGCCAAAGTTTAAAATACAGCATTTCTGGTCAATCCCAGGGATATATGTTGACTATCCTAGCGGTCGTTAGCATCCTGGGTTTTTTCATCAGCTGGTCATTGGGTTTATTAGATAAATTACCTTTTTAATAGTGCAGAGTTGGGAGTTGAGGAGACAGGAGTAATGTATTTTGCTTCCTCTATGCTCCACGGCAGTTGCTAGACTTGGGGTCTCCCCATCGCCCTACAGCCCTTTGGGCATCCTACGGCGGGCGTCTCTCTTTGGGAGAAGACCGCACTGCCTCCCCTGCTCCCCATATTCCCCCTACCTATTTGCTTATGCTTAGTGCTTTGATTTTGCTGCCGTTGTTAGGTGCGGCTTTAATTGGTTTCTGGCCCTCTGACATCAGTGGGAAATTTGCCCGTGGGTTAGCTTTAGTCGTTGCTAGCATCACTTTTTTGTGGACAGTTGTAATAGCAACTCAGTTCCATCCAGGAGAGGTCACTCAACAATTTGCTGAGTCTCTGCCCTGGATCGAGGTTTTAGGCTTGAATTATAATTTGGGAGTAGATGGCTTATCTTTACCGTTGCTGGTTTTGAATGGACTATTAACTTGTATTGCGATCTACAGCAGTGATGAATCTCTTCAACGTCCTAAATTTTATTACTCTTTGATATTACTGTTAAGTGTTGGAGTGACTGGAGCTTTTCTAGCACAGGATTTACTGCTATTTTTCCTGTTTTACGAACTGGAACTAATACCACTGTATCTGTTGATAGCCATTTGGGGTGGTGCAAAGCGGGGTTATGCTGCTACGAAATTTCTGATTTACACTGCCGTTTCTGGAATTCTGATTTTAGCAAGTTTCCTCGGCATAGTTTGGCTGAGTGGTGGTTCTAACTTTGCATTAGCAACTTTAAATACTAAGACTCTACCTTTAGCCACACAGCTATTACTGCTAGGGGGGATTTTAGTGGGTTTTGGGATTAAGATTCCTTTAGTTCCCTTCCATACTTGGTTGCCAGATGCTCACGTCGAAGCTTCCACACCGATTTCTGTGCTGTTGGCTGGGGTACTGTTGAAGTTGGGAACTTATGGCTTACTGCGATTTGGCATGAACTTGTTGCCAGAAGCTTGGAATTATCTGGCTCCTTGGTTGGCAACTTGGGCGGTAGTAAGTGTACTATATGGTGCATCCTGCGCGATCGCTCAAACCGATATGAAAAAGATGGTGGCATATAGTTCCATTGGACATATGGGCTACGTGCTTTTAGCCGCTGCATCTGATACACCTTTAAGTGTATTGGGCACTGTCATGCAAATGATTAGCCACGGCTTGATTTCTGCAATGCTATTTTTGTTGGTGGGGGTTGTGTATAAAAAAGCTGGCAGCCGTGATTTAGAAGTCGTCCGCGGACTGCTGAACCCAGAAAGAGGTCTGCCGGTAATTGGTAGCTTAATGATTGTGGGAGTTATGGCCAGTGCTGGGACACCAGGAATGGTAGGATTTATTTCGGAATTCATTATTTTTCGAGGCAGTTTTCCCGTTTTTCCAGTGCAAACTCTGCTGTGCATGATTGGTACTGGTTTAACTGCGGTTTATTTCTTACTTCTTCTCAATCGCGCCTTTTTTGGGCGCTTGTCTGCACAAGTTACCAACTTACCACGGGTGTATTGGAGCGATCGCGCCCCGGCTTTAGTTTTAGCTGTAATAATTGTAATTTTTGGTATCCAACCAGCTTGGTTATCGCGCTGGACTGAACCAACAATCACAGCAATGATAAATACACAAAACGTAGTGGCAACGGTGTCTTTGGATAAGACAATCAAGGCTGGAGACTAGGGACTTTTAACAGTAATCAGTAAACAGTAAACAGTTCTCAGTCAAGATAATTGGGTTTAAAGAAAACCACTATATCGGCGATCACCTCTAACTGAAAACTAATAACTGAAAGTCAATTAGTGGCAGGCGCTATCTGGCGTTTATCTACCCCTGACCAAACGCCGTGATAACTGTTTACTGTTTACTGTTCACTGATTTAACAATACCCCAATCCCTATTATTTTTGGAGAACTGGCAATGGTAAATATTAAAAAGAAACCTGCTAATAATCCCCTAGCTGAGTATATTGAGCGGTTACAAAAAGGGGAAGCATTAGTTCCTGATAGTCCAGAAAATGTGCTGGAAGTAGTTGGTATTCTTAAAAGCTATGGCGTAGTTTTAGATGCATATTCCAAAAATCTTATTTATATTGCTGAACATCAATTTTTAATATTTTTTCCATTTTTTAAATATTTTAATGGAGAATTTTCTTTCAAAAAATTACTCCGCCACTGGTGGCATGACCGCATTAATTTCGAGTATGCTGAGTATTGCCTGAAATCAATGCTGTGGCACGGTGGCGGTGGACTAGATACATATTTAGATACACCAGAATTTCAACAGAGAGCGCAAGCTGTTATCGACGCTAAGTTTAAAAATAATCCCTTAATTCTGGGCATTAACCAATTGTTTCCAGACTTCCTAACAGAACAGTTACGTGTCTCTGCTTACTATACTGGGTTAGGTCAGTTCTGGCGAGTTATGGCTGATATTTTCCTTACCCTATCAGACTATTACGACCAAGGAAAAATAAAGTCAATTCCCGACGTTGTAGACCACATTAAAGCAGGGTTGGTAGCAAGTGCATCAAAGCCAATTACCTATGCTGTCAAAGTTAAGGATAAAGATTATGAAATCATTCCCAAAAGTGTTGGTTTAACCTTTTTAGCAGATACAGCAATACCTTATGTAGAAGCGATTTTCTTTCGGGGAACTCCTTTTCACGGCACAGTTTCATACAATGCCCAAGCATATCAAATTTCTCCAGATCAAAGTCGATTTCAGTATGGTGCATTGTATGCCGATCCTTTGCCTATTGGCAGTGCGGGTATTCCTCCCACATTGCTGATGCAGGATATGCGTCACTATCTTCCAGAATATTTGCACGAAATTTACCGTCGCAGTCTTCGGGGTGAAGATGATTTGCGGGTAAAAATTTGTATGAGTTTCCAAAAATCGATGTTTTGTGTGACAACAGCGACGATTTTAGGACTAATGCCTCATCCTATGGATACCAAAGATCCATCTGAGCAAAATACGAATCGAGTTTATTTAGAAAAGTGGATGGCTAGATTTGTGACTTCGCGCTTGAAGGAAGTTAACGATATAAATAGTAATGGATGATAAGATTAGGAGTTAAGAGCTAGTAACTCAAAACTCCGTTCTTTAAACGATAGTTACTTCCCCAGTATCAAGATCGTAACGTCCACCTACAATTTTCAGTGTACCTGCCTGCATCAGTTGACCTAAAAGCGTTGAATTTTCCTGCAATCTTTCAACTTGATATTGAACATTTGCTACGACTGCATTTTCAACTGGATCACCCGGTTTGTCTTTGACCTTAGCCATTGCTGGTTTGATAGCCTTGACAAAAGTACCAATTTGACCAGGGAGTGACTCACCTTTTACTGATGCTGTGACTGCACCACATCTTTCATGACCTAGCACCATAATTAGGGGAGTGCCTAATAACACTGCGGCATATTCAATGCTACCAAGCGCTTCCGGTATCACAATATTCCCAGCAATCCGAATGTCGAATAAATCACCAATTCCTTGGTCAAATAAAATTTCCGCAGATACCCGCGAATCAGCGCAGCTCAGTATAGTCGCAAATGGATGCTGCGCTTGGGCGACTTCTTGCAAACGTGTTCGAGTTTGATGGGGATATTCACGCTTTTGCTGCACAAACCGCTGATTTCCGTCCAGCAATCTTTTGAGTGCTGCATCAGGACTAACAGGCTCAGTATCTTGTGCAACCGCAGCGATCGCAGATTGAGTATAGCAAAGCACACTACTTATAGTAGTAGCTGCGATGCCTACAGCGGGCGTAGCCATCGCAACTCCACCAAAACCCGCTAGCTTTAAAAGTTTGCGCCTACCAATAAATCCATTAATTCGACTCATAAATATTTTCCTGCAAGGTGAACGATCCAGCGACACATCATTAAAGAGACGCAACACACCGCACAGATCTAATCTCTATTGCATCAGAGAGATAACATGTACCCCCAAACTTATTCAGAATAGGTCTGATGATTTCCAAAACAGGTTTGGCTTGATCTGGTAGGCAAAAAGCTATTATATAAACATTATCAAGCTCTGTAGTTTCTCCATGCGGGCTTCTGCCTGCCACATTCCGAATTATGGTATGTCCATGCACACCTGCTTTATCTAAGCCGTCTAATATTTTTGCTAGTTCAACGGCATTGGCGATAATTTCTATTCTTTTTACTGAGTGCATAATCTCATCTCCACAGCAAATTTATGCCATACAAGTATAAAGGTATACCAATAATGATATTGAAGGGAAACGTGAGTGCTAAAGCGCTAGTTACGTACAAACTAGGATTAGCTTCGGGAAGTGTCAATCTCATGGCAGCTGGAACCGCTATATAGGAGGCACTAGCACACAAGACTGAAAATAATAGGGCATTTCCCTGCGGCATCCCGATTAGTTTTGCTAAAAATATCCCGATTGTTGCATTTAAAATCGGGATTAAGATAGAAAAACCGATCAAAAACGAACCTGTTTTACCAAGATCTTTAATTTTTCCGGCAGCTACCAGTCCCATATCTAACAAAAAGAAGGTTAGGACTCCGTAAAATATTTCTTGGGTAAAAGGTGCTTCTAACCTCCAGCCTTTCTCGCCTGAGAGCACACCGATGATCAGGCTTCCAACTAAGAGAAAAACAGAACTGTTAAGAAAAGCTTCTTTGAGAACTTCTGGCCAAGAAAAGTCACCATCTTTATCGATATCAAATATTTTTACTAAAACCAATCCTACAATGATGGCTGGAGATTCCATTAGAGCTAGAGCTGCTACCATGTAGCCACTAAAACTAATGCCAAGTTCACTGAGAAAAGATCCAGCAGTGATAAAGGTGACTGCGCTGATGGAACCATAGGTTGCGGCGATCGCTGCCGCATTGTATAAATCAAGTCTGATTCTCAGAATGAAGAATGTGTATATTGGCACGAGAGTAGCCATCATGATGGCTGCAAACAGCGTCAACACAACTTCTTGGCTAACTCCACTCTTGACAAGTTCAGCACCTCCCTTGAACCCAATAGCAAGTAGAAGATAAAGAGAGAAGAGTTTTGGCAAAGGTTGAGGAATTTCCAGATCCGACTTTAAAATAACGGCCGACATTCCGAGAAAGAAAAAAAGAATCGGTGGGCTTAGGATGTTAGACATTATTAGGCTTGCATTCATCCCCACCTCTCCTTATATTTGCGTAAACAGAAGCAAAAATTTTGATCATTAATAGTCACTATGTGCTAGCTATAAACAGGTATGCTAACTAGTTGAACAATCTTATGTCGGCACTCAAATAAGCATTAGTAACTATGCCTTTTGGATGACTATGATGCATAGTTTATCAGAATGAGGAGAGCCTTCATAACTTTTTAACTCAGGCTACTTTGCTTGGTGAAGTCAAGGGTCAAGAATATACAGCTCCAGAAATTAAATATACATTATTCAGAACCCTTGTGGAGACGTAGCACTGCTTGTGGAGTGGAGACGTAGCACTGCTACGTTTCTACATTGATTTTTACCAGATGTCTAATGGTTAAATTAATCGCACCCGAACGAATTCTTGAGACTTCACGGCTGTTACTTGAGCCGCTTATTCCAGATCATGCATCGGCTATCTACGAGCAACTGCTAGATCAAAGGCTTTACCAGTTTATTCCACAGTCGCCGCCCACATCGTTACAGACTGTGAAAACTCGATACCTTGCTTTATCCTCAAGGCTTTCGCCAGACGGACAAGAGGGCTGGTTAAACTGGGTAATCCGTTTTCGAGAGTCTGGGGTGTATGTTGGGACATTACAAGCAACAGTACATGCTAATTGTACCGCAGCAATGTTTTTTTATATCATCACCCGTCTGTCCGTTGCATTTGATTTGTTATGCTGCGCCCATTTATGTATGCACTTGGCACCACTTCGCGTGGCGCTAGGAAACCAAGGACAATTGCCACCAAGATCAATGCTGGAACATCGCCGAAGAGGTGTCCACGTTCTGCAGAGTCAATCACTGCGTGTACCGCCATGATCAGCCCGTGGACAACACTCGACCAGACGGTGAACCAGATTAAGCTGAGATGCGCTTCTGGTTTTCGAGAAGCCCATAGCAAAAAGACACCAAGCGTCGCATAAATGCCGACGATCATCTGTTCGTATTCGTATTGACCTGGTTGCCATAACCAGCCCGACGGCCAAATCTTCATCAGCGGATAGATAAGCAGAAAGGCAATTCCGACAACAACAAGGGCGATTCGCAAGTACTGATGACGTTCATCCATTGCTACAACCTCTTACTATTTTCCAGTGTAGTCTCTACCAATGAAATGCGTATTTGCAATATTATTCTCGCTAGTGAGACTTCAACTTTAGAGTGTTAGAAATTTTAATAAGTCAGCGTTGCGCGGTTGTGGCAATGGCACAATAAATCAAAAACGAACCGCCCTTCTGGTGACGCTCCTTCGTCGCTAACGCTGCGCTAACACCAGTCGCCTAGGTTGGGAAACCCGCCGGAGAGCGCTGGTTCACCAAGTACGCCAAGTACGCTAAGAAATGGGAGATGAAGATAGTTTGGCGCGGCTTCACAAAGAAACGGTATCAGATATACCTAGCCGAAAAGTTTGCTGTATAAGGATTACAGCCTTGGCGTAGAATTTTACGGTTTTGGCACGGTGATGGCTAAATCCTAATGTTCTAACGTTTCGGCATAATTCCCGTGAATAGAGTTGCAACCCAAGTAGAAAGAAGTGCGCCAGGAAAGAATAGTATCATCGGTAGAAACCACAACCATTCAATCTGGTAAAAAGTTAGGCTGGCAATTGAGACAATTACCGTGCTGATACCTAAAGCTGCCAAAATGATTGTGTAAATGACCATTGCCCTTCTCGTCCAACCTTGCTCACAGTGAAACGTCGCCGCTATTGGAATCATTAACAAGCCGCATACGCTTGCACTGATTAAGGCACTGAGATTCTTGGTACAAAACCATAAAATACAGGATACGATCGCACTCAAAAAACAAGCACCCCACCAATTAGATTGTTGGATTTCCTCTGGTGAAAGTGCCAAGCGTCCGAATTTATCAAACCGCAGCATGAGGGTAAACAAAGGATCAGCAATCCAACTAAAGATAACGAACAGCAAATAAGCGATCGCCACCATTGCCACCAAAGGTGTCAAACCAGCATTAACAAAACTGGCAAGCAACATCCGCATGGAAAAAAATAAGCCAATAGTAAACACCCAACGCGTGAGATGATTTAGCCGACTACCCCAAAGAAAATAGCGCAGCATTAACCGATAAATCGGGTTTTTTGCTTTTAGTGCCTCGACAACTCCTTGACGTGCCCATTCTAAATTGGGGTTGAGGTGTAATGCTTCACGAAAATATTCCAAAGCTTTCTGTTGACTACCACTACCACCGTGGGACAGCAAAATCCAACCACTGCTAGCGTAAGAAACAGCATCTTGGGGAGAAGTGGCGATCGCTCCTTTGACTGCGGCGATCGCTTCTTTTCCCCGCCCTAATTGCGACATTGACAACGCCCGGTAATTCAAACACTCTACATCTTCCGGGTCTAATGATAGCCCTTTTGTGGCTGCTTCCAGACTTGCTTGCCACTGCTTTTGTTGATAATGGCATCGCGCCAGCAGAGCAAAGTGAGAGGCTTGATAGGGGTTAAGCTGAATTGCTTCTCGAATCGCTTTTTGGGCAGCTGCAAGTTGCTGGCGTTCGCAGAGAATATATCCCAATATATAGTGAGGAAATGGCGAATCGGGAGCGATGGCGATCGCAACTTCCGCTTCCAGTGTTGCTTCCTGATATCGCTGCTGACAACTCAAACACAACCCCAAAACCGCATGAATTCCCGCATCATTTGGAGACTCGGCTACAGCTTGTCGCAATTCCTCCTCCGCCATCTGATAGCGGGATTGCTCTAATAACAGCTTTGCCCGTTCAAAGTGTACAACGCCCATTACATTTTTAAATATTTCAAAATATCATCATATAAACCGCCCTCATTCGCATACAGCGCGTAGTTGCGAGCTGTAGCGAACCACTCTTTGGTAGAAGATTTAACGTTCGCTGCTGCCGAGACTAAATCCTTCGTCACCAGCGGCTTAGGAAAGCCGATTTTCATCGCTTCTTGCAGTTTTTTTTCTACTGCTAAATCGATCACAGCTTTTAAGTCAGCCCCGGAAAAATGCTCTGTCTTTTTGCTAACTTGCTCGTAATCAATTTTATCTACAGGTTTACCACGACATAGCAACTGTAAAATAGCTACCCTAGCAGAAGCGTCTGGTGGTGGGATAAACAGAATGCGATCAAAGCGTCCTGGACGCCGAAACGCTGCATCTAAATGCCAAGGCGCATTAGTAGCCGCCAAAATCAACACCCCTTCATTGGAACTCTTGACTCCATCCAGTTCTGAGAGAAACTGGTTAATCACCATGCGGCTAGAACTTTGACGTAAATCGGTACGGTTGGCAGCCAAAGCATCGACTTCATCAAAAAATACTACACAAGGTTGATTTTCTCGCGCTTCTTCAAATATGGCGTGCAAATTTCGCTCACTGTTGCCTAACCACATATCTAGGACATCATTAATGCCAACAGAGATAAAGTTTGAGTTAATCTCGCCAGCAGTCGCACGAGCAAGGTAAGTTTTGCCACAACCGGGAGGGCCATACATCAAAATACCGCCACCGATCGCTTTACCATAAGCTTTGTAAAGTTCTTGTTGCGTCAGCGGATAAATAATCTTGAGGCGAATTTCATCTTTAACCGTCTCCATCCCTCCCACATCTTGGAAAGAAATCTGCGGACGCTCCAGCTTTTCATCATCAAGGGCGAGGTGATCAAAATTAGCAGCGCGGATTTTGCCTTCTACTATCTCTTTAGTATGGCTGTCTTCTCCAATACCTAAGAGTTCCGCAAAATCTGGATCAGCAATAGATGCATCAAGAGCGATCGCACTGCGATACTGACTCACCGCTTGTTGTACTGCTCCTGAATTTAGCAATAAACGAGCATGGAGTAAGTAAGCTAGTGCTGGACAGCTAGAGTGTTTTAGCAATTCCTCCACAATCACTAAAGACTGATTGTGCTTTCCTTGTTGATAAAAAGCCCTTGCTAAACCAAGTTTCAACTGTGGTTCATCCCGTGCCAACAGCATTGCTTGACGGTACTCTTTCTCTGCATCTTCCAATTGTCCAAGACTGAGAAGCGTATCTGCAAGGTGTTGCCTGAGAGGTACATTATCAGGAGAAAACTTCAACGCCTCGCGCAGTGCCCGTACCGTATCATAGCTATTGGTCATATTGATTTAGTAATTTAACTTTGAATTAAAGTAATTGCTAAAAAGAGGTAATGATCATCATAGCCTCGGCTTTTCGGTTTTATGGGGAAGAAGGGACGGAATGTGCTAGTGTACAGCGGTGGCTAGGGAATATTGAGCGCCACCTTTAGCATCGTGCCTTTTACTAAGGTTAATTCTTCCTAGTGTTTTTAAATTGCTGGATAATACGGGTGAATACTAGCACCCGCAAAAGCGTTACGACGATATATCAATAGAGATTATGCTTCTGGTTCAACGCCGAGTGATGTCTAACGACAAGCCTACGGGTGATCGCCAGTTCCTTTATGCTGGGTGCGACCCGTCCACCGGACTGGCTCACCGCTATACATCTAGGCAGTGTTTTTGGCATGATGGGCGATCGCTCTCTAGTTCTTTAAATATTCTCTACCCAGAGAAGATTAGTGTCGTAAGTACTGGTTTTCAGCGCATTATAAAACTTTTCGTCTGCTGTCACCATCTGGCATCGTTGCATAATGGCAAGCGCTAAGTACAAGCTGTCATACACCGCCCTATCTGTCTGAAGCGCAATATCTAAAGCAAGTGGCATCAAAGGCTGAGATAAATACACCTCTACTGGAACTGCATTTAAATCAGCTAAAGTTTGCTTTGCATTTTCAGCCGTGTCTTCACCGCGACGCATTCGTTTCCACAAGACGTTTACCACCTCTGGGAAGAAAAAATCTGGTACTAAAAAAGTATGGTTACTTGCAAGTAAACGCCTAGCTGCATCAGAGTGTATTTCAGGCACAAACCACTTTATAGCAATACTTGCATCTAAAACATACTGACTCACCGTTCTCTATCCTCACGGATGAGTTCAGTACTATCACTGAAAGTTTTTCCTGCATACCTTACCTGAGCGCGTGTTATTGCTTCTCTAGCTTTTTCCATATTGCCGCCAGTGTGATAATGCGTTGCTGTTTCAGCTGCTTGTTGTAGAATGTGTTTTAATTCTTCTTGCAAAGATCTACCGTGTTGTTTGGCTAGAGTTTCTAGCTTTTTTAGAATAATCGGGTCTAAATTATCAACTAAGATTTGAGCCATAATTTCTATATTCCATCGCTTCGTATGCTTGTTTTTTAACCACCTCTTTTTGAGATTTTAATTTAGTTTAGTAGGCGATCGCATATCAAGCTTTAGAAGTTAACTAACGAAGCATTTTATAGCGGTTCATTCAATATAAAACGATGTCTGATGACATGCTGGTTTGCGTCTACGCACCCTTGAGCCAAAGACCTAGGCTTCTGGTTCAACGCCGAGCGATCGCAATTGTTCCATCAGGCGATCTGCCCGTTGACGTTCCTGTTCTGCCCGTTGATGTTCTTGTTCGGCTCTTTCATTGCCAGTCAACAATAAATTACCTTGCAAATCCCACCAGCGCAACCAGGGCAATTCCACATTTTGATAAACTCCTGGCCAAATGCCTAACTTAACTCCCATAGGTGCGATCAGATAATGTCCGTGCTCATTTGCTGGTAACAACTGATATTGTCCACCAATGAATTCGTAGACTTCTACGCTAGCTTTTTTGACTTCATAAATCCCGTAGAAGGCAGGACGAATCACCTGCTCATAAATCCAAAATTTACCCTTCCACGGGGTTTTATCTCTTTCCTCATTCCCATCCCCAGAAACAAATTCTAAGACAATCAGCGGGGCAATATACTCTCGCCAATATACATAAGACCTCCGCGTTTGTCCATTCAGTAAGGGTGGTACATTCGGTACAAAAAACCAATCTGGTGCTTCTGCTCCTTTTTCCGGGGGATCGGTCAAGCGCCAGTAAATACCTAAGTCCTGACCAATACAATATTGACCATCGGGATGTAACTGTTTGAGAACGGGTGTAATCGAGTCAGTCAGTAAGATACTTTGGGGATGCTCTTGCCAGTTTTTCACAAACGTGCCATTGGAGTCTGGTAGCTGCGTATGATCAGGGAACGGGGTGAGTTCTTCGGTGGATGGATTGGTTGCAGAGGTCATAAGACTACCTTTGCACTGGGTAAGGGTTGTTCTTTAGTTTAGCAATAGAAGGAGTGAGAAGGGCGATTGACGACAAGCCCTATCGGGTTCGGGGGTGATGCCTCCGGTACGTCCTTCGGACGAACGCATACCCTACGGGAAGGCGTTCCGCCTACTATGGGAACCGCCTTGGCAAAGCCTCTCGTAGAGAAGACTGCGACCCTCTCACCACTGCGCGTCTACACATGATTTCTACGAAGCTAGGCTCAGGCTCCCCAGACTTTATTGTGTGAAAATTGGTGTAAGTATTTCGGGAGTCACAGATGTGGCTTGGGGAACTGGAGATAAAATTGAACAAGAGCTTGCTGAACGTCGGGACGGATACCGTGAATCGAAAAAAGGCTTACATCGACTTTGGGGTATTCACTCAACCAGCATTCGAGCCAACAGCATTCTCAATGACGAAAATCGGGAATTTGTATCGAGCCAATTTGTCAAGTTAGAAGTACTACCCAAAGCAATTTATCATCAACAGCAAGACGAAACAGACTTTTACGAAACCTTCTTCAGCGCTGTTAGCCATTGGGCAACAGACTCGGAGCAAATTACACAAGATGCTTATTAAATTGCCTCTATCTACGGTTTAGCCGCGATGGATGCACTTCATGTTGCCGCCGTCCTCTGGCTCAAAGCCGATGAACTAATCACCACTGAAAAGTCAACTAAATCCATGCACCGAGTTACGATCATCCAGATTATCTCGATCTAGCTTGAAATCATAACGCTTTTCCACGGCATAAAGATGTGTTCGCGGATTATGCTTCTGGTTCAATGCCGAGCGATCGCAATTGAGCAGTTAGGCGATCGGCTCTTTCCTCACCAGTCAACAACAAATTACCTTGCAAATCCCACCAGCGCAGCCAGGGTAATTCCATATTTTGATATTCTCCCTGCCATAAGCCTAACTCAACACCTAAAGGATGTATAAGATAATGCCCGCGTTCATTTGCTGCTAATAACTGATATTGTCCACCAATTAATTCATAAACTTCCACGCTAGCTTTACTCACTTCATAAATGCCATAAAAAGCTGGATGAATCACTTGCTCATAAATCCAAAATTTACCCTTCCAAGGAGTTTGATCTCGTTCCTCACTACCATCACCAGATACAAATTCCAAAGCAATTAACGGGGCGATAAACTCACGCCATAACACATAAGACCTCCGCATTTGCCCATTAAGCGTAAGCGGTACATTCGGTACAAAAAACCAATCCGGTGCTTCTGCTCCTTTTTCAGGAGGATCGGTTAGGCGCCAGTATATACCTAAGTCTTGGCCAATACAGTATTGCCCATCAGGGTGACGTTTTTGCAGTATTGGTTTAATAGAGTCGGTTAGTAGAATGCTTTGCGGATGTTCTTGCCAATTTTTCACGAAAGTACCATTGGACTCTGGTAGTTGCGTATGGTCAGGGAACGGGGTGAGTTCTTCGGTGGATGGATTGGTTGCAGAGGTCATAAGATTACCTTTGCATGGGTAAGGGTTGCTTTTTAGTTTAGCAATAGAAGGAGAGAAGGAGCGATCGCTCTCTCCCCAATCAAATCACAAATGCGTTGGCGTAGCTCATCGTAGGCATCGCTCATCTAATTTAGATTGATACCATTTGATTAACTGGCACAACTCCAGCCAAATCCAAAATTGGCGCAATCAAATCTTCACGCTTTACTGCCATCATGTGGACACCCTGACACAATTGCCGTGCAATTTGTACTTGCTCGGCAGCAATTTTTATGCCTTCTTCAAGGGGATCTTTTGCTTGTGTCAACCGATCAATAATGTGCTCTGGTATATTTACACCTGGAACGCACCTATTAATAAACTGGGCATTTTTTGCAGATTTCAACAAGAAAATTCCTGCCAAAATTGGTTTATTATAACTAGCGGCTATTTTGTCCATGAACTTTTCTAGCCGCTCAAAATCTGTAATTAATTGGCTTTGGAAAAACTGCGCTCCGGCTTCGATTTTGCGTTCAAATCGACTTTGCAAACCTGACCAACTGGCACATTGCGGATCTACTGCTGCACCAGCGAATAATTCCAGCGCCCCATCAGTTAGGGGTTTCTCGTTGCAATCAACGCCCTGATTCATCTTCCGAATCAGTTGTAATAATCGCACAGCTTCCAAATCGAAGACGGCTTTGGCATCTGGGTGATCGCCTGCTTTTACTGGGTCGCCAGTCAAGGCTAGGATGTTATGGACACCTAAAGCATGAGCGCCCATCAGGTCAGCTTGTAAACCAATGCGGTTGCGATCGCGGCAGGCAACCTGACAAATCGGCTCGATCCCGTTTTGTAATAAAATTGCCGAAGCTATCAATGAAGACATCCGTAGCACTGCGCGGCTACCATCGGTAATATTGACGGCATGAACCCTCCCCTTAAGGGTCGCCGCCATTGAAATCATGTGCGCTGGATTACCACCTTTTGGCGGTGCAACCTCGGCGGTAATTAGGAATTTGCCTTCTTTGGCAGCTGTTTGGAAGGCAGTCGAACAAGTTGGTTTTTGCGTATCAAGCATAACATTGAGTATTTCTGATGGATACACCTCTAACATATAGCTCCAGAAAGTGAAACCTCATAGAGGCACAGAATAACCTAAAGCAGCTTTCACTTGTGCTAAAGTTTGGTTAGCGATCGCCTGGGCTTTTTGCCGTCCGTCACGCAACACAGACTCTAGATAACCTTTATCCTCTGTTATTGCCTGATATTTTTCTTGTATTGGTTTCAAAGATTCAATTATTGTGTGTGTCAATAATGGCTTGAATTGCCCCCATCCCATATCCTGACATTCGGCTGCTACCTCTTGTTTGGTTTTACTAGAAAGCAACATATACAGTGTCAATAAGTTATTACACTCTGGACGCTCTGGGTCATCAAAAGTTAGACCACGAATTGGATCAGTTTTACACCGTTTAATTTTGTACTGAATTTGATCTGGTGGATCTAGCAAATTAATCCGGCTTAAGTCAGAAGGATCAGACTTTGACATTTTACGCGTACCATCTGCCAAACTCATCACCCTTGCTCCTTCCTTACGAATCAAAGGGTCTGGTAACTTCAGGACTGGCTGATCTGGTTTGCCAAATTGGTGATTAAACCGGGCTGCAATATCCCGTGTCAGTTCCAAGTGTTGCTTTTGGTCTTCACCCACTGGTACTTTATCAGCCTGGTAAAGCAAAATATCAGATGCCATCAGCACAGGATAGTCTAACAAGCCAACATTTACATTTTCTCCTTGTTTGACAGCCTTTTCCTTAAACTGGATCATGTCTTCAAGCCAGTTGAGAGGGGTAATACAGTTAAGCAACCAAGTGAGTTCACTGTGAGCGGAAACATGGGATTGCACAAAGATAGTGGAGTGATTTAAATCAAGACCACAAGCTAGATAGAGCGCAACGAGAGTATAGGTATCAGATGCCAAGCGTGTTGAGTCGTATGGCACTTGTGGGACTGTAATCGCGTGCAAATCTGCTACGAAGAGGTAATTTTCGTATTCGCTCTGGCCTTCTACCCAGTTGCGAATGGCTCCCAAGTAGTTACCTAGATGATAATTGCCTGTTGGTTGAACTCCAGAAAGAACACGCTGCTTACCCATAAATTTCAACTTAAGTTATCTCAAATCCGCGCTATGTAAAGTGGCGATGTCTGGCGACAAGTCACCTTTGTACGAGACGCTCCGCGTAGCTTGCTTCTTTGCAGGAGTAAGTGTCTACGCAAAACTCATTTAATTTTGACATTTTCTAGAGTAACTCGCTGTTTAGTTTAGGAGGCAAAAACTGGCAGGTTTTCACTCCACAAATCTGCAATTGGGTTTAATTACAGTAGCGGTAATACTGCTAAGTAACTGGGAACTTAGATTTGCTGCGATCGCAATATCCGTATAAAAACTCAGTTAGACTAGGATTAGTATAATTTAACAATCATCTGTGCAATGATTATCCAGCGACAGAATTTCCGCTAATTGATTCAAAGGCGTTGCATATTTGCGGTTCGTTAATTCATCCTAATTTTATGCAACGCCCAAAAAGGGGTAGCGTTAGGTAAAAAGGTGATTTTTTTACGTCCAAAAAAAGTGCGATAATCAGCGCACATTTAGGTTTACAGTAATGAAATTTATTGGCATTGATTTAGGGTGGAAATCCCAGCCAAGTGGACTATGCTGTTTAGAATGGATAGATAAACAACTGCAACTACTAGATCTAGATCGTCAAGAAGCCATTGCAGACATCCTGAAATGGCTCGATACATGCGTACAACCAGAGGAACCAGCCATTATTGCTGTAGACGCACCTACCCTTATCCCCAACGCTACCGGGAGTCGCCTCCCAGACAAACTCAGCCACATGCACTTTGGCAAATATCACGCGGGATGTTACCCAGCTAACCAGAACTTAGCTTTTGCAGAACGCACTGTTAACTTTGGCTTAGAATTAGAATCTCGTGGTTTTATACATGCACCAATTATCGAAGTGCAAAAACTTGGCAGATATCAAATAGAAGTCTTTCCTCATCCTGCTATAGTGAATTTATTCGGCTTAGAACGCATCCTCAAATATAAAAAAGGACGCCTCGGTGAGCGTCGCTTAGAATTAATCAAACTCTACAATTACATTTTTAATATCCTACCCACCCTCGAACCTTTTTTATGCCTTAGCAGTTTGATTCTTCCTGAAATCCCTACTACTGGTGCTGCTCTCAAAGCTGTTGAAGACAAATTAGATAGTCTGATCTGCGCTTATGTAGCAGCACACTGGTGGTATTGGGGGGAGCAACGTAACTTAGTATTGGGCGATCGCACCACTGGTTACATTGTCATCCCCAAATCAGTGCTAATTTCTGAGCAATGAGTGCTGAGAATTAAATAACAACTCAGCACTTAGCACTCTTACTCTGCCCAAGCAATCAACCTTGGTTCATAAGAACTAGACAGGTGTTGGTGTTTCGGCAATACCCGCAAAGACAAGCCTTGCAAGCCAGAGGTGGTATAAATGATATTAGCCGTGTAAATACTTAATCCTTGTGTATCCTCTCCTTGATAATCCATGACCACGGGCATGGCGTTCACAATGTCACCATTGGCATCGATCGCACCTTGATATAGCTCCACTTGGACATCATTATTTGTTAAAGTTGCCAAGTCAACTTTAGCTTTGACGCCAACAGTTTGATTAACTTCAATCTCCGAAGCTGCTGATACGTCAATATCTTTGATTTTGATGTTGAACCAGTGTTCGCCCAATTTTGATTTCCAAGCAGCTAGTTCTTTAGCTGGGGCATAGTTATCAACGGTTAGGGTATGATAGCGATCGCTGGCTGGGAAATAAGCCCTTTGTGCATATTCACCTACCATCCGCGCTGTATTAAAGAAGGGACAATTCAAGCGAATTGCATCCTTCATTTTAGCTACCCACGGACGTGGTAAGCCATCACTATCCCGATGCTCATAAAATAGTGGTACAACTTCCTTTTCCAGCAATTCGTAGAGAGCGTTTGCTTCTACTTCATCCTGGTAATTGGGATCGTCGTAATTCTCTCCGTGACCAATTGCCCAACCTGTGCGGACGTAATCGGCTTCATCCCACCAACCATCTAGTACACTTAAATTCGGCAATCCATTCATGGCTGCTTTCATCCCACTGGTACCAGAGGCTTCTCGTGGACGACGTGGTGTGTTTAACCAGATATCACAACCTGCTACCATCAACCGGGAGATGTGAATGTCGTAATTGGGAACAAACACCACCTGTTTTTCTAAGTTTTGTTCGTGGATGAAGTGATTGATGTCGCGGATCAGTTCTTTTCCTGGAATATCCTTAGGGTGTGCCTTACCGGCGATTACAAATTGTACTTTTCGGTCTTTATTGCCTAGTAAAAGCCGCTTGATGCGTTCTAAATCGCGCATCCAGAGGGTAGCGCGTTTGTAAGTGGCAAAGCGACGGGCAAAACCAATAGTTAAAACGTAAGGATCTAAAACTTCTTGTGCTTGAACGATTTCTGAGGGGGAAGCACCGCGATCGCGCAAATGCTTGACCAAATGCTCCCGCACGTACAAAATCATATCTAGCCGGCAGCGTTCGTGATTTCGCCACAACTCTTCATCCGGAATGGCTTCCATCCGCTCCCACAACTGGCTATCTGGTGATGCTGATGACCAATTTGGCCCCAAGTAGCGGTCATACAACTCTTGAGTTGATTTGGCGACACAACTCCGAGCATGAACACCGTTGGTAATTGCGGCAATTGGCACTTCCTCCACTGGCACTTTCTGCCACAAGCCCTGAAACATTTGCCGCGACACTACACCATGTAGTTGTGCTACACCGTTAGAAAATGTCGCCATTTTCAGAGCCAGCACCGCCATACTGAAAGGCCCAGATAAATCACCTGTATTCTCACGCCCTAACCCTAAAAATTGCTCTTTGGGTAAGTCAAAGATGTCTGCATAATACCCCAGGTAGTACAGCATCTTGTCGGGAGCAAACAAGTCAATTCCGGCTGGTACTGGTGTGTGGGTGGTGAAGATATTGCTGGAAGCCACCACTTGTTTAGCTTGAGCATAATTCAATCCCTCTTCTTGGATCAGAAGGCGAATCCGCTCCAGAGCGGAGAAGGCCGCGTGACCTTCATTCATGTGGTAGGCGGTGACTTTCAGCCCTAGAGCTTTGAGCATTTGCACACCACCGATCCCCAGCATGATCTCCTGATGGATACGCATGTCAATGTCGCCACCATACAGTTGATCTGTGATGTCATGGTCGTAAGCTTTGTTAGGTTCAATGTTAGTATCCATCAGGTACAGCGGTACAGTTCCCACCTGTACGCGCCAAACTCTGGCATACACCTTACGTCCTGGATAATCTACTGCAATCCGCAATTCTGAACCATCGGGATTGCGCTCCAGATGTAGGGGCATATTATAGAAATCGTTAATTGGATAACGTTCCTGTTGCCAACCATCGGCATTTAAGTACTGGGCAAAGTAGCCTTGCTGGTACAGTAAACCTACACCAACTAACGGTAGCCCCAAGTCACTGGCTGATTTGAGGTGATCCCCCGCCAAAACGCCCAAACCTCCAGAGTAAACCGGCAAACAATCTACAAGTCCAAATTCAGCCGAAAAATATGCGTAGCATTCCTTTGGCGTCTGTCCTCGTTGTTTCTGATACCAGGTACGCTCTTGCAAATAATCTTCTAGCTGACGGTCAGCCCGATCCATTTGCGCTAAAAAGCCTTCATCTTCGACAACTTCCAAAAGCCTTGCTTGAGAGATAGTACCCAGCATTAACACTGGGTTATGACGGCTAGACTCCCACAGGTCAGGGTCTAAGCGGCGAAATAAATCTTTAGTTTCAACGTTCCAATCCCAGTGCAAGTTATATGCCAGCCGCCGCAGCGGTTCGAGTCGCGGCGGAAGTGAAGGGGATACGTTAAATGTACGAATTGGCTGCATAGGTTGGCAAAACTCCAAGTTTAGCTAAGGTTATTGTTTACTGTCTTTACCCAATGTTGCCAATTCTTTATACTGTATTTGTGAGGATATTATGACTTTGTTAAGCATTGAGAATTATTCTTCTCCTCGTTGCTATAGTTTACACCAAGGGTGCTTATAGTTCTATGCGTTTCTCTTAGCTGTGTGCCTTCCATATTTAAATTTAAGAATTTTGTAATATTTGATACTTAGATAAATATTTATATTTATTTGAGATTTATATCGATAAAAGAGGGTTGTTATTTGTCCTCTGTATCTTGGTAAAAACTAATGACAAATGGCGGTTTATAAGGAATCTAGGGTGCAATATGTAGGTGCATTAGCTTACTTCACAGTCACAAGTTAAATTTTTAATTATTTTTTAAGAAAATTGTATTTGATTAAATAAACGTCTTAAAGAAGAAGCTCATGAGGCTAGCCTTTTCAAGATGGGTAAAAATCCCAAAAAATTTACCGAATTTTGGGATTTTCACTTAGTGCCTTAGTGGTTAAAAAATTAACTTTTTAACCACTAAGGCACTAATACACCAAGAAAATATATTGTACTTTGAAATAACTAGTATCTAAAGCTCAATTTTATTTCAGTAAAATAGCTTATTTATGTAATCTTTTATGCACCTAGTGAAGGTTGATCTTTGCTATTTTTTGGCATAGTCAGAGCCATAGCTGCTGCACCAGCAATCTCTGCTGCTATTTGATAAGCAAGTCTGAGATTTGATGAAGCGTTTTTACCTTTAGAAGAGAGGGAAGCTTTTTTTCGACGCGACTCTTGCTTAACATCACCTGCAACAACGGCTCGCTGCAAGATTATCCAGGCATCCAGGTCTTCTGAATCATAATTAGTTTGAATAAGCACCCGCATCTGGTCTTCGGCTAAAACGCTTAGATAACCTGTAGTTAGAGCTTTTTGTACAATTTCTTTAATTAAAACCATAATTAAAACCAAGTTTGTAAGTTGAAACCGATACCTAGATTTGGATGTTTTATGTCTTATAGGCTTATCTGAGAAATTTCTAAGATATGTCTAGGTTTCCTCTAAATAAAATCTATAATGGGCAGTGCCAAGCACACATCACCCGCTTGGCTCATCCGATCGGGTGATTTACAAATTGTCAAATATAAGTAGTGAAAAAGCGAAGACTTTTATCTTTTTGGTTTTTTGATGACAAGGATGTGAAAAGTATCGTAAATATCATTTTGAGTGTAACGTGGAATCGGTGAGTTGCTTGCCTAAACAGCATTAAAAATATAGACAAAACAAGCCGGGGATGCGCTGTATCTAAATAGCTTTTGCGTTTAATTTTTTCATCAACTTGTGGCATTAGATTTTAGGAAACTACATGTAAGTGCTGACTATATCAGGTAGTAACTTGGTAAGCGATCGCCTTAATTGGATCACGATTACTGGTTTTATACAAATTTATCTGGGTTTTCACGTTCATACATAACTTAGTAGGCTTAAGGTAATAGCATCTGTATCTGATTAGACAATAATTAAGTTACAAGATAGAATATCTGAATCTTTTTTTTATAAGTATAAAATTAATTGATGATTGCGATCGCTAGAGTAAAAAAATATTTAACTATTGTTTTTTTATACACGGGCAATCTTGAACTCAACTCAAATTTTTAATATTGCTCCATTAAAAATAAAATGTGTTATTGTTAAAAACAACTTGTCATTAAAAGCCATTCATGTAATTAGAGCGTGATTTGGTTAGTTTGTAAATCATCAGTGTGCAACATGATTGGAGCAGCATACTCTAGAAATTCGTTGCAAGAAAGCCGTCATAGCAGTCGGGGAAGCGCTTACTTGTTTGCACCGATGGTTAACTTTAATGTGATGGCTGAAGTAGGAGATAATCCACCCTAATTGGGTTTTCTTTCAGCAAAAACACCTATAAAAATTCAACAACAATTACATTGTAATGCTAGACAGTAATTTTCTTTGGTTTTTGAAATAGTCTAGATAATTGTATTGTTGTTGAAAAATAGCTTTTTGAACTGAGTTGTTTTAAAAGATTAAAACAGCCTAATAGCAAGTACTATTAAGGCGAATAATTTTATAGGTAGTTGTGTAATAAGCTTTTCAAATTTTACGGAAAACCGAAACAGTAGCTTGTCTCAATCAACAAATTTTCCCATTTGAAAATTTAATAGTCTAAGGTTTGTCCTTGCAATCTACTCATATTGCTTTGTTATTTTTGTCTGCTCACTAAGAAACAATATTGTTGCGTACCTTGCTACAAGAAAACTGGTACGAGGGTTTCTGGCACTTCCAGGCAATTCTGCATACTAATTGAGAGATGAAACAACATTGAAGTAGAGAATTTTTCATATAGTCAAACCTTAACTTATTGGTTATCTAAATGTTTAGAAAATCATCTAAATATATTGGGATTTTTTGTAACTGCTAACCAAATTTAGAGGTTAAAAATACTAAGACAAATAGTATGTAGCAGAAACAAAGCTATTGATAGAAAAATTGTTCAATACTGCCAGCAGAAATTTATTGAGAATATGTAGCCATGAACCACAAGAACAATTCCTCAAAATGGCAACGCCTGCAAGAAGTTTTAGTAACCACTTTGTTAGGAGAGATTCCCAGTATTGCCCTAGGAGCAAAGTTACGCAATTTGGGATATCGTAGTATTTTCGCTCAGGTAGGTAGCCCCGTTTATATTCAAAATGGCGTAGAATTTATGGGAACTTCTTGTATTGAAATTGGCAATGGTGTATATATTTTCAAAGGTGTAAGGATAGATGGAAAAGGACACCAAAATAACTCTATTATTTTGGGAAATGGAGTAGCGATCGAGCGGAATGTTGATATTGGGTGTTTGGAAGACACTTGTATACACATTGATGATGACACCTTCATCGGGCCAGATGTGTGTATTGAAGGGCCAGGAGATATTAAAATTGGTAAACACTGTATGATTGCTGCCCACTCAGGGATATATGCCAATAATCACAATTTTGCAGATCCAATTGAGCCTATTAAATACCAAGGTGTTACTCGCAAGGGAATTGTAATTGAGGATGACTGTTGGTTAGGGCACGGAGTAACGGTATTAGATGGCGTTAACATCGGCAAAGGTAGTGTTATCGGTGCTGGAGCAGTTGTCAATAAAGATATTCCTCCCTTCTCTGTAGCTGTAGGTTTACCTGCACGAGTAATCAAAAACCGAAGTAGTAGGGATATCACAAAACTCCAGATTGAAAAATCGTAGACTTACAGAGGTTTTTAATTGAGTAGACTTGCTTGTAGGGTGGGCATTGTGATGCGAACCCTACTATATAAAAATTGGGCACTGTTCTGTGCAAATTAAATGTGTTATGGTCTAGCAGCGATGTCTGAAACACAAGCCACTTTATGTCTAGACTGGGAAACCTCTATCGTCATTTAACGTCACAAGAGTCACTAGTCCACAATTTTGTTAAAGGCATCTACAAGTTAGACAACCCACGCACAGCGCCCAACAAAAGCCAAGCATACATTAGAACCCTATGGATTACTGCAAGATAGTTACCTAAGCTCACTTTTGAGCGAAGTGAAGGGTTCTCCTCTCTCATTGGAGTCCTCCAAAAAAGGGACAAGATTTGGGTAATATAAAGGAGCTATCTTTTCTGTATTGCAGAAATTGAGAGAAAGCTTCTTTTTGACACCCTTGGGGATATTTCTATGGTGACTTTAAAAATCGCTGTTTATATTGTTGTTGCCTTGTTTGTGGCTATTTTCGTCTTCGGATTTTTGTCGAATGATCCAGCTCGTAACCCAGGCCGCCGGGATGCAGAGTAAAAAAACGACAAATAATCCGCGACTGCCGACGGAAGGCGGAGTTCCTAGACGCCACACTCACTTGCTATTCCTACTCCACAAATTCTCTTTGGGGTATGAGAAGGGATTAGCCCAAAACTAGACGTCACTTACTACTATCTCGGCGTCTAAAACTCTCGAAGGCGAGAGCAATACAGTGGCTCAGGAATCCTCCAAAGTTTGGAGCAGCTTTTGCCGCTCCAACTTCTTTGCACAATGCAGTATCCTCCTTCGGATAGCTTGTTGCAGGTAGGCAGAAGGCGAAAGTTTGGAAGGTAAAGTCTGTAATTTATCCTTCCGGTGGCCACTTGGCTGTTTGTTAGCTCGATTATGTTCAAGTATGCTTCATCCAGTTCTGCCGCCCGATCCGCCTCTCCTCCTCGAATCTTTACAACCTGCAAATCCCATATCATTTGCTAGTGAGACAAAGTTTACCTCAGTTGGAGAAGCTGAGGCTGGGACACAGGGAAACAAAGACAAATCTAAGCAGCAAAAAGATTTGCCTCATTTGGCACCTGTGAGCAACACAGGAAGTTACCGTCTGTCAACTCCCATAAATGCAACTCCAGATGACTCGGTAGTTGCCGAAATCCTATCTGCACCGAGCACCCCAGAAACCTTTGCGCCAGAATTTTCCCCCCTCACTACCTCTGAGAGTGCAGCACTTTTGGGAAAACCAGTGACAGTTGGTTATCCCATGCAGGAGGTTAAAGCTTCTAATTTTAATGAAAACAGTAGCCTAGATGCGCCGCCAGTTGCTCCAATCGTCACTAACAGCAAGAAGTCATACCAGCCAGAAGCGCAAGTCTTAGCTGAGAAATTAACTCAAGCAAAACAGCATGATGTTGCTGGACAACAGTCTCCGAGAAAAATCACTCTCTCTGGAACTGCTATCGATAATGCACCAAGTTCTCAAGTAGTCAAAAATACTCTAGAATTCAAGTCTCGCAGCCCTACAAACCAGCCCTCAACGCCCATCACCATAGAATTCAATTCGCAAATATCACAAACTCAAACGCCAACTCCTGTACAGCAGGATGACAATACCAATCAGCCACAAAATCAACCACCTGGTACATCAGCACCTATTAACATACCAGCAACACAAAGAGTTGTAGAAGTAACATCGGATCGCCAGGAGTATGACGAGCAAAGACGAATTATTACAGCTGAGGGTAATGTGGTGGTGCGGTTTGATGGGGCGGTTGTGGATGCCGATCGCCTGCAAGTAAATTTGGACAACTTAATTGCCGTGGGCGAAGGCAATGTAGCCTTGACAAGGGGCGATCAAGTGTTGCGGGGACAACGCTTTACTTATAACTTTATTCAAGATAGTGGGGAACTGTATAATGGTGCGGGCGAGATTTACGTACCCACAGCGCAAACAGATTTTGCTTTCTCTGGCACAGATGTAACTGCGAGTGGAGTTCCAAGGCGTCCGCCGAGCGATCGCATTAGAGCCAATCAACCTCTTTCAGGTGTGAGCAGTCCCGGAGGAATTGATTTTGTGTTAGGTGGTCAGCCAGACGCGAGAAACGTTCCGCCACCAAAAGCCGGGGGTGTAGTAAATCGGCTGCGGTTTGAAGCTCAACAAATTGATTTCTACCCGCGAGGCTGGCAAGCTAGGAATGTGCGGATCACCAATGACCCCTTTTCGCCTCCAGAACTAGAGATCCGCGCAGATAAAGTCACTGCAACAAGAGAAGCCCCCTTAGTAGACCGGATCACCACGCAGCGGCAACGTTTAGTATTTGACCAAAATCTTACCGTACCCATCCCAGTGGATCAGCAGACCCTCGACCGTCGAGAACGGGAAGTTACCCCCGCAATCGTTTCCCCTGGCTTTGATGGAGATAAGCGGGGTGGTTTGTTTCTTGAGCGTGGTTTTTCATTAATCAATACAGATCAAGCAAGCTTGACTATTACGCCTCAATTTTTTGTGCAAAAACTTGTGCAAGAAGGCACTAGTGATTTAGCTGCGCTTTTGGGTGCGAAAACAAAACTGAATGCTGTTTTGAGTCCAACAGCTGTACTTCAGGGTTCTGGGGAATTAACCAGTTTTGACTTGAATAAGGTGGACGAGAATCTACGGGCAAGTTTGCGATTGCGCCAGACATTAGGCGCTCCCAATCCTCATATATTGAATTTAGAATATAGCTACCGCGATCGCCTCTACAATGGCACTCTAGGTTTTCAAACAGTCCAGAGTAGTCTTGGCGGCGTAATTGCCTCTCCAGTGATTCCTTTAGGTAATAGCGGTATCAATCTCAGTTACCAAGGAGGCGCTCAGTACATTGAAGCCAACACAGATCGCCTCGACTTGCTAGAACCAAACCGGGACAATGATCGCATCTCCCTAGGTCGTGTACAAGCCAGTGTTAGTCTCAATAGTGGCCTGTTACTGTGGCAGGGAAAACCATTAGCACCAACTGCCACAGAGGGATTACGATATACAGCCACTCCCGTTGTTCCTTATTTGCAAGCAGTTGCCGGTGTCACGGGCACGAGTAGTTATTATACCAATGGTGATAACCAAAGTACCCTCATTGGTACAATCGGCTTGGTAGGACAGGTTGGTCATTTCTCTCGACCGTACTTAGACTATACCGCCTTTAATATCAGTTATTCCCAAGGTTTCAACAATGGATTATCGCCCTTTTTGTTTGATCGCTCTGTTGATAACCAAGTACTAAGCGCTGGCATCTCGCAGCAAATTTATGGGCCATTTCGCTTAGGGTTTCAGACATCAGTTAACTTGGATACAGGTAGAGAGAGCAGCACTGACTACTTTTTAGAATATAGCCGCCGCACCTATGGCATTACTTTACGATACAATCCGGTGCTGGAATTAGGTGGCTTTCTCATCCGCATTAGTGACTTTAACTGGAGTGGAGGCACAGATCCATTTTCTGAAGTTAGGCCAGTTGTGGGTGGTGTGCGACAGGATAATTAGTATGGGTTAAAGGTACAAAAGACAGAACATGTAGAGACGTTGCAATGCAACGTCTCTACCAAAGGATTTGTTGCAATCATTAATTGAATTGGTATTAGTTTTCCATTCGCTAGGGCTTAAGTTGACACGTATGAGCGCTGTCTCACCGCCTTTTGGGTATCTACGGCAGCCACCGCTCAAATTTCTTTCTGTGGTTAGTTTTACCTTGGCCGTCCCAATGTCGTAATATAAATAACAGCTTCATCAGTAGGGATACCCAAAACTTCATTTACTTGGTCATCAAAGAAGCCACCGATACCACTGACGCCGAGATTCAGGCGCGTTGCAGCTAAATTCAGCCGTTGCCCTAAATGGCCAGCATCCATATGTAAGTAACGGTAAACGCGATCGCCGTACTGAGCGATCGCTGATTTCAGATCAGATGTATGAAATAGTACTGCTGCTGCATCTCGACCTAATTCTTGCCCCAAGCAGAGGAAATGCAATTCTCGCCGGAAATTTTTAAAGCGAATTTGTCGCAATTCTTGCGCTTTTGGTGCGTAATAATAGCATCCGGCCTCCAGTCCTTTCACTCCGCAGACAGCAATAAATGTCTCGATTAAATTTAGGTCAAAGTAATCTGGAGAAGTATCTAAACTTTGGTCAATATAATTTTGTGGCTGATAAGTAAAATCAAGTAAAGACTTGAGTTCATCAAAGGTTAAATCATCACCATTGTAAGCGCGGGTAGAACGACGCTTGTACATGTTAATTTCCAGTTCTGACAGCTTTTCTCCCCAGTACATGGGGGTGGTGACGGTGGGAATTTTTAGACAGAAAGGAAAATTATATTTATCCTCTAAAGATTTTTCTTGTTTGACCGTTGGTAAATTGAGCTTACCCGTTATTCCGGGTTCAATCTGGGTGTGCTGATGAAAATATGTCAGCAATTCACCATCAGGGATTGGCGGATAATTAGTTTGGGTGGCAGAAGGTAAAGCAGTACATCCCAGTGGGAGATTTTGTTTGATATCTAACAAGTCTGCCAGAGGTAGAACAGCGATCGCTCCTTCCTGTTGCGGATCTACATAAAGCAGCTCATTTACCGATTCATCCACAAAGCCGCCAATTAAATGGGGGCGATAGTCAGTAATCGCGCCAGCTAACTCGATATTACCCAACAGATGTCCTGTATCTAGAAAAATCCGACGGTAAGCCCTATCTTCATAGCGCCACGCTGAACGATAGAAAACCGCAGTGACAATAATTGCTAATTGGGTATTTTCTAGGGCGGGATGCCAGAAACAGGCTGCCTGTAGAGTTTGCCAAACATCACTTTCCCAATAATGCATCAGAGAATGAGTCCGACACTGGTAATTATACAGCCCAGGTGGTAATAACGGTGTTCCACGGGAAACTACATACACCTCGGCAGGGTACAGCCCACCTGCACTCGGAGCAGCTCGTAAATACACCGCACTTCCCATAGAAGGCATTCTTGCCGTTAGTCCATAACTACGAAATAGCAGTTGTGATAATCTTTGCCACCATTGAGCATCTTGGTTATTAGTAAATGCCTTTTGTTTTTCTTGAATATAAGGTTTGAGGTCATAAGTAGAGCCAATTTTGTACTCTTTAAAAGGTACTGGCTGCTTAGCCCAGTCTAACCTCTGATTTTTAGAGGCAAGAGTCTCAGGATCATACTTAGTACGTTCGTGGTAATACTGAGCAATTGATTGATGTATTTCCGGCATATTAATTTCAATATCCTTGGGATGTCCTTTTTTTTGATCTTGGCATTCATCAGCCTCATTATTTCGTGTCAATTAGTACAATCGTCAAAGTCACAAAGTGGTAATTGGTAACGAATGAACTGGGACTGGAGGAGTGGGGGAATAACTACTGAACTTTGACCCTTGTACAGACGCGATTAATCGCGTCTCTACCCTCGCGATTAATCGCGTCTCTACCCTTGACTTCTCTTCAGCAAGAGAGTTTTTTCGCAGTACCATAAGCGCAAAGCTATCTCTTTACGGGTGGACTTGCAATGATGCCTGTACGTCAAACTTTATCAAAGCCTGATATCCAACTTTCTTATTTAGAGTGGAATCAAGGTCAAGAACCTTTACTACTGTTGCATGGTTTAGCTGACCATGCCCTAGTGTGGTCTAGCTTGGGAGATTACCTGGCGGCAGATTACCACATAGTTGCGCCGGATATGCGCGGTCATGGCGAAAGTAGTAAGCCAATAAAAGATTATAGTTTTGAGAGTGCGATCGCAGATCTTGAAGCCCTAATGAATCATCTGGGATGGTCTTTTGCCCATGTTGTCAGTCACTCATGGACAGGTAAATTAGCTGCTATCTGGGCCAGGAAAAATCCAGAACGCTTGCGGAGTATGATTCTGGTCGATCCGATTTTCATTTGGAAGATGCCTAGCTTTTTGAAGGTAACTTTTCCGATGCTGTATCGCCTTTTGCCTTTTCTTAAAAGCATGGGCCCGTTTGCTAGTCAAGAGGAAGCTGAACAACAAGCGCAGCAATTAAAGCAATATCAAGGATGGAGTCCTTTACAAAAGCAAGTCTTTGAAGCGGGAATAGAACAAAAACCCAACGGTAGTTGGGGTAGTAAATTTACTTTTGCTGCCCGTGATGGGATTTTTGAGGAAGTCATGCAAGTGCCTGGTTTTACAATTCCCCTTAACACTCCTGCTCTCTTCGTGCAGCCAGAACGAGGTCTGAACCGCCAAGATTGGCAACTCCAACCCTATAAAACTTATCTGAAAAATTTACGCCTCTGCCAAGTTCCTGGTAATCATTGGCCCTTTTTGACGCAACCAGAAGCATTTAACCGGACTGTAGCGGCTTTCTTGGCAGAACACACTTGAGAAAAATCTCATTATTATTTGGACGGGATTACTGAACAGGAACAGAAGAATGAAGATGAGCGATGTCTAACGACGCTATATGTCTACGCTCTCCTTCAAGTACGGATAAGCCAGTCATGAGCCTTTGTATCAATCCCGTTTGCCCTAAACCAAATCACCAAGATAATGATAAAAACCGCTTTTGTTTAAGTTGTGGTTCCCAGCTGGAATTATTAGGGCGCTATCGGGTAATGCGCCTGTTAAGTGACAAAACAGGCTTTAGTAAAGTTTATCAAGCATACGAACAAGATACACCTAAGATCCTCAAGGTACTCAAGAAAGAACTATCAAGCAACGCTGAAGCAATAGAACTATTTCAACAAGAGGTAACTGTGCTGGGAAAAATGGATCATCCCGGCATTCCTAAAATGGATAGTTACTTCCAGTATCAAACCCGAAATGGTTTTGTGTTGCACTGCATTGTAATGGAAAAAATTGACGGGCTTAACTTAGAACACTGGCTCAAGCAACAGCAGAATCATTCTATTTCCCAAAAACAAGCTATAGCCTGGTTAAAACAGTTACTAGAAATTTTAGATTCAGTCCATAGCCAGCAGTGTTTGCATCAAGATATTAAGCCATCTAATATCATAATTCGTCCTCTTCCCAAGCAAAGTTTGGGGGAACTAGTATTAATAGACTTTGGCACTGCCAGAGAAATGGTCAAATCATACCCAACGCAACTTAGTAACTGTAAAGGTATGACAGCAATTATGTCATCTGGGTACAGCGCTCCAGAACAAATGAGCGGCCAAGCTGTCCCTGAATCAGATTTCTTTGCTTTGGGACGCACCTTTGTGTTTTTACTAACGGGATATCATCCCTTGGATATGTACGATATCCAACACAATTTGTTGCACTGGCAAAATCATACTATTAACATCTCACCTTTGCTTTTGAATTTAATTGATTGGCTAATAAAACCTGAGATAGCAAACCGTCCCGCCAATGCTCAGAAAATTTTGCAGCTTTTAGAAGAAATTGAACACAAATTAATAGAAAATAAATCTGAAGTTGTTAATAGACAAGAGAGTCCAAAGATTGAAGATTTGACATTAGTAAGTAATAATAAAACTTTACTATCCCAACAAAATCAGCTAGATAAAGTGCCATTAGCTTCAATTTTTACAGCACTTCTAGTAACTTTAGGATTAGTTAGTTTAATGGCTTTAACGCTGTGGCACACGAAGTTAACCTCAGACCCAAACTATGTGCAATCTCCAACAATCAAAGGTAAAGTTGATTATTTCCCTTATGAAAAAGGTAGAGACAGTCAGGGAAGAATTGCCGAATTTAATATAGCTGTTTTATCAGTAGAATATAAATGGCTACTGGGTAGCACTTTCCAAGTTAAATATAATGATCAAATTATTAGTCTGGAACTTTTAAACTTGAATATAGAACAAGAAGAAATACAGAAAGTCATGAAAAAGCCTAGTGAAATTATTTCTGTAGGGACAGCTTCTTGTAAAGGTGATATAGAACTTGAACAACGTATAGCTTTAGAACGTTCGCGACAAATACAATTTTTAGCAAAAAAGCTATTTAATAATACACCAAGTGTCAAAGGCTATCGTTTATTAAATTTGGGTCAATTCCAGCGGAATAATTGTCAAGCCAGCCAGGATTTAACTGCATATCAGCGAAGTATTATAATTATTGGTGTCAAACAAAAGTCAGCAGATGTAATTCTGGATGAAGCACTGCGAAATAGGTTAGAAGAGAAGCCGTTTGCTGATTTTAGGTTAGAAGATTATTCTTTAGGTTCAGCAGAAAAGTTTAAAACAGTCCCAAGTAATTTATAGCTACAGTTTCATAAAGAAAGTAGTAAACACATATCGTCCCTCAAGCGATCGCTCCTTTAACCATAAACTACTAAAGTGGTCATCTACTTCTCTACGACAGTACAACGAGCATTACAAATCCTCCGCGCCAATGAGCAATTAAGCCAATTAGAAACTGTCATGGCTTTTTTTGCTACTTTCGTATTAGATAGCGCTTTAGTTCAGCAAATCATGAGGTGGGATATGGCAATATTACATGAATCTCCTTGGTATCAGCAAATTTTAAAAGAGGGCGAAGAACGAGGACGGCGAGAGGAGATGCTGTCAGGTATTGAACTTGCTTTAGAAATAAAATTTGGCACAGAGGGATTACAATTGATGCCAGAAATATCTCAAATTTCGGATTTAGATAGATTAAAAGCAATTCAGCAAGGAATTAAGAACATGAAAACTCTAGATGAATTGCGACAAATTATTTAATTTAATGGAACTTCTTGGAGTTGGGGAAAGCGTGAGGTGGGATATGTCAGTGTTAGAGAAATCTTTCTTGTTTCAGTTTTTAATTTCTCACGCTCCCATCCCAGAATACCGTTTCAATCCTGCACGCCACAGCAAGCGATTCACGCCTAAAAATATTAATATCCAACCTGCCATTGACCAAAATCCCCGTGCTATATCCACGGGTAGCCCTACTAAAAGACTTGCAGGAAAATCAATCAAATAGGGAAAAGGTGTAAACAGTACTATTGCCCGTACCGATTCTGGAAAGACATTTAAAGGCGCAATAATTCCAGATAAAAATATGTAAAACAAAAACCAAAAATTTTCTAAAGCGCTAGCTCGTTCCGTCCAAAAGGCGAATATGGCTAAGGTATGTTGAATGAGAAACCGCAAAGTAAAAGCTAGCGCCACCGCTAATATAAACAGTAAAAATCTACCCAAACTCGGTAGCCAAAAAGCTTGAGGATAGAGTAAAAAAAATAATGTAATTAGTAACAACACAAATGGTATTCGGGCTACTCTTTCAGCCAGATGGGACGCCACGTGATGCCACACCGGATCTATTGGCTGTAATAATTTGGGCGAAAGCTTACCTTCGACTACTTCCTTTTCAAAATCCCAAATTACCCAAGCAACTGTAATTTGCCTAACAATAAAAACTGTCAGAAAGTAACGAGCAAAATCCACAGGTGTTAAGCCAAAATTTCCACCTTGTGCTGCTTGTATCCAAATACCCATGAAGATAATCGGCAAAGAGCCAGCCAAAACCCATAAAATCAGTTCTGCCCGATACTCAACCATATAGGCATAGTATACTGACAAGAAAGTTAGGATATTCTTAATTATCCGTTTCATTTATTACAAGTGTTTTTTGAGTACATTATTGTTTCATGATTAACCTAGTATAAAATACTAAAACTCTCTAACTCCTCCCCTTTTCTTCACTTAGGTCGATCGCTATTTCTTCGTAAGTTTTTTTCTGTCAATGAAACACTGCCAATACCTTGGAGAATACCACGACCGATTAAACCTAAACCTCGTCCTATTACTTGGGTGAGAATAAAGACAATACCACTACCTAGAAAACTTACCAGCGATCGCAACCGAGGCGCGATCGCATCCCTAAATTCTAGAATCAGTGTCACCACTAAGGGAATACCTGAAAGTTGTGCTAACTCCTGATTTCGAGGAGCATAAACCGAAGTTTCGGCAATGCCACGAGGTGCAATGACAAATAGAGCATAGCGGCTTTCAAAAATGGCTTTTGGCTCATTGATATAACTGTTTAAACGGTATTTCCATGACAGTTCATTTCTAAAACGTTCAATCTCCCGTGTTGATATCAATTGGCGACAATAAAAACTTTGCTTAATCCCTTCTACATCTGCTAATGAATTCAGTAGTGGCTGCATTACGCCATTCGCTACCTGAATCAACAAATTCTCTAAAATCATTAAAGCTTGGGATTTGGCTTCAGAGCTAAATGCTGGATAAGAGGCATTATCAATGCGTAGTTCTGTTTGAAATAGTAGATAAGAAAACAATTCAACAACTAACGGGATTTGGTTAAGAATATCCGTTTGGACAATCTCTGCATTTTGCAGCAAATATTTTACAATCTCTATATCCTGACTACCTACTCGCACCCGCGAAAATTTTCCAAAAAAATCTGTAATTGTGGCTTGCCATAAATCGCTTAATAAGGTAATTTTGACCTCATATAATTGATTTAGCTGGATTTGAGAAACACGCAAGTCATCCAATTGTTCAGCTAATTTTTGCAGAATCAAATAAAGTAATTCTCGTTTTTTATCTTCGCGTAAAATCTCAATTTCCAAAGGCACATCTGTGACATTTTGTAAAGGAAACTGGAGTTTGGTAACGCAAGATGAAAATAAGTCAGATTGTAGTGCTCTTGGGCTGAGTAGAGATGGTATTTGCTCTGATCTAGCAATTGCACTATTTAGAGAAAGCGAAGGCGGCGCATCTGGGATAAATTGCCTCTGTTGTTCTTGTCGCTTTTGTTGTGATGACAATAACTTATTAAGCAACCAACGAGATGCTAGCAGTTCTCGTCGTTGTCCAGCCAGAATTGCTCGATCTAGCAGTGGCAGTCCAGGGACTTGTAATTGTGCTTTTACTGCCGCTAGGGTGGCATCAATGTAACCAATTCCTGACAAACGTAAATTATTTCGGATTTTAGTGAAAGGGAGAGATGAGTTTTGAGTTCTAAGTTTTGAGTTTTGGGAATTTCCACTTCCACTATCTACAAACCAATAAGAACCACCAGATGCGACTTCTCGTATAGCGACGACTAACTCAGGAAAAGGTATGCCTTTGGCGCAGTAGCCATTCACACCAATAGCCTTCGCAGCCAACAGTATTCCTGGTTCTTGAACAGAACTAAAAAGCAAAACTGGCAGGTTGGGGTATAAAGCTTTCAGTTGCCGACAGAACTGCAAACCTAGCTGCTGATCGGTGGTACGACCATTACCTAATTCTAAAACCACTAAATTTACTTGTTTAGGGTCTTGTTTGGCGATTTCTGCTAGAATCTGCAAGGCAGAGGTATCAGTTTCTACCTCGGCTATCACTTGCAAGTCAGGAATTGCGTCCAAAGCTGCCCGCAGCCCTAGACGGAAGATCGGGTCTTGGTCGATTAGCAATAATTTCAGAGGGCGATCGCTCATAGTCTGCTCAAATACAACTGTTTTTTGCTAGTCAGAAAACAGCTTTGATACTAAACTTAGTCCTCCCCATTGTTACCTGTTTTTGCAACCTAAATAAATGGATCATAATTGCCATAGGCAGCCATTCCACGTGTAATTAAATGAACTTGAGTATTCGGCATTGGTTGGCAGAACGCTACATCGAAATTAGTCAAATTAGAGAATTTTCAGCGGGACAATTGGCAGGGATTGCCTACCGGATTGTTCAGGATATGGAGGTCAAAAGTCTTATGCCTTTTGATCTTTGTCCCCTGGCAGAGGTCTTAGAATTGCCCTTGGATGCTTGGGAAGATATCGATATTATTGCCCAGTTGACAGAAAGTCTGTTGCGTAATCTCAGCCAAAAAAAACCTTTAAAACGTAATGAAGGCACATGGCTAGCGTTTCAAATTGCCTATCTCCAGGCTTTGCGAGTAGTTCTAGATCAGGAAAAAAAACTGCAAAAACCCTGGTTAAACCGAGCAATCCCCTTATTGTTTGACAAGGACACAAAGGGGCAAGGATTTAGCATCAACTCTCCCCCTCTCCCTCTAAAACCCCTTCAAGATGCTCAATTACTAGGATTTCTGAAAACTATTAGCCCAGGTAAATTGACTGACACTCAAGCTGAACAAGCACTATCTTTAGTTACAGACTCATTGCTGGTGCAACAAATAAACAACGGTGTTATTGCTTGGTTGGTCGCCAATGGTGCAGAGGAACCCGAAGCCAAACTGATAACCCAGCGTTTAGTCAACTCACTTGCTGGTCACTTATTGGTGGTTGTTACTGAGAATGCCGCTTCTTTAGCACAACTGCAAAAATTTGTCCAGTTGGGAATTTCTTCTCCCAACTCCATCATCCCAGGAGCATCTTCTAGCTCCATAGTGGATGAAAAAATTGACTTGTACCGGGAATATTACCGAGCAAGTTTGATTCAAAGCCTGAGTAATCCATTACTCATAGAATCCTTTGCACTTAAGGATATCTATATACCGCCCACAGGCTTGCCAGTTGAGGAAAGTAATTCTGAGCAAGATAAAAAAATTACCAAGCCAGTCGATTTAAAGGCATGGGCACAGCAACAACTGGCTGATTTAGAGACTATTGCTGTAATTGAGTCGGAATCTGGTTATGGAAAAACCAGTTTTTGCCAAATTTGGGCGGCAGAGGTGGCACAAGAACTTTATCCTACCTGGATGCCTGTATTAATTAGGCTGCGGGATGTCCAATATGGTGATTTAGCTCAAACTCTGAATTCTGCTTTTCCTTTTAATTTAGATACAAACCTTTCAACTTGGCTAGAGCAAGACAGTCCTAGGTGTCTGTTGCTACTAGATGGTTTGGATGAGTTGCCTCCTTGCAGTCAGGGCACAAGGGCAAAGGCGATTTTTATTCAGCAGTTACTATTACAGTCTCAGCAGCGACACAAGATTGTATTAACGAGTCGCTCAACGACGTTGCAAGAAATCTTTCCTAGAATGTCACTGCCATTCAAGCGAATTACTATTCAGCCGTTGGAGGTAGACGAACTCAAACAATGGTTTCAGCAGTGGGCAATAGTACAATCTTTGCCTATCGCTCAAAACTTCTTTACCTTTTTAAAACACGCAGGATTATTTGCTAGTCCATCAAAATTCCCAGAAATATCGACTCTTCTGCGTCAACCCTTGATGCTGCATTTGCTCGGCATTTTGCACCGTGATGGGCTATTAGATGAAGAACTATTGCGGTTAGCTGGTAACAATAATGCCCCGCTACTATGGGAAATTTATCATCGCTTGAGTCGATGGTTGTTGGGTTATCCATTAACTGGTGGTATTAAGACGATGCTACTGCGATCGGGGTCTGCTCATATCCACCGGACTCCAGAAGCGATCGCTAATTTACTCGCTGGTCGTCATCCCCAAGATATACTTGAGCAGATGCGAGCGATCGCTCTTAAAATTCTACACTCGCAACGCCATCAAATCAATTTAACTGGTAAATTTCATACCTTACCAAGGTTTTACTTTAAAACTCAAGATTTCAAATCCTCACGCCAAGACGCAACAGAAAGTCTGAGTTTAATTGAGTTTTCACATATCAAGTTAGGAGAATATCTTTGTGCTGAAGCTCTTACTGCTGAGTTAACATCTCTAACTCAGCGCCAAGAGGATGCTTATGGTACATTCACCTACGTCCTTGATTCTCCTAGTAGTGTCGCTCAGCACCTTTATAATTTACTCGGTTACGGCATCCTCAGCCAGGAAGTTGAAGAACTCGCCTTAGAGGGGTTGCGACGAGACCAAAACCACCAATTTTCGTTTGAAGTTCTGTTTCAACGTCTTTTGCTTTTCTGGCGTGCCTACTGCCAAGGCCGTTGGTTAGATGAGGGGATAGCGCACAAAGCTTTGACTTATTTTCACGCACTGCAAAACCCTGTTAATGTCGAGCAGATAAATGCTGCGGTGGGATTAAATGTATTTTTATTGCTTTGTGCTTGTCACCGAGAAGCAAAAGTCCCCTTTTGGGCTTGCGGCAATCCAGCCATTTTGACAGAATTCAACCCAGAAGCGCTGAACCTGTTGATTGCTAGGACAGATGTTTTACACAAGAGTGCCTTCGCAACCCGAATGCGCTCAAAGTCTTTAGCTGGAATCAATCTATCAGGAGCCTCTTTGTTGCAAGTTATTTTAACTCAGGTAAATCTTGAGCAGGCAAACTTATCCAATGCGGAATTAATCGGGGCAAATTTGACTGGAGCAAACCTAAAACAAGCAAATCTCGCGGGTGCAAACCTAGAAAGAGCAAACCTTGCAGGTGCAAACCTCCAACAAGCAAATCTCGTAGGCGCAAATTTGCAACAGGCAAACCTCATGGGGGTAAATCTTAATTCAGCCAATCTCACCCATGCCTGTTTATTTGATGCTATTCTCACTGAAGCTGACAAAGAATTTGCGATCGCAAATGGCGCTCTGTTCTCCAAAGAGCAGTTTCAAAGACTGAAATATATGCGTAGTTTACCGCCGCAGGTATCGCAGCAGTCCCTTTTAAACATTTATAAAACCACGGCAAAAATAGATATTAAATGGGACAAGCCCCCTAATATCGGAACAATTGAAAGCTCAGAAGGAATGATTTTGCCAGTAAATTTATATGATGATGCCGACGATGAAACGGTTTTTAGCACTAATCCCATTGGTGATAGTGATGGGTATTGATCAACAGTCAACAGTTAACAGTTAACAGTCAACAGTCAACAGTAATCTAGTTATTTTCTCCCCAATCCCCAGTTTCCAGCGATGCACTGAGTTTTGACTGCGCGGCAGTTGAACGAAGTCGAAACTCAACTACCGCTTGTCGTACTCCTAGGTCGAAGCAAGCTACGCGGAGTGTCTCGTAGAGAAGAGAAGTGTCCCCAGTTCCTAGTCCCTAGCTTTCTTGTACATTACGAGAACCATAAAAGTTAATACTGTAATCAGTAATCCGCACTCCTGTTTGTTCTTCAATTTTGCGGATAAAATCTTCTGGTAGTTCTACATGCACATCGAGAATTTGATTTGTATCCAAGCAGTGGACATGACTATGAGAATCACTAATATTGCCGTATAAACGCCCGTCGCAGCGTTCAATAGATTCAATGATGCCTTGACTGGATAATGCTTCTAAATTTTGATATACAGAGGTATGACCGATCTCTTTACCTTGTTGGTTTAGGCGATCATAAATCTCTCTGGCAGAAAGATGTTCATTCGCTTGCCAAAGTAATTCTAGAATAAAACGACGCTGGCGGCTGACGCGCATACCTAGTATTTGACACCGCTCAAGAGCATCTTCTAAGGAACGAATTGGTTTTGTAGAAATCGCTTGTTTTTGCATATTACAGTTTGTTAACTGTTGGGGAAATTTTTCTATTTCAATTTTGAATGTTTATTTTATATACGCAAGAATATTGCACAGGAACTTTTCACCTGTACTTGCGTTTCTGCTTGTAATGCTGCGGAGGTCACAAGTTGGGGCGATAATTCTTTTTGCTTTTTGGCAGTTGCCTTGTTACACCCTAATCTAAAACAAACTCATTACAACTTTAGCTTAAAATTGCTGCTAATGTCCACCTGAATGCAGGCGTTGCCCTTGTTAAAGCTGGCAAATTTTGTGTTAATCGTTTAGTAAAACTTCCTTGAGAATGCAAGATCAGATTCAAAAATTACTTCGTTTGCTGTCTGCTTAGTAAGTTGAAACACCTTTTTCAAAGCATAACTACTTACTTTGATAACCAGAACTTTCAGTAATGTTTGTCTTAATTTTGCATTGCAGAGAATGTAGCATCAATTGCTGAAAGCTGCTACTGTGGATTCTCGATCATACTATTAAGCATAACTAAAATAGCTACTGATATGACAATTGCGATCGCACTCAATAACAACTCCATTAACAATCTAGATTTGTCGCCTGCACAAACGGTGATTGAGCAACTGCTACAAGAGGGAGCTGCATCCCATGAACAGCAGCTACGCTTTAATATAGAATACGACTTAGAACCTGGCGATCCACGGGAACTCTCAGAAATTCCAGAAGTGCGGCTGTGGTTTGTTCGCCTAGATGCCAAATATCCCTGGTTGCCATTTTTACTCGATTGGAAAGCTGGGGAATTTGCTCGTTATGCCGCCATGCTTGTACCGCACCAGTTCAGTTCCCAAGAAGGCATTCAATACAATCCTGAAGCATTGGAAATCTTTTTGATGCACAAAATCTTTATTTTAGGTGATTGGCTCAAACAGCAAAGTATTCCTAGTTTGTCGCGGCTGAAATCTATGGCGCAAATGCTAGGTTATGAATTAGATGATGCTTTATTTGAAATATTTTAAAAATTATTGATAAAAATTAGTAAAAGTAAAATATAGTTTAACAGTTAACAGTTAACTGTCAAAATAATTGGGTTTAAGAAGAACCACTAAGAGGGCGATTACTTCCAACTAAAAACTAATAACCCAAAGTCGATTCGTAGCAGGCACTATCTGACAGGTTTAAATTCCCCACCATCCGCCGTCAGGACTGATAACTGTTTACTGTTTACTGTTTACTGTTTACTGACTTAAGTCTCTGTTTTCAAAGATTAAAAAAGGCACAATAATTTTACATAATTAAAGGTATTGTCTACCAATAGTTTGTAATTTATTATGCTCAGGGAGATTGACAAAAATCTTTGGGTTGCTGAACAACCATTGAAGTATTTTGGACTTAGCGTTGGCACGAGAATGACAGTTATCCGCCTTGCAAATGGCAAACTAGTTGTTATTTCTCCCATCCAAGTTGATGAGGCAATTATCCAGCAACTTAATCAAATTGGAGATATTGCCCACATTATTGCTCCAAATCTCTATCATTACCTATTCACATCCAATTTTAAAACCTTTTACCCAAAAGCCACGCTCTGGGCTGCACCTGGTCTAAAATCCAAAATACTTGAACTTCCCATTGATCAAGTGCTCAAAGAAGATAAAAATAGTTTTTTAAATGAAATTCAGTGTTTATTCTTTGACGGTTTTAGAACCTTTGGTTTGAGTGGGCCGGATTTAGTAAATGAATGTGTCTTTTTTCATGTACAAAGTCGTACCCTGGTATTAACAGATACAGCTTATCATTTTGATGAAAGCTTTCCGCTGCTTACACAATTTGCGGCTAGGGTAATTGGAGGATACAAAACCCTTAGCCCATCATTGTTAGAGAAATTTTCTACAAGAGAAAAAGAGAAGGTAAAACAGTCCGTAACAAAAATACTTGCTTGGGACTTTGAACGAGTCATCGTAGCTCACGGTAGCATCGTTGAGAACAACGGCAAGCAGAGGTTTAGAGAGGGGTACGAGTGGTTTTTAGGTTTATCCTTGAATACCACAGTCTAACTTATCAAAACATTGCTAAAAATAGCTGAAAAGTGCATCCTCTAGTTAGTACTCGAACCCTATCCCTACTTTTTTGATGCACTTACTTGACTACGCTGATTTTTTTTAGTACGAATTTTTCTCTGTCACAAGCTGTTTGAAACTTTTTGAAAAACTGCTAGTTTAGCCACCCCAGATTTTCTCCAAAATTGTATTGGGTGCAATGTCTGCTATTTTGCCCGTAGGGGATTTAATGGCAAGGAATTTATCACTTTTTGGCAACACCTTCGCTGGCTCTGTCGAACCAAATAAGGCAATTGTATAAGTTTGCGTTGCTACGCTCAGATGCAATGGCGCACTGTCAGTACATAACATCAAACTTGCTCCGGGAATCATGGCAGTTAACTTGCCAATATCATCTGGAGAAGTCACCTTGATATCTGGAGAGTACTGCAAAAGCGATCGCACAAACTGCTCGTTGTCAAGTTCTTTAATTACCACCACAGGCAGATCTGGTTGCTTGTGTTGTAAGTCTTGAATAATCTGCTGCCAATTCTCGACAGGATAAACATTGTCCAGACCTTTAGCCTGAGATAACTGGCTAGAACCGACATGAATCAAGACATAGCCTGTTTCGTGTACCCCTAAACGTTTCTGTTCTTTTTGTGCCCACTCAATATCTGGTTTCGGTACACTTACCGTTAACTCTGGTACAGGGGTTTTGATACCCAATGGTTGCAGCAAATCATGGTATGTTGCTGCCGCATATTGAGATGTTTTAAACGGCACAGAGTTGGTCAGAAAAACCGAGCCTTTACCTTGATAGCCAATGCGTGTAGGAATTCCTGTTAACCAGAGTAAAAGACCAACTAACCAGCTTTGTCCAACAGCAATAGCAACATCGTACTCGCGATCGCGAATCGCGCCCACTAAGTTGCTCCAATCTGCCAGACTGTTACGGTCTTTGTAATCAAAGGTTAATACTTCGTTAACTGACTTGCTCACCCGGTAGGCAGGTTTTGACCGGGGTTCCACAACGACATCTATCTGAGCGTTGGGGTAATAGCGCTTTAGGTCATCTAAAGTCGGAAAGAAGAGAATTTGGTCGCCAATTCCGCCAGGGACAAGAGCTACTACTCGCATAATATTTATTGATGCTTACTCGCTCCTTATTTTAGGGGAAAATATATAGCTTAAAGATTGAGGAATTCTGTGTATTTACTAATTCCCGCAGCTGGAATCGGCAAAAGAATGGGGAGTAACCGTAATAAACTCCTGCTCACAGTGCGATCGCAGCCAATTATTGCTTGGACTCTTAAAGCAGCAGTGGCAGCAAGTAAAATCAGTTGGATAGGAATTATTTCTCAACCAACTGACTGGCCAGACTTCAAGGTAATTCTCGCCGACCTGAAGCTGACTAAACCAGTGGAACTGATTCAAGGAGGCTCCACACGCCAAGAATCAGTTTACAACGGCTTGCAGGCGCTACCAGCAGATGCAAAACAAGTGTTAATTCACGATGGAGCCAGATGTCTTGTCACACCCGATTTATTCAACTCTTGCGCCGAAGCCATTTCCCACTGTCCCGGTTTGATTGCTGCTGTGCCTGTCAAAGATACGATTAAAGTTGTCGATGACAATGGCATAATTCAGAATACACCAGACCGACGGCAACTTTGGGCCGCACAAACTCCCCAAGGATTTGATGTCAAATTATTAAAACAGTGCCACGCCGAAGGTGTTCGTTTAGGTTGGGAAGTAACTGATGATGCCGCTTTGTTTGAAAGGTGTGGTATTGCAGTCCAAATTGTCCAGGGAGAGGAGACAAATTTGAAAGTGACCACTCCCCAAGATTTAGCGATCGCAGAATTTATCCTCAGAAGTAGAGGCTTGTGATAAGAGTGGGAGCAGAGGGGGCAGGGGGCAGGGGGCAGGGGGAGAATAAATACTGGCCCTTGACCTCTTCATCTCCCGGCTCTCCTGCACCTGAAGAGAAACTACTAATCTGATTCGAGTCAACATCTTCTTTGACGTTTTTGGATAAATAGGATACAATCCCACACACTTGGAACTCGTCCTTTGTCAGGTGTCAATTGCAAATGACTAATGACTAATGACTAATGACTAACGACTAAATGATTACAGCCACAGCGACGAAGATAGAAGCGATTCTCTATTTAAAGGGTAAGCCCTTGTCGCTCGGCGAAATCGCCGAGTATGCCGCGTGCGATCGCGCGACAGTTGAAGAAGGCATGATTGAACTAATAGACAATTATGCCCGCCGAGATAGCGCCCTAGAAGTAGTAGAAACCCCAAATGGTTACAGTTTGCAACTGCGGTCTGACTTTCACGACTTGGTGCAAACGTTGATCCCAGTAGAATTGGGCTTAGGTGCATTACGGACTTTAGCAGCGATCGCCCTTAATAGTCCAATACTTCAAAGCGACTTGATTAACCTGCGTGGCTCAGGAGTATATCAACACGTCCCGGAACTCGTCGAACTCGGTTTTGTGAGGAAACGCCGAGACAGCGATTCTCGCTCCTACTCGCTTCAAGTAACCCCAAAATTTCATCAGTATTTCCAAATCGAGCAACTCCCGCAAATATTCCCCATCAGCCAAAAAGAACAACAACTAGAACTAGAACTAGAGCTAGAAGCAAAAGCAGAATAAAGCGAGTGAGACAGATAAAGGAATAATTTCTCCCAATCCCCAGCCCCCACTCATGCCATCTCCTCTTCTAGACTTATACCCGTGGTGAATGCGCTACCCTTGTACTATGGTTTAGAGTAGAATTAGCAACTAAGCTAAAAAAAACTGCCAATGGTGTTTAATCCTGACTTTCTGAATGACAACTCTGAGGAACACCCTAATCAACTTCTGAACGACCACTCTGAGGACTACCCCAATCAGTTGCTCAAATATCTACAGCATCAGTCTCCTGATGTTTTAGCCCGCGTAGCCCAATCTGTTAGCCCCGAAATTAAACAAATCATTTCGCAAAATGTCCAAGGGCTAGTGGGAATGCTTCCCGCAGAAAATTTCAATGTGCAAATTACAACAGATCGGGAGAACCTAGCTGGACTTTTAGCATCGGCGATGATGACGGGGTATTTCCTGCGCCAGATGGAACAAAGAATGCAGTTAGAGCATTTGTCTAACAATCAATAGTTAACAGTCAAGAATCAAAGATTTTTGGACTATTGACTATAGGCATATAACTCTTGATTACTTTTTGGGATAAGCCCCTGACTGCACTTTGAAAGTTTGAATTTTTCCACTGCGGTTGACTTCGATCGCCAGGATATCTCCGACTGAACTAGATTCGACCAACTTCTGTACTTGGGCTGAGGTTTTGACTGCTTTACCGTTAACTTTTTGAATAATATCTCCTGGGAGCAGTCCGCCTCGCTTGGCTGGAGAGTCGTCCAAAACTCCTTTAATGGCAATTCCAGCATCCTGCTGAATGTTGAGCTGATTTTCTTGATTAATTTGCTGTTTCTTGGTTGGAGAAAGGTCTGCCATTTCAATACCTAAAAAAGGATGTTCTACACGTCCTTTGGTAAACAGTTCGCTAGCAATGCGAGCAGCGGTTTCAATGGGGATAGCAAAACCAAGTCCTTGAGCATCAGCGCGGATAGCAGTATTAACGCCAATCACTTCTCCTTGGGCATTTAATAAGGGCCCGCCAGAATTACCAGGGTTAATTGCGGCATCAGTTTGGATAAAGCTAACTCGCTTATCTGGAACACCAACTTGAGCGCTAGTACGATCTGTAGCGCTAATGATGCCAATGGTGACAGTATTATCTAAACCTAGGGGATTGCCAATTGCGATCGCCCATTGTCCTGGTATCAAATTTTGCGAATTGCCTAACCTCACTGTCGGCAAATCATTCGCTCTGATCTTCACAACTGCCACATCTGTTACAGCATCCACTCCTGCTACTCTACCCTCAAAAGTCCGACCATCTTTGAGGGTGACTTGTACTGTATCTGTGTCTGCCACCACATGAGCGTTAGTCAGTAATTCTCCATTTTCGCTCAAAATAAAGCCTGAGCCTGTACCACGTTCTATTCGTTCTTGGGGAATTGGTTGCTCATCCTCTCCAAAAAATCGGCGTAAGAGGGGATTTTTCAAAGCGTCAGAGATAGGATTTGCTACTTTGCGGGTGGCATTAATCCGTACCACCGCTGGCCCGACTCTTTGCACCGCTGTAGCAATAAAATTTACATTATCGCCTCCAGCAGTTCCCATCGAACCGTTGACTGGATTAGGAACTACATACTCTGGAGGCGAAGCCATTGTGACATTTTTCAGTCGCCGAAATAAGTTATTTTGCGGTAGCAGATAGCGGCTGCCAAACAAACCTGCACCGCTGCCAATCGTCAGTAAAGATAGATAAATGGCTAGTTGCTTTAAGGATAAATTCATAACTATTACGCTTAAGGACAGCAATGCAGTTGCTAATTTCTAAGTGTAGTCAAGCAAACGGCAAGTGGACAGGTTAATTTACATAAGAATAGACAGGATTTTGGATGAGATATTGGGGATCACAAATTATGGTTAGGGGAGAGGTTTGAGGTGATAGGACAATGCCTTGTGGTTAAGGGGGAAGGGGAAAAGGGGAAAGGCTGAAATTTATCCTTTACCCTTTAACCCTTAACCTTTTCCCCGTCTCAAGAGTCTCCAATCCTTAATCTCCCAGATCTTAGATTCCCCATCTAAAATCTAAAGTTAACGCCCTCTTGACGTACATACATGACTTTACCCTATCGTCAACTATTTCTCTGTAGCTTAGTCAGCGCTTTGGGGCTAGCATCCATACTATCAGGCTTGAACAGCGCCGACGCTGCTGTAGGGGATTGCCCAACTCCAGCCTTATCTCGCTTCCAACGCCATAAAGTTGCTCGTGGTGAAACTTTGGAGAGCATAGCACAGCGCTACAATCTCGTTCCCACAACTATTATCGGCATGAATCCAGCTTTGCAGAATGGTGGTGTTGCTGTTGGTAGCGTACTTCAAATTCCTCCCTATAACGGTATTGTTGTTGAAGTGCCTCGCGGTCAAACTTGGCGACAAGTAGCGACAAGGTTCAAAGTCCGTGCTGATACATTGTTTGAGGTGAATGGCTGCCAAAAAGACCCCAGAATTGTGTTTGTTCCAGGGATAAATTGGTCGCCGAATGGTTCTATAACTAAGTCTCCCTCGCCTACTAATACAGGGACGCAAAACCGTGTCTCATTGGCTGGTTATCCCTTGGCACAAGTGACAACTGTAGTACTACCTTATGGTTGGCAAATTAATCCTGCTACAGGTGAAGTTTTCTTTCATAGCGGTATTGATTTGTTAGCGACAGTAGGTACTCCTGTGGAAGCGATCGCTCCTGGGACTGTAGCCTTTGCTACTGACCAAGGTACTTACGGTAAATTAGTCATCATTAACCACAGTGGCGGACTTCAAAGCCGCTACGCCCAACTTGACAGTATCAAAGTTACTGTTGGTCAGCAAGTCAAAAAAGGAGATTTAGTAGGAACAGTAGGTACTACTGGAAAACCAACTTCTAATCAGCCACATCTCCATTTTGAAGTACGTTCTAGCTCATCTCTGGGCTGGGTAGCAGAAGATCCAAAGGGTTATTTGAAGCAATGAATGAGGTTTGTTTTGAAACGCAGAGGCACACAGAGGTTAAGCGCAGCGAAAAGTTCTGAAAGAGGGTTTCCCTCCGTAGGAAACTTTTCAAGACAGAGGAACGCGGAGGAAATCTCTGTGTTCCTATGCGTAACCTTTGCGATTCTAAGCGTTAGAAAAAGGATGCAATAGATTCGGTAGATTTTATGATGTGCATTCCTGCCTCTGCGAATCTTTTAAATGCCGCGTCTGCCTGTTCTGTATAGTCCACAACGCCAGGAACAACAACGGCAGAAGTGCAATCTTCTAACAGATAGATTTTTTGAGCAAGGGTAGCATCTACCTGTTTGATTTCTGTTAATAAATCCTCGATTGTCCAAGCGACGCAATGACTTTTAGCTTGACCGCCAATAATTACGACATCAAATTCTAAAAGTTGCTTAATCAGACCTATGTTCTTATGAGCAAGTGGACGTTGCTCGAAATCTTCTAATACCTCTGGACGTAAGATGGAATAGTTTTCTGTTAATGGACTCTCCCCCTTAATTTCAAATTGCGTCTGACTTTGACGAGCAATACAGTGGAAAAATATTGCTTCTTCCACAGATGAAACTAAAGCATGACCAATACCACCGAGCATAGAATGATAAGGCCAAACAATCAGAGGATACTTACCATCTTTACTTAGTTGCTTAACGTAGTGGTAAGCATGTTTTTCTAGTAATTCATAATCTCCATTAGTAATACTATTAGCAACTGCTGGATTAACTTTCCAAATGCCTTTTTCAATATCTATAGGAGTAATGTTGGTAGCAGCTGGTATAGGATGTTCCCCGGCGGCATTAACCCAAAAAACAGGATGAAAAATTTGCGTTGCTGTATGGGTGTCCAGTGTGGGTATAATTGTCGTAATTATCCCCAAGTTACCATAAATAAATTCACACAGTCTTTGATTATCATTTACCGCTCCAGTTCCAGACTTTCCTCCTACAAATAATTCAAATCCAGGGATACAGAAGGTGTTTTGCACATCAATTAGAAGTAGACAAATGCGGGTTTTGTCAGAAGATGCTGGTTTGATATTATTTTGTTTCGCCCATGCTTCAGCTTCGGCTGCACGTTCTTGGTAAGGTACGCGCCAAACTTCACCCACTTTTTCGGGGTTAAAGTGTTGAGGAATAGGTAGTTGAGTTGTTATTTGGGTTTTCATATAAAATCTGTACTTAATTTTCTAATTATTAGGCTTGCCTTAATTAAAAATAATGGTGAATTTAGTAAACATTATCGTGAGAACCTAAAGTTAGTAACAAAATTTATTCCTCTCATGATTCAAGATTTGTCACAAATTTAAATAAAATACGATTACGATAATCAATTGAACATGAGTATATACCCGATAAATCACCTTCTACGTAAACTGAGTTGAAATGGTTCTTCAGCAATTTGTTGTAATACTTGCTCAATTTAAGCACGTAACTCAGGATTTTTCTTAACTACACGCTTAAAAGTCGGACTCTAAACCAAATTTTTCACTCGTCCAACTCCGCCATCAAATCTGCAACCGAACCACGCCAGACATTACCCTTAGCATAATCACTCTCCGCTTGCGCGATTTATGTTAATAAGTCATTCCGTCGCTGTTGTTTGAGGCGTTGGATAATATCTACAAGAATAGCCTTGAGCTTTTGGATCTAGTGCTTCCACCGCTTCTATAGCTTTCTGCAATGTCGATGTTTTTTCTAGCATAGGTGTTAAACAATTTGGTGATAAGTCTAATTTAGCTGGTAGTGGGCGCGTAGACGCAAAGCGGCTTGTCGCCAGATATCATCTCTAATCCTCTTCGCATCTGCACATATATATAGTAGTAGATTTATATTATTGCAATATAGATTTAGCATCATCTAAACTTTTCAACATCGCCAACCGTTCGTCAAGCCAATCATCCGTAAACCACCCATAAGGTAAAACATCACTAACTACATTTGTGCTAATTCCCATTACCCAAATATGAGCAGCTTTGATAAACATAGGAATTGATGCCAGTTCAGACTCGCTCAGTTGACGAATAGCTTGATAACCTTCTACAAAACTGTTTTTGATAGTAGTATCTATCTTCATCCTCAGTGCTATGTGTAAAAACTTTGCAACATCAAAAGCACGCCAGCCATAACCGCATTGGTCAAAGTCAAATAATGTCGGCTCATTTTGTTCTGTAAAATGAGCATTTCCTGAATGCACATCACCAATACAGACTCCATATTCAGGTGCTAACAAAGGTAGCTCCAATACTGCAAATTGGCTTTTAATTTCATCAACTTGTTGTTGAATAAAATCAAGATCCTGTTTTCGGTGTTGGTAGAGAGGTGAAATTGATGTTATTGACCAATCAAGTAAATATTCGTTATTTAAGATGGAGCGATTAAAGCTACTTTTAAAAGCATCTAGTACCTGATGAATTTCTGCCAACACCTTTCCTAAAATATAACCTTGTTTAGTATCAAGCTTCTCATTAACTGCATGCCCAGATGCATAAGAAAATACAGCCACATAGCGCTTTCCCTCTGGTGCAGCAATTTCTGTAGTGTAATCGCCGTCAATTTTCGCAATAGGGTAAGCAACTGGCTGCTTTTGCTCATGTAAAAACGCTAGTAATTCCAGTTCAAAATCTATCTCTTGCTTATTTCTCCAATTACACCGATAAACCCGCAGAATATACTTTTCTTCTTCAGTTTCCACTAAATACGTATCATTTAGTCCTCGCTTGATTAACTTACAGCTATGAGGTTTGTTAATTGGATACTTGTAAAGTACGGTGGCAATCAAAGCTGCACCACTAGGAATTGAATGAATTACAGGTATCAAAGATGGATTCATAGAATTATTGGTGCTGCTAATAGGATTTATAACTCAGTATTAGAGCGATAACTTCATTAAGCTTTTCTTCTCTACGTTCGCGTAGCATGTCGTAGACAGACTAAGGCGTAGCTTGGTTCCACAAAGGGTTACGCGAAAGCAACTCACGCCACTCAGCTAAAAAAATTTTAAAGTTACATATTCTAGAAGATCAGAAAAACCTGTCAATCTGTTGGTTGTTTGTCATTTGGTATCATTCTCCTTTATTTTTCTATATTAATCGTCCAAAAAAGTCCTACCTGTGGCAATCTGGGAAACAGAGATTTATCAAATCAGATATTTTAGCTACAGCAAATTTACTTAATCAGGTTATGCAAACTCTGCCCACAGTAAATACTTCAAATACCACATCAAGTCAATCCACTTTTGATACAACCATCAAGCGGCGTAAAACCCGCCCTGTAAAGGTGGGAGATGTCACCATTGGCGGTGGCTACCCCGTTGTGGTGCAGTCGATGATCAACGAAGACACTCTTGATGTTGATGGTTCCGTGGCTGGTATTCGTCGTCTGCACGAAATTGGCTGCGAAATTGTCCGCGTCACAGTGCCGAGTATGGCTCATGCGAAAGCGCTGGGAGAAATTAAACAAAAATTAATTAAAACTTACCGAGATGTGCCAATTGTGGCTGATGTGCATCACAATGGCCTAAAAATCGCTGTGGAAGTCGCCAAACACATAGAGAAAGTACGCATTAATCCGGGTTTATATGTGTTTGAAAAACCAAATTTTAATAGAACCGAGTACACCAAAGCTGAGTTTGACGAAATTGGTGAAAAAATCCGCGAAACTCTAGAACCTCTGGTAGTTTCTTTGCGTGACCAAGGTAAATCGATGCGAATTGGCGTAAATCACGGTTCCCTCGCAGAAAGAATGCTATTTACCTACGGTGACACACCAGAGGGAATGGTGGAATCTGCCATAGAATTCATTCGCATCTGTGAATCTTTGGACTTCCGCAACTTAGTAGTTTCTATGAAAGCTTCGCGAGTACCGGTGATGGTAGCCGCTTACCGCCTAATAGCCAAACGCATGGATGACTTGGGGATGGATTATCCGCTACATTTAGGTGTCACCGAAGCGGGTGATGGCGAATACGGGCGAATTAAATCTACAGCTGGTATTGCCACATTACTTGCTGATGGCATTGGTGATACTATCCGTGTGTCACTTACAGAACCACCAGAAAAAGAAATTCCCGTCTGCTATAGCATTTTGCAAGCTTTGGGATTGCGGAAAACAATGGTGGAGTATGTCGCCTGTCCTTCCTGTGGACGTACTTTGTTTAACCTTGAAGAAGTATTACACAAAGTCAGGGAAGCTACTAAACATTTGACAGGGTTAGACATAGCAGTTATGGGCTGTATTGTCAATGGCCCAGGAGAAATGGCGGATGCTGACTATGGCTACGTAGGCAAGACACCTGGTTATATTTCCTTGTATCGTGGCAGAGAAGAAATTAAAAAAGTTCCAGAAGACAGAGGTGTAGAGGAATTAATTAACCTGATTAAGGCAGATGAACGCTGGGTAGAGCCGTAAAAGGGACTGGGGACTGGGGACTGGGGACTGGGGAGCAAAGGGAAAGTTGCAGTAAGTCTTTCACCTCTGCCCCTTTGCTTGTTTTCAATACTTAATGCCCAATGCCCAATGCCCCATGCCTAATCCCTAGAAATTTTGTAGTGGCGACTATTAAGGTAGTCTGATTGTCAAGTAATTTGTTTAAATTAAGAACACATGCTTGGTCTGTACAGTTTACCCTGTGTTAGATTGAGCATACTGACTATAAATTTTCCCTCTGACACAGCTGTCATTATGGTGATTACAAAAAGTAGGCTTGTTTTGGGTGCTACGGCAGTGACACTCTCCACAATTGCTGTTACTAGTCTTGGCATTCACTCGCGAGGTCAGGCTTTATTTAAAGAAAGTCCTAAGGCGTTGGTGGATGATGTATGGCAAATTATATACCGAAATTACGTAGACGGCACTTTTAATCAGGTAGATTGGCAGGCTGTTCGTAAAGAATACTTGGGCAAGTCCTACAGTAATCAGCAGGAAGCTTATAAGTCCATCCGGGAAATGCTCAAAAAGCTAGAAGACCCATACACCCGGTTTATGGATCCGCAGGAATTCAAGAATATGCAAGTTGATACCTCTGGGGAACTAACAGGGATTGGGATCACGATTTCTCAGGATGAAAAAACAAAGCAGTTGGTTGTAATTGCACCAATTGAGGATACGCCAGCTTTTAAAGCCGGGATTTTGTCCAAGGATGTCATCCTCAGTATCAACGGCAAAAGTACTAAGGGAATGGATACTAACCAAGCAGTATCACTGATTCGAGGTGAAGCCGGAACGCAAGTTAGCTTGATGATTCAGCGTAATGGTCAGACAAGACAGTTTGACATTAAACGGGCGCGGATTGAAATTCATCCGGTACGCTATTCCCAAAAGCAAACTCCAGCAGGCAACATTGGCTATATTCGCCTGAATCAGTTTAGTGCTAATGCTGGAAAAGAAATGCAGAACGCTATCAAAGATTTAGAAGCCAAACAGGTATCTGCATATGTTCTAGATTTGCGTGGTAATCCAGGTGGTTTGCTATTCTCTAGTGTAGAAATTGCTCGAATGTGGCTCAATAGAGGCACGATTGTTTCTACTATTGACCGTCAGGGTGAGCAAGAGCGCGAAGAGGCTAACGGCAGAGCTTTGACGAATAGACCAATGGTGGTGCTGGTGGATAAAGGTTCAGCCAGTGCTAGCGAAATCCTTTCAGGAGCGTTGCAAGATAATAAGCGTGCCACTGTTGTAGGAACTCAAACCTTTGGTAAGGGCTTAGTACAATCGGTGCGTCCCCTAGAAGATGGCTCAGGATTGGCGGTAACAATTGCTAAATACCATACCCCTAGTGGTAAAGATATTAACAAGCATGGTGTTGACCCAGATGTCAAGGTGGATTTAACTGATGCTCAGCGACAGGACTTATGGCTTAATGAGCGTGACAAAATCGGTACATTAGCAGATCCGCAGTTCGCTAAAGCAGTGGAGATATTACGTAAAAAGACTGCTGTTAGGAACACCATGCCAGCAAACAATTAAATATCACAAATTAAGCATTGTAAATTTATTGGGGTTGGCATTTGCCAGCCCTAATCAATCCAACGCGACGGGCGATCGCTTCCTCTTGTGAAGCCAAAGGCCCCCACTGCTCTATAATTTCTAGATTATCGTCCTCAATTTGGTCGCTGGGGATGATTTCGCAATTTCCATTAGGACGCTTGACAATATACCAAGTTTGTGTTCCTTCTGTCATATAACAAGTAAGTTCAAATCTTACCTGTTATTTTACGCTGCGATCGCCGTGACTAATTCCTTACTGTCTAAAAGTGACTTTGTAATGAATATTAATTGGATTAGTTTAGGATTCAATGTAGTCATTAGTCATTAGTCATTTGGGTTTACAAAGGACAAATGACTAATAACAAAGGACAATCTATGATGTATTAACTCCGAGCGATACCTTCTTCACGTGCGGCGCGTTGCACAGCCGCAGCTACAGCGGTGACGACACGCTCATCAAAGACTGAAGGAATAACGTGTTCCCTAGTCAAGTCTGAAGGCTTGACTAAGGAAGCGATCGCACTGGCGGCTTCTAGATACATTGTGGTGGTAATTGTCTGCGCCCGACAATCTAAAGCTCCACGGAATACCCCAGGAAAAGCTAGGACATTATTGATTTGATTTGGGTAATCGCTACGACCGGTAGCCATGACAGCGACAATTTTGCTGACTAATTCTGGCTGAATCTCTGGAATGGGATTTGCCATTGCAAACACAATTGGGTCTTTCGCCATCGATTGCACCATTTCTAGTGTCAAAACTCCTGGTACACTGACGCCAATAAATACATCTGCACCTTGCATTGCACCTGCTAGAGTACCCTGAGCTTTCACTGCAAATTCGCGCTTTTCCTCTGTTAGGTCAGTGCGACTGGTTGAGATAATGCCTTTAGAGTCGCACATCCAGATTTTTTCTGCTCCAGCCTTGCGGAGTAACCGAGCGATCGCCACCCCAGCCGCACCAGCACCATTAATTACAATGCGGATTTCCGCCATTGACTTATGCACTAATTTCAGAGCATTAAATAATGCTGCCAATGTGACAATCGCCGTACCGTGCTGATCGTCATGAAAAACGGGGATATCTAATTCTTGCCGCAATCTCTGTTCAATTTCAAAGCAGCGAGGAGCAGCAATATCCTCTAAATTCACACCGCCAAAAACTGGAGCAAGATTCTTGACTGTCTGGACAATCTCATCTGTATTTTGGGTGGCGAGACAAATGGGAAAAGCATCAAGTCCAGCAAATTCTTTGAATAGCATCGCTTTACCTTCCATGACTGGTAAAGCAGCAGCGGGGCCGAGATTGCCCAATCCTAAAACAGCGCTGCCATCGGTAACAATAGCTACAGTATTTTGTTTGATGGTTAAGTTGTAAACTTCTTCAGGATCTTGGGCGATCGCGGTACAAATCCGACCGACTCCTGGCGTGTAAGCCATTGCTAAATCGGAAACACTTCTTAAGGGAATTCTGCTAGCAATGCTGATTTTGCCACCGCGATGCAGATTAAAGGTGCGATCGTAGACACTCAGTAACTTAATATCTGGCAATGCTTTCACTGCTTGCACAATCGTCTCAGCGTGTTCAGTACTAGCAGCATCAACAGTCAGATCGCGGGTAGACTCGTTACGGGTTTGCTCAATTAAATCAATTTGACCAAGATTACCACCACAGGTAGCGATCGCGTGTGTTACCGACGCTAACATCCCCACACGATTGGGAATCTGCAAGCGCAGCGTCAAACTAAAACTAGAATTGGGAGTTAGGTCTGCCATGTTGATTTTGGATTTTAAGTTTTAGATCTTACTATTGAATTGATTGGTAAAAATCTAGACTAAAGCTAAAATATAGTGTTTTTTTTAGTAAATTTTAAACTCTTAGGGTGCGTTCACGCAGCTTAACGCACCTTTGCCAATTAGTAAAACTTTACACAAAACATTTTTAGCTTAGCAAAATCAAGAGATAACTCTTGTACAGAGCTAAAAACAAAAGCGATGGAGTGCTTATAGTTTGTGATGGTTTATATACATTCTCAGTTGGCAGTGCAATGCCCACCCTATTGGGGTTTATTCTTATGAAACCCGCTTTAAGTTACAAACAAAAATCACTGGTTGCCTACTGTAGCGGACGCAGCTTTTCATAGAAATCCTACAATTTTTCAATGCCAAAAAATAAAGTAATTAAAAATACTGGTAGTGCTACCCAGTTCAATAACAAAATGATCACATTTTCTAACGCACAAGATAGCGCAGCAAAAATTACGATTGTGAATGCTGTGCGACGAGTTATTACATCGCTTTGTGCATTTGAATAAAGCTGAGAATTCAGCGTTAGAACATTTTAGATCGTTTGCCAAATGCTTGTATGACTAAGTAGATAATTATAATTAGACATAAAATAAAATCCTAGTTCGTAGGTGAGATTCATCGCTCAAAACAAGGATTATCAGAACTAAAGTCCTTACCCTTCTCCTAAGGTCGCCGCTGCGCGTAGCTTGCTTCCCCGTAGGGGTACGGGTGACGCTCGTTCGCAAAGCGTGCCGTAGGCAAGACTCGCTACCGCTGCGCTAACGTTAGTCGCTCATGGGGAGCCAGTCCGTTGCGGAGGTTCCCTCCGTTGTAGGAACTGGCATGGAAACCCCCTTCTCTACGAGACACTACGTGAACGCGTAGCGTCTCGTAGAGAAGACCGCGCTAACTCACTACAAACTTTAATTTATTTGCACCTAGCTACTGAGAAGTATTTTGCTTCATAATTACTACTCTACAATTGACTTTAAATTCTCTTACGTTGAACTAATCAAAGTCTTTTGTATCCCATGAGATACTCAACCTATGTATGTTAGATGTTAAATTCTGGTCAACCTCATAGGCTAACTAATGTTGTTCACAGCGCTATTTGCGTGGCTGCAAAGCCATCTTGACTTTGAGCAAAATCGCTCTTATAAAACTTAAGAAATTGCAAGCTAAAGAACTGATGGAGAAATGCCAAGATGCAGAGGTGGTTCAGCCGCACAATTCATCGATTGAGTGGAACAACGGTTAAACTCATTCTCTTAATGGGTGCATTCCTCTTGCTTTGGGGAATGCTTGCGCCCGTCAGTACTATCATCTGGTGGCTGAATCAAACTGCCGAGAGTTTAGGATTGGAAAACGAGCAAGAAAAACCGGATGTCTTGCGTCAAGCTTCTATTAATGCTCCAACCTCGAAGATTGATTGCTATATCGTTTTTCTTCCAGGGGTGGGAAACTTCTCACCGGATGAGATTACGCAGGGCGAAAGGTATTTTATTGATCAGCTTGCCACACGGCATCCTAACTGTGTCGCGGTGCGAGATGTGTTTCCTTACTCGGTGGTGAATCAAGACCTCGGCAGTCAAAAGTTTTTAGCTCCGCTGTGGCAAGCCGCCAAAGAAAGCGACGGATTATTCGGAAATGTTTTGGTTCAAGTGCGTAATCTGTGGCGGTTTGCCATTTCAGCCGATGATCGCTACGGCCCGGTTTATAACTTAAGCATTGCTCGCACAATCATAGACCGCATGAATGCCGCGCATCCGATTGCTCCCTTTGATCAACCCATTAACTTAATTTTGCTCAGTACGAGTGGTGGAACTCAAGTTGCGTTGGGTACAACGGCTCACCTGCGGGAATGGATTAACGCTCGCTTAACGGTAGTATCAATCGGTGGCACATTTGAGGGCAGAGCAGGATTTAATGATGCAAATCACGTTTATCATTTGTACGGCGATCGAGACTGGGTGACAACGCTCGCTCGCGTGGTTTTTCCTGCACGGTGGAATTGGGTGGTTGGTTCTCCCATTAATCAAGCTAGACAGCAAGAGCGCTATACCGTTTGCAATGTGGGTTCTCAAGAACACTCTGGAGCCGAAGGGTATTTTGGGAATGCCATTGCATTCAACAACACCTCTTATCTAAGGCAGACCCTAGAGCAGGCTGATCAGTTGCCGATCTGGTCAATTGATCAGCCACTCACTTCTAGCTGTCCCTCTCAAAAAGGTTTCCTTAAAAAGTGATAAGCTATTATGCATTTAAATTGCACATTACTTCGACATTAAGGTTGATTGTTAACTGTTAACTGTCAACAGTCAACAGTTAACAACTACAAAAAGTAGTTATGCAATTTAGACGTGCATTAGCCTACAACGTTTGAGCTACAAGAAATAAGAAGAAGAAATTAGTTGACTTAGCTAAGGCTTGAGAATTAACCGTGAATCGCTGGTGCTTGCAAAGCTACAGGTATCGCCTCACCCGCAGCCAAATCCAGCGGGAAGTTGTGAGCATTGCGCTCGTGCATCACTTCTATACCCAGGTTGGCGCGGTTTAGGATATCTGCCCATGTATTAACTACATGACCTTCGGAGTCAAGTATTGAGTTGTTGAAGTTGAACCCGTTGAGGTTGAACGCCATCGTGCTAATACCCAATGACGTCAGCCAGATACCAACTACAGGCCAAGCAGCTAAGAAAAAGTGTAAGGAACGCGAGTTGTTAAAGCTGGCGTATTGCCAGATTAACCGCCCAAAGTAACCGTGAGCCGCCACGATGCTATAGGTTTCTTGTTCTTGACCAAACTTGTATCCGTAGTTTTGAGATTCACTTTCAGTAGTCTCCCTCACTAGAGAGGAAGTTACTAAAGAACCGTGCATTGCACAGAACAGTGCACCACCGAATACCGCAGCTACACCCAGTTGATGGAATGGGTGCATAAGGATGTTGTGCTCGGCTTGAAACACGAACATGAAGTTAAAAGTGCCGCTAATGCCCAAAGGCATCCCGTCAGAAAAGCTACCTTGACCAATTGGGTAAATTAAGAAAACAGAAGTCGCAGCAGCTACAGGAGCAGAGTAAGCCACACAAATCCAGGGACGCATTCCCAGACGATAGCTTAACTCCCATTGCCGACCAAGCCAGCAAAAGATTCCAATTAAAAAGTGCAAAACAATGAGTTGATAAGGGCCGCCGTTGTAAAGCCATTCATCCATTGAAGCAGCTTCCCAAATTGGGTAGAAGTGCAAACCAATGGCGTTAGATGTGGGTACAACAGCACCAGTGATAATGTTGTTGCCGTATAACAAAGAACCAGAAACAGGCTCTCGAATGCCGTCAATATCGACGGGAGGTGCAGCAATAAAGGCAATGATGAAACAGATGGTAGCGGTTAACAGGGTAGGAATCATTAAAACCCCAAACCAGCCGATATAAAGCCGATTATCGGTGCTAGTAATCCATTGACAGAACCGATCCCACAGGTTCCCGCTTTCGCTTCTTCCTAGAGTTGTGGTCATGGCTATGTTGTTTATAAGTTGCTGATAACAAATGTTCCCAATTTTGATAAATTGAGAATTAAGCTGTGTTCAAAAAGTTTCGTGAAATATCTTCTCCCTAATCACCGGAAATCTCTTGAATGACCTCACACCAAATAACTAACTTCCCCAGGGAGACTGTGTGAATAAAGGGGAAACTTCCCGGCTCTTAATATCACGTTTTACATTAATTTTTTGGCTTTTTCAATTCATTTCTATTAAGTTTTGCTAAGCTAAATACTGAACAAACTTAGCATGTTCTATTGAATTCAATTCGTGACGAGTTAAGCGATCGCCACTTTCTAGAGGTGGGATGGGAGCGCTATTATTTAAGCCATGTTCCACAGAAGCACCCATTACCTGATTCCTCAGAGAAAGGAATTGTAGCTTGAATTTAACATACTGCGGCGCGATCGCAGGACACGAAACAAGTTAAAAATTAGGTTTAAAATTCCCCTTAAAAACGAGAGAGTGTTTTAAAAGGTGCGATCGCTTATATTTAAGTTACTTAAATCCTTCATTAGGCTTGTCTTTCCAGGCGTTCACCAGATTCAAACTCAAGAATTTGCTCAGTGGCTATTAGATTCTGCAAAGCCACAGCCTCTCATACTCGATGCACGGAATCAGACAGAGTATGAAATCAGTCATCTAAAAGCGGCTATACATATCGATCCCATTGCACCTGACTTAGCGGCACTCTCAATAGTTTCAAAAGACACGCCAATTGTTGTGTATTGTTCTGTTGGCTACCGTAGCGCCAAATTAGCCCAGCAACTTGATGAGGTGGGTTTCTCTGGCGTTTTAAACTTGAGCGGTGGTATTTTTCAGTGGGCAAATGAAGGAAGACCCATTTTTAGATATGACCAGCAGCCAACACATTTTGTTCATCCCTATAATGCAATGTGGGGAAAATTGTTGAAAGCTTGCTACCATGCTCAAAAACAGTGAGGTAAAACTTTATGCTTTACTCGCGCAATTTTTCTCCCTCACCCTTCTTGTAATCCAGTCTAATATCCTGATTAAGTCCTGCTTCCTGCTGTTGTGCAACAGAAGAATCTTTGGGGGGAATACCTAGTTGCATACGAGTATTGCGCCATAGCAGCTTTATATCTGCTAACGTGTGTCCTGGTGCTTTATATCCATAAGCACGGTACTTATTGGGTTGTACTTTTCCTTTTTGCCGTACAAAATCCATAAAAGCATCTATCCAAGCATCAAACTCTTGATAAAAATTTGGCTCAGATGGTATGTCTTCAGCCTGGTTATCGCTGTACTTTTTGCCGTGACCTATTTGAGTATAATGCCAAAGGCGATCGGGAACTTCAATACCGCTGTAACGACTTTGCCAAACTAGAGGTGCGTAGGCTTCTCGCTCATTCTCAAATGGCTCCTGTTCTGGGTCAAAGTAGTGCTTGTGTTTCAACAAACGAGGGCGTTCATCTTCACCCATTTCATCGCCTCCACCATCGCCATAACAGAAAAAACCTGCGGTGCGTCCTTCTAAATGATTTAAACTCAATTCTTCCCATTCAGGTGAATGTTCCAACGCCATTGCTTTTTCTGGGTCTTTGTGTTCAATCAGGTCTTCTTGAGGATTACCACCGTTCATACACACTAGTCGGTCGAACATTAATTTCAGGTTGCTACTAGGAGCATACCAATTGATCGGGCCGATAATTGCCCAGGCATCTGCTAGGTCTAAGCGAGAGTAGATATCCAAATCCCACATCAAATCTGGTTCAGCCAGATTATTTGGTTCATAGCAGTTGCATGGCCAGACACAAAGTGCCATTGAAGTAGAAGCACAGGCGTTACAACTTTGAATTTTGGAGCGGGTGAATACATTACCCAAGTCCTCGTAGTCAACTTCCCAGTCTTGAGGCAGGCGTTCTGCCATACGTAACATTAGCGTGCGTGATTTGGAGTCAACGCCAGGGCAGTTGTATTGACGGCGATTTGAGCCAGAAATGATTAGCACACGGAAGGGGCGTTGCTCAAGTGGGAGTTTGCCATTGTCATCATTTGGTTTCATGATCCTGCCCCAAAAGTATTTCAATGATCAAGTTAGTTTTAGCGATCGCAAACCGCGTACACTCAGCATAGAAAAATCTTTTTTCTGCTGGTAGATTTGCTCGTGCGATCGCTACTGTAATTATTTCTATTCAACCGGATTATATAGATGTGTAGAATCCATCTTCGGTAATAAGCCTCAACATCAACTTTCAAAGCAGTAATATCTTGTTTAGGCTTACGGCAAAATGAACTTAAAAGACGACTTAGATAAGACGAATAGTCATATTGAAAGACGCTATGACCTTGATTGGTTAAGGATACTGGCGGTGCTGTTACTAATTTATTTTCATACCGCAGCAGTTTTTTACCAAGGTGAATTGGGTGAATTTTATATTAAAAATGACTTAATAAGTTCTACTCTTGGATGGTTTATTTTTTTTGTCTATCAGTGGCACATGCCATTGTTTTTCGTAATTGCCGGGTCTGCCACTTGGTTTTCTCTCCAGTTGCGAACACCAATGCAGTATGTTAGCGATCGCTTCAAGCGATTATTCATCCCCTTGATATTTGGCACGTTAGTACTGGTTCCTCTTCAAGTCTATTACAAACTGCTGAATCATCACCAATATATTGGCTCTTATTTACAGTTTTACCCACAGTTTTTTAATGGAATTCGTCCCCAAGGTAACTTTGAGTGGGCACACCTGTGGTTTGTGATTTACCTATTTGTGTTGTCTGTTGTTACCCTGCCGCTTTTATTATTCTTCAAAAAACAAACAGATAAGTTTTGGTATTCTACTATTGCAACTTTCATGAAACAGCCAGGAGCTATATTCTTGCCTGCTTTACCATTAGCAATGATTGAAGGTGCATTACGTCCCAAATGGTTTGGCTTTCAGAATCTCTATAATGACTGGGCAAATTTGTTGCTATATCTTCATTACTTTATTTATGGCTATCTTCTCTGTTCTGACACGAGATTTAAACAAGCAATTGATCAATATCGAACGTTGATGCTATTTATAGCAGTGATTACTATGTCTATTCTGTTTGAAGTACAGGCAACTAATATTCTTCCTATACGTGGCTACTCTTGGGAATATATTTTCTATCAAATATTTCGAGGTTTCAATTCCTGGTGTTGGGTAATTGCCATACTTGGGCTAGGTCAGCGATATTTAGCGTTTAATAACAGTATTTTGCAATATTGCTCTCAAGCTTCCTATCCAATTTATTTGCTGCACCAGACAGTTTTAGTTACGATCGCTTTTTACGTAGTCCAATGCAATTTGGGCATATTAGAAAAGTTTTTGATTATTAGTACTACATCTGTTGTACTTATAAGTTTTTTATACGATGTATTAATCAAGCGGATAAACATTGCTCGATTTTTCTTTGGGCTAAAACCCATCGGCACTAAGCAAGTAAAATAAAAGCAGCGAGAAAACTACTTAAGCTGCATGTCTCAAGTTTCGATTGTCATTCCTACTTTAAATGAAGCAGCTAGTTTAGGGCGTACATTGCGCCTACTGACTTTACTTGATCCGCCTGCTAAAGAGGTGATAGTAGTAGATGGTGGCAGCGAAGATGAGACAGTAGCGATCGCAAAGCAAAATTTTGAGTCGTTCAATCACGCGTTAGATATACAACTTCTCTCCTGTCAGCAGCGTGGGCGTTCTGTTCAAATGAACCACGGAGCATCAGATGCAACTGGAGATATCCTTTGCTTTCTTCATGCAGATACTTGGGTACCGGATGATCTCATCGCTATAATCGAACAAACCCTAGCAAATCCAACAGTTGCTTGTGGGGGATTTATTTCTCTAATGACAGGCTCTCAAACGACTCGTTGGGGCATCTCTCTACACAATTATCTCAAAACTTACTACGCACCATTGCTGTTTAAACCTCATCTGTTTTTTAAAGGATTGCGCCTTTTATTTGGAGATCAGGTAATATTCTGCCGTCGAACTGATTTTTGGGATTGTGGTGGATTTGATGAGGCATTGCCAATTATGGAAGATGGAGATTTATGCCTGAAATTGGTGAAAAAAGGACGTATTTATCAGGTGAACCGGATCGTTCAAAGTTCTGATCGGCGTGTGGCAAAATGGGGTAGCTGGAAAGCTACAGCAATCTACCTCTATATCGGTGTTTTATGGGGTATTGGTGTCTCGGCAAACTATCTCAAGCAATTTTATCAAGATATTCGCTGATTGAGGCTCCAGTCATAGTAGAGATAGGAAATCGGCGTTGAAGCAGTTAAAGGCAAATCTGTTTCCAGGTAGGAACGAATATATTCTGGAATTGAAGGCGCAACCTTTAAGAAGTCTTGACGATACCACTTGAATATCTTGCTACAGTAGAGCGTTTTGCTAAGAGAATCGTAACAAACTTTTTCAGAATTGTTAATAAAGCGACGAGCATCTTCATCTAACTGCTCAATGACTTGCTCAGGAAAGTAAGCTCCTGCACGCAGTAACGGACAACCAACCGAAGCACAGACTATTGAGAAATGAATTCGTGGCTCTTGAAATTTATCTCGTAGAATCTTATTCTCGATTTGAGCTAGACTATAACGCCTGCCAAAAACTTCATAAACCCGACGTTGAAAGAACCACAGGAAACCAATCCAGTTAGGAACCCCTAGAATTTTTGGACGAATTGATTTGATTGGGTATCGTTCTAAAATCGTCGAGATAGTAAACGCATTGTAAAGATTGATCCACAATGCTAATTCCTCCAAAGGCGTGGAATTCGATTCAAGATGCAACTGCTTTAGACTCGATAACCAATCAGCCAAAACTTGGGGTTGCTCTGTTTTCCAAGCAAGATAGTCTACACAACCCTGCTGATCAACATACTGACGAAGTAGCGTATCCCAAAGTTTAAAATCAATCATGATCATGTTTAGACTCGCCCTTTCAAGGTGTAATCTATTTTTCTTAGTACCTTAGTGGTTAAAAAAAACTAAGGCGGCAAAGCTTGTTAGAGAGGGTTAGATATTCAAGTAAACTAGGGAATACAGAGAATATGTAATGTATCAATGGCAACAAAAAGACTAAATTTCAGCTCCAATTATCCGCACTATTAGCATTATGATTAAAATAATGCCTAACTTGTACATTATCGGCGGTGCAAACGGTTCTGGTAAAACTACCGCCGCCCTGCAAATCCTTCCCTACTTCCTAGAAGTATTTGAATATGTCAACGCTGATGAAATAGCAGCAGGACTTTCTCCTTTTAACCCGGAATCTGTAGCCATGCAAGCCGGACGATTAATGTTAGAAAGACTAGAAACTCTGGTAAATGCTAAAGCTGATTTTGCATTTGAAACTACATTAGCAGCTCGTAATTTCGCGCGATTCTTGAGAGAATATAAAATGAAAGGTTATATTATCAACTTAATTTACTTTTGGTTACAAAGTCCCGACTTAGCCATTGCACGGGTACGCAGACGTGTAGAAAGTGGCGGTCACAACATTCCTGAAGATACTATTCGCCGTTGCTACGAACGCGGAAGAAAAAACTTAACTGAATTATACTTACCCTTGTGTGAACGCTGGATTGTTTACGATAACTCTAATCCAATTTTGCAGATAATAGCTGAACGCCCTTTAAATCAAGAGCCTATAATTTATCAACCCCAACTATGGAATCAAATTACTACTAATACCTATGAATAAGCCAATTCCTGAGAAATTATCTAGCCAAATCGACGCAGGGGTCAAACTCGCTATTGCTAAAGCTATTGAAAGACACCGCCGTTTAGGAGAATCTATTAGTGTTTGGCAAGATGGTCAAGTTGTTACATTAACTGCCGAACAAATTCCTCCTCTAAAATCAGATGACTAAACTATTTTCCCTCATTCCAGAGCCTATCAGAGATAAACTACCAATATCTTTTCAATGTACTTACCTACAAATGAAAAGAAACGCGATATCTGACGACAAGCTGCTACGCATCTACGCCTCTACAAAAATATCTACTAGATTCCTTCAATGCAGATATTAGTGTAGCAAGTTACAGTTGTTTACATCTAAAAGCTGACAAAATTACATTATCCCAAAAAAGTAAACAATACCTGGATAAATAAACAAGGATTTATACAAGAAGCTGTTGCACTCTGCTTACTTTTAGCTTGAGCAAAATTGCTCAATCCTCCTCCAGCATGATTACGATTTTTTAAGTCCAATGATTAAGGTTTTGTTATTGTTTGAAAAATTAGATTATTTCCGCTTTTTTTAGGCTTCAGATGCTTTCTAGAACCTGATATAAAGCTATAAGCTGTGATTACTCCTGTGTACTTTACCTTTTTTGACTTTACTTGCCTAAGCTCTCCATTTAGGAAGACAGTAAGGTAAAATATATAGCCCTTCAGAAGTATTGACATCTTAAATAATTCAAGCTCTCTTATTGCATATTCTGAAAAAAAGTTATAAATTATTAAGTTATAGGGGAAGAATTTAATTTCTAGTCTCAAAAACTAAATCCGCTTAAGTAAGTATACTGAGCATGGTTTAAACTTTACGGGAAACTTAAACAGTGCCGGAGATATGTTTTTGTTTAATCAAGCAAAGATGCCGGACATGAAAACAAAACAAGAAATAGTCTAAAAATTTATCTTGCATGACTGTTTTTAGTAATCATGTTATTGCTTAGTTGAATAACAAAGACTGTAATTCACTAGGAGAATAACTGATTAAAAGCCAACAGTAAATTAAACTGCATAAAATAAGTAGCTTTAGCTATTTTTGCTGGACTAACTTTTGAAATAATTATGTTTGCTATTCAAAAAATCATCTTGGTAATTGTGAGACTAGCAAAAATAATAAATAAAAGCACATCTACTACAAGTTCACAACCAAAATGGAGTTATTCTGGCGATGCAACTAAACGAAATAGAAACAACTAAAAATATAGAAGTAGAAGCGTGGGAAGCATTAGAAAAGTCAATTCTTTACTATCAAGGACGCCCTGTAGGTACGGTAGCTGCCTATGATGCATCTGTAGAAGCACTCAATTATGACCAGTGTTTTATTCGGGATTTTGTTTCTTCAGCCCTAATTTTTCTGATTAAAGGCAGAACAGATATTGTTCGCAATTTTCTAGAAGAAACCTTAAAGTTACAGCCTAAAGAAAGGGCATTAGATGCGTATAAGCCGGGACGAGGGTTAATACCAGCTAGCTTTAAAGTTGTCTCAGATAATGGGCAAGAATATTTAGAAGCGGACTTTGGTGAACATGCGATCGCCAGAGTTACACCAGTTGATTCCTGTCTATGGTGGATTATTTTATTGCGTGCTTATGTAGTTGCTACAAAAGATTTTTCTCTAGCTTATCAACCGGAATTTCAAAACGGTATCAAGCTAATCATGGAAATCTGCTTAGCAAATCGCTTTGATATGTATCCAACGCTATTGGTTCCAGATGGGGCTTGTATGATTGACCGCCGCATGGGAATCTATGGGCATCCTCTAGAACTGCAAGTTTTATTTTATGCGGCATTGCGGGCATCTCGTGAGTTACTAATTTGTCAAGGTAATCACGATATTGTTGCAGCCATTGATAATCGCTTACCTCTTTTATGCGCTCATATACGCCAGCATTATTGGATAGATATTAATCGTCTGAATGCAATTTATCGTTTTAAAAGTGAAGAATATGGCAAGACTGCTGTCAATTTATTCAATATATATGTAGACTCAGTTCCCTATTATGAATTAGATAAGTGGCTACCAAAAAAAGGTGGTTATCTAGCTGGCAATGTTGGCCCATCACAGCTAGATACTCGTTTCTTTTCACTAGGAAACTTGATGGCGATTATTTCAGACTTAGCCACCGAAGAACAGTCACAAGCGATTATGACTCTCATTGAGGATCGATGGGATGACCTAGTGGGAGATATGCCAATGAAAATCTGTTTCCCAGCTTTGGAACATGAAGAGTACAGAATTGTAACTGGATGTGACCCCAAAAATATACCTTGGTCGTACCATAATGCTGGTAGTTGGCCAGTTTTAATGTGGATGTTGGCAGCAGCATCCGTGAAAACCAACAAAACAAGTCTAGCGAGAAAGGCTATTGAAATTGCCCAAGCACGGCTGAGTGAAGATGAATGGCCAGAGTATTACGATGGTAAGAAGGGGCGACTGATTGGCAAACAAGCCAGGAAATATCAAACTTGGACAATTACTGGGTTTTTATTAGCAAAAGAACTGATGGCAAACCCCAGTTATTTACCACTGGTTAGTTTTGATAAATTACCCCCAGAAGTCGTTTCTAGAGCGTGTGAGTTTGAAATCGCCAGTGTAGACCCATATATGTCTCGATAGGGTCATGTTATTAGTATTAATATGTTTAAGTTTTAGCCCTCGCAAGGGGGCTTTTGCTATTGTCAATATGTAGTGTAAATTTTTCTAAAAATTCCAAATTTTTATATTCCCAAAAAGTAGAGACGTTGCATTGCAACGTCTCTACATGATCTATCTGTTACATTCTTTTTTGAAATTGGTATTAATGGGACTTCTTGCAAAAATGCGAATTAGTGAAAAATGAACCACAGATAAACAACGGACACTTGCTACAACGGGGGGAACTCCCCGAAGTTCTGATCGCCGGACGCCGGCGCTCAGACTTCTCACCGCAACGCAGTGTCCTCCCGATGAAGACAGATAATTCATCGGTGTTCATCAGTGTACCCTGCGGGAAGCCGCTGCGCGTCTACATCTGTGGTTTAATTTCCAAAACATTGACTTTTGCAAGAGACGCCATGAGTTGCACTCACAACAAAAGATGACAATCTCTATGCTCAATGCCCAATGTTCAAGCTAGGTATAATGTTTTCATGACAAATACCCGTCAACTAGCTTTTATCGCCTTGCGAGACGTTCAAAAGGGGGCTTATGCTGATGTTGCCTTAGACAGAGTGCTGCAAAAAGCTAATTTGCAAGATAGCGATCGCCGTCTGATGACAGAATTAGTTTATGGCACTGTCAGGAGGCAACGCACCCTTGATACTCTGATCGACCAAATTGCTAACAAGAAATCTCATCAACAACCTCCAGACCTCCGCACTATCTTACATTTAGGCTTATACCAATTGCGCTATCAAGAGCGTATTCCCGCTTCTGCGGCTGTAAATACTACCGTCGAACTAGCTAAAGAAAACCGCTTTTCTGGACTTGCAGGTTTTGTGAATGGTTTATTGCGGCAGTATATCCGTCTTGTGGAAAGGGGAGGAGATCCTTTACAACTTCCAGAAAACCCCGTGGAACGCTTAGGCATTTTCCACAGCTTTCCTGACTGGATTATTCAAGTATGGTTTGAACAACTAGGTTTCACACAGACAGAACAACTATGTGAATGGATGAACCAATCACCAGCTATTGATCTGCGAATCAACCCGCTTCGCACTTCAATTGAGGAAGTTGAAGCGGCGTTGCAATCTGTTGGTGTTGTAGTACGGCGATCCAAGTTGCCCCAAGCGTTAAGATTGATTGGTAGTGCTGGGCCAATTCAAAAACTACCTGGCTTTAGTGAGGGTTGGTGGACTGTACAGGATAGTAGCGCTCAACTAGTAAGCCATTTGCTCGATCCGCAACCAGGTGAAATAGTAATTGATGCTTGTGCTGCACCGGGGGGTAAGACAACTCATATGGCTGAGTTGATGGCAGATAAAGGGCAGATTTGGGCTTGCGATCGCACTTCCTCCCGGCTTCGCAAACTCCAAGAAAATTCTCAACGACTGAATTTGCAATCTATTCAAGTTTGCACTGGTGACAGCCGCCACTTCACTCAGTTTCAGAACATCGCAGACCGTGTATTACTTGATGCTCCATGCTCTGGTTTGGGAACCCTGCACCGTCATGCTGATGCTCGTTGGCGACAGACGCCAAAATCTGTCCAGGAACTTTCGATACTCCAAAAAGAACTTTTATCACATACATCGACTTTTGTCAAACATGGTGGTGTACTTGTTTATGCCACCTGTACACTGCATCCAGTAGAAAACGAAGAAGTGATTTCAGCATTTTTAGCTGAGTCACCTGGTTGGCAAATTGAGTTTCCCAACGTTGATTTGCTTTATTCCCATACCACACCTCAAGGCTGGTTTAAAGTCTGGCCTCAGCAGCAGGACATGGATGGCTTTTTTATGGTGCGCTTAAGAAAAACCAATAATTACGAGTGAATACTGCTTGGGATTGTACTATTTGATTGAGCCCCGAATCTACCAGAGGAGGCAGCAATGGTTACTCAGTCTAATGTAAAAAACTTAGTTAAAATCCTAATAGGAGCTGCTTGGATTGATGGCAGAATCCAACCAGAAGAACGGCAATATCTGCGCGAAATAGCTCAAGCAAAAGGTTTAGCTACCGATCCAGAAATTAAGCCTTGGCTATACGAATTAATTCCGGTACAGCCACAAGAGTGCTATGACTGGGTGGCGGAATATTTGGGCGATCGCCCCAGCCTTGAAGATTGTGAAAACTTAATTGAAGCCATCAGTGGCTTAATTTACAGCGATGGAGAAGTGGCAACAGAAGAAGCAAGACTTTTGACAAAACTACAGGATTTAGCAAAGGCGAATGAGTCAACTCAACCGACTTATACAGTGCTTCTCAAACAAATTCAAAAGCTTTACCGTCGTTGGGTTGAAGTTCAAAATTAGCCATACTTAAAAGGTCAAAAGTCTCAAGTTTTGACTCTTGACCATTAATCGTTAACTTTTGATAGCTTATGACTTCGGTTCTCCTAGACCCGGAGTTTCTTCTTTTTCAACTTTAGGTACAAAGTCAGGACGCTCTTTGCTTTCCCAACCTGCGGGGCGTTTTGAGTTGTACCAAGCAATTGAACCAATGGTTACAGCAGCAATAAAACCAACTACATACACCAAGGTGAAAGCATAGGGAAAATGCGGGGCATTGGCGGCAGCATCCGCTGCTGTTTGCATAAATAAATGCATGAGTATATTCTCCTGCGTTAGATAACACTTGTTAAGACACTATAAAACGAGAATATCACTTAACATCCACCCCAAGTTTGAGCAAATAGGTAGATATTACATCAATCTAGAGGAGGGGAAACAGAGGGGTCAGGATTCAGGAGTAGAGACGCGATTATACTCTTACGAGAAGCCGCTCTAGGAGCGTCTAGGTGTTTGTACAAGAGTCATTTGTCATTTGTCATTAATTATTCCTCCCCTGCCCCCCCTCCCTGCTCCCTGCCCCCTGCCCCCTGCTCCCCTTCCCTCATTCTTGAGGAGGTCTAAGTCTATCCCGCCAAGAAGACTGTTGCGATCCTGTGTTGTTCGGGGATAATGACCGCCGAGTTCTTCGAGGTGGTGAAGAATCTGATTCTACTCGTCTTGAGCGTCGTCGGGAACTAGAGGATTCTGAAGTAGAGTTACTAGAACTTGCCTCTTCAGTGCGATCGCGCCGCCGTCTACGTCTTGGAGTATCATCATTTGATTGTTGCGCTTCTTGTGAATACCTCCTTCTGCTTCTTCGCCTCCTAGATGAGCCGCTATCGTCAGAGCTGACTTTTTCTGATTCATCAGAGGAAAGAGGGCGATTAACCACTCGTCCGGGCTTGATCCGCTGTGCTTTGATAGTGCCTTTGCGACCTTCTAACTTGGGTCGTTCGGGAAACTTTTCTACAGGCATCCCTTCTACCGCTTTTTCCATAAATTCGTGCCAGGTGTAGGCGGCGCTACCACTACTGCCATATGTGGGGCGGTTGTCATCGTTACCCAGCCAAACCCCTGTTACCAGTTGGGGAATGTAGCCAATAAACCACAAATCGCGGGCTTCATCAGAAGTACCTGTTTTCCCAGCAACGGGTCTATCATTTAATTGAGCAGGCCCACCAGTGCCCGCTTGCACAACGTTACGTAGCATCCAGGTCATGATGGCGGCACTATCAGCATCAAGAGTCCGTTTGGACTTGAAATTAGATGACCAAATTACCTTGCCTTGGCGGTTGAGGATACGGCGAATACCATGAACTTCTGTGTGCAATCCTTGAGTGGCAAAACTACCGTAAGCGCTGGTTAACTCTAGCAGATTCACTTCATTGGAGCCGAGAGCTAAGGAGTAGGTGGGCTTGAGTTCAGATTTAATCCCCATATCACGGGCGAGTTTAATGGTTGGCTCAAATCCGACATCAATCAACACCTTCACCGCAATTATATTGATGGAACGGGTGAGGGCATCCCGCATGCTCATCCAGCCCCGGAAGGTTTCACCGTAATTTTTTGGTTCGTAGTCATCTACTACATAGGGTGCATCTAGATAGCTGTCATAAGGGTTTTTGCCGGTTGCGATCGCGGTAGCATATACAAACCCTTTGAATGTTGATCCTGGCTGACGTTGTGCTTGAGTAACTCGATTAAACTGGTTTTTGCCAAAGTCTTTTCCGCCAACCATTGCCTGAATTTCACCGCTACGGGGGTCAATGGCTACCATTGCACCTTGTTTAAAGTTCTCCCAACGACCTTGATTTCGTAGAGTTTTGGCAACTGCTTCTTCTGCTACCTTCTGCCAATCTTGGTTTAGGGTAGTTTCCACTACTAAACCTCCATCTGTGAGTACATCGGCAGAAACGTACTTCGGCAATTCTTTTTGAATATAGCTGGTAAAGTAGGGTGATTCTACTTGCAACCGCTTGGGCATACTGCTTTTTAAGGTGAGTGGTTCTTGAGCAGCTGCTTGCCTTTGGGCTGCTGTAATCACTCCATCTTCCTGCATCCGCTGCAATACTAGATTTCGCCGCTGTTTGGCAGCTACAGGATTTTTGTCTGGGGAGTATGAGCTGGGAGCGGGAGCTAATCCGGCAATGGTTGCCATTTCTGCTAGGGAAAGTTGATCTGGCGATTTACTGAAGTACACCCATGCTGCATCTGCCACACCGTAAGCTCCACCTCCCAAATAAACTAGATTCAGGTAACGCTCTAGAATCTGGTTTTTGGTTAATTCTTGCTCCATTTTCTGTGCCAGACGGACTTCCTTGAGTTTGCGCCAGATTGTCCGCTCTTGTTTGAGGAAGAGAATTCGCGCTAGTTGTTGGGTGATGGTGCTACCGCCTTCTATTACATTCTGCGATCGCAAATTATTTAAAACCGCTCTGACAATCCCTTGAGGATCAACTCCATTGTGTTGCTGGAATCTTCTATCTTCTGAGGCAATGAAGGCTTTTTCTAGGTTATCTGGTATTTGCTCTAGCTTTAGCTGTTCTCTGGTCGCTTCGCCTTGTTGTTGTAATATAGTGCCATTAGCTGCTTTGATAGTCAGTGTTTGCTCTCGAATCACGGCGTTCAGTTCAGCTTTATCTGGCAAAGTCCGATCTATTGAACTAATACCGTAGATCAAAGCAACTACCCCACCACCTACACCCAAGCCTGCCCAAAACCAAATGTGACGATAAAGCGGTTTATCGCCTACTGCCAGTCTATCTTTTATCCCAGATGATAAGCTTTTCATTTGGCTGAGTAACTGCCTCGCCTGCACCTGTTTTGGTGGTAAGCTCTCATTTGCGGATTCCTCATTTTTATGATGATTATCAGGCAGCAATCGCGGTTGCTCCTGGTCAGAGTGACTCAAATTAGCTGGTCTGCGCTTGAACCAGGAGTTAAGCTTGGCCACGTCAGTTTCTCCCCTCAAAGTAGCTAAGACCTAACCGCCATCAGAGAAGTATGGGGTTAGCGTACTACGTTTGTGTTAGTATACTATCCTATAAATAATGAACTAAATTCACTACAAAAATAATGTTTTTTAGGTTTAGCAAATTATTTTTGTAAATGAAAATACCAATTTTGATCATTGCTCGGAACATCAAAACCTTGAAAGTTTATGTAATATATAGGGGCAGGTGTCCGCAAAGAAATCCTGAAAGTGGGATCTAAGGTAATGCGATCGCGAAGTGCATTCGCTCTTGGTAGTAATATGGGCGAATCTCAGGCAACCTTAGAAGCAGCTATAGAGACTTTAGCTCAAACACCAGGTATTTTCTTAGAAGCCAGATCCCATTGGTATAGAACCAAAGCCGTCGGCCCACCACAGCCAGATTACTTAAACGGCTGTGCCATCTTACAAGTTGAGATTTCGCCTCAGCAGTTGCTAGAAACTTTGTTAGGGATTGAACAAAGATTTGGACGTGTTCGTCAAGAACGTTGGGGGCCGCGAACCTTGGATTTAGATTTGTTATTGTATGATGACTTAATTTTGCAGACGTCAAACCTCCAGATTCCTCATCCTCGAATGCGGGAGCGAGCTTTTGTGTTAGTGCCACTAGCAGAAATTGCCCCTGATTGGGTAGAACCAGTTTCCGGGTGTGTAATTAAAGAACTGTTAAAACAGGTAGACTATTCTGATGTACATTTATTGATGGGCAATTAAAATTACCATCCTTAAAAGTAGAGAGAAGTCTGAACAGCGGAAGCCGTCACTCATCACTCCTAAAAGATAATCAGATTTTACTATGCCATTAGGTAGAGAATTACCACAGCTGCTAAAACAGCGCTTGTTCTATAAAGGACGCAAGTTTGATTTTGAAGTCAATCGCTTGCGTTTACCCAATAAAGCGGAGGGTGAATGGGAGTGTATTCGTCACCCCGGTGGTGCTCTAGCTGTACCTGTGACGCCAGAGGGGAAACTTGTACTGGTGCGCCAGTATCGTTTTGCAATTCAGGGAAGGCTATTAGAGTTTCCTGCTGGTACTCTAGAAACTAATGAAGATCCCCTAGAAACGATTCAGCGTGAAATTCAGGAAGAAACTGGTTATAGTGCCCAAAAATGGCGGAAATTAGGAGAGTTTTTCTTAGCTCCCGGTTATTCTGATGAGATTATCTATGCTTTTCTCGCTCAAGATTTGGAAAAGCTGGAGACACCGCCAGAACAAGATGGAGACGAGGATATCGAAACTGTGCTTTTAACTCCTGAAGAGTTAGAGAAAGCGATTCTTGAGGGTGAGCCAGTAGATGCTAAATCAATTTCTAGCTTTTTTCTCGCGCGTCCGTTTTTAGTGTGATGGCAATATGATACTGGAGTTAGCGTTTAACTCTAGCTTTTTTGGCGTTGCTGAATAAAGGGATGAATTAACTTATGCAGGTACAGTTTGATACTTCAAATAATGGAGTAACAATTTAATTGAGTATCTCAGCATTTGTTCTGACTTGGAATAACATAAAGTTTT